>Ga0265797_10003794_pt1 | contig 23835 bp, 16 predicted proteins | sample P2T30metagenome_FD_192433 | JGI IMG/M metagenome (GOLD analysis project Ga0265797, IMG submission 192433) | Plant litter microbial communities from East Loma Ridge, Irvine, California - P2 T30 | ecosystem: Environmental > Terrestrial > Plant litter > Unclassified | place: USA: California... | reverse complement strand
GCAGCCGCTGTCGGCCGACGATGCCGTCGCCATCGCACTGCTGAACAACCGCCGCCTGCAGGCGACCTACTGGGAGCTGGGCGTCGCCGAAGCGGACCTGGTGCAGGCCGGCCGGCTGCAGAATCCGTCGTTCGGCTACAAGCACACGCGCGGCGGCGGCGATGTGTCGATCGAGCGCACGCTGACGTTCAATCTCGTCAGCCTGATCACGGCGCCGCTGGCGTCCCGTATCGAAGGCCGGCAGTTCGAGGCAACGAAGTTGCGCGTGGCGGCCGAGGCGGTGCAGGTGGCGGCCGACACGCGCCGTGCCTGGATCGAGGCCGTGGCCGCGGCGCAGGGTGTCGAGTACGCGAAACAGGTCGCGCTGGCGGCCGATGCCGGCGCCGATCTGGCGCAACGCATGCGCCGCGCCGGCAACTGGAGCGCTTACGACCAGGCGCGCGAGCAGGCGTTTTACGCGGAAGCGATGGCCGACGTGGCGCGCGCGAACAAGGCGGCAACGGCCGCGCGCGAACAACTGACCCGGATGCTCGGGCTGTGGGGAGGGGGAACGCAGTACCGCCTGCCCGATCGTCTGCCGGACCTGCCGGCGGCGCCGCGCGAGCTGGCGGACGTGGAGCAGACGGCCGTGCGCGAGCGGCTGGACGTGCGCGCTGCGACATTGGCGTCGCAGCAGACCGCGGCGTCGCTGGGCCTGACGCGCGCGACGCGATTCATCAATGTGCTGGAGCTGGGGGCGACACGCGAATCGAAGGCCGGGGAGCCGAAGGAGCGGGGTTATGAGGTCACGCTGGAAATCCCGCTGTTCGACTGGGGCGGCGCGCGCACGGCGCGGGCCGAAGCCGTGTACATGCAGGCCGTCAACCGCCTGGCCGCGACGGCAACGGATGCACGCAGCGAGGCCCGCGAAAGCTACCTTGCCTACCGCACGGCGTACGACCTGGCGCGGCACTATCGCGACGTCGTCATCCCACTGCGCAAGAAGCTCTCGGACGAGACGCTGCTGCGCTACAACGGCATGCTGGTCAGCGTGTTCGAACTGCTGGCGGATGCACGCGAGCAGCGCGGCGCCGTCAACGCGGCCATCGAAGCGCTGAAGGATTTCTGGCTGGCCGACAGCGGCCTGGAAACGGCACTGGGCGGCAAGCTGCCCGCACCAACGCACAACGGAGAACACCAATGAGCGATCGCAGAGCGTTTCTGCAAGGGGCCGCGCTGCTGGGCGCGGGTGTCGTCAGCAAGGTCGGCGCCGCGTCGCTGCCTGAAGCTCCGGTGCAGGGCAGTGCGGCCACGGCCGCTCCGCTGGTGCCGCCGAACGGCCGGCCCTACAACCCGGTCGTCACGCTGAACGGCTGGAGCCTGCCGTGGCGGATGAAGGACGGCTTCAAGGAATTCCACCTGGTCGCCGAACCCGTGGTGCGCGAAGTCGCCCCGGGCATGCATGCCAACCTGTGGGGTTACAACGGGCAAAGTCCGGGGCCGACGATCGAAGTGGTGGAGGGCGACCGCGTGCGCATCTTCGTGACGAACAAACTGCCCGAGCACACCAGCGTGCACTGGCACGGCCAGATCCTGCCGAACGGGATGGATGGCGTGTCCGGTGTCACGCAGCCGTCGATCAAGCCGGGCAAGACGTTCGTCTACGAATTCGTGGCGAAGCACGCCGGCACGTTCATGTACCACCCGCATGCGGACGAAATGGCGCAGATGGCGATGGGGATGATGGGCTTCTGGGTGACGCATCCGAAGGATATCCGCCAGCACGCCGTCGACCGCGATTTCGTGTTCCTGCTGGGCGCCTACGACATCGAGCCGGGCAGCTATACGCCGAAGGTCAACACGATGCTGGACTTTAACCTGTGGACGTTCAACAGCCGGGTCTTCCCCGCCATCGACCCGATGGTGGTGCGGCAGGGCGACCGCGTGCGCATCCGGGCGGGCAACCTGACGATGACGAACCACCCGATCCACGTGCACGGCCATACGTTCGAGGTGACGGGCACGGACGGCGGCTGGGTCAGGCCGTCCGCACGCTGGCCGGAAGTGACGACCGACGTCGGCGTCGGCCAGATGCGCGCCATCGAATTCGTCGCGGACAACCCCGGCGACTGGGCCTTCCACTGCCACAAGTCGCACCACACGATGAACGCGATGGGGCACGACGTGCCGACCTTGATCGGCGTCGATCACCGTGGCGTGGCGGAGAAGATCAACCGACTGGTGCCGGGCTATATGGTCATGGGCGACAAGGGCGGCGCGATGGGCGGCATGCAGATGCGGCTGCCGGAAAACACGCTGCCGATGATGACGGGCACGGGCCAGTTCGGCGAGATCGAGATGGGCGGCATGTTCACCTTGCTGAAAGTGAGGGAAGGGCAGGCGCGCGGCGACTACCGCGATCCGGGCCATTACCGGCATCCGAAAGGGACGGTGGCCTATGAGTGGACGGGCGACGTACCGACCGCGCCGACCGCACCAGGAGCGCCGGCCAGACCGGTAGAAGGGGCGATGAACGTGCGCCGGAGTGGAGGGCACGAAGGCCATCATTGAAAAAAACCGGTGCCAGGCTTTAATGGCGTGAAGCTAAGGCGTAAAAGTCAGCGAGCCGCACGTATTTACCCTGAACCCAAGGCCAAGAACTGGGGTCAGACCCGCCGGGTCTGACCCCGGCTCTACGCCTTGGGATGGATTTATGTCTGCGGCTCGCCACCGTGTTCTTCAAAACCGGTGCCAGGCTCCGGTTTTCAGCCCGCTGCGGCGGAAAATGGAGCCTGTCACCGGTTTTCGCTGCATGCTATATTGGCCGCCGATGAAAACCCTGCCCGAACCCCTGGCCGCCCTGCCTTATCTTTTCAAATGGAGCCTGCTCGCCTTCGTCGTTGCACTGCTGGCCGGCAGCGCTTCCGCGCTGTTTCTGTTTTCACTAGATGCCGCCACCGGCTACCGCGAGGCGCATCCCGCCATCGTCTGGCTGCTGCCGCTGGCCGGCTTTGCCGTGGGCTGGGTCTACTGGCGCTTCGGCCGTTCGGTGGAGGCGGGGAACAACCTGCTGATCGACGAGATCCACGACCCGGCCAACGTCGTGCCGCTGCGCATGGCGCCGCTGGTGCTGGCGGGGACCGTGATCTCGCACCTGTTCGGCGCGTCCGTCGGCCGCGAAGGTACGGCCGTGCAGATGGGCGGCACTCTGGCGGACCAGCTGTCACGCCTGCCGCGCATGGACGCCGCCGACCGGCGCATCCTGCTGATGGCCGGCATCAGCGCCGGTTTCGCCTCTGTCTTCGGCACGCCGCTGGCGGGCGCCGTCTTCGGGCTCGAAGTTCTTGTGATCGGGCGCATGCGCTACGACGCCATCTTCCCCTGCGTCGTCGCCGCTATCCTGGCCGACCAGGTCGGGCTGGCGTGGGGCGTGCACCACACGCATTACGCCATCGGCATCGTGCCTGCCGTGACGGCGTGGAGCGTGCTGGCCATCGCGGCCGCCGGCATCGTCTTCGGACTGACCGGCATGGCATTCGCCACGGCCACGCATCGCCTGTCCGCGTTGATGAAAGGGTGGATCGGCTACCCGCCGCTGCGGCCACTGATCGGCGGCGCCGTCGTGGCGGTCGCCGTCTGGGCCATCGGCACGCAACGCTATGTGGGCCTGGGCATTCCCGTCATTCTCGAAGCGTTCGCGCATCCCGTTGCGGCGTGGGACTGGCTGGGCAAGTTCGCCTTCACGGTCGCATCGCTGGGGACGGGCTTCAAGGGTGGCGAGGTGACGCCGCTGTTTTACATCGGCGCCACATTGGGCAATGCGCTGGCGCCGCTGCTGCACCTGCCGTTCGCCATGCTGGCCGGCGTCGGCTTCGTTGCCGTGTTTGCCGGTGCCGCGAACACGCCGCTGGCGTCCACCGTCATGGCGCTGGAGCTGTTCGGACCTGCCATCGGCCCCTATGCCGCGCTGGCTTGCGTGATCGCGTACTTGTGCTCGGGCCACTGCGGCATCTACCGTGCTCAGCGGATGCTGGACCGGAAAACGCGCGGCTAATTGTCAAATGGTAACAATTGTTTATATTGCATTTTACTGGAGCCAACTTGTATGATGTCTGTTGACTGGGGCGTAAAGTTTCCCAGCATTCCCATAGGAGAGACATCTTGAACTCGAGTAAATTCATTGTCGCGGGCGTGGTCGCGCTGTTATCGTCCGCCGGCGTCGCGCAGGCGGCCGACTGGCCGTCCGGCTATTCCAAATGCGCCGACCAGGGCGGTACGTGCAAGGTGGGCAGCAGCGCCCGCTCCGTATCGTTCGGCAGCAAGGACCAGTTTGTCGTGAAGACGCTGTCCGGCAACATCTCCTGCACGACCGCCACGTTCGGCACGGACCCGAACCCGCGCCAGACGAAGAAGTGCGCGGTCGGTCCTGTTGGCAGCACGACGCCGACTCCGACACCGGAGCCGACACCGACGCCCACGCCAACGCCGACCCCGCAGCCGGTCGCGGACGCCAGCACGGAAGCGGCCCCGTCGACGGGTTGGGCCGGCACCAACGGCGGCACGACAGGCGGCAAGGCCGCACCGTCCAACGCCGTCTACAAGGTCAGCTCCGCCTCGCAACTGCTGGCCGCATTGAAGGCGCAGGGCGACAATCCGAAGATCATCAAGCTGTATGGCACCATCGACATGGCGGCAGCCGACAACGGCGGCCCGTTCAAGAGCACCAGCGACCAGGCACTGCGCAGCCAGATCAAGGTGGGCAGCAACAGCACGCTGATCGGTACCGGCAGCGATACGCGCCTCGTGAATGGCACGATCTCCATTTCCGGCGTGCAGAACGTCATCGTGCGTAACCTGACGATCGTCAACCCGTGCGACGTCAACCCCGTCTGGGACCCGAACGACGGCAGCTCCGGCAACTGGAACTCGGAGTTCGACAGCGTCGTCATCAGCAAGTCGAAAAACGTCTGGGTCGATCACAACGTGTTCACGGATGCGCCGATCACCGACGACACGCTGCCCGTCGCCAACGGCAAAGTCAAGCAGTGCCACGACGGCGCGCTGGACGTCAAGAACGGCTCGGACTACGTCACGGTGTCGAACAACCGCTTCGAACTGCACACGAAGAACAACCTGATCGGCTCGTCCGACAGCACGACGAGCGATGCCGGCCACCTGACCGTCACGTTCAATGGCAACCACTTCCTGCACGTCTCGGAGCGGGCACCGCGCGTGCGTTTCGGCATGGTCCACATCTACAACAACTACTTCGAGGGCAGCCGCTCGCACAAGGTCTACCCGCATCACTACAGCATCGGCGTGGGCTACCAGGCTAAGATCATTTCGCAGAACAATGCGTTCGACATCGCCGGCGCTTCCACCTGCACGCAGATCCTGAACAATCCGGGATCGTCCAGCAAGACGGGCGCGATCGTCGACACGGGTTCGCTGATCAACGGCGCGGCGCTGGATGCAGCCAACAAGTGCAGCTTCAGTTCGTCCGTGGGCTGGACGGTGCCTTACTCCGTGCAGCCGCTGTCGGCCTCGGCCGTCAAGGCTGCCGTGCTGGGTAACGCCGGTACGGGCAAGCTGACGGTACGCTAAGAAAGAGGGCGGCCGATCCGCCGGAGCCTATGAGCCAGCTTCTAAGTGAAGGCGGCTGATCCGCCGGGGACTGGCACCGTTCTGTGGTGCCTGTCCCCGACGTTTAGCCGGCTCTGGTCGACGGCGGACGCGTCTTTGGAACCGCTCGTGGCGAGCGCTGAGTAAACGTCGGGGACATGCCCGTCCGGGACAGGCACCGCGTCGGGCATTCGCCCGACGAGGAGCCAGTCCCCGGCATCTCCGCAGCCAACGTGCTGGCAGAAGCTTCCAGCGGCGCAAAACGCCTCACCATCACCCATCCCCGACCGGCAAATCCAGCCCCGCCGGCCGCGCATCCCAGCGCCGTGCCCGATTCTGCACGGCGTTGGGATCGATCTCCAGTACCACCTTGTCCGTTTCCGCAAACAGGCTCGGTACCTGCAAGCCGGCCACGTCGCCGCAGATCTCCAGCGCGCGGGCCAGGCCGTAGCCGTATTTCTCAACCAGCAGTCCCGCCAGCTCGCGCGTTTCCGCGCCGCGGTCGATGTCCTTGCGCCGGCCGGCGGCATAGCGCCGCAGGTCGGCCAGCAGGCGTTCGTGCAGTTCTGTCACATTCATCGTTCCTCCCGATTGCAAGCGCGCATGTGGCGCCGGTGCGTCATATTCTGGCACCGCAGCGCGCAGGGCTGCGCGCCATTGTGATTAGACCCATTTAGCCATTGCGGAAGTAAATGAGAATCAGTATCATTCGCGTTCTGGGAAGTGCAGATTTCATAACAACAGGCTAGAACGCAATGTCCATAACAAGAAAGCTGTTAGCAGTCAGTATCGCCGCCATCGGTCAGCAGGCATTTGCCGCCGGGGCACCGGAGGTTCCCGTGGCGGACCCCGGCATCGCCGAACAATCCATCGTCGTCGTCACCGCGTCGCTGCGCAATCACACCGCCGCCTCGGCGCCCGCGTTCACGACGATCGTCACCGAGGAAGACATCGCAAGGTCCCCCGTCAACAGCCTGCCGGACCTGCTGCGCGACACGGTCGGCGTCAACAACATGACCGACAGCACGGGCCGCGACGAGATCCAGATCCGCGGCCTGGGCGGCAAGTACACGCTGATGCTGGTGAACGGCAAACGCGTCTCGTCGGGCGGCGCCCTGTGGCGCGGCGGCGACTTCGATTTCAGCTCCATTCCGCTGTCGTCCATCAAACGGGTCGAGATCGTGCGCGGCCCGATGGCGGCGCTGTACGGCTCCGACGCCATCGGCGGCGTCGTCAACATCATCACCAAGGCACCCACGCGCGAGTGGAAGGGCAGCGTCAGCGGCGAATACCGCGTCGTGCAGCCGGGCGACGAGGGCGACCAGTACCGCGTGGGCGCCTCCATTGCCGGCGCGCTGAACGACACGTTCGGCCTGTCGCTGTCCGGCGAATATTACGACCGCGATCCGTGGTTCGCGGTGTCCGCCACCGACACCACCCGTCCCGCGCGCCTGGAAGAAAAGCGCGCGGCCAACGTGGCCGGCACCTTGTCCGTCAAGCTGGCGGAAAACCAGTCGCTCGATATCGATGCGAGCCTGAACCGCGATCACCGTCCGCGCGCGCTGTTCTATTACGACTACAACGCCGAATGGGATTACACGACGCGCGATTATCGCGAGCAGAAAATCGAGCGCGGCACCATCGGCGCCACCCACAAGGCCGACTGGGGCTGGGGTAATACGACGGCGTTCATCACGCGCGAGCATGCCCGCATCGACGACTTCAACAGCCGTTACGACAAGCCGCAGGCGCGTGTGCTGTACGAGGACAACACGTATGCGAAAGCCTATGCCAACGTCACGCGCGGCATCCACGCCGTGACGGCCGGTATCGACCTGCGCCGCCAGGTCATCAAGGACAACGCCACCTACCGCGACTCGGGCCGCATCAGCACCGACAGCAAGGCCGTGTTCCTGGAGGACGAACTGACCCTGACGCCGGCACTGCACCTGACCCTGGCCGGACGCTTGGACGACAGCAATACCTTCGGCAGCCATTTCTCGCCGAAGAGCTATCTGGTCTGGCAGGGCGCGAACGGCCTGACGGTGAAGGGCGGCATCAGCCGCGCCTTCAAGGCGCCGGAAGCGTATCAGCTGAGTACCGAGTACCGCACCGTCAGCTGCGGCGGCAAGTGCTCGCTGTCCGGCAATCCGAACCTGACGCCAGAAACCAGCACGAACTACGAAGCGGGCTTCGAGATCCACCGCGCCGCCTGGGACTTCACGGCCGTCGTATTCAAGAACGACGTGGACGACATGATCGTCGCCACCTACGATCCGGCCGGCCCGTCGCGCGCCTGGGTCAACGTGGCCAAGGCCAAGACGCGCGGCATCGAGCTGCAGGGCGAAGCGCGGCTGACGCCGGCGTTCTCCATCAGCGCCAACATGACGCACCTGAACGCCGACTATATCGACGAGACGGGCAAGGAGACGAAGCTGGACAACCGTCCCGAGAACGTCGCGATGGCAAGCCTGAACTGGAAGATCGACGACCGCTTCAGCACCGCGCTGTCGGCGCACTACACGGGCAAGCAGTACTACCTGACGAAGGACCTGCCGGGCTACACCCGCACCGACCTGTCGTTCGCGGCCAAGGTGAACAAGCAGTTCACGGTGCGCGCGGGTGTGAAGAACCTGACGGACGTGGACCTGGAGAAGAAGAGCCGCGACTTCGACTTCTTCGAGCTGGGCCGCAATTACTACGTCAGCGCGACATACAACTTCTGATCGCCTGACCCCGGGGCGGTGCCCCAACGTAGCCAGCGTCCCGCCAGCCAACGTGAACGTATCAACAGTTTGCGAGGTAACGATGGCTACATCCCCCGTACTATTCCTGTCGGCGCACCGCAGCGTGCGCGGACAGGGCGTTTTCGAACGCATAGCGACGCCCGCGCAAGGCGGCGCGCTGCAACGCGACGTCACGGCCGCATTGCGCCGCGCGCGTGACGCCGGCATCGCCTACCCAATCGCGATCGGCGCCATTCCGTTCGACACGGCGCGCCCTTCGGCGCTGATCGTGCCCGAGCGCAGCGAGATCTTCAGCCGCGAGACCGTACCGTTCGCGGTCAACGACGGCGCCGCATTGCCGTCCATCGTGGCATCGCACAGCATTCCCGGTGAGGAGCGCTTCAAGCAGGGCGTGCGCCAGGCCGTGGCCAACTTCGGCCTGAGCGACATCCGCAAGGCCGTGCTGTCGCGCGTGCTGGAAGTGGAACTGGCCGGCCGCGCCGATCCTGGGCGCCTGTTTGCCAGCCTGGCCGCACAGAACCCGACCGGCTACCAGTTCCGCGTGCCGCTGGCCGACGGCGCGGAGCTGGTGGGTGTCAGTCCCGAGCTGCTGCTGCGCAAGGAGGGCGCGACCATCGTCTCCAATCCACTCGCCGGTTCCGCGCGCCGCCAGCCGGACAGCGACAGCGATGCCGCCGCCGCCGGCGCGCTGCTGCAGTCGCCGAAAGACCTGCGCGAACACCGCTACGTTACCGACGACATCCGCCGCCTGCTGCTGCCGCTGTGCGCCACGCTGGACGTGCCGCCGGGGCCGTCGCTGCTGTCCACCAACGCGATGTGGCACCTGTCGACGCGCATCGAAGGCACGTTGCGCCAGCCGGAGATGTCGGCGCTGGAGCTGGCGTGCACGCTGCATCCCACACCGGCCGTCTGCGGCTACCCGACCCGGCTGGCCCGCAAGCTGATCGACCTGGTCGAGCCGTTCGAGCGCGGGCTGTTTGCTGGCATCGTGGGCTGGGTCGATGCCGACGGCAACGGCGAATGGGCCGTGACGATCCGTTGCGGCACGGTACAGGGCAACACGCTCCGCCTGTTCGCGGGCGCGGGCATCGTTGCCGATTCCTGCCCGGACGCCGAGTGGGCCGAAACGCAGGGCAAGCTGGGCACGATGTTGCGCGCGCTCGGCGCCGGCGCGTCGGTGCCGGTCGCGCCCGCAGTTTCGCCCGCAATCGCGGCGGAGGCGGCATGATCGCCTTCACGCCATGGCCGGAGTGTGACGCACGGCGCTACCGCGAGGCCGGCTGCTGGCTTGATGTGCCGATGACGGACATCCTGGAACGCCAGTGCCGCGACAATCCGAACGGCATCGCCGTCATCTGCGGCGAGCGCGTCGTCACGTATCGTGAGCTGGATGCGCAATCGAGCCGCCTCGCGGCGGCTTTGGCCCGGCGCGGCTTGGCGACGGGCGACACGGCGCTGGTGCAGCTGCCGAACGTGGCCGAGTTCTATGTCACCTTCTTCGCGCTGCTGAAGATCGGCGTCGCACCGGTCAACGCGCTGTTCAGCCACCAGCGCCTGGAGCTGACGGCGTATGCGCAGCAGCTGCAGCCGAAGCTCGTCATCGGCGCGGCCAGCCACCCGCTGTTTGCCGATGGCGCCTTTACGGAAACGCTGCGCGCACTCGTGCCAGAGCTGGCGCACGTGCTGGTGCTGGGCGCCGGTCTGTCGGACCTGCTCGACGAGGACGGCCCGGCGCCGGCGTTTGCGCCGTCCGGCGCCGGCGAAGTGGCGTTCTTCCAGCTGTCCGGCGGCAGCACGGGCACGCCGAAGCTGATCCCGCGCACCCATAACGACTATTACTACAGCGTGCGCCGCAGCGCCGAGATCTGTCGCCTGGACCGCAACACGCGCTTCCTGTGCGCGCTGCCGGCCGGGCACAATTTTCTTCTGAGTTCACCCGGCGCGCTGGGCGTCTTCTGCGCCGGCGGCACCGTCGTGCTGGCACCGTCGCCCGAGCCGCTGGGCTGCTTCGCGCTGATCGAGCGCCACCGCGTGACGATGGCAGCGCTGGTGCCGTCCGCCGTCGTGCTGTGGTTACAGGCGGCGCCGGAGCGGCGCGCGCAACTGGCGTCGTTGCGGCTGCTGCAGGTGGGCGGCGCCAGCTTCGCCGAGGCGCTGGCGCGGCGCGTGCCACAGGAGCTGGGCTGCGCGCTGCAGCAGGTGTTCGGCATGGCCGAAGGGCTCGTCAACTACACCCGCCTGGACGACCCGGAGGACAAGGTCTACACGACGCAGGGCCGGCCGATGAGCGAATTCGACGAAGTCAGGGTCGTGAACCTGGACGGCGAGCCGGTGGCCGATGGCGCGGAGGGACTGCTGACGACCCGCGGCCCGTACACGTTCCGCGGCTACTACAACGCGCCCGAACACAACGCCCGCGTCTTCGATGCGGAGGGCTTCTATGCGACGGGCGACCTGGTGCGCCGCAGTGCGGACGGCTACCTGACGGTCGTCGGCCGCGTGAAGGACCAGATCAATCGCGGCGGCGAGAAGATCGCCGCCGAGGAAGTGGAGAACCTGCTGCTGCGCCATCCGGGCGTGCTGCAGGCGGCGCTGATCTCGGTGCCGCATCCGCTGCTGGGCGAGATGAGCTGCGCCTGCATCGTGCCGCGCGCAGCTGGTGGCGAGCTGCGTCCGCCGCTGCTGCGCCAGTACCTGCGCGAGCAGGGCGTGGCCGAATTCAAGCTGCCCGACCGCTTCCGCATGCTGCCGACGCTGCCGCTGACGGCCGTCGGCAAGACCGACAAGGTGGCGCTGCGCGCGCAGACCGCGGTCCAACACTAAGAAAACGCGAGAGAACACACATCATGGCGATACCTTCGATTTCCTCCTACCCGCTGCCGACCGAACTGCCGGCCAACCGCGTGCAATGGACCGTGGACCCGGCGCGCACCGTGCTGCTGGTGCACGACATGCAGGACTATTTCCTGCGCTTTTACGGCGCCGACAGCCCGCTGCTGACGACCCTCATCGAGAACATTGCGCGGCTGCGCGCCTGGGCCGACAAGGCCGGCGTGCCCGTCGTCTACACCGCCCAGCCCACCGAACAAAGTCCGGCCGAACGCGCGCTGCTGAACGATATGTGGGGCCCCGGGCTGACCACGGCCGACCCGGCACTGCAGCAGGTGACGGGCGCGCTGGCGCCGGCGCCGCACGACACGGTGCTCGTCAAATGGCGCTACAGCGCCTTCCAGCGCTCGAACCTGCAGGACCTGATGCGCGAGTGGGGCCGCGACCAGCTGCTCATTACCGGCGTCTACGCCCATATCGGCTGCATGACGACGGCGCTGGACGCGTTCATGCGCGACATCCAGGCATTCATGGTGGCCGATGCCGTGGCCGACTTCTCCGAGCGCGAACACCGCATGGCGCTGGACTACGTGGCGGGCCGCTGCGGTGCCGTGTTCACGGCGGCGCAGGTGCTGGCCGCCGGCCCGGCAATCGACCTTGCCTGGCTGCGGGCGCGCCTGGCGCCGGCGCTGGACGACGACGGCTACGGCCCGGACGACAACCTGATGGACTACGGCCTCGATTCGCTGGAAGTCATGAATCTCGTGGCGGAGCTGGACCGCCTGGGCATCAGGCTGTCGTTCGAGGACCTGGCCGGCACGCCCACGCTGAATGCGTGGCATGCGCTGGTCGAACGCAGGCAGGCGGCGTAAGGAGTACGGCCATGATGCTCGCAGACCAGATGAACCTGGGCGCGGCGGCCAGCCCGCGCACCCCCGCGCCGCCCGCGCTGCAGTTCGAAGGACGGCAGGTGTGGGTGACCGGCGCGGGGCGGGGCATCGGCCACCAGATCGCGCTGGCGTTCCGCCAGCTGGGCGCGCGCGTCACCGGCATCGATCGCAGCTTCGACCGCGAGAAGGCGGGACCGGCCGGCAAGCGCTATCCGTTCCGCACCGTCTGCATGGACATCACCGACCGGCCCCGCATCGCCACCGTCTGCCAGCAACTGCTGACGGAGATGCCGCGCATCGACGTGCTGGTCAACGCCGCCGGCGTGCTGCGTCTCGGCACGCTGGACTCGACCACCATCGAGGACTGGCAGGCCAGCTTCGACATCAACGTCAGCGGCGTGTTCTACCTGCTGCGCGAGCTGATGCCGCAGTTCAGCAAGCAGGGCGCCGGCTCGATCGTCAACGTGGCGTCGAACGCGGCGCGCGTGCCGCGCATGAACATGCTGGCGTATTGTGCATCGAAGTCGGCGCTGGTCGGGATGAGCCACTGCGCCGCGCTGGAGCTGGCGCAGTACGGCGTGCGCTGCAACGTCGTCTCGCCCGGCTCCACGGACACGCCGATGCTGCGTTCCATGCTGCCGGACGAAGCGGGGATGCGGCGCACCATCGAAGGCCTGCCGGAGCAGTTCAAGCTGGGCATCCCGCTGCGCAAGATCGCCACGGCGCGCGAGGTCGCCAACACGGTGCTGTTCCTGGCCTCCGACCTGGCCAGCCATATCACGATGCAGGAGCTGGTCGTCGACGGTGGCGCCACCCTGGCAGCGTAGCGGGGATGTTCCCGCCGAAGTCAGCGACCGCACCGAAAACCGGGGACAGGCACCTTTTTCGGGGCCTCTCGGTCCCGAAAAAGGTGCCTGTCCCCGACGTGAAGCCTCCCAAGTCAGTAACCATAAGAGTACGAGAACCAAATGCTAACCCTGACCCGCCGCCTGCCGGCACTTGCCGCAATCCTGCTGGCCGCCTGCGGCGAGCCGCCCCAAGCGCCACCCGAGCCACCCAAGCCGCCATCGGTAGCCGTCATGACGGTCCGCCAGGAACCCGTCCCGCTGCGCGCCGAACTCCCCGGCCGCGTCACGGCCTTGCGCGTGGCGGAAATCCGCCCCCAGGTGGGCGGCGTCATCGTGCGGCGCCACTTCGAGGAGGGTACCGACGTGCAGGCAGGCGCGCTGCTGTACGAGATCGGCAGCGACAGCCATGCGGCCCGCGCCGAGCAGGCCGCGGCGGAGCTGGCGATCGAACAGGCGGCGCTGGTCAACCTGCGCATCATCGCCGAACGCTATCGCCGGCTGATCGACAGCAAGACTGTCACGCAGCAGGACCACGACCTGGCGCAGGCCAACTACGAACAGGGTCTGGGGCGCGTCAAGGCGCGCCAGGCGGCGCTGCGCACGGCGCAGATCGACCTGCAGCGCACGCGCATCCGCGCGCCGATCGCGGGCCGCATCGGCCGCTCGGCCGTCACGGAGGGCGCGCTGGTGGCGGGCGAGCAGCCGGAAGCGCTGGCCCGCATCCAGCAACTCGATCCGATCCACGTCGATATCGTCCAGTCCAGCCAGCAGCTGACGCAATTGCGGCGCCAGCTGGGCAGCGGCGCGCTGCAGCCAGGGAAGGCGGCGGTGACCCTGCTGCTGGAAGACGGCCAGCCATACCCGCACCAGGGCACGCTGAAGTTCACGGAAATGAATGTCGACGGTGCTACCGGCTCCGTCACGTTGCGCGCCAGCTTCCCGAACCCGGGCAGGCTGCTGGTGCCCGGCATGTACGTACGCGCCTCCGTCGAGCAGGGCATGCAGCCCGACGCGGTGCTGCTGCCGCGTCAGGCCGTGCGCCACAACGAACGCAACGAAGCGACCGCCTGGGTCGTCGGCCGCGACGGCCGGATCGAGCAACGCACGCTGGACGTGATCGGCAGCCATGGCGGCGGCTGGGCCGCGCGCGCCGGACTGAAGGCCGGCGAGAAGGTGGTCGTCGAAGGCGGCAGCAAGGTGGCGCCAGGTGCGGCCGTCACCACCGTCGAATGGCGGGGGCGCGCGACGGCGCAGGCAGTGCAGCCGGTGGAAGGCTGACGTGCTGTCGCGCTTCTTTATCGAACGGCCCGTGCTGGCGTGGGTGCTGGCGGTCGTGCTGATGCTGGCCGGCGGCGTGGCGCTGTGGCGCATGCCGGTGGCGCAGTACCCGGACATCGCGCCGCCCGTCGTGCGCGTGGCCGCCATGTACCCCGGCGCTTCCGCCACCGTCGTTGAAAACGCCGTCACGCAGGTGCTGGAGCAGGAACTGAAAGGCGTCGAGGTACTGCTGTACTTCGACGCCGCCAGCAATTCCTCCGGCGAGGCGGAACTGATGCTGACGTTCCGCCAGGGGCTCGATCCCGTGCTGGCGCAGCTGCAGGTGCAGAACAAGGTGAATCAGGTAACGTACCGGCTGCCGCGCGCTGTGCAGCAGAATGGCCTGTCCGTCAGTGCGCTGCAGAACAGCTTCCTGATTGTGGCCGTATTCGCCGATCGCAGCGGCCGGCGCAGCGACGCCGATATCGCCGACTGGATGAGCGGGCAGGTGGTGGACGCCGTCAGCCGCGTGCCCGGCGTCGGCCAGGTGCGCAACTTCGGTGCGCCGTACGCGATGCGGGTCTGGCTCGATCCGCACAAGCTGCACAACTACGGCCTGATGCCGGGCGACGTGATTGCCGCCATCGAAGCGCAGAACACGGAAGTGCCGGTGGGGGAGCTGGGCGCGCGGCCATCGGCTGCGGGCCAGCAGTTGAACGTCACCGTGACCGCGCTGTCGCGGCTGCGTACGCCGCAGCAGTTCCGCGCGCTGGTCGTCAAGACGGCCGGCGACGGCGCGGCGGTTCGCCTGGAGCACGTGGCGCGCGTGGAGATCGGCAGCGAAAGCTACGGCAGCACGTCGCGCCTGGACGGCCTGCCCGCATCCGGCTTTGCCGTGCTGCTGGCGCCGGGCGCGAATGCGTTGACGACGGCCGCCGGCGTGCGCGCCCGCATCGCCGCGCTGACGTTCCCGCCCGGCGTCGAGGTCACGTACCCCGAGGATGCCACGCGCTTCGTCAAGCGTTCGATCGCCAAGGTGGCTGCCACGCTGGCGGAGGCCGTCGTGCTGGTGGGCCTTGTCATGTTCGTATTCCTGGGCGGCTGGCGCGCCACCCTGGTGCCGCTGGTGACGGTGCCTGTCGTGCTGCTGGGGACCTGCGCCGTGCTGGCGGCCTGCGGTTACTCGATCAACACGCTGACGTTGTTCGGCATGGTGCTGGCCATCGGCCTGCTGGTGGACGACTCCATCGTCGTCGTCGAGAACGTCGAGCGCACGATGCGCGAGGAAGGGCTCGACGCGCGCGCCGCCACGCTGGTCTCGATGCGCGGCATCGGCGGGGCGCTGGCCGGGATCGCGCTGGTGCTGGGCGCCGTGTTCGTGCCGATGGCGTTCTTCCCCGGCTCCGTGGGCGTCATCTACCGCCAGTTCGCCATCACCCTGGTGACGGCGATGGCGCTGTCCGTCGTCGTTGCCGTCGTGCTGACGCCGGTGCTGTGCGCCGGCCTGCTGCGTCCCGCAGCGCATGCGGCGGGCAGCCTGCAGGAACGCCTGCAGCGGCGCTACAGCGGTGTGCTGGGCGGACTGCTGGGCCGTCCGCTGCGCTGGCTGCTGGTGTATGGCGGCCTGCTGGCGGTGGCGGCGTACGGCTACCGCAGCCTGCCGACGGCGTTCCTGCCCGAGGACGACCAGGGCACGGTGATGGTGAAGTTCGCGCTGCCGCCGGGCGCGCCGTACGAGCGCACCGCCGCGCTGGCATCCCAGGTCGAGCGCCACTTCCTCGCGCAGGAGAAGGCGAATGTCGACAACGTCTACACGATCGCCGGTTTCGGCAACAATGGCGGCGGCCAGAATGCCGGTATGGCGTTCGTCAACCTGAAGGCGTGGGAAGCACGCGCCGATGGCGACAACACGGCGCAGGCGATTGCCGCCCGCGCCACGCGGGCGCTGGCGACGCTGCCCGATGCGCGCGTATTCGCCATGGTGCCGCCGCCAATCGATGGCCTGGGGCAGGCGGGCGGGCTGGAATTCTGGCTGCAGGATGCCGCCGGTAACGGGCCGGCCGCACTGGCCGCCGCGGCGGGAAGGCTGTCGCAACAGGCAGGCGAGCTGCCAGGCATGTTGTACGTGGACGCGGACGGCGGCACCGATGCGCCGCAGCTGCGCATCGACATCGACCAGGTGCGCGCGCAAACGCTCGGCCTGGCGCTGGATGACGTCAACGCCACGCTGGGCGCGGCGTGGGGCGGCACGTACGTCAACGACTTCGTCGATCGCGGCCGCATCCGCCGCGTGCTGGTCCAGGCGGACGCGCCGTATCGCGCGGCGCCGGAGGACCTGCAGCACTGGTTCGTGCGCGGCACGGGCGGCGCCATGACGCCGTTGACCGCGTTCGCCGGCACCCGCTGGGACGCGGGACCGGGCCAGCTGCGCCGCTTCAACGGCATGGCGGCCGTGCAGATGTCCGCCGCCGCGGCTCCCGGCGCCAGTTCCGGCCCGCTGATGGACGGCATCGAGGCCGTGGCCGCGAAGGAGCCGGGCATGGCACTGGCGTGGAGCGGGCTGTCTTACCAGGACCGGCTGTCGGCCGGCCAGGCGCCGCTGCTGTACTGCGCGTCGATCCTGTTCGTGTTCCTGTGCCTGGCGGCGCTGTACGGCAGCTGGTCGATTCCGTTTTCCGTGCTGCTGGCCATTCCGCTGGGCGTGCTGGGCGCCGTGGCCGGCGCATGGCTGGGCGGCATGGGGCGCGACATCTTCTTCCAGGTGGGCGTGCTGACGACCGTCGGCCTGGCGGCCAAGAACGCCATCCTGATCGTGGAATTCGCCGAGGGTGCCCGCCGCGCCGGCAGCACGGCGCTGGCGGCCGTCACCCATGCCGCCGCGCAGCGGCTGAGGCCCATCGTCATGACGTCGCTGGCGTTCGGCGCCGGCATCGTCCCGCTGCTGCTGGCCAGCGGTCCCGGCGCGGCCGCCCAGCGTGCCATCGGCGCCAGCGTGCTGGGTGGCGTGCTGTCCGCCACCGTGCTGGGCGTGTTCCTGATTCCCCTGTGCTACCTGCTGGTGGCGCGCCTGGCGCCACGTGCCCCGGTGCGCGCCGCCGCATCCACTCCTTTCCCGATATGAGCCTTCTCTTCCTGATCCTGGGCACGGCCGGTTGCGCCGTGCTGTACCTGAGCCACCGCCACCAGGGCTGGTTGCGCCAGCCGCTGCCGCGGGCCGCGCGCCTCGCGGGCGCTGCGCTGCTGGGCACATCGCTGGCCGCCGCGCTGGCCGCATGGACGCCGCTGACGGCTGTCTTCGCGTGGCTGGTGCTGGCAATGCTGGCATGGGGGCTGCTGCCGTTTGTCTCGCTGCTGCTGGGGGGCCGTCATGAGCGCTGAAATGAGCGATAAAACCAGGCGCGCCCCGATCCGCCCCGACTGGTGGAGCAAAACCTTGGCCGGCGCCGTGCTGGGCGTCACGCTGGCGTTCGCGCTGGCCGGCATCTTCGCATGGGCCGGCCCCGGCGGCATCGCCGCGCCGGACAAGTCGCAGTTCGTCATGTGGCTGATCGCGCCGATCTGGATGACGGTGTTCGGCTTTGTCTGGCTGTTCCGCACCGGGGTGCTGGCGTTGCTTTGGCTGGGCGGCGCCAACCTGCTGGCCTGGGGCTTGCTGTTTCTGGTGAGGGGCTGACATGAAAATCCGCAGCGATATCCTGCGCATCTACCAGGCCGTGCACACGTGGGGCGGCATCTGTGCCGGCATGCTGCTGTTCATCGGCTTCTTCGGCGGCGCGCTGACGATGTTCAAGGAGCCGCTGGAGCGCTGGGTCAGCGCGCCCGTCGTCCCTGCGCGGCAGCTGGCGCCGGCGCAGGTGGACAAGGTGGTCGCCGACGTGCTGGCCGCGTACCCGGCCGCGCGCGAGGAATTCACGCTGCACGTGGCGCGGCATGAAAACACGCCGGCCCCCGTCAGCTGGCAGGCCGGCGAATCGGGGCACGAGATCGACTTCGGCCTGGTGCGCTGGCAGGCGACATTGGACGGGCAGGGCACGCTCGCGGTGCAGCAGGTCAAGCCATCATTGCTGGCGCAGCTGATCGACATGCTGCACCGCACTGGCGGCATTCCCGGCACGCTGGGCGAGGAATACTTCGGCATCTACGTGATGGGCGTGGCCGGTGTGCTGTATTTCCTGGCGCTGGTTTCCGGCGTCATCCTGCTGCTGCCCACGCTGGTCAAGGACTTCTTCGCCCTGCGCGCCGGCAAGAACCGCAAGCGCTTCTGGCTGGATGCCCACAATGTTCTCGGCATCACCAGCCTGCCGTTCCACATCGTCATCAGCCTGACGGTTGTCGTGTTCGCGTTTCACGACCAGTTCTACGACGGCCTGCGCGGCATCGTCTACCGCGAGCAGCCGATGTTCGTGCCGCCCTCCATCCACGATGCACCTGGCGACGCGAGCAAGCTGCTGCCTGCCAGCGAACTGGTACGCCGGGTCGAGCGCCAGGCGCCCGGCTTCGAGGTGACGGAGCTGCTGTACATGGGCGTCGAGTCTCCCCGGCCCATCGTGCGCGCGGCCGTCGCCAGCCCACGCCATGTGGTACAGGGCGCCGAGACGGGTTTCGTGATCCTGCAGCCGTACACGGGCGATATCCTCAGCACCAGCATGCTGCCGGGCCAGGGCAACACGTGGAGCACGCTGGTCGCGCCGTTCTTCGCGCTGCACTTCGGCAGCTATGGCGGCATGCCGGTGCGCTGGCTGTACTTCGTCTTCGGCCTGGCCGGTGCGGCGCTGTTCTACACGGGGAACCTGCTGTGGATCGAGAAGCGCCGCAAGAACCAGCTGAGGAACGGGCCGTTGCCGGTCCAGCCGCGGCGCACCGCGGTGATCGCCTCCGCCACCGTCGGCGTCTGCCTGGGCAGCGTGGCCGGCATCGGCGCCTGCCTCGTCGCCGCCAAGTGGCTGCACGCCTTCGGTGCTCATACCAACGATGCTTATCTGACGGTCTATTACGCCGTCTTCCTCGCCTGCGTGGCCTGGGCCTTTGCGCGCGGCGCGGCGAAAGCGGGTAGCGAACTGCTGATCGCCTGCGCCATCGCCGCGCTGGCGATCCCTGTCACGAGCGTGACCGGCGCCGTGCTGCCTGCCTTGCACATGTGGGCGCATACCAGTCCCGCCACGCTGGGCGTCGACGCGACGGCGCTGGTGCTGGCGGGGCTGTTCGCGTGGGCCGCCAGATTGGCGGCGCGCCGGGCCGCGAAAGGTCCGGCCGACAGCGTCTGGGCCAGCGCGACCGCCACCGCGGCAACGGCGCCGGAAGCGGTGCAAAAGGTGGGTACGTGACGTCTCTCGCCCTGCTGGACCGCGCCGATGTGGGGGGTCCTGCGTGGTGGGAAGCCGTTGCCGACGCGGGCACGCCGCTGCGGGCGCCGCACGGCGAGCACGTCGAGCTGGCGTTCCTGTGGCGCGGCACGGATTGCGCGGCCGTCTACCTGGACGTGTATTCGCATACGCCGCATCCGGTATCGCAACGCACCGCACTGACCCGGCTGGGCGGCACCGACGTGTGGGTCTGGCGCACGACGTTGCCGGCGGACTGGCGCGGCAGCTACTTCCTGCTGCCTGTGCAGGCCGGCCAGGAGGCGCCGACGGAGCGCAAGGCCGTGCGCGCGTGGTGGATCGACCTGATGACGCGGCAGGCCAGCGCCGACCCGACCAACCGGCTGGCGCCGCACGGCACCGGCTGGGGCGTGCCGTTATCGCCGCTGCTGCTGCCGGAGGCGCCCGTGCATCCCGGCTGGCAGGCACCCGCGGCACCCGATGGGATGACGAGGCTGCGCTGGCACAGCGACCGGCTGGATGTCGCGCGCGACGTCTGGACGATCCGTACCGGCGCGGCGGATGCGCCGCTGCCGCTGGTGCTCTTGCTGGACGGGCAGTACTGGGCGCGCGAGATGCCGATCGCCGGTGCACTTTATGCCATGACGGCGCAAGGGACGTTGCCCCCGGCCGTGTATGTGCTGATCGATGCGGTCAGTCCGGAGCGGCGCGGCATCGACATGCCATGCAATGAATCGTTCTGGCTGGCCGTGCAGGAAGAACTGCTGCCGCGGGTGCACCCGTTCCCGCCCAACCCGTCGCGGACCATCGTGGCCGGCCAGAGCTACGGCGGACTGGCGGCGCTGTACGCGGCGCTGCGCTTCCCGCAATGCCTCGGCTGCGTCCTGAGCCAGTCCGGATCCTTCTGGTGGCCCGATCCGGCACGCACGGAAGGCGAAGGCTGGCTTGCCGAACAGGTCAACGGCGGACTGGGTGCGGATGCTCGCATCGTGGCGCTGCTGGAAGTGGGCTGCTACGAGACGGAGATGCTTGGGGTGAACGGCGCGATGGCCGCCGCGCTCGCACGGGCCGGTCACACGGTGCATTACGCGCAAGTGCGCGGCGGCCATGACTGGATCTGCTGGCGCGACGGGCTGCTGGACGGCCTCGCGCGGCTGCTGAACAAAACAATATAAAGAAAGTTAGGGAAAATCATGAGCCAGGACTATGTGAATCCGTTCGACGACGAACAATACCGCTTCCACGTACTTGCCAACGCGAAGGGCCAATACAGCCTGTGGCCGGAGTTTGCCGACGTGCCGGCCGGCTGGCAGCACCGCTACGGCCCCGCAGCCCGCGCCGAATGCGTCGATTACGTCGAGCGGCACTGGCAGGCGATCAATCCGTTCGCCCGCACGGCCGGCGGCAATGCGTGAGGCGGCGATGAACGACATCCGCCATATCGACACACTGCCGCTGAACGGCACGCAAACGGGCATCTGGCTGGCCGACCAGGTGGCGGCCGGCGCTGAAGCGTCCAGCGGCTACGTCATCGCCCACTGCGTGGAGCTGGACAACGTGGTGGACGGGGAGCTGCTGCGCCAGGCGATCCGCATCGGACTGGCCGGTGCCGATACGGTCATGGCGCAGTACCGCACCGGCAACGCCGGCCCGGAGCAGCGCATTCCCCGCTTTGCCACAGCGGACGACGTGCCGGCACCGGAACTGCACGACTGGCGCACGGCGCCCGACGGCAGGGAGCGGGCGCTGGCCGCGATGCGCGCCGATATCGACGCCGGACTGTCGGTGGAAGGGGAAGCGCCGCTGTTCCGGAACGCGCTGTACCGGGTGCCGGAAGGCTGGCTGTGGTATCAGCGCTATCACCACATCATGCTGGACGGCTTCAGCTTCGTCGCGCTGACGCGCCATATCGCGGCCGTCTACACGGCGCTGGTCCGGGGCGAAGCGGTGCCTGCGGCGCCGTTCACGCCCGTCGCGACGGCGGTGGCGGAGTACGAGGCGTACGGAGGGTCGGCGCAGTGCGCGGACGACCGCGATTTCTGGCGCGCCTATGTTGAAGCGCTGGCCCCGGCGACGACGCTGGCGCTGCAGACGGCGTCCGCGCCGGGACCGATCGTTACCCATACCGTCACGCTGCCCGCCGTGCTGCACGATGTGGCGCGCCATCCGCGCGCCGTGCGCGAGCGCCTTGGCGCAGCGGACTTGTTGCACGGCGCGCTGGCCGCTTACCTGGTGCGCATGACGGGACAGACCCGCCACAGCATCGGCGTGCCGTTCATGCGCCGCATGGGCAGCGCGGCCGCGCGCACGGCGGCGCCGCTGGTCAATGTGCTGCCGGTCGGTGTGGCGGTCGCGGCGGAAGGGGCCTGGTTCGATGCGGCCGCCGCCTTCCGCCAGGCGCTGCGGCAAGTACGGCCGCACCAGCGCTACGAGGCGGAACGGATCCAGCGCGACGCGGGCGTCGTCGGGTCCGGGCGCCGGCTGTACGGTGCGCTGATCAACTACAAGATGTTCGACTACCGGCTCGACCTGGACGGCACGACCGGTCGTACCCACCACCTGGCGACGGGGCCGGTGGACGACCTGGAATTCGGCGTGCAGGTGGACGGCGACGCTGTCATCCTCGAGCTGCGCGCCGACGGCGGCCGCTACACGGCCGCGGACCTGACGGCCCATGCGGACCGCATCGCGCATCTGCTGGCGGCGTGGGCACAAGTTCCCGACGTACCGCTGGCGCGCGTGCCGCTGCTGCCGCCGGCCGAACAGGCGGCGCTGGACGGCTGGTCGCGTGGTCCCCGCATCGAATGCGACGCCACGCTGCGCACCGTCGTCGACCTGCTGCACCGGCAGGCCGCGGTGCAGCCGACAGCGACGGCGCTGGTCTGCGGCGACGAACGTCTGACGTTTGCCGAAGTGGCGGGGAAGGTCGCGCAGCTGGCCCGCCTGCTGCGGTCTTACGGCGCGGAGCAGGGCCGGGTCGTGGCGGTGGCGGTGCCGCGCAGCGCGGACGCCGTCATCGCCATGCTGGCGGTGCTGGAGTCGGGCGCGACGTTCCTGCCGCTGGACCTGGATTATCCCGCCGATCGCATTGCGATGATGTGCGAGGACACGCAGCCGGTGCTGGCCATGTGCAGCGAACGGGTCGCCGTGCCGCTGCCTGCCGGGCTGCCGTGCCTGCGCATCGATGCCGCCGGCGTGCGTGCCGACATGGCGGGCATGCCGGCGCAGCCGCTCGCCGATAATGAATGGGACGCGCTGGCGCAGGATGCCATCGCCTACGTCATCTTCACGTCCGGCAGCACCGGCCGGCCGAAGGGTGTCATGAATACGCATGCGGCGCTGCTCAACCTGATCGGCGTGCATCGCGAGACGATCTACGCACCGGCACGGGCTGCCGTGCGCGCGGGCTTCCCCGGCCGCGCACTGCGTGCCGCGCACACCCACTCGTTCTCGTTCGATTCCTCGTGGCTGCAGCTGTTCTGGATGCTGCTGGGCGAGGAGCTGCACGTGATCGACGACGAGATGCGCCGCGATGCGTGGGCGCTGGCCCGGCACATCGACGATGTTCGGATCGACGCGCTGGACCTGCCGCCGTCGTTCCTGGCGCAACTGCTGAACAACGGCCTGATGGCGCCCGGCATGCATGCGCCGACCGTCATCCTGATCGGCGGCGAGGCGGCGCCGGAAGCGCTGTGGCGCCAGCTGCGCGCGTATCCGGCGCTGCAGACGCACAACCTGTACGGCCCGACCGAATACACAGTCGACACGCTGCGCGCGCCCATCCACGCCAGCGCACGTCCCGTCGTGGGGCGGCCGATCGGCAACACCCGCGTCTACGTGCTGGATGCGCGGCTGGAGCCGGTGCCGCCCGGCGCGCTGGGGGAACTGTACGTCTCCGGCGCCGGCCTGGCGCTGGGCTACCTGGCGCGGGCCGACCTGAGCGCCGCCCGCTTCGTTGCCGATCCGTTCGCCGACGACGGCGCGCGCATGTACCGCACGGGAGACCTGGTGCGCTGGAACCTGGCCGGCCAGCTTGAATTCATCGGCCGCTGCGACGACCAGGTCAAGGTGCGCGGCTACAGGGTAGAACTGGGCGAAGTGGAAAACGCGCTGTCGCTGCTGCCCGGCGTGGAAAGCGTCATCGTGCTGGCGCAACCGGTCAACGGCAGCCATCGGCTGGTCGCGTATTGCGCCGTGCCGGGCGTCGCCGACGACCGGCGCGCGCAGAAGAGCCGCGAGCTGCTGGCGCAACTGGCGCAGGCGCTGCCGGACTACATGGTGCCCGCGCTGCTGCTGGTGCTGGAGGCGTTCCCGCGCAACGTCAGCGGCAAGATCGACCGCA
>Ga0265797_10003793_pt1 | contig 23840 bp, 21 predicted proteins | sample P2T30metagenome_FD_192433 | JGI IMG/M metagenome (GOLD analysis project Ga0265797, IMG submission 192433) | Plant litter microbial communities from East Loma Ridge, Irvine, California - P2 T30 | ecosystem: Environmental > Terrestrial > Plant litter > Unclassified | place: USA: California... | reverse complement strand
ATCCTGTGTGCCACCTTCCACCTGGTCGCCCACGTCTGAGAACTTGATCTTGCTGCCAGCCTTCAATCCCTTCTTGATTGGTACCTCCAGAATCCGGTCTTGGGTACTTTGCTTGCCGGTACTCTGGTCGTATGTCTTGCGCTTGATCTTGAGCTTCTTCGTGGTGCCATTGTACAGCTCTTCCAGGCTCACGGCGAGCGGCTTCTCCACAACTGTGACTTCGGGTTCTGGTGCTCGTCGTCCGCCTCGGAATTGACTGCCCTTTCTGCCTCCACCGCCGCCGCCCATACCGCCCATTCCGCCAGGCATACCGCCCATGCCGAAGCCACCGAAGTCAAAGTCATCACCGCCGCCGCTGCTGCGCATGAATTCGCCAAAGATGTCGTCGGCGTTCGAGAAGTTGAAGCCGTTTCCACCGCCGCCTGTCGAGAAGTGGAACGATCGTGCGCCACCGGGCATACCACCGCCTGATGCGAATGGGAAACCTCCACCGCCTCCTGCGCCTGCGAACGGGTTTCCACCAGCACCACCGGCATCTTCAGGGTGTGGTACGCCGCCGCGTAGTATGAACTCGAGACCGTATTGATCGTATGTCTTGCGCTTCTCGGGGTCGGAGAGGATCTCGTAGGCTTGTGAGCATTCTAGATGTGCTATTAGTATTCTCATTCCTATCCAAGTGAGCTGGGTATGCCTTGTACGTACCTTTGAACTTCTCAGCAGCTTGCGGATTGTCCTTGTTCTTGTCGGGGTGCCATTTCAACGCCGCCTTCCGATATGCCTTCTTGATCTCGTCTTGCGTCGCGGTCTCCGACACGCCTAGAAATAAGTCAGTAACAGTTCATGTGCCTACCCGAGCACCCCGGGCCCTGGCATACCCGCTGTCTAGCAGAGCAAGGCGGTGGAGGGGTATATCCGAGGCAAACGTACCTAATGAATCGTAGAGCTTGGACTCCTTGACCATCTTGAAGTCCTGTGATTACAAGAGAAAGATATCTCGCGTATGCGCAATTAGTGTTTGTAAATGTCCTGCGTGGTAGCTTATGAGGTTGGGTCGCATTTATCACTCGAGCTTTGGATGTCTCTCCACTTGTCAAACGGCGCTAGCAGTGACGTCGAGCCTTGATGCGGAGCGAACACAGAGAAGGTTCGAGAAGCTTCAACTACAATGCCATATCCATACGATCACAATCATTGATGTCGTGTATCAAGCGCTCAGATTCAAAATTAGAAACCTGAATTTGTATCACAGGGGTTGCATCGAATCGACATCCACGGGTACCTAGCAATGTGCTGTCGCGCTCCACCCGACGCGCGCTTGTTGTTCCTCGTGGTCTTCCTTGACGCGCCCCGCTTTTACAATCCTAAAAGCTTCACTTTTACAGAGCAGCACGTCGCAGCTATCGTGGACTCTTCATGCATGGTGTTGGATGAATTCATCCTCAATTTCCGAAGTAATATGCATGTGCAGCCGTGTAGAGGGAGAGCAAGGTGGCTGGGACATGTACCTGCCCGATCCACAGAGTTGCTTGATAGCGCTGTGCTACTAGTAGTAGCGTTTAACATGTTCATCATATCTGGGTAGCAATGCATGACATTAGCATCTTTTTATGATCACGAACGTGACGGCCAGATTGCATGTCTGTGAGCTTCTGATACTCAATACAGGACTGGGGCCGTGACACATCAGCAGCGATTTGCATCAACATGACAGACCCATCGACAGCTCATGGACACGCTGCAAGAGTTACCCAATCTCAATAGCTCGTGCAGAGTCAGTACAGCCTACACGCACCACTGCACATCGTAATGACCATGAGGAAGAGTCAGAAAGATGAAGTTTAAACAGTGAATTGAACATGTCTAGCAACAAGCTATATCGCACGTCAACACGCAATCGACCACCTTTGTCGCAGAAAGCTTCGACGCGCCAAAAAACGCCGGCATGCCCATGATCCCAAACGCCATTTTCCGGTATGCTACATTTGAAGAAGCTGGTATCCAAGGATAGAGTAGTAGTAACTATGACATGTACACGATTTTGTGGTGTACAGCGCTTTTACAGGCAAGCAGCGATGCGCGCTGTTGCTTTGTCCGGACGTCCATCGTTCAGATATTGATCGTTTAGTCGGAGTCGCTGTCAGAATCATCCTTGCTCTTCTTCTTGTCCTTCTTCTCGGCCTTGGCGGCCTTCTTCGCAGCCTTCTCCTCCTTCTTCTTGCGCTTGCGCTCGGCCTTGTCTTCATCACCCTCGTCGTCGCCGTCACCACGGCTCTTGCGCTTCTTGCTCTTCTTGTCGGCGACCTCGGCTTCCGCCTCAGCCTCTTCGGCAGGTGCGAGACCAGTTGCGGGGACAGCAGGAGCGGCGAGGACCTCGGACGTGGAGGTGGTCTCAGCGACAGGTGCGGAAGCGCCATCGACGTCGTTCCTGTTGAAGTCCTTGTACTCGGTGTTCCACTTAGCGGGAGTCTTGTCATTGGGGCGGCCGAATTTCTGGACCCGTTAGTATAGCACTCGCAAACCTAGCGTTGAATAACTTACGTCGAGAGTGCCAGCCTCCTTCATCTTCTTCTTCTCGGTGGCGACTGGGCCCATACCCCACCTCCTGGGGTAAAGGTCGCGCTCCATGATGACACGCTTGATCTTCGCAACAACACCGTGGTCGCATGATGACATCTCAACGGCAGACATCTGCGCGTATGCGAGCGCAATAGCCTCACCCTTGGTGGTCATGAGGACAACCTCCTCGTGGATCTCAATACCCTTCTCGAAACGCAGCAGACCGGGAAGCATGAGCTTAGCACCGTAGCAGATAGCGTTGACAGAGCTGTCCTTGACGACGATACGCTTGTAGCTCATCAGAAGACTCTCGAGAGGTGCGATGACCTTGCGAAGGTAGGCCTCGTCGCGGTTGTTGTCGTGCAGCCACTGGGCATCGAGAACGTCGTGCAGAGTGACCAGGTCCTTGGTCTCGTCCATAGCTCCAGACCTGACACGGCGCAGCTCCTGCATGTGAGCGCCGACACCGAGCAAAAGACCAAGATGCACGCAAAGAGTACGGATGTAGGTTCCGGCCTCGCAGCTGACCCAGAAGACACCGAGCTGCCTCTCATTGTCAAACTCGTAAAGCTTGCTCTCGTGGATAGTTCGGATACGGAGTTGACGCTTGACGGCGGAAATGAGCGGGGGACGCTGGAACAGAGCTCCGGTGAGCGTCTCAAGGGCACGCGCAAACTGCGCCTCGCCTCCAGGAAGCTTGTCGTGCATGCGAATGACGCAAACGTACTCCTTTCCGGCTCCCTGCTGGGACTTGACGAGACGGGTGGCACGATCAATGCAGACGATGAGGCAACCAGTGACCTTGGGGTCGAGAGTACCGCTGTGACCAGTCTTCTCGACTCTTTAGAGTGTGTTAGCTGACTGCGCCTGAAACAAGTCACGAAGTTTCTTCCTACCTCAGCATGCGCTTGATCCATGACACGACTTCGTGAGAGGATGGGTTGGAAGGCTTGTCGAGGTTGATGACACCAGAGCTAATGTACGACTTGAGGTCTCGCGATAGCGGCGCGCAACCGTTGGGGATGGGAGTGTAGTGCGATGTGCGAACGAGCACTGTACGCGCATTAGCAGAGCATTCTGGAGCTATGGGGAAGCTGCAGCATACGGTCGCTGTAGTTCTTGAGCAGCAAAGGCCAGTCGCTGGTGTCGATGGCAGGCGCAGCCGCCGCTGGCTTGATCACATACGCGTCGGGGTCGGTCTGCACGAGAGCCATGGCGATTATTGTGTTGGTTGGTGGTGTTGCAATTGGCGATGCGATGTTCTCGAACTTTTTCGCAGTATTTTCGCGGCGTCCAAGCTATTGGACGCATGGACCACCCCACACGGAACTTCTGTCGGGCCGTCATCTAGTCCGAACACGCCTCAGATGTGCGAGATGGCTGGACTACAATATTCGGTGGCGCGGCAGTGGTTATACAGCATAACACAAAAATATACCAGACGTCGAATCATTAGAAGTTCATTGAATTATCTATACAGAAGGCGGTTGACACCAGTGGAATGTGACTATCCTACACAGCACCTATTGACCAGTGACTAGCTATCCTAGTTCACTACTTGACCATACTCGTTACTACGTAAAGTGCTAATGTCCCCACTGCGGACCCCCTGATTGTGGTTCAGTATTTCGTTGTCTCCAGTACTACGAAGAGTGGTTCCATCCATCTTGCCATCGACACCCCGTTGAACACCAGGTTCAATCAGACTGCCGTGGCTGCTGGGTACATCCGGCCAGAACGCCTCCTCAGCATCGAGCAGCGCTCTCCAAATAGGGTCAACCCTAGCCTTGACCTCTGCCCATTTTCCATCATCTCGATCAACGGCGTCGCTTACTCCTTCATTGACGATGCGCTCAAGCTGCTCGACGAACATGAGGAAGTCGCGGTTTGACCAGTTGGGAATGAATTCTCTTCGCATCGCACCGCCATCCTGGTCGTTGTCGTAGTTTCGAGGAGAAGACTGAGCGTCTTGTCTGCGAGCCCAGGACCAGGCCTCGTAGTATACCTTCTCGGTTGACCATAGCAAGATGGCACCTTCGAGCCAAGGTATGAATGTGTTTGGTTGTTGAGAAGCGACACTGGCGAACAGCGCTTCGTAGCGACGAAGGCCTTCTGACTTTACGTTCTCTTGAAGTGGTGTAGCTGGGAGGTCGATTTTGTAGATTTCAGCAACTTCTTGGAAGAATCGTAACTCCCTCTCTCCGTTCTTGATGGCAGACTCTAACCACGCGATAAATCGTGTTGGAATGTCTGGCTCGTCACCAGGCGCAGTTGTTGATTTGTGTGTACTGCGAACAAGGTTCAGGGTGTGCTTAATAGTAGAGAGGTAACCTTGAAGGTATTGTCTATCGTTTGCAAGCCACTGAGCGATCAAAGGTTTTGGTAGGGTACCCTTTGCGGCACGCTCGAGGAAGGGGTGGTTGGTAACGCGGTGCAGTTGGTCATTGTTGATGGCGAGGAGATGAGCTGTGACTGCCCAAGGGAGGTTGGTGGGGTCGAGTTCGCTCTTGCTGGCCCAGGTTCCTGGGTGGTGGTGAGGCATGGTAAATATCGTTCGCGTAAGATTTGTGATATCTGTATTGAACGGTGTATGTATTCGATGAGGTACATAATGGGAGTCGGGCGGGGTAGCAAGCTACTTATATGCTAGAGTTACAATGCTTGCCAAGCGAGACGATGGCTCCGAGGAGACGTAATTACGTGTTGAGGCTGAGGGTACAAGGAGCATGAAGCTATCGCCAAGGAGAGTGGATGGTGCCCAGGTGTCGAAGTGAACGCATGACGTCGGTTCGGAAACATCGGAGTTTGGAACGCTCTGAGTGGTGCAGAAGCATGGCAAACCGGAATCTAGAATCACAACACACAACTTGGCAGACCATTTCTCAGCGGAGCTCTTGGCGATATGAGGCTTCTATACGCTAAAATACTTGTATATGCGGAAGTTTGTGGCTGAACCATGGCGGAGCCGCTTGGCACATGACGATGCCGCCACCCGTGAGCTGCTGCTGGTGTGATCTTTGGAGTAACCCGGACAAAACTCGGATAGCGATATTAGTATACATGATCACCCGAGCAGGCTGCTCAGTCAATGAACGTTGTGTGTGCTTATTGATGCCAGCATAATGCCGGTCGTTTGACGTTTACATGACCTTTGTCTGGCGTGGACGCTCGTCACGCCTTCACATATGGCATGTCGTGATGCGTAAGACGAGCGGGGTATGAGAATCTAGGCAAACTTTAACTTGTTTCTTGAGGGGTACTTGGAACACCAAGACATTTTGGTATTGGTGTTGGTGTTTGAGATGAAGAAGTACAGATCCAATGTGTGAAGGCAGTCCCGACAACTCGGCCACTGCCTTAGCGCGGCGCGTCATACCGCCGCCTGCACCTCGAACTTTCTCGCGACCAGCTGTCGACTCAACAATAACCGAAGTTACTGTGCTTGACGTACAAGACGACAATGGATTTCTCCGCAGACGATGAACAAGCTCTCAAGCAATACCTCCCAAGTGAGTTTGGGAAGAAGGATGGCTCCGTAAACGTAGAGGCGCAAATCGAGCGCGCCCGAAGGCCAGTGGTCGACGAAAGCAAACAGGCGAAGAAAGAGGCCGGTTCCGACGACGACGACAAGGATTCCGACGACGATGACAGTGATATGAGCGATGAGGAGGACGAGTATCCAGTTTCTCACGAATTGATCATCAAGACCCACGACCGCGCAGTCACGACGATTGCGCTCGATGCATCTGGAACACGGCTGGTGACCGGAGGAAACGACTGCACACTCAAGCTGCACGACCTCAGTGCGCTCACGCCGAGTACCATCCGCGCATTCAAGACGGTAGATCCCTTTACAACAAAACCCTCTCAAACCGCAGAATCGCATTCGATACATCAAGTCTTGTTCGGCCCACACTCTGGAGGCCAATTCCTATGCATTACCGCGACTTCACAAGCAAGACTTTTCAGCAGGGATGGAGAACTTATATCGGAGTTCGTCAAGGGCGACATGTACTTGAGAGACAAGCACAACACAAAAGGACACACAGCCGAAATCACGAGCGGCGCATGGCATCCAACGAATCGCGATCGTTTTGCTACAGCAGGCACAGACAGCACAGTGCGGATATGGGACGTGAACAAGAGGATGAAGCAGGAAGAAGTTATCGTACACAAATCGAGAGCTTCCGGTAGCGCAGGCATGACAAGGATGACGGCCATCGCATGGGGTGCGGCGGCCGAGGGAGGAAGCAGTATGCTTGTGTCAGCAGCACTAGACGGAAGTCTGGTCATGTGGGGTGGTGAAGGTCCATACCACCGACCAACAGCAGAAATTAAAGAAGCCCATGCGAGGGATGCTTGGACAAGTGGGCTGGATATCAGCGCAGATGGCAGGCTGGTCATTACAAGAGGAGGAGACGACACGATCAAGTTGTGGGATACCAGGAAGTTCAAGACGCCTCTTAACACCACATCACATCCGTCAACGTCTTCGCAATATCCGACATCGAACATTAAGTTTGCGCCCAACTCGCAGAGCATAGTCACAGGATCAGAGACTGGCCACCTCCACATCCTCAACCCTGCAACTCTTCGCCCAGAGCTTGTAACACCAGTAACTCCAGGGTCTCCTTTAATCACAGTCAACTGGCATCCCAGGCTCAACCAGATTCTCACAGGTTCAGCCAACGGTCAGACAACAATCCTCTTCAATCCCAAGCTCTCCAACGCTGGCGCTCTCACAATCCTCAGCAAGGCACCTAAGAAGCGGCATCTCGATGATGACCCATCTCTCACTGTAGATATGGATCCTCTCGGAATGGCTGGTGAAGCACATGATCCTTCTGGCAACGCAGCCTCATTCTCAGCGCGCCATCCCACGATCGGTCTCACAGCATCCGGCAAAAGCAGGGATCCACGGAGACCGCATATCCCAGCTACGACGCCTTTTGCAAAGTCAACGCCTGATCAGAAGTATGTCATGGAGCAGATCGAAGGCAGTGATATGAGAGACGAGGACCCTCGGGAGGCGCTACTCAAGTATGCGCTGAAAGAGGGAGAGAAGGCTGTCTTTACAGGTGCGTGGGAAAAGACTCAACCAGTTGGAATCTACAAGGATTACGACAGTGAAGAGGATGAGAGGGAGAAGAAGAAGGCAAGGCGATAGTCAAAGCGGGATGAAGCCCACTGGATGAGAGACTTTGAGGAACATGGGCTGTCCACAAGAGGCGTTTGGATCACAAAAGCATATACCCTGTAACAAAAGAGACTATAGACTAGTTAGGTTTCTCTAATAAGCAGATGATGACCAATGGCAGACGAAAGGGAGATGATGTGCAGTTGAACGGCAGAGACGCACGTGTGAGCGTCCCTTAGCGTCCAAGCCCAACTTGGCCCAAACCGCGTCGCGCCCCAACACCCCCACCCGCCTCGCATCACAACAACGTCCACCCCACAGCCGTCAATTCGACCACCGAAAAGTACGCAACCCGCCAATTCTGCACCACAAAAAACAACAGCGACGATGTTTTCCTCCACATTCCGCGCCGCAGCTCGCGCTCCCACCTCGGCCTTCACACGCAGCTTCTCCTCCACCCGACCCTCGCAAGTCGCGCGCATGACCGTTATTGGCCGTCTAGGTGTTGCACCCGAAGAAGTCACCATATCCGGCGACAGGACACTAGTTCGATACATAGTAGGAACAAACTACGGCAAGGGCGATGACAAGAAGACCAGCTGGTTCCGGATTGCGAGTTTCGTACAGGGAGCACAGAAGGATTTCCTCATGAACTTGCCAAAGGGATCGCTACTCTATGTTGACGCTGATGCGCGCATGGAGACGTACCTTGACGCTGAGGGCAACAAGAAGAGCAACTTGAGCTTGGTTGCACGTATGTTTTTGGAGTGTTGGACTAGTGAGGAGATGGATTGCTAATTTCGATGCAGGCAACTTCGACGTCTTATCTCGCCCTCGTGCTACTGAGGAGACTGAGACTACGGACGAGGGTCTTGTTCAGGAAGGTTAGGTTAAACGAACGGTTTTGCCTGCTGTTTCGACTAGGATATTACCCAACGGCGATTCTCTTATAATACCCGCAAGTGGAAGATGTTGTGTGCTGGATCGATGGTTCCTGATGAAGCATATCTTGCTCGGCGCTGTAGGATCTCTTTACGGGACTTCTCTTTACGATATTTGAATGTACCACTATGGACTGAAAGTTCACTTTGTATGATCTCTACTCTAGGAGTGGCGTGGCTTGGGATTTACGGAATGATACCTTTTTTCTTCAGAAAACTTGGACATACACTAACATCCAGGAAATCCTGGTAAGGAAATCTCTCTTGCCCAGACGCCGATCAAGGCATCGATTGAGCAACCTAAGTATTGCGTTCTTACAAACTGCCCACTTGTGCACGGACGTGATGCGGCGAACGAAGACCTCCGAGTTGGCCCATCCCAACTTTTTGTAGTACGGCATCTAAAGTCCAACACAGCAATTTTACACAATGCACAGAGTCGTGCCACTACCAGCGCGTCAGCTCTGGGGCCATGCGCCCCGGGTACGGTCGTTGAATCGCTTCACCCGCCATCCACGCACATTTGCGACTGTGTCTGGCGCTGATCGGTACGCCACTACACTTTCAAACCCACCATTGGACCAATTCTGACTTTTATATAGACCATACGATGTGATAGTAATCGGCGGCGGTCATGCAGGATGTGAAGCCTCCGCAGCAGCAGCCCGCTCCGGCGCACGAACAGCCCTCATAACGCCTTCCGTCCACAACCTCGGTGTCTGCTCCTGCAACCCTTCTTTCGGCGGCATCGGAAAGGGAACTATGCTTCGCGAAATCGATGCGCTGGATGGTGTCGTTGGACGTATTGTGGATAAAGCCGGTGTACAATTCAGGGTACTGAACAGGAAGAAAGGCCCTGCAGTGTGGGGTCCCAGAGCGCAGATCGACAGGGCGCTGTATAAGAGATATATGAAGGACGAGATGCTAGGATACAAGGGGCTGAGTGTCGTAGAGGGCAGTGTGGCGGATATCATTGTGGACAGGACGCAAGAGGAGGGATCGAAGGGCCAGTATGGGAAAATTACTGGTGTGAGGTTGGAGAGTGGAGAGATAATACCGACAGGCAATGTTGTTATAACGACTGGCACGTTTCTTGGTGGCGAAATACACATCGGGCTGGAGTCATATCCATCGGGTCGCATGGGCGAAGCTGCGACTTTTGGACTGAGTAAGAGCTTGAAGGATGCCGGTTTCACAATGGGAAGACTGAAGACGGGAACACCACCACGACTGGACGGAAAGACGATCGACTACAAAGTCCTAGAAGCGCAAGAGGGTGATGATCCACCCATGCCATTCAGCTATATGAACGAGCGAGTACAGGTCGAGAACCAACTACTGAATCACGAGACACGAACGAACGAAGCAACCCACGACGTAATACGAAACAACCTTGACAAATCTATACACATTCGCGAAACCGTCAAAGGACCGCGATACTGCCCTTCCCTAGAATCGAAGGTAATTCGTTTCGCAGATAAGACATCGCATATCGTTTGGCTGGAGCCGGAAGGTTTCGACAGCGATATGATTTATCCCAATGGAATTTCCTGCACAGTCCCTGCAGATGTACAGAACACCATGCTTAAAACTATCAAGGGCCTTGAGAACGTCACCATGTTACAGCCTGGTTATGGCGTAGAATACGACTACGTTGATCCACGACATCTTCGCTCTACACTTGAAACCAAGAATATCTCGGGGCTCTTCCTAGCAGGCCAGATCAACGGTACAACCGGCTACGAAGAAGCAGCAGGACAGGGTGTGATTGCTGGTATCAACGCCGGCCTGAAGAGCTTAGGAAAAGAAGCCATGGTCTTGACGAGAGCGGATGGATACATCGGCATTATGATTGACGACCTCATCACCAAGGGTGTCTCAGAACCGTACCGTATGTTCACCTCTCGCTCCGAATACCGTATGTCTGCTCGCGCCGATAACGCCGACACACGTCTCACGGCCATGGGTCGAGCCGCCGGCGTAGTTGGCGACTCGCGCTGGAAAGCATTCGAAGACGAAGCCGAGCAAATGGCTACTTTAACACAGGTCCTTCAATCCAAGACTATGGGATGGACAGACTGGAATAACGAAGGTTTCCCTGTTAGAAACGACAGTACCAAACGTTCCGCATACGACCTCCTCCGTCTACCAAACACGACCCCATCAAGTCTTGCAAGTCTCCTCCCTGAGATTAGAGAATTCACACAGCGCATACAAGACCGCGTACACATCGAAGCCACATATGCGCCCTATGTCGCCGCTCAAACTGCCTCTCAAGCCAGGTGGCTCAAGGACGAGAACCTGAAATTACCACTTGACCTCGACTACGAATCCATCTTTGGGTTGAGCTTTGAAGAGAAGAGAGCGTTGGAAGTAGCCAGACCAGAAAGCGTAGGCATGGCCAGGCGGGTTGAAGGTGTCACGCCGACGGGTGCGCTGAGGTTGCTGCAGTATGTCAGAGGTGTGGGAAGGGAAGAAAGACAGGCCAGGATGAAGGAGGAGATCGAGGCGAGGAAGGAGAAGTATAGAGGTGCGACTCCGGGATTGAGTATGGAGGGACTGTAGGCTGGGTGACTGTGTAGGGAGACGTTTTTGTATTATATGGCATTGGGCGGCGTTTTTGCACACATAGGGCGTGCTGGGACGGGCATAACATGGAGGCGGAAATATCTAGAGAGGGATGTTAGCATATCAGTCATGCTTGGTTTATTGTTGGTGATAATTCACCACGCCTCCCCCACTTTCTCACATAACATTTCGATATACGCTACGCAACTGTTGCGCGTTTGCGCGTTCTTCATGCCTCTAGCCAATCTTACGTCCTCTACCTATCATCTTGTTCCCAGCATTTGAGGACTTCATATGTCGACGCAAGCTTGGCCTACCGTAAGTGCGTGTTTAGTTCTGTCCGGTTGTGCCTTCTTCAAGATGGCGACAAGCTGATGCGTCGCGCCTTCCCGCTATACCTCAGTGCTCACCTCAAGACGTCACTGGAATTCCCTGAGAACATTTGACGTCTTCAAGGTAATGCTTCTTCTCTACTCTAGACATCAGCATGACAAAACGAAAAGGACGCACACCACCGCTGAGACCAGCAGAATATCTCAGCTATTACAAATACGGCATCCAACCCGGCGGTCAGAATGCAGACCCGAGCATTGGCTTTTCGAAAGTACCAGTCTGGGATGAGAGGACAAGCGATGAACACGTCCATAGGGGAGCCGCCTTCACTACACTTCTCTCGCTTAAAAGCGAAACGATACGATATAATCATATCGCACAGGTCAACTCACATCCACCATCCATCGAGAATAGCCACCACACTCAGCGCAGCTCAAGTCTAGTCATCGCGATGGCCTCTGGTCATACACCTAGCGGCAAGATGCTCCCAAACTTTCTGTAAGGAACATGACATACCGACAACTCCGCGACTTTGGAGATAAAGCTGACATACATGACAGAACCATGAGTTTCGAAATGGTCACCGTGCGTGTCGGCGAAGCAGATGTGGCAGTCGATATTCCCGTCTACCGCGATCAGCTTTCGGCTGTCTCACTGTACTTTCGCGGCGCGTTCGAGGGTCCTTTCAAAGAGGCTACGGATCGCATTCTACCCTTGACAGACGTTTCCGAACAGACCTTCCGGATATTCCTGCAGTGGACACACTTCCAAGTCAATTCTCAGTCGAGTGCTGCTTCCATGCGTACACATGACGCCGTCCTCCAGAAACTCATGACAAAATTGAGGGATGAAACCACTACCATTCCTGGAATCGACGAAAAAGGCTACCATGATGAAAGGAAGAAGAACGATTCGCGTTGGACGAATCCAGAGTCGGTGGTCGATTGCCAGTTGATGCGTGCTTCGTTCCTGCGCCTCTACGTTTTCGCTGACAAGTACGACATTCCCCAGTTTCGAGATGACATATTGACTGCCTTGATTGCACAGCCGCATGTATGGAAATGGCCTTCCAGTCCTGACCAAGATCTGATCGAGCATGCATACGCAAATTTGCCGCAGTCTTCCAAGTTCATCCGCTTCTTAGTACTTTCCGTGGCCACCTGGTACATTTGGGATTCTTCGTACGAGGACGCTACCAGGCTGCTGTGTGACCTGAAAGAGACGCATAAAGACTTCGCTCTCGAGGTCGCTATTCTGCAGGTCGAGATATATAGGGACAAAGTTTTCCCGAATAAGCATGGTGCCTCGTCTCAGCGGGAATTAACTCTGCCCCATTCTTGCATCTTGCACGAGCATCGAGTCCAGGACAAGAAGCAATGCCGGGAGCGCATACGCAACCATCCGTATATATTTAACATACTCATTGATGCGTGCTTGCAAGATGCCTTGGGCATGGAGGAACGGTGCAACAAGGCATAGGCATTCTGGAGTACGCGCTAGGGCAGATTGGTGTCAAGGGTCCAAGATACTATGCCGGGCTCTGAGATGTGATAGACAGCCAAGACAGGAGTTTGAGACCTGGAACAGCGCTACTGTACCACCGTGGGGACGAATACATTACTTGAGACTGCCGGTCAATGTGGGTCCTCAGCAGAGCGGGCACAGAACGGCTAGATGGGCTAAATTCGATGGAGCAGGGTTTCAGCGGAAGATACCGTAGAGAAAACGAATCAAAATGGCCTTCTAGACGAGCTATATGTGACTACGTGAAACATAAGAGACGAAACCATGGCCAAAATCTTGTGATGGCGTCTCGGCTCACGAACCCCAGATTGTTAGTGAGAAGCTATGGCCATAGCTAAAGTGGATGCAGGTGCAAGGATTTGTGGGCCTCAGATATGTCGATCCCGTCTCCGGTGCAGGACCCTCTTGTTTCGGCGAACCTGCTCGTCGCATTCCCGCACGCGTCGGCGGCACCACGGTCCATATAGTCCCTTGGGCTTTTGACACGGCTGAAATGCTTCACAACATCTTCTTTTGACGCTCCGCATCGCCCTTCATCTCAAGACAATTCAGCTGGCGCACGCATTTACCTGTTCAAGTTTTCTGCAGTAGTTCATCGCGCTGCGCTATTGAGATAAGAGGACGGCACGAGATTGGCTTATTCTTTTCGTCGCGTTTACGCGCAGGACCTTGATTCGAAGGAATTGGCCCTCTAATCACGCCTCTTCAGCGACAGCATCCCAATCGCAGCCATGCCAGACTATCCATCCACACCACCGCCCAAGTCGCCCTCGCCAGTGACTGTCCCGCGCTCATCCAGCCTCCCACGTCTAGCAAGTTCGAAGCTCTTTCTTCCTACCCAGAACGAAGCTTCCGCAATATCTACGCGTGGACATCACCTTCCTTCGCTACTCAACAGCGCGCGTCGGCCGTCTACAATACGCAGCAGTGAGCGCCGAGGCAGCGACACGGACGATGAAGACTTGGAGGCATACAGAAACGGGCTTATGATGCCTTACGATCGCGATTCGGATCGGAGGAGCAGCATAGGCGCGCATGTGCTCAACACACCGCAGATGAGGAGCCAGCGCTTGATTGGCAACTCCAATCCCAGGTACAAGTGGGAAAAGTACTACAAGACGGAAGAAGAGCTGAAGGGCATGAAGAAGCCGATACGGGAATACTATGAGCGTAACAACCAGCTTCTGCAGCACTACTTGTACATTGACCGTTTGCTCGATTCCTCACTCCCGCACAACCTCATTCAAGAGTACACGAATCTTGAATCCGGCGCCGTCAAGATCCCCACTACCATTACCGAAGAGTCTTCGGCTGTCAGCACCCCACTCGCTGTTACTCCCGGCTACGGTACAAACGGTACAAACACACCTGGTTATTACAGCGAGAACGGGCGAAGTGGTTCGTCGGGTAGTCTGAACAACGGCAATGGCGCAAACAAACCTATGGTCAAGCGCACACCCAAAAACCTCTACAAGGTCCCCGAAGCAGACGAGAATACCCCGCTCCTAGCACACGATAACGCTGTAGAAGACGAAGAAGATCTAGAAATCGCCAACTCCAAGTTAAAAGACTGGGTTCCCGAAGAAGACGAAGACACCGAAAGTCCGATTGTCAAGCTAGCGCTATACGTCAACCTCAGTGCAAACACTGCCCTCCTGATCATGAAGATTGTTGTCACAGTCTTGACTTCGTCGCTCTCCGTGGTGGCTAGTTTGGTCGATGCAGCCCTCGACTTCCTCTCCACCGCCATCGTCTGGTTTACATCCTGGATGATCGCACGTCAAGACAGATATGCCTACCCTGTCGGTCGTCGACGTCTCGAACCTATCGGTGTACTCATCTTCTCCGTCATCATGATGACGTCCTTCTTCCAAGTCGGCATCGAAGGCATTTCCAGACTCTCTGGACCTGACCATACAATCGTACAGTTGACCGTCCCCGCTGTGGCCATCATGGCCGCTACGGTTGTCATCAAAGGTCTCTGCTGGCTCTGGTGCCGTCTCATCCGCAACTCCTCCGTTCAAGCACTAGCCCAAGACGCAATGACTGATGTCGTCTTTAACACCTTCTCCATCCTCTTCCCGCTCGTGGGCTACTTTGCAAAGATTTGGTGGCTCGACTCACTCGGTGGTATCTTGCTCTCCGCTTACGTCATTATCAACTGGAGTGCTACCTCTGCGGAGCACATTCGCAACTTGACTGGCGCTAGTGCCACAGCAGATGAGCGTAACATTCTCCTCTACATGACAATGCGCTTCGCAAAGTCTATCAAGAGGATTCAAGGATTGCAGGCTTACCACGCTGGCGACAAGCTGAACGTCGAGGTAGATATCGTGGTTGATGAGAACCTCAGTTTGAGGGATAGCCATGATTTGGGCGAGAGTTTGCAGTATGTGCTTGGTAAGTTCTCGTCCCTTTCTTTCCTTCTAAAGACACATGAGCTAATAACGACACAGAGAGTGTACCGTACGTTGATCGCGCGTTTGTACATATCGATTACACGGATTACAACTTCCCGACACACATGTCGCAGCAGGAATGATCTGAAGATGAGCTTGACAATTGAGTCGGCAATGTATTATAGTATCGAACAAAAGGTTCTTGGATAGGATAAGCCTAGCTCGAAGCTGGAAGCATGTTACTTCACCGCTCAAGTACATTCGCATTCAAGAACGCGGATGAGGTTTTCTCAAAAGCTTGTGACAAGCGTAGATCTAAAAGTAGAATGACGAGATCTGCGGCAACAAGTGTTGGAATAAAAGAGGCTTCCAAAAAGAAAGTCACGACTTCAAGCAGACGAGACCGATTGGAAAAATAAGGCAGGAAAGAGAAACTAAGTATCAATGTCGCCGTTATCGCAAATGAATTTTGGCCGCTTTGGTTACAAGGTCTCGTCTTCAGGGATTACCCGCATCCAGTTTATTGTGAAGTCAGCTGAAACATCCTTTATCCGTTCTTTTTCTGCCGTCACTTCTTCATGCCCGGCCTGAAGCGCACATTGTAAGCCTCAGACCTTGCGTAGTCTGCGACTCTACGCAACGTTTGGCATGCACGTTCGTGCAGAGTTACGTCGCAGAGCCTAGTGCAAGCTGCAAGGGCTGAACTCAAAACTGAGCGTGTCAATAGCACACCATTCTAGTCACATTGTTCGGTGTCATCGCGTCTCTTCGGATAATTCACGGCTTCGCAGTAGCGAGTCGTCGATGCTGTTGCATAAGAGGTGATAAAGACAGCAATGACGCTAGAGCCCCGCTAGCGCACCCAACACAGCCTAGCCGGTTTTGCTTGCCGCCTGCCAAGCGCACCAACATCGATCAATATTCTGGCTTTTTTCCGACAACGACAACACCTTTCGACATCCGACTACTCACAACAAGCAGTCAAGATGCCGGTATGATATCACTCTCCGCGGTTGCGAACATGTCTAGGATCCGTTATTGACACCTTCATAGTCCCAGAAGTCTTTCCGCACCAAGCAGAAGCTTGCGCGCGCGCAGAAGCAGAACCGCCCCATCCCTCAGTGGATTCGTCTGAGGACCGGCAACACCATCAGGTACGCACCGCTCACGATACGCACATCCTCGCCGCTTCCGATCGTCGCTACTGGACACTACGGGAATCTCACAGTATGATAATGGGAGCACGAGACTGACATCCTACCTACAGGTACAACGCCAAGCGACGACACTGGCGCAAGACCCGTCTCGGTATCTAAGCGTATCGCCCCCGACAAACCATCCCTCACTCGATTCTCGATTCCCAATCACCACTTGTTCCTGCAACGACAATCTTCTCTACACGAAACGAGCGATTACATTGGGAATTTCGCACATGGCGGGAACCGAGCGACCAGTCTTCTAAGCGAAGTACATCTGCAAACGAGGGATGCTATGGGTGGTATTTCTTTTCACGTTACCGGATACCTACCTACCTCTCATTCATGGCGCTTTGGGTCTGTAAATGGGAATGAAGGGAATCGATTCATGATGGTTTAGATCCTAGGCAGTGATGAATGAAAGCACATGCTGGGTCGCAACGAACAATTGCTGGAGTACTGATGATCGTGATGTGGAGATTTAGTCGCCGAAGACTACGGTGCGGAATGCTTCAGGCGTCGCTCTCGTCACGGACGCCAAATGCGGGGTGACACTAGAGTGATTTTCGGCTCGTCATCACGTATGAGCCTGAGTAGACTGCACATACACAACACTCCCGTTAAGACTGTAAATTACTGCGGTATTCGTATCTAACAATGATGCTCATGACATTGACGTCGTTCCAGAACTAGTCAAACATGGCCCCTCCAACAACACCTTCAACACTTCTGCCACCATCTATGCTCTTGTGTGCTCCTGACGGTGCCAGAAGACCCATAGCCGCCTCTTTGAAGGCATGGTCCTTGACGGCCATCTCTAAAGAAGTCCCTTCGGCCAAGGACTTTACGAAAAACGAACTCTGAACCCCCTACGCATGTCTGGATTAGCCAAGCTGTCAAACGAAGCCAGTCTCAATATTGACGCCCTCTGCCCCTTCATCGTCCACTTCTTACTTGGAATTTCGGCCGCTCGGTCAGATCCACAATCAAACACGTCTCCTCGCTCTTGCCCGCTGTTTCATATAAACTAACAACTCCCTTCTCGATCCGCAAAACCGTACTACTACCCGCATAGCAAACACCCTTCTCCATTCCACACCGGTTCGCCAGGATAACAAATATAGGCTTCTCCCCTCCAGCGTCAACGAGCGGTTGGAAACGTTCGACCCAATATGCTACTGTTGCAATATCTGGTTGTGATGGGTCCTGCATGAGTTCCGTGGGCGTGAGATGACATAACCAAGCCATGCTTATGCAAACAATTGGCGATTGCGACGACAGGGCGAGAGAGGAAAACTCGTAATCAGACCATGGAGAGACAAACTTGTAGGGATTGATATCCATACATATCCCCATAGTGACTTTCCCCAGATCACCTAATTGGCCAGCGTAGAAGGGCGAGTCTGGTGATGAGGTATCGGATAGTTTGTGTGATCTTGACCCCGGGCCCTCAGACGCCCATGTTTCGTCTGTGTAGTAGAGAAAGGATTTCCGGTAGTTGTGCAGTATTTCTCCTCTTGGTGATACAGTGACAGTGGAGTTATACTGCGTTTGACTGTCCTCGGGATTGGTATCCGGGATGGTGACCTCTGCATACCCAACTGTCACGTGGCAATTGTAGTGCTTTGCTACTTGCTGTGCCCATTGCGTGGAGATTCCGGATGTGGTGGGCTCGAGAAATGGTTTGATTTCCTCGAGCGATTGGAAGTTGTAGCCCGAGAAGGCGAGTTCAGGTAGGACGAGCCAGGTTAGGTCGCTGGGTATTGCGGCGGATCGGAGGATGTCATCGGCTCTTTTGATGTTCTCTTGGACGCGTCCGACTTCTGGAGCGAATTGGAGACAGGCGATTTTCATGTTTGCTGTTCGTTCCCTTGGGTTGGCTTCGGTTGACTTGAGATTCTGGAGTGGAATTTCCGGGGCGAGTTTTGGGTATTTTGAGGGCTTCTGGGAGAACACTTGTATCTTTCACTTGAATCAGTCCAGACTGATAGGCCAAATAGTCGCTATCTTCCCGTGCCGTCTGGAGTGTACCGATTGGTGCTACCAGGCACGAGTACTGGTCTATTCGTGTTACTAGATGGATACGCTTCCTGATTGGTGACAAAAAGCAGCATAGGGCCGGGTCCAGTGACTAATAAGGACGGTGGGTTTTTAGGAAATGCGATCGCGTGAGTATGACAATTCAGGCGGTCGCTCTGTTGAGGGTATGAATGCCCCACCAGGCGATCAAGACCCTTGCTCGGAATGAAAGCCAGCCAATCGTGCCATTTCCGCACTTAGGCCTAACTTGATGCAGCTATGACGCGCATAACTTTGATGGATTCACGACGGCCTCCACATCTTACGCACCGCTCCAGCACTTCTCGTCATGTGTCGCATCTCCCGGTAGTTCTTTCATCCGATCGCAATGGCAGGCAGACGGCTCGTTGATGCCGCCAAACTCTTCAATGCCTCGAAATCCGTCGCACAGAAGCACATCGCGCTTCGATCGAGCCAGTGGGATGCCTACAACAAAACCTCGTCGTTAGCGAAAGCCGTCAAGAGTCAGACGGACCGCGTCACCCTCACAGCAGCGGCTGCCATTGCCCTCTCACAACGCTTCAGCGAAGAAGCTCCCTCCTACGCGAGAGCCGCAGCGGACCGGGCGAGGAATACACAATGGACACAGCAGTCCGACATACCTAGAAGAGGGACGGTGGAGAAGGAAAAACCAGTAGATGATGTAAGAGAAGGCGTAGAGCAAGATCACCACTACGATCGATCCGCTCAGAACAGCGCCCAGGAACCTCCACCCACCGACGAGCTGGAGGTTGAGCAGAAAAAGGCCCCCAGATCACCACTTCCAGACGGGACAATACCGAGCCAGGGTTTGACCCTCGAACAGGAGGAGAAGGGTCAGGATACATTCTCGGAGAGGCCGGTACACGAAGCGCCGAAGGAGCCTCTGGCTGAGGACCAGGGTGAATCGGTCCGTCACAAAGACGAAGGCATCAAACCGGTCGAGTCCACAGAGACTACGATACCGTTACCCGGAAATCCCAGAGGTGCTTCGACTCAAGCCGCTGAAACTATCCCTGCACATGCGAACGACCCGCAACAAACTCCCATATCACCACAAACCGAGAAGCTTCAGAAAGGTCATGACAGAGACGTCTCCTACACGAGATCGGTCGAATCACAACCAACAACCGCCTCACACCCTCAAACACAGATACCAAGGACCTCAGGAACGAGACAGCAAAGTGATGAACATGTAGAGGACAAGCAAATAAATCAGGATGTGTTCTATAACCCTCCGAAGCCTGGGCAGGGACAAGTGGAGGATGTACCAGAGGGTATCAACACAGACGTCTTCCACTCAAGAAAGGTTGCAAGGATGTTAGGAAGTGACCCCTTCTCGAGGAAGGAATTTGCGGAACGAAAGAGCAGTGGTAGACACCCGCTCGACGACAGGCCCATACCAAAGACCAGCGGCAGACATCCACTTGACGATAGGCCCGTAGCGCCAGTGCAGCAGCAGCAAAGCCAGCCTTCGACACAAGAGCCTCAGCCGGCAACCACCTCGAAGGAGATGGAAGATCTGGCATCTCAATTGGCCCAGGACGTGCAGTCAAACGCGGCTATGTCTGAGGTATGAAATGTATATCCGCTTGCCTGAAGCCTGCTGATTTGCTGACAGATGTACAACAGTCACCCAATGAGGTAGCCACACAACCAGAGAAGGCCTCTTATGCGCTACGAGAATCGAGAGTCCCGGCATCACGGTTCGGTCGCATATGGCAGTATGCTGGTCTAGGCACAAGCATGGCTCTCGGAGCTGTTGGTGAAGGTCTTCGACGAGCGACCGGCGGCGCTGCGTCAGCAACTGGGTCGTTAATGCTCAGTCCTGGCAATATGGAAATACTAGTTGCAAAGCTCTCGCGCATGCGAGGTGCCGCTCTCAAGCTGGGGCAGATGATCAGTTTCCAAGACATCAAGATGCTGCCGCCTGAGATCCACGACGTATTGCAGCGAGTGCAGGATAGTGCAGACTACATGCCAGCATCACAACGGAACAAAGTCCTGAGCAGCAACCTTGGGGAAAACTGGCGTGACCTTTTCGAATCCATCGAAGATGTGCCTATCGCAGCCGCTTCGATTGGGCAGGTACACAAAGCAGTACTCAAGTCCAACGGCCAGGCAGTTGCTGTCAAGATTCAGTACCCTGGCGTTGCCAACTCCATCGACTCTGACCTTAGCAATCTATCTCTCCTGCTGACAGCATCTCGTCTTCTACCAAAAGGTCTATACCTAGACAAGACCATTGCCAACGCTCGAACAGAACTAGGTTGGGAGTGCGACTACACACGCGAGGCTGAATGCCAAACTCGTTTCCGCGACCTCCTCCAAGATGACACAGACGTCTTCACTGTTCCCAAGGTTTTTCCTGAAGCCTGTGGTCCTACCGTGCTGACCGCAGAGCTGATGCAAGGCGTCGGCGTCACTAAGCTCAAAACCCTTACTCAAGAGCAACGCGATTGGATCGGCACCCAAATCCTACGGCTCTGTCTACGCGAGATCGTAGAGTTCAAGTTCATGCAAACAGACCCGAACTGGACAAACTTCCTTTACAACGCTTCCGCCCAGAAAATCGAACTGTTGGATTTCGGCGCTTCACGAGACTACCCAGACAAATTTGTTGAACCATACATTAAAGTCCTCATTGCAGCCTCTAAAGGCGACCGCGACTCCATCCGCGACCTCTCCCTCGAACTCGGCTACCTAACCGGTAGCGAGAGCCCCGCTATGCTCGACGCTCATATCCAGAGTGTTCTCACGCTTGCTGAGCCGTTCAGTGGCAGTGGACCTGAGATCTACGATTTCAGAGACCAAACTATTACGGACAGAGTGCGTGGTCTGATTCCAGTCATGGTCAAGGAAAGGCTTGCGCCGCCTCCCGAAGAGACATATTCGCTGCATCGAAAACTTTCGGGTGCGTTCTTGCTTTGTGCGAGATTGGGGTCGAGAGTTCCGTGTAAGGAGTTGTTTAGCAAGGCAGTGGAGACGTATGAGGGGAAGGCTGTTTTGAGGTAGAGCGGACGATGGACATGATGATGTGTAGTATAGTACCATGTATTGTATATTATCATTGTTAACACCATCAATACTTACGAATATTTTACGAGAAAATTGATTTTGCTTCAGAGTGCATAATTCACTTTCATGACCCCATCGAGACGCAGTGCACGGACACGGTACCCTTTGGGCTCTAGCGCTGATGAGGCGACAAAGGCGCCGACTCTGCCTGCCTTCTTCTACACACTTCATTCTGTATGTCTGGCTCCTATATCAGCGATGGCCAGCCTCACCGAAAACGAGTTTTCTGAGGGCTTTGGCTTCATCGCACCATCCGCATTGCTACTGGATAATCCAGCAGCAGCGCCATCAGACTTTGAACTCCCCAGCCAGAACCTACACAGTCATCCTAGCACGCGCTATGCGTCCCTCTCAACCGACCCTGCGACCAATCGTGCCACGCCTTCAAAGAAAGGTGCGCGTATTAATAAGGAAGCAATTCGCATTCTGAAAACCTGGTTCATCACCCATGAGAACAAACCCTATCCTCGTCACAACGACTTGCAGTTTTTGCAGCAGCAGACCGGCCTAGAACACAAGCAGATCACGACCTGGTTCTCGAACGCTCGTCGCCGAGGCCTTTCTCGTGACTCTGGATCAAAACATCCGCAAGTCCACGACACTCAAACAAGCCCAATTGACATCATTGCGAGACCTGGTACACCTGCAGTACAGCTTGGACTTCAGCATAAAGATCCTTTGCAACGATGGGTTGAATCGCCACCAGAAAATGAGGCTGCATCGTTTGGTGATATTTTCCGCGCTGTAACTACGGGTTCAGATTGCTCCAATAGTATGTCTCCAGTGAAAGCATGCACGCAATCAAGCTGACCCTACCTCGAAGGTGAGCACGATAATTCAGAAACGCTATACCCATCGTCTTCTGCAAGCAGTGCCAGCACATCCTACTCTAATGCGCGGTCGGACTGCAACTCGTCTGGATCTCAAACGTCCAATGGGCCGATTCGACGATCGCGCAAGCGGGGGCTGAAGAAAAACGACCGCTCCAAGAGAGCCTTTGCTGCACCCGATTTACCATTCCAATGCACCTTTTGCGTCGAGACATTCAAGACAAAGTACGACTGGCAACGTCATGAAAAGGCTCTGCATCTCTCGTTAGAGCAATGGATATGTGCACCAGAGGGTCCAAGAATCCCGGTATCGGCCAGGCAAGAAGACCAATTCTGTACTTTCTGCGGCAAATTATCTCCTGACGATACACATCTCGACGAACATCAGTACTCTGCTTGTCAAGCACGAGATGAAATCGAACGCAGTTTCTATCGCAAAGACCACCTTGTACAACACCTAAGGCTTGTTCACAAAACTGACACTACATATGTCCCACTAGATCGATGGAAGACCTCTACGCTGGATATACAATCGAGGTGTGGGTTCTGCAGCCTAGTCATGCATACTTGGACGGAGCGAGTGAACCACTTAGGGGAGCACTTCAAGGCGGGTGCAACAATGGCGCAATGGCAAGGTGATTGGGGGTTCGAGGACTATATATTGCAGCGTGTGGAAGATGGTGTGCCACCATGTATGTGTTCGACCAATTCAGTAAGTTATATATATAAGAAACAGTTAATCTGACCTTCAGAGCAGACTTCATTCATCTTGAAAAGATGACGCCTTGGCCTTTGCGCGCATGTGACACGCCAACCGCCACGTCTGTCAGCGCGTACGAGCTCCTTAAGCTTGAGGTCAACTTTTTTCGACAGAATTATCTCGATCTAAATCGAATACCGCCAGATGCTCGTACTCTTCAGCTAGAAGCATGCCGTATCATATTCGCATCAAATGCGCTGTCAGATACCGGGCCTTCGACATCGCAGCGAGATGATGGAGAGTCTTGGCTTCGCGACATCATTATGTCGAACCCAGATATCGCCACGGAAGCTCTTTTTGGGCCACTGCGTACCCCTTCCGAGGGTATTTCAACATTGCGAATCTGCGGCCGTAATCACCTTTTCGAGCGATGTCCACTAGAGACTCAACTTCGCGCTTTCGCACAAGCAAAAGCTGACGCATCCGTTGGTCTGCCGGACTGGACACTCCAGCAAGAGGC
>Ga0265797_10003792_pt1 | contig 23844 bp, 24 predicted proteins | sample P2T30metagenome_FD_192433 | JGI IMG/M metagenome (GOLD analysis project Ga0265797, IMG submission 192433) | Plant litter microbial communities from East Loma Ridge, Irvine, California - P2 T30 | ecosystem: Environmental > Terrestrial > Plant litter > Unclassified | place: USA: California... | reverse complement strand
TATGCATCTTAAGTGCCCAAGATGACCTCATGAGCGCAATCCGTGGACTGGCACACCGACCCCAGAACGTCCCCACGGTCCTTCTACAGGGCCGCGTGTCTCCGGAGACACGCCTGGAGGTCCGCGCAGCTGCTGCTGCCAGCGGTGTCTCCATTGCGTACTACATGGAAGCGCTCGTAGCCCAGATCGTTGCCGAGCAGGGATGTCTTCCCCTGGTCGAGCACCCCCGCGACAAGAAGCTCGAGGAGTTGCCTATCCCGGCTGCTTAAACGAAAGAGCCCGCCGCTTCCGCGACGGGCTCCAACAAGATCGCTGCTCCAACCCCGTAATCGGCCAAGACTCCTGGGTTCGAGCTTCAAGTTCCGATAAAGACCGGCTACCAACCGGGCCTTTGTCGTACCACCATCCCGAAGGAAGGTGATGGCATCAGTGTAGACAGCATTTCTGCGCGCGCAAGCGACGCGCCAGGAATTTCGCAGAGTCCGGCGTCCCCTTTTGAGAGGTCGGCGTGGGAGCTGACACGTCGGTTGTCCCCTCGGGACCAGGTGCGAGTCATGAAGCGAGACGCCTACGGGCAACTCGAGCACAACTCCTACCCGCTGCTGCGCTGGGTGGGGCCTGTCGAACCGACAACTCCATGGGCCATGCGTCTCACAGACGGCGACGGCAAGTTCCGCTTCCTCTGCTTCGACTTCGACGGCAAGGACAAGACAGGCACCTCGCCCGAGCTCGTCGAGCAGGCGGTAGACGACTGCGATCAGCTGTCCCGCATCCTCCACGATCACGGGATCGCTCACGTCGTTTGCCAGTCGTCCTCAAGTGGAGGCCGCCACCTCTGGGTCTCCATCAGAGGAGGCGCAGCCGCGTCCGTTGCAGCGTCCCTGGGGCGCGCGGCCCACCAAGTACTTCGAACCCTTGACTACGGAATGCTCTGCAACCCCAACGAAGGGTCCGCACGCCCCCCGTTGTCCCCACACCACAATGGTTCGCGATCGGTAGTAATCCGAGGATCCCTACAGGAACTCATCGCACCGCAGACAACCGCCGAGGCTCTCGGGCCTGTCCTCAACACGCTCGTGGGTCTGCGACCTGCTATGCAGGCACAGAACAGCGAACCGTCTGGCCCCGTCGACAATCACCACCGTGCACACCGCGGCCTAAGCAAGGCCGGCGAAGCCCACATGGCGACCATCGCCGGCGGAGGAAACCCAAGCTGGACCGGGTTCATGTGCCTCCTCTCCGCCGCAGTTGCCGGCTGGGAGTTCACCGACGTCGAGCGTGCGGCAAGTAGTGCTCCAGGCATGGAGCACTACCGCACCAAGAACACGGGGCGCGGTAGCAGGCGCCCGCGCTCCCCCGAGGACACCCGCAGCCGCCTTGAGCGCCAATGGTCGCGGGCTCAGGCCTATGCGGCCCTGTACCGCCCACTCCCCCGCGAAACCGAACCCCGCGACCTCTCGGAACTCCAGATCATCGTGCAGAACCTCGACGTCGTCCTCAGGCGCATCGACGCAACACCCGGACGCTGGCGCACCGAGGCGGGTCAATCGCAGGTGAGCATCCTTCGCGCGATCGCGTACCTGACGCTGCAGACGGGCAAGTCCGTTGTAGCGGCCTCCATCCGTGACCTTGCCCTCATGACAGGGCTCGGCCGCACCACAGCGGCCACAGCACTTCACGCTCTCGCGCAGGCCGGCCTGATCCAGCGGGACGCAGCAGCTGATGGCGGCAACGCCGCCGAGTGGCGCCTTACCCACCCACTTTCCACAGGTTCAGACACAGTCCGGTCACAACCACTTAATAACCCCCGCCCCGCCCCCGACCTCTTTGATCGTCGCGCCTGGCTCATGACTGTCTTAGAGCAAGCACTCGTCGAGGGACGGCACGATCTCTTCACTCGCGGAGGTCTGGGACACCTAGCTGGGCGCCTATACGCGGAAATCGCAGGTCGGAGCCAAGTGACCCTCGACATCGCAGCAAAACTCCTGCGCGTCAGTTTGGGGCACGCGACTGTCGTCATGAGCCGACTCCGAAGGCATCGGCTTGTCATCCGCGATGGCGTGGGTTGGGCCAGGTCACGCAGGGACCTACGGGATGCTGCAGCAAGAGCAGAAGGGGTATCTGGTGCCCTTGCCGATCGAGCTCGTAGGTACGCAGCGGAACGGGAGACTTGGGCCTGGTGGCAGGCGGAAGTCACGACTATGTCCGCTCCTCCACGGCAACGTCCCAGACGGCCACACGTTACGAGCCGGCCTATCTTCTCCGACCAGTCCTCTGGCGAACGCACGTGGCCGCGGTACCCGCGGTTGTCCGACCGTCGAGCTGACCACAAGTCGGCGATGCAGCTCGTTCTCGAGGGCGCACTGAATCCCGAACGCAGGTTCCAGTACCTCGGAGACGCAGCTTGACTTCCGAGGCAGTAAATAGCAGCATTGCTGGTGAAGCTGGCATTGCTGGTGAAGCTGGCATTGCTGGTGAAGCTGGCATTGCTGGTGAAGCTGGCATTGCTGGTGAAGCTGGCATTGCTGGTGAAGCTGGCATTGCTGGTGAAGCTGCTAATATCAACAAAACGAAGGGCCGTCGATGACTGTCATAGAACGAACAAACCTCGACCGCGTCATTGCCGTGATCAATGGCAAAGGGGGAGTGCTCAAGACCACGCTGACCGCAAACGTCGGCGGCATGCTCGCGGCCAGCGGGTACCGCGTTCTCCTCGTCGACCTAGATCCGCAGGGAAATCTTGCCGAGGACCTTGGCTACACCGACTCCTCGGACGACGACCAGGGACGGTCTCTGGCGCAGGCCCTCATGTTTGGCGGAGACGCAGCGCCTCTTAAGAATGTGCGAACGAATCTCGACGTCTTCGCCGGCGGATCCGCACTGGATCAAGCCACAGCAGGTCTGGCCGCTCGTGCGAATAAGGACCCGAATGGCGCCAAACTGGCTCTCGCTAGTCTCCTGTCGCCTATCGCCAGCGACTACGACATGATCCTTCTTGACTGCCCGCCCGGCGATGAGACACTGCAAACAGCCGCCGTTGCAGCTGCGCGGTGGGCTCTCGTTCCCGTCAAGAGCGACCGGAGTAGTCGCAAAGGGCTTTCAGCTGTCGCTGCCCGGCTAGATGCTGTCCTCAGTGTCAATCCCTCCCTCGATCTCCTCGGAGTGGTCCTCGTCGACGTCGGAAAAGCAGCGAAAGCGGTCGAGCGCGAAGCTCGGCAGAACGTCGCGGAGTTGTTCAACGCAGACCACGACGTCGTCCTGACCGCCACGGTGCGTCACAGTGAAGCCACTGCCCAGGCCACCCGCGAACGAGGGCTACTGGTCCATGAGCTCGATGATGACATTCGCAAAGGACCGAAGTGGTACGAAATTCGTCGAGGCGACGCACAAGCTCCAATTCACTCGCCCCGGTCGGCAACGTCAGTTGCCGACGATCTTCAAGCAGTAGCCCAGGAAGTAGTGGCCCGCATTGTGAGCGCCGAGCAGGGAGCAACAGCATGACCGACGACAACGGATCACGCCGTATTGGGGGACTCGAACCTCGAACGTCGGCCCCAGACCTTAGCCGCCTTATACGTCGAAATCGACCAGCCGACAGTGAGCAAGCCAGCGACAGTCCAGCGGCCACGAAAGAAGTGTCCGGTCAGGCTGCTGTGGGAGAGACGCCCCTGAGCCCGTCTGGAGTGGACGCCCCACAACCGGCGACGGCAGCTACGCCCGGTCAGGCTTCTGCTCAATCTGATCCGGCAGTCGACTCGGAAACTAAGCGCATGACTGTCTACATCGCGTCGCGGCATTACGCTCGTGCCCGTGCCGCCTATCGCGCTACGAGTTATGCAGCTCGAGACCGAAGCTGGTCCGACTTCGTCGAGAAGGCGCTCGTAGCTGAGCTCGAGAGACGCGAGGCTGAGCACAATGCAGGAGAGCCGTACGCGCCAGACTCAAGCCCCCTGTCACCAGGACGACCACTATCGAATTGATTGGGTGCATCGATGCCAACATTTGACTCCCTAGATCCTGCTAACCTCTGCCATCCGTCCTAGACGTTCAAAGGCAGGTCCTCGGTGTCAGACGAGTCGAACGCGGCACCGTCTACGGATGCGCGCCACTTCGCGAGAACAATTAGGGTGAGACTTTGCAGGCATCCGGCAACGGGCGTTTGACACCGCCGACTTGGTCACTTCGTCTGTGTCACCGGGGCCAACCATCGCCGGTGCAGGCGTGACACCAGACGATTCCGCGTATCTTCCCGGAGTCCTCGACCGACGTCTGATCTCACGAACACCCACGACGCTTCCGGCCGCCTGACCCGCAGCGGGAGCCCGACGGAGACAATAACCAACAAGTTCGTCCAACAGGGCCGACTGTTGACCACGGCACACCACCGGCGGCGGAACGCTCTCCTACACGTACGACAAGGCCTCGAACCAGATCTCCTCGAGCGACGTCGGCGGCACCTACGCCAACTCCTACGACTCCTCGAACGTCCTCCTCACCAGCACTTACCCCAAGGGCACCGGAACCGGACGAGTCATCCACGAGACAGACAAGAACGGCCGCCGAATCAACACGCGGCTGAACTCTAACAACGAACACACCACCTGGTCCGCACGACAGGGCACCACCTACGACACCACAGGCCGCGTCTCCGGACTGAAGGCAGGGACCGGGAGCGGCAACGCCAGCAGCCTTGTCGTCTACGACGTCACCTACTGCTACAACGCCGGCACCGCAGCACCCACCTGCGGCACCACCACCGCCGGCGACCGGATAAAGATCCAGTGGTCTACAGACAACCGCACCGGGCAGGACACGACGTACACCTACGACGGCCAAGGCTGTCTCGTTCAGGTCGCCCAGACCGGCGGAATTGCGGCCGCGTGCTCACGACCGGACAGTGTTCGCGCGGGCCCCAAGGCATAGCAGAAACCCGATTTCTGACACGCACACGATAAATTGAGGCGACTGGGCGACTTCTTGGACGGATTATCGATTGGAGTCGCCGCACTGGCGCGGCATGATTGGTCCTACGTAGTGGCGCAACAGCTTGCTACTTGCACTCAACCATCAATTTGCCTGGCGTTCGCCACAGCGGAGGAAGTTCATTGCTCGATCTGATTTCGCTCCTCTTGAGTCCCTTCGTCCGGTTCGGGAAGTGGCTCACTTACGAGTCGCGCGTCGCGCTGAAGGTATCAAAACAGTCCGGTGCGCGTGGACTTCATATTCATCCCCGCACGCTTCGGCAGCACCTCTACAAAACTCACTTCGTGCAAGGCCTCAGCGACCCGTCTGCGCGGCCCATGCTACGCGCTTCGCTCGATCAAATCACTGTGGGCAGCCCCGTCTCTAGCGATGACCTTTTCGAGCTGATTGAGCTGGCTGTCGCCAGGCGCGCCGACCCCGTTGCAGCGACTATCACGGTCGGCGCATCCGTGAGAGACAGGGTCGACTCGCTCGAGGACGTTGTCCAAGCCGGGGATCGCGACCGCGCGCTGTGGGAGACGCGTTTGGCCGAGCTGAGGCCCATTCGAGCGCAGACAGCCAACTCGATTCACGACTCATGGCCGAGAATCGCGACCGTTCTGGGGCTGCTGGCGGCACCAAATCGAGCAGGTCGACTGGATGGCTGGTCAAAGGCTTTGCCTCAATTCCTCGAAGACGCACCTGGCGAGGTTTGGGGTTGGCTGGCCGACCTCGCCGGCGATGTGGGAGCGAAGCCTGCAGCTTTGCACTTCACTAATCGGGCCATTGAGGCGGGCGCGTTTCCGCTCGGATTCTGGGAGATACGGCGCGTGTGGCTTGAGAATGAGCTAAGAGTGGGCGAGCCGCACGCGCCGCGTGATGCGGATCACGCTCTGGTGAAGGCATGGAATCTGGAAAAAGCGGGTGATGTCCGCGGAGCGAGATCCCAGTTGGAGTCCTGGGAGCCCGCGATTCTCACAGAACGCGCGACTCGAGCGGTCATGTTGGCGCGGATCGCGCTTAACGAAAACGAGTGGGCACAAGCCGTCGACTTGGCTCTGCCTCTATACCAGGAAACGGGGAGCCCTTCCGCTGTAGTGATCGCCGCACGCGCCATGGTCGCGCAGCAGACCTTCGCGTCTTCGGACCTTTACGCGAGTAACACGGCAAACGCTTTCGTCCTGCTGATGGCTGCGCGCGACTCGTTGCGTGTTTGGCAAGACGACACGACAGAGGTTGTCGTGCTAGCCGCCACCGTGGCGCGACTGCTCAACGATCCAGCGCGGGCTGTTGCGCTCACTCAACCCGCCCCCGAGGGTGAAGCGACGACGGAGGAGGCCGCCAGCGTTAAGGTGCGCGCCGCAGCGGCCACGATGCTCGCGGAAAACGGTCAGGTCGAACCGGGACGGATCTTGCTTGCTGAAGATGGTACGTCGGCCGTCGTGGCGAGTCACCTTCGAGCACTGATCGCGGTCGTTGATGGCGATCCTGAGGCGGCAGCGAGATACTTCAGCGAGGCATTAGATGCGACGTCGGACTTCGATGAGAAAGGTCGTTTCGCATTCAACCTCGCTCAACTTGGTCGGGTTCACCCGTTCGTTGATCAACAACGAAGTCTTGGCAACGAGCAGTTCGCCGAACAACTGACCCTGATCGCAGAAGCATATGCCGATGCTCCAGGGGGCATCGACCGACTTCGCGCGGCTGCCCACACATCGGCAAATCTGAGTCTCGTCCTGAGCGAGCTATACAGGTCCCGTGAGAAGCCGGAACTTGAGCTTCAGACCCTGGAAGCGGCCGCTGAACGACTGGATGACGCGGACATCTGGCTGGCCGTGGCGCGGCTACAGAGACAGCAAGAGAAGTTTGACGATGCGATCCGGAGTACGCAAGATGCGTTACGCGCTGCGCCGACATCTTGGGGAGCGTTCGCGCGAGCTTACGGGCTTCTCGCGGAGTTGTTCTCGGCCCTTCCCGATTGGGATAGGGCGTCAAAGTCCGCAGAGAACCTAGTCCGGCTACTTCCAGATGACCGCGTCGCGGTGTGGACGCTGATCACCTGTCAATATCACGCGGGAGAGTTCGACGACGCGTTACGCACGTGGGACACCATGGCGGCACGCGAGCGGCCAACGAACCGTCAGCATGTACGAGTTTGGATCGGGCTGTATCAGCAGTTTGGGCAGCTCATCGGTACCACAGATGACCTCGTTGCGGTCGCGGGCGAGTGGGCAGCCGATGAAGAGATTCGCCGCTTGATCGTCGGGCTGATCTTTCTGCCGCAACTGTCCAAAACCGAGGTGGCTCCCCAGGATGGATCGAGTGGAGCCAATGGTGACGAAGAGGAGCAAGACTCAGCCATTGTTGCTGAGCGAACAGCTCGATCTGCCCTAGTCAATGACTACTTCCGTGACTTTCCGGATGGCGCCATCCAACGCCTTACGGTCGATCTGGACGACGAGGGCTCCATACTCGATCGCATCGCGGAAGCAGTGGGCGACCGCCCGGACACGACCGACATAGACGAGCAGGTGTTCTCTGGTCAGTTTCCGCTTGGCATGATCTGCCGCGCGCATGGTTCCACGCTGGCGGAGTCCGTCGTGTCCCACGCGTCTGGTGTGCGGTTCGCGGCTCCTAGTGGCGCCGAGGAGACGGACGCAGCTGTAAGCGCAGTCGGGCGGTCAGCCGTATTGGATATAACTGCGCTGTTCGCGCTGGCAGTCCTGCCCGAACCGCTACGCGTCGCGTTGATGAGTGCCTTCTCTGCACTGTCCGTTTCCGCAGATCAGTTCAGGGACGCCGTTGCTGGATCGCAATCCGTGAGTCGCTTTGGTTACGCCGGCCCAGGGATTGGTCGGTTCCGGGGATCGATCGCATTGCGATTCCGGCAAGAGGACGACCGGGCACTTGATGGGGAGAGGATTGTCGCTCTCGTAGAACTGATGCGCCCTCTCAACAGGGAAGGCCGAAGCGTGCGCGTTAGTACCTGGGATGGAGAGGAAGGCTTCGGGGAAGACGTGTGGTTCGCAGCAGCGGCGATAGCGGGTGGGTCGCGACCTCTCTGGTCGGATGACGCAGCATTAAATCGCATTGCTGAGCATCTCGGGATTACGACGTTCTCCACACCGGCTCTGGTCGATGCCCTGGAATCCACCAACGCCATCACAACAGAGACCGCTCGCACGATCAAGAAACACCTCGTCGCGGAACGGTACGTCTCCATCCCCTTCGATGCAGAACTCTACGGTGCTGCTTTGGAGATGGGAGGGGGCGTCGCCATGAACGTCGCGAGCGTGGTCGAGCATGTTGACGGTTCTGCAGCGGACGACGTCCTCTCGTTCATGCTCGCGCATGCTGGTTCGCTCACGCCAGATGGCGCAAAGCTGGAGCGTTGGCTCTCGGCGTGCACACGATGGCTCGTGCGGATCTCTCCAGATGCAGCAACGACTCGCGCGAACCTCGCAATCTTGGCAGGTCGATTGAGCCAGACCACTTGGATTCTTCCCCAAACTTTCCCTTTCGTTGACGCGGGAATACTGGATGGGCTGGACGGCACAGGCGGGTTGGACCCACTTGCCGAAGAGATCGAGCGGTCCTTTCGACGGAGAGCCGTTCGAGACCGTCTGCAAGCCACACAGTGGGTCTTCGATCTGATCGCCGGGGTCAATTCAACTGACCGTCCTAGGTACACGGCGATTGTCCTGCGTCCGTAAAAGTAGCGTCAAACTATGAGGAGCTCGAGGGTAAGGGGCACTCGATTGCTGGCCCGTCGCTGCGCACAACTCCGAAGGGGTTCCCGCGGGAGCACCCGCGAATCGAGCTGCCCCGACTGTAGTCGTTCGCAGCTCGGCGACGACTGCCGCTGAGCGCCTCGCGAGACGTGATCACTGCAACGTGGGTCGAGACGGAACCGCTGATCCGGTGGCTCCAAAAGTGGGTGGACAGCGGGGCGAACTCACTGTGAGGGCGGCGTAACCACACCGAATAGGCAGCAGGCGCTTATGCGCGTGCTGCCCATTTTGCGAGGCGATCGAGCCAATCCACGATCGAGCGCTGCGAGGCCTGCGATCGCCAGAAGGTGCCCTTCGGTCACGGGGTGTTTCCTCTAGCGTCCTTGACGAGCACAGCGACGAGAGCGTCGAGCTCAATCTTGCTCGGGGCTGCCTCGATGCCGGCGAGCACGTTCGCGGCGAGCCCGCCCCCACGAGGCGGATGACGCGGGCACGGCGCCCGTCGCCGACCTCGGCCTCAATCAGCGACTCCCACCGTTCCGCCGCCTGCCGTGACGCCGTCGCGACGTCGTCTCCGGGAGACTCGACCGCGCGGTGCGCGATAGCCAGTGCCCGGAACAACGCGACGTCGTCGCCCGTCGGTACCGAGATCCGCAGCCACGTTTCGGCGGCACAGCCCTCCGCGGCGGCAGCGACCATCGCTTCGTCGACCTCCTTGAGCGCGAGCGTCGAGAGCCCCTGAACGAGCGCCGCGCGCGACGGGAAGTGGTGCGCTAGGCCGCCCTTCGACACGCCCGCGGTGGCCGCCGTCTCGTTCAGGGACGGCACAACACCGCGCTCGAGCGCCAGGGTTCGGGCGGCGTCAAGGATGAGTTCCCTACGTTCAATCCCGTAACTGTAGGTGGAACGACCGACCGGCGGGTCGGTCGATGTGTGTTGCCAGCGGGCTGGGTCCGGACCCGTACATGATCGATTCCGGGCGGACAAGCCCGAAGGTCGGATCGGCCGACCAGAAACGGCGCCCAGTTCGAAACCGGGTTTTGAACCGCTCCAGGTTTTCGAGAAGCCCGCGGATCGGGTGCCCGCTTGGCAGTCATCTATCGCCCATGGGGCTGTGCTGCTCTGGGGTGTGCCCCGGGGCCACGCGTTGCATTGCTTTCTTACGCGTGGCGTTGGGGCTGCCATGGGGAGTCCGCCACGGATCTGACCGTGGGTCTTGACGCCATGCAACGGATCTCGTGGTTGCTGGCCGTGGAGGGCAGAAGCTCAGCTATTCAGCCTCATTAGGGGCGTCTCTCGCAGACAAGGTCGAGTGGCGGTCTCCGGACAAAGACTTGGGCGACGAGATCCAGCTTCAGTTGGCGGCGTCGTACGCATCGCGGATGGTGCTCGAGACGCGTCCGCGGTCGGAAACCTCGTGGCCGTTTTGGCGGGCCCACTTGCGGATCTTCGTGAGCTCGGCCTTGTCCATTTTGGTGGCTCCGGCAGCGCCGCTGCTCTTACGTCCTGTGCGGCGGCCAGAGGTGGTGTACGGCGTGAGTGATTTGTGGAGTTCTGCGAGGTGTGCGTCGCTGAGGTCAATCTCGTAGGCGATGCCATCGAGGGCGAAGGTGACTGTACGTCCGGCTCCATCAGAAATGGGCGTGCCATCGATGTCGTCGGTGAGCTGGATAACGGTCTTGCGTGCCATGGAGTTCCTTTATTTGGGTGCTGCGGCAGCTGTATGAAGTAACAAGCTGTCGGCAGGCTTACGAGTGCTTCGCTTGTGCGTCCAGTGTGGCGATGCGCCGGTAGAGAGTTGCACGGGACATGCCGAAATCGCGAGCAACATGCGATGGCGGATGGCCAGCGTCGAGAAGCCTGATCGCTGATCGAATCTGGCTGTCGGTGAACACCGGACGTCGTCCGCCGAGATCACTGCCAGTCTGGCGCCTCTTCGAGACGGAGTCGCGGACGCGTTCGCGTTTGATTTCGAGTTCCATCTGCGCGAGGGCCGCAATGACAGAGAACACCATCGATCCCATGGGGGTGGACGTGTCGACGTCGCCACCCCCTAGGTTCAGCACGCGAAGGCCGGCGCCGCGGTCTCGGAGCTGCGTCGCAAAGCCGAGCATGTCTATCGTGGAACGTCCCAAGCGATCGAGGGTTGTCACGACGAGGGTGTCGCCCTTATGGAGTGCAGCGAGGGCTCTGTCGAACGCAGGTCGTGATGCACGTGCGCCGGAGACGCCCTGGTCGACATACAGGTCATCTCGCCGGACGCCGGCCGTGAGCAGATCTTGTTCTTGCCGATCGGTGTCCTGCTGACGGGTTGAGACCCGGGCGTAGCCGAGCAACCTCATCGCAGGGCCGTTTGTGTCTCGCAACCAATTTCCATGACACCGATTCTTCGCTAAGGCTGCGATACATGGTTACGAGACTCGCCATGCCTGGAAATCATCGGCTGGCGGTTGCTTGGACTCTGGGGTCCACGAGACGTCTCGCAACCGTAAGATTGCGAGACGGTGCCTGACGGCGAATCCCTTCGATTGGCGGCGGATGGCCGTGACGGACCCCTGGTAGGGCCCCGTCATCAAGGCTTTAGCGAGACGTATCAAGACGCTCAAGCAGCAAAGCCGCAACGGCGCCAATCGAGATTGAGAGCCCTACCCAGAACATGGCGGTGAACAGGCCGAGAAAGGGTGTGCTCAAACTCTGACACTCGTATGCCGATCCGAGACACACATACTCGGCGGTCTCTTGCAGACCGATCCATCCGACCAGCCACACCACAGCGGCCACGACGAGCACGGACCAGATCACAAGCAAGAGCGCCCATCGTGGCATTGGATGACCGTTTGGCACTCTCGAAGGAACGATGTCATATGTTTCATCACCTTTGGAGGTTGGCATGGCCCTTATCTTCGCAGAGAGGCGGTTGCACCAGCCTTGTTCTGGCAAAGCAGCATCCCGACAGGCGGGCTCTCGATAGACCTTCGGGTCTTGACTGGTCTATCGCCCCCCGCCATCCGAACGCCCAGCTTGGCTACTGGTCGTTGTCGTCAGAGACGGTAAATGCTGAACAACGAACCTAGAGGGGTCGCGGGGCTCCTCGCGAGGCGTCATCATGGCGAGGTGCTGTTGGAACCGAACGACCTCGCCAATCTCCTCGCGCTGCGAAATTTGCGTGACGTTGCTGCCTCACATGCCCGAGTCCCTGGACGAGCTCAGCAAGATACCGCCGTCCTCCTCCTTGACGCCGCCATTGAGCGAGCAGTTTTCACCGCATGCGGGTTCAAGCAAATCGACCTCGGCGTCAAAGACACCCTGGAAACTGCGCTCTCCAAACTCGGCAACGGCGGATTCACTACCCCCGCAGGGCTGTCTACGGATCGCATGCGACTGCACAAAGCCCGAAACGGTGTTCAGCACTCGGGCCTGAGCGTTGACGGCGCATCCGTTCCCACGTGGGTTGTCACCACGGACAGGTTCATTGGTCAGGTCGTCGAATACGCCTACGGCGTGGAGCTTGACGACGTGCAACTCTCGGACGCCATCCGCGACCCTAAAATTAAAATGCACCTTAATGCTGCTGAGGCGCACCTGGTAGAAGGCGATCTCGACGAAGCTCTCATTGCTGTGAAGGAGGCCTACGATCTGGCGGCACGCATTTGGACGCGTTTCGTTGAATCCACAAGCGGTGACCTCCGCCACACCAGCCCGGGACACTTCGATGATTTCGGGATTGGAACGTCCAACAAGAAAATTGACGCCCTTCAGCGGGTTGCCCTTTTGACCTCGATCTCTCCGGACCCTGCCGAAGCCATCTGGTTCCTTTCCGCCATGGAGGAACGCGAATTGTTAACTGACATGGACGCCTCCCGAGCGCTCGCATTCGTTTTCACCTTCGCAACAGCCGTCGAAGCAAGTCCAGCTGCTCGCCGAGAGGACAGACGGAACGCCAAGAATTTGCGAGCGCGTCACGTCAGGCAAAACCCCAATACTCCGGCTCGAATTGAGTCGTTCTCCATTGGGCCTGGTGGATGGCAGGGACGGGCTGACGTCACACTCGTTCTCCGTGATGTCCCCGACACAAACGACTTTGATCAATGGGTCCGGGTTCTAACCACGCTGATCAACGATCCCGAGCCCCAGACTGGCCGCATCTACGTGAATTACGACGGCACCATCACGTTCTACGCCGGCGACGATCTAGACGAAGTCTCGGACCGCATCGACAACGCGCTTAAAGCTGTAGATGCCATCCTGGCAGCAGAGCGCCTTGACAAAGCTACAGCCGACGAGCAGTTTCAGCGGACCTTGCTCGAGTACAACGACCGTCTTGCAGCAATGACAACCCATACCCCAGATTGGATTCGCCTCACGGCAGAAGCCGGATGGCGAACCAGCGTGGCGCCCGAAATCGTCTTGAGAGTTACCCCACCCGTGGAAAGCCCTCTTAACCTTTGGGCGATGAGAACCGTCATCGCTGATGCCGGCGGAATTAACGTGGCGATACGCAATGCAGGATTCGTAGTGGAGGCCGATCTTGGTCAAATGCGCGCTTTTTTAGACGTTATCACACCGGCTCTCAAAAAGTCATTCGCGGCAGAACAGGAAAAGGCTATCCGACGGGCCAAAGATCTGAACAACATCGCTGAGCAATTTCGCGCACGTGGTTACCCGGGCGTCGTGCGTTCGAGGACATAAGTGGCGCTCTTCCAACACCGGACCGAGGCGTCGTTTACGAACTGAGCGCAGTGGGGTACCCGTGGGCGATGGCGAAATTCCCGCGCGCGTCAGTTCTCGCTACTGGGTGCCCATTGAGCGGTCTACCTCGGGGCGGCTCACGCGCGTCGAGGGGTAGATGCGGTTAGCTGACCGTCCAAGCCTTGTTGGGCTCCAAAACCTGGGAGAGCAAATGAGTCAGACGATTCTGGAGGATCGAAAAGTGTGGGGTTCCATCCCCCATGAGATTACGTACGCCGGGGCAACGATCACCGGGTTGGGGCCAGGGGTGCTCGTCTTTGCTGAAATTCTCAGAGGCCTGTGGATCTTCTTGCCCGTTACTGCACTCGTGGCCGTGGCTACGATCATGCGGCTGGGTATTGATTCATGACCGCCGACAAGATCCCCGAGAAGGGCACACCGGGATCTAGGATCTGCAGACGAGGCAGGGGCGTGGTCGAGTACGGTACCAGTGGTGAACCCGTTAAGGTCTGGACTCGCTACGGTGACGCCGAGCCGAACCCCTGGTTGAACGTTCCTCTCCCGAACATGACGTACGAGGTGGGCGCGAGCCATGCTCAGCGGCTCAAGGGTCTGAAATTGAGGCACATCTTCGTGACGACATTCGATGGCAGTACGGAGCGTGCCGAAGCGGTCAATCTTCGTCGGTTCAGAGGCTCACAGAAGGGTGCGCGTTGGGACAAAAAGAAGGTCGCGCCGACGGGGTTCCCGGGGGGTGATTTCGATCGAGGCCATCTGATAGCGGCGGAGTTCGGCGCAGGCATGGAATCCATTAATCTCGTCTCGATGCCTCTGGTCGTCAACAGATCGCGTACTCCCGCGACCGCAATATCTCGGGGCTTCGCCTTGATCGCTGAGCTCGGCAGGCGCTACCGTAACGACGCTTATCCGCTAAAAGGCACGCTCACCTTCCGCGGTGAATTCATCTTGCCGAACTATCGGAAATTTGAGCAGGTTGTCGGCAAGCAGGCCATGCGCGGACTCAAGACTGGGTACGAAGTGTCTCTGCGCGTGAGTCCCGCAACGGTCAACGGCATCACGAATGTGCTGCACGCCGAGCTTTGGCTCGACGACCACCTAATCCGGTATGTGCTGGATAACGATCTGGAGCGCTGAAGGTAGAGAATCTGAGGCCGTCTGGTCCTGGGGATCACCTTGCTCTTGTCAACAGCCTAAGTTGGGGAAGGTTGCTTTCGAGTTGGTTGACTACATGGGGCTGGGATTTGGGGCTCCTTCGGTCGCCCGGCCAATAACGATCGACTCCGGGTGGACTGGCCCGGGAGTCGGATCGGCTGGCCAGGAACGGCGACCGGTTCAAAATGGGGTTCTGAACGGTCCGGGTATTGGGGAAGCCCGCAGGTCGGGCGCCCGTTAGGCGGTCGTTCATCGGGACACCTTCGCGGGCCTGTCTCGGCTGGCTGATGTCAAATGGTGCCTGGTCTGCGAATTCGCGTATGCCTGTCCCGCAAAAATGCCCGGTGACGGGGGTCTAAACGCTACAGTCGTCGGATGCTCATCGGATACGCGCGCGTCTCGACCTCGGGACAAGATCTCGCAGCACAACGTGACGGTCTCGCAGCACTCGGTGTTGACGATCAACACGTCCATGTTGACCACGGCCTTTCGGGGACGACTCGAGCGCGCCCGGGCCTCCGCGAAGCACTCGCTGCGTGCCGTGCCGGCGACGTCCTGGTCGTCACCAAGCTCGACCGCCTCGCTCGCTCGCTGCGTGACGCAACCGACATCGCGGATGAGCTGACGAAGAAGGGTGTCGCGCTGAACCTCGGGGGAGCGGTCTACGACCCCACCGACCCCGTCGGCCGGCTCCTGTTCAATGTCCTTGGCATGGTGGCCGAGTTCGAAGCCGACCTCATCCGGGCCCGCACTCGCGAGGGCATGGCGATCGCGAAGGCCGCCGGCAAGCTCCGCGGCCGCAAGCCCAAGCTCACCCCCTCGCAGGAGAAGCACCTCGTCCAGCTCCACCGCACCGGCGCCCACACCACCACCGAGATCGCGGAGCTGTTCGGCGTCGCCCGCTCGACTGTCTATCGAGCCTTTCGGCGAGCAGCGGAAGACTGACGTTCTTAGGAGCGAAATCCGGTCCGACCTGGACGTTGCACGTACCAAGCGCTCGGATGCGCCCGTTGAAAGTGCCGCTAGGGGCTGCAGGAGAGGTGGCATTCGTTTTCGCGCGCTTGCTGATGGCAACGTCAAACCAGGGTCTCGCGAGCATAGGGTTCACTCATGTCTGGAATTGACTGGGTACTGCTTGGAGACCGTGACGGCCCAGCCATCGAAGGCTTTGTCGCGACACTCCTTCGGCAACGCTACGTGGACGCACGCCAAGTGAACCCGTCGCAGGGAGATGGAGGCATAGACGTGCTGCGGCCCACCCCGCATGGCCTCGAGATCTGGCAAATCAAGAAGTTCACGGCGCCCATCACTTCCAAGCAGTGGGGTCAGATACGTAATTCCTGGGACCGGTTTGTCGAAGTCCATGTTCGCCCGGGAGAGCGGATTGCGCGATACCACCTCGTAACCCCATGGACGCCCACAGAAGAGAAATATGCGGCCTTCGCGGCACTGACAGGCGACAGCGCATTTCCGACTCAATGGGATGGCGAGGCGTACGTCAATGGGCTCGCGGACGAGTTCCCAATGACGCGTGAACGCTTCATCCATGGCCCTGATGCAGCCAGCGAGCGTCATGTCATGTCCAAGGCGGTCTTGGCCGGCTCTACTCCGGAGGCCGCCGCAGGCCTGTCCTTGGTTGAGGCCGTCTCGATTCGCCAAGACGCGCTTGACGACCTCCTGAGTAGGGCCAGCGACGAGTACATCGTCGATGTCGGGTATCGTACGATGGCGAAGGATCAGGAATTCCCCCCACCGAATTTGAACAGCCCTGCGATCTATGAGCGAATGACCTATCTCGGTGACGCTCGCTGGAAGACCCAGAGCATCATCCCGCGTGGGCAGGACTCTGGCCGAACAGACCCGATTCAAATTCAGGCGACCTTCGACGTTGAAGAAGGCTCCCCGGAATTTGAAAAGCTCCGCGCTTTCGAAGAGTGGGGCATTCCCTACTCCGACGTGCCTGCCCAGACAAAGGTCCAGGGGGGTCCACTTGGGGAGGAGGAGTTCCAAACCTCGTTCCTCTCGGTTACGCCCATTGAGTCTGATTACCCCGACCTATATTTCGTCGTCCGCACAGCGGAGGGTTCGACGCGTTGGAGGCAGCCTCTGGACGTGCAAACACGGACGCGAGGGAGGTCTACCGGCTGGTACCGCGTGACGGCAACCACACTTAGGAGGACTCTTTCTCTGGAGCTCCGAGTTGGCACTGAAGATGGTGTTTCGATCGAATTGAGCGTCGGTAACCTGGCGGGCCAGGATCCTCGTCTCGTTCTCGAGGAGATCGATGCGCTCCTGAGTATCGAGGCGGACGACGCCGTAAGCATTGAGATGCAGAACGGTGCCAGCCTTGTGAAGGGTGTCGCGATGCTGCCTCCGACCGCCTTGGCCACGTACTACCGTCCTGTGGCTCACGGTCTAGCCTTTCTGCAGATCAAGACCAGTGACCTTGTGCAAATGCCTCACGTCTTGGAGGCCACACAGGGTGAGTTGCGTCATCTCCAGCGCATGGTCGACCTCTACGAGGGCAAAGCGGAAGTGTCCACATGGGAGTCAACCGAGTTTCGTGTTCCCGAGGGCCCTGAAGAGGCATCCAAGGCCATCGAGGAGCTGGGCGAGGTCTTAGCGAAAGGGCTCGTACCCGTACTGATCGAACAACCCGCTGTCACGCTCGCTGGGACTTCGTTCGTGATCGAACACCCGATCGTGACTCAGCGGGCAACCCTTCAGTTGCAGAACCCGAACGCATTGAACGAGGCAGTTCCAGGAAGCTCGGTCATCTTTACGCCTGGCGACGACAACCACGTGGTCGTAGCCGCGGTTGTCGATTGGATTCCCGGGTCCATGGACCTGCCATATCCACCCAAGATTGGTAAATAAGTTCAGGTGCTCTTTGTCAATGACGAAACAGCCTGCGGGGCGCTGTCGTTGACGTGGCGCATGCGCTTTGGGCCAGCGCCCGCCATCGAGACAATGCTCAGCGTGACGCGTCGAGAGCGTCCCGATAGCCTATGTTCGATCCGTCAGAGCAAACGCCGAGTCGAGATGCTCACAGGTGCTGACGAAGCCAGGCAGTCACGTCGGCTGGAACATTAGACGTGGCCCAATCACTACTGGTTACCGAGACGACCATGACTACGTCGTTCGAGTCCACGTGTTGCTTGATTCCATCTCGGAGGGCACTGGCGCTTAATGGGGTCTGCACGAAGTAGCTGTTACGAACAGGTCGCGCCCAGGAGTTATGAGACTTCAGGTAGGTGATCAACTTTTCGTAGTTCTGACCTGACTTGTTCAGGTCGTAGTTCACCCAATGGACCGCCATTGTGACTCCTTGGTTTATCGCAGCTCAGCTTGCTGTACTCATGAAATGAGTCATCGTCAGCTTAGTCATGCGTGCGGAAAGGCGGCCGAGATTGTCCCGTAAGGCGATCCTCCACTCTCCATGTCGTGAGCACGATCGAGGCCGTCGCCCCTGACTTCCCGATGGCGGCTCAGCTCGTCCATGGGTATGTGAGCGGCGCTGCGTCCCGGTGGTACGGGCGGCTCGGCAACAGGCGGCGAGTCGGATCAGGCGCTCCGCGATGAACCGTACGACGGCCTGCAAGGTGTCACCGGCATGTTGCTCGTCGTTGCAGAAGGCGAGCGACTCCTAAGCTGCGCCGGCGTCGATTCCTCAGCAATGCGGCCGAATTGACGAAGGTCTTCACAGTGCCCCTACATCGAGGACGAGGTGTCGGCTCGCAGCTGCTCCTCGCCATCGAAGAAGCTTGTCGAGAGCGAGCGATCGGGACGCTCCGGCCCGACACTCGTGCCGCCCTCTCGGAGGCGTGAGCCATGTTCGAGCGAAACGGTTTCGAGCGCGTCGGTGCCTGGAACGATGAACCATATTCCGACCGTCGGTACAGCAAGACGCTCGCCGCTACCGCCCGATAGGGGATCGCAGACCGGGCGGGGTGCGTGTTGCCCGGTGTGATCATGGGGTCAGCTGGACGGTGCCCCCGAGGTCTTCGATCTTTCGACGGATTTCTCGCATGGACACTTCGAGCTCAGCTGCAGTTGCCGGCCAGTCCGTGATCTTCGCCGTCAGAATTCCGTCGACTTCTTTGATCTGCACCGGTCGCTGCAGACGCGTCGATGCTTCTTGTGCGAGTTCTGCCCCCGCGGTGACATCAAGGTCATCAGGATCCAAGGGTAGGCGCGCGCTGCCGGTGTCCAGGAGTTCCTGACAGATCTCCGCCAGCAGTGACTCCCATGGTGTTTCGTTTTCCACAACGTTGAGGATATGCCGACTCAGGTGGGGGTGGCACGTCGGTTATTGGTCGGGCTGATTGCGCCAGGGGACAAGGCGCGGGTCGGAGTGGTGACGCGTCCCGATAGAGGATCGTTCAGCGCACGGCTTCGAGCCGTTGAGGTGGGCTGGGCCGCCGGCACGCGTCTGACTAGGCGGGGGTGTCAGGGCGTTGCGGCTGGTCGTCGGGGTTGTCTTCTTCATCGGGTGGAAAGACTTCGCGAAGGCCGACGAGGTGAGCGTTGCGCCGCCACCACTCGGCCCGGTCATCCCGCCGGCTGTGTAGCCGATCGTCCTCCAGGACCACGTGCTCGACGAATGCCGTGGGGAGACGGACGTCGTGGTCTTGGATATAGTGGGCCAGGCCTTCGGGCCAGAGGAAGGTACCGTCCGTGAGCTCGAGGTTTCCGTTCTTGGGATCGCCGCAGATGCGACACCTCGACCGGCCCATGTAGGCCCGGGCTACGAGACCGCGAGTGAGGTAGTCGACTACCGCGAATCGCTCTTCTCGGGGTTGATCAGGGTCGATGAGTTCGTGTGGGTCTGGGTAGGGGCTGTCCGGCTTGCCTTGCTCGGCCCAGTACCCGATGACGATGAGAGGTTCGAACTGGTCTGTCGTCGTTGCTCTTGCCACCTCGGAGGGAGTGTCACCGACGTCGACGAGCTCTGTCGGCAAGTTCTCTTTCATGTCGGCAGCCTAGGGACAGCCCGGGCAGTCGCGCAGATACCGGTTTCAAAACGTCCCAATAGATGATCCCTTACGCTCCGTGTCGTGATCAAGATTGAGACCGTCGCCCCCGATGCCGCTATCGCGGCTCAAATCGTTCGTGACTACATGGTCGACGTCGCGTCGCGGTGGTACCGGCGGCCGGCAACGAACGATGAGGTCGACCAGGCCCTCCATGATGAGCCGTACGAAGATCTGCAGGGGCTTACCGGCATGCTGCTCGTCGCTGTCGAAGGTGGGCGACCCATCGGGTGCGCAGGCGTTCGTTTCCTCGGCAACGTGGCCGAACTCACCAAGGTCTTCACGCTGCCGTCGTATCGAGGACGAGGGGTCGGCTCTCAGTTGCTCCGTGCCGTCGAGCAAGCTTGCAGAGAGCGGGCGGTTGGCGCGCTCCGTCTCGACACTCGCGCGGCGCTGGCGGAGGCATGCGCCATGTACGAGCGGAACGGATTCGAGCGCGTTGACGCCTTCAGCGACGAGCCTTACTCCGACCGCTGGTACAGCAAGACGCTCGAGGCGAGCGTCCGATAGACGATCGCCATACGGGGCGGTCAGTAACCATCAGCTTCAATACCGCAACGCGCAGGCGCTTCCAGGCATGCGAAAAAACCCCTCCCGACCGAAACGTGGTTCCGGTCGGGAGGGGTTTGTGGTTTGTTGCTTGCTGAGGTCGAGGGCTCGGCTATTCGGTGAGTCCCTGAGGTGTGGTCGCCGCTGCCTCGGGTTCGGGGTCTCGTCGGCCTTGGCGTGCCAGGACGGCTGACCCGAGGAGGAGTAGAACAGCCCCCGATGCCGTCGCGGTGACAGCTAGGGAGCTGCCTCCGAGCTGGATGAGGACGCCGGCGAGAGCGCTGCCACCTGCCCCTCCGAGGTTGTGGCTGGTGTTGACCCATGTTGTTGCGGCGTTCTGTCGGTGCTCTCCGCCGGCGGCATGCGCGGCGACGTAGGCGACGATCATGACCGGGGAGAAGAACAGTCCAGCGGCCGCGAGTACCAAACTGACCGCCACGGTCCCGGTCACCACGGCGATCAGCGATGCACCTATCAGGAGCCCTGCTGCGAGGGTGATCAGTTGTCGAGCTGGGGAGCCTGGAACCTTCATCGCTCCGAAGAGCAGACCTCCCACAGCGCTTCCGCCCGCGAAGAGACCGAGGGCGAGACCGGCAGCTGCGGGTCCACCGTCGCCCGCGAGAACGACGGGGACCGCGACGCTGATCGTGCCCGAGATGGCACCAGCGACTAAGGCCGGGAGAAGCATCCCGACGAACCGTGGTTGGAGCAGGAGGGATCGTCCTCGGTCGCTCTTCGAGGCGACCGGTCCTCGCGCTCGCATGGCGCCCACCGTCGGGGTCGCGACGAAGGTCAAGCCTCCGACTATGACGAGCGCGGCTGGCACGAGCAAGGCATGTCCGGGGGCGATGACGGCGAGAGCGAGTCCTGCTGCTGCTGGCCCAGCGAGATAGAGCAGTTCCTCGATGACGGCGTCCAGGCTGAGGCTCTTACGCAGCAGCTGATTCTCGGGGGTGAGCGTGCCCCAGGCGACGCGCATCGATGGCCCCAACGGTGGTGCGACGGAACCAGCCAGACCGGCGAGGACGAGGAACGCCGCCGTCGGTCCGTCGAACAGTGCCGTCGCCGCGATAGCGGTCAGCATCAGGCCGAAGGCCAGGATCAGCGTGGTCAGAACGGGTCTGGCGCCGTAGCGGTCGATGAGGAGAGCCCGCGCTGGGGCGAGGAAGCTCGCCGTCGCGCCGTAGATGGCGACGGCCGTGCCGGCGAGGGCTATCGAGCCCGTGCCCTCCTGGACTGCGTAGAGAAGGGGCAGGAATACGAGCGCGTAGGCGGTACGGCCGACGAGAGCCGTACCGAAGGTGAGCGGGACATGGGGTAGGGCGAGCACGTCGACATAACGTGCTGTCCGGGGGGACGGCATAGAAAAAGCTCCAGGGGAAAGAGCACGCCCGACAGGGGCGTGCTGGTCATCAGTGATCACAGGGCCGCGCGTGTTCGTCGCGGCGCTGGATCAATCCCCGGCAGTGAGCATGCGGCCAGCCTAGTGAGGTGTGTGCTTGAAGTAACTCACCCCTATCGGCCCCCTGCCATGAGAGGGGTTCCAACGTGCCGTGATGAATTGTTCTCGAGTGTCCGATAGCCGATGGTCTTCTGGGCGTTGGCCCAGCGTGTCAGCGCGTCATGATGAGCGACAGGGCCATGACGAGTGCAACCACCACGACGAAACCTGCGGTGACCAAGAGGCGGACCTTGAGCCGGGCCCAGGGCAGAGCCACGAAAGCTGCGGCCACAACGGCTGTTCCGATCCCCATGCTCTTGATGGCCTGAGTCACCCCTTCGGCAACTTGCGCCTCTGACTCACAGCCGGTCGCGGCTGTGCCGCGCCACCCGATGAAGCCGGGAATTGCGGTGAACGTGAGTGTGCCCGCGGCGAGGAGGCTCATCCAGGCCGCATGCGCGACCGCGAGAGTCGCGCGGTTCGGCCGTTGCTCCTCGACTGACATGACACTCCTCGGCAACAGGTTACGAAGCGGACGGATCTGGTGCGCTCCCCAGTGAAGGGGGGTGAATCGTGCCCGATAGGGGATGGGTCACCGGGCCGCTCCTAGACTGGCGCGGTGACGGCGGTGGGTGCGGTTGGCTTCGACCTCGATGGGACGTTGTTCGATCACCACGGCTCAGCGCGATCCGCAGCCGTCCAATTTCTCGATTCGCTCGGCGTCGTCACGTCGGAACCCACCCTCGCGAGATGGTTCGACGCCGAGGAGGAGCACTTCGAGCGCTGGCGGTCAGGCAAGATCAGCTTCTCGGAGCAGCGCCGTGCGCGGCTGCGTTCGGTCCTCCCGCCGCTCGGGGTCGGTGTCCCTACCGGTGACGTCGATGTCGATGGATTGTTCGGCCGTTACCTACGGGCGTACGAGTTGTCGTGGCAGGCCTTCCCCGACGCGCTACCGCTTCTTCGGAGCCTGCGCGCGGCCGGCCACCGCATCGGGCTGCTGACGAACGGGACGGAGGCTCAGCAGCGAGCGAAGCTCCGGCGCACCGGTCTCCTCGACGAGTTCGACGTCGTCTGCACATCCGAGCGCATCGGCTTCTCGAAACCCGACGCACGGGCCTTTGCCGCTCTCGCCTCTGAACTCGGAGTCGAGCCTGCGGCGTGCTTGTTCGTCGGTGACGACCCGGCGAAGGACGCTGACGGCGCCAGGGCAGCAGGAATGCAGGCGCTACTGGTCGATGACCACCGGCGCCGAGGTCTTCCGATCGGGGAGCTGGTCGAGTCCGTGATCGCCGCGTCTGTGGGTGCCCGGTAGACGATGGCCCTGCGGGCGACGCTGAGGTTAGACGACCCAGCTTGCGACCAAGAGGGAAGCGGCGATGAGCATTATGAGCCCGGCAATGGCCACGATGCGGAGTCTGGTCCGTCGGGGTAGTTCTTTCCCTTGGCTGTACTTGACCCCGATGTATGCGAGCAGGCCCAGCGCCAGAAACAAGAACGGCGAGTAGGCGAGCCGAAGCATCTCCGAGGTCGTCATGTTGCATTCTCTCGCACACGCGGCAGGCGGCCCCTACGCATGCCAGATAGCCGATCGCTCACTGGGCTTCCCGCTTGCCGCGGCGCAGTTGTGAGGTGTTCGTCGGCTGCCTACCGTGGTGGACATGAGCTTTCTTCTGACTCGTCCGCTACTTGCCGCGCCTGAGGGTCAGGCTGTGTTCTTCCCCGCTTCCTACAACTTCGCATGGGCCGCAGCAGTCGCCGCTGTTGTTGCAGGTGTGATCTGGATGATCGTCACGGTCATACGGTCGCCTCTGACGGGACTCGCTAAGGCTTTGTGGGTCGCCGTGGCAATTGCCCTGCCCCTTGTCGGAGTGATTGCCTGGTTCATTCTCGGACGAGATGCCCGACGGTCAGGCGCCGGCTCCACTACCTGACCAAGTCAGTCAAGCTCGACCGCCGGCTGTCCCGATAGACGATCCTCGTCCGGCCGGGGTGCCTTCGCTTGTGGCAGACGCTAGGAGGGGTTTTCTGCGGTTGGGGTTGGTCGTGGGTGTCGGATCGTCGAGATCGTGCCCGTGACGGAGATCGCGAAGAGTGCGATGAGGACGGCCAGGAAGAGTGCGTCCAGCCAGGAGCTTCCTTGAGTTCGTACCGAGGTGAGGAGGATGGAGGCGGCGAGGAGTAGCCATCCTGCGGCGGCGATGCCCCAGCGCACGGGTGACCCTCGGAAGGTGGGCCACTGGAGCCGGAGCCGATCTTTGTCTTCGTT
>Ga0265797_10003791_pt1 | contig 23849 bp, 15 predicted proteins | sample P2T30metagenome_FD_192433 | JGI IMG/M metagenome (GOLD analysis project Ga0265797, IMG submission 192433) | Plant litter microbial communities from East Loma Ridge, Irvine, California - P2 T30 | ecosystem: Environmental > Terrestrial > Plant litter > Unclassified | place: USA: California... | reverse complement strand
TGAGAGAGAAATCGCGAGGAGAGCCCTATGGCACAAAGAGTACTTCGGCTCGCAGAATGTGGACCGCCTCCGACTGAGGCCACACAAGCCAGTCGCGTCCACCGCCCAGACATCCACCCACGCCCAAACCATCCCACTTAGAGACCGACAGGTCAGCGCACTAGTCGCCAAAGCACACCGAGCCCAAGGAGGCAGCTTCGCGCAAAAGGCGGCGGCATTTAAAGCCCAAAGAGAAGCCTTAGAGAAAGCAGAAAGAGAGCAATTGGCAGCGGAGAAGGCCGAGAAAGAAGCGGCCGAAGCAGAAGCGGCGCGCATCGAAGCCGCACGCATTGAAGCCGAGAAAGAAGCCGCTCGTATCGAAGCTGAGGAAGAAGAGGCGCGCAAGAGAGCCGAGGAGGAAGCAGCTCGCGCCCAAGAGATCATTACCGAAGTCCCACAAGCAATCAACACCGTGCTACAGAACAGCTTGAACAACACCGTCGACGATCGACACACAATGATCCAGCTCGGATCCATCCCACTACAGAAAAGGACATTCAAGCGCATCCTAGCCTCCGACCGCGGCACAGAGAACTGGCTGGACGATGATGCAGTCAATGCATGGTTCAACTCCATAGGAGAGGCCAAGAAACGCCAGACCAACTACGTCAAGAGCGATACCAACCCACCACCATTTGCCAACCTCCAGACAGCGTGGTACGACAAGCAAAAGAACGACGGCATTCCAAGCCTTAAGCGCTGGATGAAGCGATCGGGAGTCGGCGGCGTCAACATCCTCAAATGCGAGCGCCTGTTCCTGCCGATCAACATGGGCAGCCACTGGACACTGCTCATCATCAACGGCACCCAAAAGACCATCGAGTATCTCGACTCACTTGGCGGTGATGGCACTCGCTTTTTCAAGCTCGCCCGCGAGTTGCTCCAGGCCGAGCTCGGCGCCAAGTACGACGCGACCAAGTGGAAAGATTCCAAGCGCGACCGCAGCAGCAAGCAAGACAACGGCAGCGATTGCGGTGTCTTCACCTGTTTCAACGGCCTCGCTGCAGCCAAAGACCTGGCCTACAAGGACGTCACCGCGAAGAAAATGCCCGCCGCCCGCAGGATGATGGCTGGGGTTTTGATCAACGGCGGATTTGAAGGCGACTTCGACCTCTAGCCGAGGCGTGAAGCTATTCGTCGCGAAGCTGTACGTCGCAGCCGCAGGTTCCGGCTCGATTGAGAGAGTATTTTGGAGGGGGTTGCCGAGTACTGGCTCCTGCGAGGCGAATTTATTCGCCCGGGGGTTTTAGGAAAGGCGCCCCCTCAGCAAAATTCGGATTTTTTGATTTTTGATTGAAGCAAGCGAGGAGTTTTTGGAAGGAAATGGATTTTCATGATGGCGTTTTTTTGGAGAGAAATTGGGAGCATTGCATGGCATGGCGTTCAAAACCACGATACCCCTAGTGTGCATAGCAGCATTTTTATTCTTGCACAGTTGAACGATCACGAATTGAAACCGCCGAGAGAGCGATTTGTCTACTTTGATAATTTTTCCGCTTTGTGGTGTTGCCTTTCGCTCCTGTGTCATGTTCTCGTGTGTGTGCCGCTGAGAGAGCGCTCTTGTCTACTGTACTAATGATTTTCGCTTTGTGGTGTTGTCATATGCTTTCGTGTTATGTTGTTGCGTATGTGCCGCTGACAGATGCTTGAAGCTGTTGAAGACATAGTATATTTAAATCTTCGGGTTGGAGTGAAGGATATCACCTCCGTAGTTATTGACCTGCGGATGGGATGGAGTTGTCATCTCGAGAATGGTATACCAGTATTCTCTGTCGGTGCCTTGAGGTAGTAGTACGGACAATAGCTGAGGTAAGCGCGGGATATAGCATTCATCTCGAGGACAAGGTTAGGGTATCTTTGTCGATACTGTAAGATAGTAGCACATGTGCTGGCTATAAAGCACGTGGGAAGTAGTAGTCATCTCGAGGGCGAGGTTTTAGTAGCCTTTATCTATGCCTTGAGGTAGTAGCACGTATACCACTAAACGTACTTGTGGGACACAGCATTCATCTCGAGAACAAGTTCACGGCCTCTTTTTCGATATCGTGAGGTAGCAGTACGTTCACTGGCTATAATGCACGTTGAAGATAGTAGTTATCTCGAGGGCTAGGTTGGAGTGGGTTTTATCGATACCCCGAGACAGTAGTGCGTGTACTAGCAACAAGATAGGTGGAGTCTAGTAGCCATCCCGAGGACAAGGTCACATATATCTTGTATCAATACCCCGAGGTAGCAGCACCTGAACCAGTCATAAGGTACGAGGGACATTGTGGTCATCTCAAAAACGAGGTCCAAGAAGCTTTTATCGATATCATGAGGTATCAGTGCGGGTACTGGCTAAGATGCCCGTGGGATAAACTCATTGTCTCGAGAATGAGGTCCTGTATGTTTCATTGGTAGTATAAGGTAGCAGCGCGTATACGAGCTAAGATAAGCATGGGCTGTACTAGTTCTCTCGAGAATAAGGTCCTAATCGTTCTGGATCGATGCCTCGAGTTAGTAGTGCGTTCACTAGCTGTGAGGTATGTGGGATCGAGTAGTCATCTCGAGGACAAGGGTATAGCCATCTTCTGTCGATACCTCAAGGTAGCAGCGCACATAATACCCCGGTACTCGTGTGATCTTCTCAGTGTCTCGATGGCAACCTATTTTTCTGTAGGAATCATGGAAGATAGTACTCGTACATTAGCGTCTAGAGATTGATGTATCAGACAAATCAATAAACTCAACCAATACACATTAGATCATGGTAATTCTAAACCCCAAACGGCGCAAATCATCGACTCCTTCGCACCATTCTTACATACTTTTTTATTTCTTTTCTTCTCTATTTTCTGAGGCCGCATGCTAACGCTTGCCATGACCACAAGTGATCAAGAGCAAAACGTAGAATTTGATTCCGCACAGAGCACTCCCTCTACAAAGCCATCATGACAGCAGCCACAATGGCAACGAGACCAGCGGCTACGACGTTGGCATTGATCTCAGCGGCAGCGCCGGCGGCAGGAGGCGGGGTGGCTGTGGGAAAAATTGTGTTAGTTTTCTATTATCAATGGACGACAGGGAGGAGGTGGGCTTACGCTTAGAGCCAGGGGTAGTGGGAGTTGGGGTTTCGGCAGAGTGCAGAGGGCCGGTGTAGGTGCTCTTGTAAGTTTTTACTCCCTCAGATGGCTTGGGGACGGGCTGCTCGGGCGAGGCGGTGACCGGAGGCTGCTCGGGCGAGACAGGGACCGAGGGCTGCTCAGGCGAGACGGGCTTTGAGGGTTGCTCAGGCGAAGCAGGAACCGAGGGCTGCTGGGGCGAGACAGGAGCAGAGGGTTGCTCAGGTGAGGCAGGGATTGAAGGCTGCTCCGGAGAGACGGGCTTCGAAGGCTGCTCGGGCGAGGCAGGGATAGAGGGCTGCTCAGGCGAAACAGGGACCGATGGCTGCTCAGGCTGGGTGGGCGACACGGGGGACTCGCCAGGGCGGGTTTCCGTAACGGTCACGCCAATGGTCTGGCGCGATGTAGTGGTGATGTGAGTCGTCTGAGTGGTGTCCGGAGCCACGGGAGAGGCCGGCGAGGAACCAGGAGCAGATGGCTGAGAGGCGGGAGCAACGGGCGATGAGCCAGGAGCAGAAGGCTGAGAGACAGGAGCCACAGGCGAGCTGCCAGGAGCGGAGGGCTGGCTGACGGGAGCGGCAGGAGAGCTACCAGGTGCAGATGTCTGGGGCACGTTGATAGGCCCAACAGGAGTGTTCGGCACAGGAACCAGAGTAGTAGAAGCCACAACGGTGCAGGTCTCTAGGCTGGTCGAGTTCAGCCTGGAAATAGTCTTCACCGAGGTAGTGTAGACGGTAGAGGGAGTGAAGTGCTGCGAAGACATGGTGTTGGCAGACTTGATAGGGCTGGCGGAAATAGCACGAGAGGTGGTGTCGCAGGGAGTGGTAGAAGCCCTAGTGGAGTTGTTGGGAGACACAAGAGTGGTGCTGAAAATCTTGGAAGTGCTGTTGGCGGACTTGAGCGAGCTGCTGGTAGTGTCGCAAGGGACAGAATAGGTCCACTTCGTGGTAGCGGGCTTTGTGTAGGTGTCGCAGCTCGTGGTGGTGATGGTGCTGTTGGAGCGCGCGATGCGGATAGTCGAAGTCTTCACCTCAACGACGGCCGGGATAGTAGTGCAAGAAGCCGTGATGGGCTCGACAAGAGTAATCTTGTGAGAAGTCACGGAAGCAGTGGCGCTCTTGCGGCAAGACTTGGTGGTGCAAGGCTCTGTCACGGTCTTGGGAGTATACAGAGTCTTGGTTATGTAAGAAACCGGAGGGGTGACCGTCTTGGTGTGGGGGACCAAGGAAGTCTTGACAAGAGTGGTGGTACCGTTTGTGCCAACCTTGGTCAGAGTGAGGGTCTTGGTCTCAACGCTGGTCACGATCTGCGTGTGGTTCTGGGTGTGCGTGTGACAAACGGGCTTGTCAACCGTGGTGGTGTAGGGGACCTTTTCAGTGTGGACGACAGTGGTGGTTCCGTTGTGGTGGGTGAGTACTTCGGTAACAGGAAGAAGGTGGGTCGCAGTTACGACTGGGCCAACAACGGTAATAGTCTGAGGAACCTCACTGATGTGAGTGGATGTCACGTAAGCCGTGGTAGTACCGTTGCCGAGAGTCACGGTCTGGGTCTGAACATCGGTGTTGGTCACAGTCTGCGTGGTCACGATGGTCCTCTCGCTTGCCGAGGAAGTCGCAGAGGCAGGATCAACGATAGTGCTGTTTTGGACCAGCACATTAGAACTGGCGGAGGAAGAGCCAGTAGCGGCAGGGTTAAGAGACACGCTCGATGTTGCTTCCGTGTTGCCAGCGGTGCTGTTCTGGAATGGTGCGTTAGAGGCGACTGAAGAAGAAGCAGTGGCGGCAGTGTTGAGAGAACCGATAACAGCGGTGTTCAAAGACACACTGGACGTCGATTCCAGAGCGACGCCAGTGGTGCTATTGTGGAACAGTGCATCGGAAGCGATAGACGAAGAGCTAATAGCGGCACTGTTTGAAACACCAGTGGCGGCGGTGTTCAAAGCCACGCTGGAAGTTGTGGATGCAGCGGTATTGTTCTGGAACGGTGCATCAGAGGCAATAGAAGAAGAACCAATAGCGGCACTGTTCGAAGAACCAATAAACACAGTTCTCACAGAACCAGTAGCAGCAGTGTTCAAAGGCACGCTGGACGTGGTTGACAAAGCGACGCCATCGGTGCTGTTTTGGAACGGCGCGCCAGAGGTGTCCGGAGTCGGCACGACACTGCCAGAAGGAGCGGAGTCGGTAGTTCCGTTGGACGAAGACAGCACTTGGAAAGCAGAGCACATGTTGGCGGTGTTGTCGCCAGAGACGAACTCGCCAGTCTCACTCTTGAGGTAGCAGATACCCGCACCTCCTGCGGAGGTGACGACGTATGTGAAGCCCTTGCACTTGGACTCCGAATTGCAGAGACTGAAGCAGTTCTGGATGCTCGCCGCATCAGTGCCGTTGTAGGAGTTAACTGTGCTGTCGGCGCCAGAGCGAACTTCGTAGGTCTCGCCATTAGGGCCACGGAAGTTGGTTCCTTCGGCTCCACCGCAAGGACCCGAAGAAGTGCTGGTGCTGATAGCATTCGACGAGGATTGCGTGGTGGTACCATTTCCAAAGGGCGCGACTGCTTCACTAGTGCTTTCGCTGAGCGAGCCGGAGCCCGTACCAGTGACACCAAACCACGGCAGAGAAGTAGGAGTAGTGGTCGGCACGGTACCATTGCCATAAAGCGTTGAAACGACCACCTTCACGTACTCGGTGGAGTAGCTAGGAAGATTCCAATCTGATGAGTCCGAAGGAGCAGAAGGGGTAGTTGAAGGCGGAGCACCAGCCCACTCAGTCGCCTGGGCTCCCCTGAACAGGGTGTTGGCATCACACAGACCATCAGTATTGATGTACGAGGTAGAATTTCCGTTCAAGAACTTCGTAGCGGTGATCGTGGAAGCGCTGGCGCCCTCAGGCGCATCGCCTGTGATACATGCTATCTTGGTCTCCAGGGAGGGCGATGCATCGGTTCCTATTACACGGTATTAGTGGTCACAACCTAGAAGACATTTCGATCGTCAGGATACTTACGAGCAAGCGAGCGAACAGAAAGCGCAGCGAGCGCGATTGAGCTACGGAATGCCATGTCGACAGACGAGAAAAGAGACAAGCGAGTGTGGGCTACGAGTGTTGTGGAGGGAGGAAAAAAAGAATCGCAGCCGCGAAGAAGGATCTGAGATAACTTGAATATAGACACCACCGCATCGTTGAGGGGGAGCTTCTCAAGCTCTCCACTGTGAACCACGAATGTGTACGCTGAGTGCAGTAAAGATTCGTCTCGCACACTTGCAAAGAGGGGTGTTGACAAACCTTCGACGGAAATAGCCAAGTCGCCAGAGCATGACAGTCAAGAATCCACTGAGTGGTTCCGACAACATCGATGTGCTGTAAGCGAATCATGCCTCAAATAGCAACCATTGGTGCAGAAGTGCAGGAAAAGCCTTCAACTCCAAAGCAATGGTCTTATAGATGAATGTCTCCAGCACTGTTGCACTTGGGTCCTGGAAGATATGGATGACGATTGCAGCACTTCATCGAGGGCGGCTGTCGAAGCCAGTAATTTGCTGGCCCAGACAAGATCATGAAGACGGAAGCTGGAGAATCCGCATTATGCTCGCATCCTATATCGAGAGAACTCAGGTAGCCAATAGGCTGCGGTTGAGATGCTATGTGAAGCCATACGTTGGACATTGCGCTCCGAGGATTGCCGCCCAACAGAAGAAAATCTCGACGGATCGTGATGAGGTTGCAGCAGGCATGGTGTGTGTTGAAGAAGTTTGATGCTGACCTGAAGTCGATGTGAGGAGTGTTCAATGGTCAGCACGCTTGCTTGACGTCTGGTGAGTTGATCACGTGATGAAATTCTGCCCCGCCAACCTGTTTGTTTTGATCGGCGTCTGTGAAGCGCAGAGTGAGTGAGTGAGCCGAAGCGGAGACTTTGAACGCAGTACACCAAATTACTTACTACCAACATCGAAGATTTGGCGCAATAGAAGATGCCCAGTATGGATTACAACCCTCGAATGAGCATGGCGCGGAGCTCGCAACCACAACTGAGCCAGCAAAAACACAAGAAGGACGACGATGAGGATGCATTCATGAAATTGGTATGCCAGGAGCGACACGTGTAGAGCGACGCGACATTGTACTGACCACTCTTCCAGAAAGATCCCGAGATTGCAGGATGCATCAGCGACATTGGCATCAGCTTTTCCGTAGAAGACTTGCGCAAACCCAACCCTCAGCAAATCCAGAAAGTCTTCGAGTGGTTCGCAGAACTGCTCACGAACACGACGCGCGATGTAGTCGCGCCAGCCATGAGGTTCGCAGCCGACGATTTCTATGGCGAGGACGCCGATCGCATCTTTACCGCGGACACACGCGACCTCATGGGTTTCTTCATGACCCTTCGCAAGCTGCTGCTCGAATGCGGCGTCAAGGATTTCACGTTCGCGGACCTCTACAAACCAACATACCCGCGCCTTGTCAAGATCTTCAGCTACATTATCAACTTCATTCGCTTCCGCGAGTCGCAAACCAGCGTCATCGACCAGCACTACAACTCGTCTGAGCGCACGAAGAATGATATCGAGCAGCTGCAACAAGCGAATCAGGAGAAGGCAGAGCAGCTGGAGGATATGCAGCAGAATCGCAAGAATGTCGAAATGGCACTGAAAGAGAAAGAGAAGCGCACTGGAGAGCTGAGGACACGCCTATTGGAACTGAAGGCAAGCCAGGAGCGCGTGACCGACAAGCTTGAGCGCGTAAAGGGCGAGCAAGCGAAGCTGAAATCCATTCTGGAGGAGCGCACAGTCTCGGTTATGAACACACGACAAGAAGCCAGCAAGCTGCGCCCATATGCCGAGCAGTCTCCAGCTGCGCTTGAACAGTCTTTGCGCGAACTTTCTGGAAGTCTGAACCGCGACCGGGCTGAAATCGATCGTCTCGACAAGAGAAACCGCGCGCTGCAGACGAGCAGCGACAGCTTTTCCCTGCTACAAGCCGACATCACATCACTCACGCGCATTCTCAGCGACCTCTCAGGGGAACTCCAGAAGGAAGAAGAAGAGGGTCAAAAGGCAGGCAAGAATCGCGATGCTTTGGCCGAACAGACCAACAGCGTGCGGGAGGTTGAGCGCAAAGAGAAGATGCTGCGAAAGCAGCTGGAACAGTGGCAAGGCCGGACGGAGAAGCTGCGATCAGACACAGAGAGAAAGTCTGCCAATGCGCACCAAAAGGTGGAAGATCTAAGGATCGTCCACAAGGAGCTTTCCGCAGAACGTAGAGACAGGGGTGACGAGGTGGAGAAGCGAAGAGTGAGGATCGAGCAGACGGAGAAGAAGGTGAGTGCCACTTATATGCATTTGCGGTGATCATGCTAACATTTTCTCCCAGATGATCGATCTCAAAGAGCAAATCGAGCACGAAGTGCAGAGTGCTCGTGAAGAGTACATGAAGATGGAGAGCCATATCAAACTTTACATCACGGAGATGGAGCAGAGCATTTAAGCTGGCTGCAGTTGGCACCGCAAAGGCTTGACATGCATTGACGACCGGTTTGGCGTTTGGGAATGCTTTGATGATATCCATGGCTTGTTTGGTTTCCTTCTTTCGGGAACGTTTCGTAATTCTCTTTTAGTTGTACAGACACTCTGCAACAGCAAAACCCCTCAGCTTGAGGGCGCCAACAGTGGCATCTATCAAAAGTCCATAAGCTTGCAATATCACACTAACATCAAGCATCCTCTCGCTGAAGCTGGAAGGGACTGAAGACACACCATCGTTCCGCTATTCTCCGAATGGTAACTGTCCGCCCAACCCACCCGCGTCCGCCAGCACCAAAACTCTTCGTCGTCACATTCAAGATCGAAACCTTTTCATCCCAAGGATTGGCCGAAGACGTCGCGGGCACAGCATCAGACTCGAGTTCGAACCCTTCAAAAGCTTGTTCTGCTTCGCGATGCCGGCATTCCGGAAACTGAACCATGACCAAATGCTTGCGGGTGGCGTGTGCGGCTTCGACAGCGAGGGCGAATGTTCGGTTCAAGCCTTGTGCTGAGAAGGAGGTGGTGAAGCGGTGGATGTCAATTGGGTTGAGGATGGCGAACAGTGATGGCTGTCGATTGCTTTCTTCAACATGTGCGGCGGACCCGAGGCTTTCAAGGCGAGGTTTGGGAATGGCGAGAGTTGCCAGGTAGGCTCGGAGATGCGTGAGGTCGTGGCAGAAGACTAGCTTTATTTTTCTGGATTTTGCGAGCTGGAGTAGAGACGGTGGCTTTAACAGATCATGTGTCTCTGGTGCGGCAGGATCGGTCTCAGCAGTGTCGCCATCTGATGGTTGTTGTGCTTCATCAATGGTGGTGAGTTCAGTTTCGACGCAGGCAGCCAATAGTTGCTCTGTGAACCTTTCTTTACTTGCACATACGACCAGAGTTGCCGACTGAGAATCGTTATTCAGGACGCATTGAATGAATTTTGCCAGTCGAAAGTCTGTGATGATTTGGGGTCTTGATGAAGCGTTGGTAAACATTGTGTTCAACCAGTATTACCCGTAGGCCGAGTGTGCACTTCCATGAATGATTTGCGTCTGGACCGTCGAGTGCCGTACATTGTAGACGATACGGTCTAACAGATCTGCTCAATGAGCATGGTCGAGGTGTGAAGAGTGCTCAAGATTGATGCCGACAATCTCAAGAAAGATCAACTTCTTGGCAGGCAAGTTGCGCCATCATCATGTGTCGCCATCTCAACTTCCACCCCACGTCTGATGTCGGTGGCCGAGCTTCTTTGCCCGCGACCAAGTCCCGACTCACTCACTACCCACTCTCTAACTCTCTGCGACAGGCCACCGTCGCCAACCATGGAGTCGATCTCTCGCATTAGTGGACTGCTAGAGACAGGTATGCCAACTACGACCATCCTCTATAATCACTGCTGACACACGACAGCACGCGACCTCACCCTCGAAGCCGCCAAAGATGTCGGGCCTCGACGACCAACTCGTCCTCTGCCGGCGCAACAGATTAAGAAGCTGCTGGATAGCCGGAATGAGCGAGAAGTTCTGGATGGACTGAGACGAGTGATCGCCGTATGATACCATGGAACACCAAGTCTCAAGCAGAGCTGTGCTGAAGGAACGTCCAGATGCAATATGCAAACCCTCCACAACCCACCCTCACCTTCTTCCCGGCGGTTCTGAAGACACTCTCAAATCCTTACCCTTCGACACGCCCACTGGTGTACAACTACCTCCTACACCATGCCGAAGCCGACCCCGACACAACACTCTTATCGATCAACACCATCCAGAAATCGCTGTCGGATTCGAATCCTAGAGTACGCGCCATGGCCCTCAAGACCATGGCTGGTATTCGCGTGCCGATGATCTCGCAGCTTGTGAGCTTGGCGATCAAGAAGGGCACCAGCGACCTGTCACCTATAGTACGGAAAGCAGCTGCGCTGGCATGCGTCAAATGCGTTACGCTGGATCAGAACACAAGACCACAAGTTGAGGAATACCTGGCGAAGCTACTGGCAGATCAACAATACTATGTCGCGGGAGCCGCTGTTCAAGCTTTCATGGAAGTGTGCCCGGAGAGGCTAGACATGATCCACCCTGTATACCGGAGACTATGCAAGATGGTAGTGGACATGGATGAATGGGGTCAGCTGGCAATATTGCGTCTCATGTCGACGTACGCTCGCAAGTCATTCCCGAAGCGTATTAAGCGTGTCAAGCGAGCTGCCACCCGGGAACAAAAGGCGCAAGACTTCTACGAGGACCTGGAACCGAAGGAGCAGGAACAAGACTCTGAGGATGTTGAGCTTCTCGATCCTGATCTTGAACTTCTCCTTGAGTCGATTCAGCCACTTCTACAAAGTCGCAACTCGGCCGTCATCGTCTCGGTTGCCAGGCTATATCTCTACCTGTCACCCACACACCATCTACCCCATGCGATCGGTCCTCTCATTGCTCTGCTTAGATCACCAAAGGATGTGCAGCAAGTAGCTCTGTACAACATTGTGCAAGTCTGCCTGGCTACACCAACGCACTTCCTCCCTTATGTACGACACTTCTTGATCCGAACCTCCGAGCCACCACAGTCATGGCGCCTGAAGCTTGAAGTCTTGACCTTGCTATTCCCATACTGTGAGAAGAGTATGCAAGACCTTATACTTGCGGAGCTTGAGCACTTCTCCAAAGGACACAACGCCGACCTTGTGCGCGAGAGCGTTTGTGCAATCGGTCGTTGCTCGCAGGCATCCGACGCAAAGACTTCACGACGTTGCTTGTCATTGCTACTGAAACAGATTCATAGTTCCGATTCCGTGTTGGTCGGTGAAGCTATGGAGGTCGTGCGGCACATGATCCAACGCTCACCCGAAGAACACCGCAAGACTGTGGTGAGGCTTGCAAAGAACCTGGACTCACTCAGCTCTCCTGCAGCGCGTGCGAGTATAATTTGGCTAGTCGGCGAATTCTCTGGAACTGATACAGACACGAACATCGCCGCAGATGTGCTGAGGATCTTGGTCAGAGGCTACGCTGACGAGACCGATGAAGTGCGGGCCCAGATCGTACTATTGGCGGCGAAGGTGTACCTCCACGATCTCAACGCAAAGAACGTCAAGACAAAAGCTCTCGATGCTCTCAAATCACCCACCGAGGAAAAGCAGCAGGAGAGCCAGGTGCTATCGCCGCCACTCGAGGAAGGTGGATTCGAGGAACACCGACCCGAAGAACAAGACTCATTAGCCCAATCAGAACTACAGGAGGACACCATCACCCTCCTGTACCAACACACCATGCTCCTAGCACGATACACACCATCATATGACCTGCGCGACCGCGCACGAGTATATCGCGCACTGCTCGCCCTGCCAACCAGTACCGAACTCGCAAGCCTACTCCTCCTCGCTCCCAAACCAGTCCCACAGGCGCCCTCACCCAGCGAGAGCCACACGGGCTACACACTGGGCAGCGCAAGTCTGGTCGTCGGCAACGCCGCCGGCGTCAACGGATTGCGTGGCTACGAACCAATTCCAGACTGGGTCGCCGAAGGCGACGAGCCGAGCGCCAAGCTGAGAGATGCCTTTGGCGTCAAGGAGGAGCCATATCAACCACAAAAGACCGTTTCCGCTGGCCAGATGCTGGACGATGCGCTCGAAGCAGATCCAGGCTACAAGGCAAACGGACGCAAGGCTAAGACGCTCGATGACTGGCTGGACGATGAGGATGATGACGATGAAGAAGAGTCAGAAAGCGAAAGCGGAAGCGGAAGTGAAGAATCGGAAGAAGAGTCCGAGTACGAGACAGACGAAGATGCAGAGAGCGAGGAGGACGAAAGTGAAAGCGAAGATGACGAGAAGGCCGGTTTGGTCAGCAGGTGATAATCTTAGCAAATATGTGGATGACCAAATGAACACTGAGACCGATGTGAAACGAAAACATATATTTCTACTTCGTTTTATCGTGTGAAACGTAGTGCATCCATCATAGTAGTGTCGCACTCGACCGTGTTTTCGATAAAAATTGTGATGCAATTAATGAGTTAATGACTAATATGACTACGGTAAGGTATTTTAGACCTCGCTCCGTCGCAAGAAAGCTTCTCGCTAAAATGTCTTAAGAAATTATGGAAAAGGGCCTGCAACACAAAGCGCACACTCTGTGTAACGCGGAATGTGCGCGAGAACGAATCGAACTGGTAGCCGTGAATTAAAGAGACATTACCACTGCGTAGTATTGCAGTATTACGTTTGCTTTGATCCCCAATGCATATTTTTGCGCCATGCTTTGCAAAAAATGCACCCCGAACATGTTAAGCAGCCGTGAAATAAGAAAGAAATGATGGCCGTGAGATGGTCACGTGAGTGGCCCACGAGCCGTTGCCTTAAGGGTGAGAGATTACCAGCGGCGACCGTAATTCTCGACAGCGCGGCCCTGCTTACGACCCTGTTTCGGGGTGGCTTCGTTGTCGCGGGCGCGCTTTTCCCTGTTGGCATCGTGGTGGTCGCCCTCGTAGTGACGCTTCAGGCCGTGTGATCGGTCGCCCTTGGGGCGGGGAGTGGCGTCCGGGTCTTCCATGATGGTAAACTCCTCGCTAGTCAGGTTGTAGTGGCTAGAGCCAGAATGCTGGCGGTATTGCTGCTGGCCACCGTTGGCACCCCACGGGTTGCTGAATGCAACGTCTTGAGGACGTTGATGAGGTTCCGAAGGACCGCGGGAAGTCGACCTGAAGGGGTTGTCTTGGTTGCTAGCAACGGAACTCTGACGGCTCGAGCGTCCGGATGTGGGTGGAGGACCAAAGGCAGGACCAGGAGTCTCGTAGACAAGTCTGGGAGAACCAGTGACACCGAGTTTGGCGAGGATATCGTCCTGCGCCTGATCACGAATCGGCTCAAGGGCCTTGGGACGCTGGTTGGAGTAGCGTGAGCAGACGGAGCTTGCCCGAGAATGGTTGGACGCCGCACTTGAAGGGCGGTAGTTCGGAGCTTGACTATTGCTTCTGCTGCCGGCTTGGTCATGGCGTTGCAGGGAGTTATCACGATGCCCATTTCTCGATCCCGTACGGCTTGCTGGGCGAGACCCTTGTCGGCGGCTGACGTCAACCTGTGCTGTGGTTTCGATGCTAGCGCGCGCAAGATGTGAGATTGAAGCAGAGGAGTCAGATCGGTCCCACTTAGCATCGACGCGGTTGCGGTACTTCTGGGTCATCTTGTCAAGTCGGATAGTCTCGTAGCCAATCTGAAGGAACTCCTTGAAAATCAGGTCGTCTTTGATCTCGACCCAGGCGTCTGACAATCGTACAGTGTTGAGCTGCTCCTCACCTTTTTCAGCAGCGAAGTATTCTGAAATACAAATTTCGCCATTTGCGGGATAGGGACGTGGTGCCAGAGCCTCGAGCTCAGCCTCGCTGAAAGTGGATGGAAGCGGGCGAGGAGTAGGTAAGGCTGAGTGAGATTCGATCCACCCTATGCTGAGATCATTGTCGATTTCCTCAGGATGATCGAAATAGTAACACTCATCATCAAATTCCGCTTCAAGTAGTTCCGGACAGTCGTCAAGGGAGGCGCCTGGATAGGCTTGATCATAGAATCCAGCCTCTTGTCTGGCATAAGCTGCAGCGTAATCGTACGCGACCGAAGGAGCCGACCTGTGGCGGGTGAGATTGGGTCCTTGAGTAGAGTTCGATTTCGCGTGGCTGGCTCCTTGAGGGAAATATGAATCAGTTGGGACTCCGTACGCATCTGCTACGGAGCTGTGGCGTGCATGAGTGGCGACGACTTCGGTTGGCGGTGATTGCTGGAAGTAATTGAAGGTCGATGGATGCGCACTATCGGGGTAATCGAGGCCGCCTTTAGAGGGAGGTGCGTAGCTACCGAGTGGTGGAGAGGCTTGCTGAGCGTAAGACTGGCTATAGTGTCCCGAGTGGTTTGAGTGGGGGCGTTGCGCTTGCTGAGGGGCTCCATAGGTTGATGGTGGGTAGCCGGCATATGAATGCTGTGGTGCAGGTGGCCATGATTTATTCTGGCTCGATGGTCGCGGTGGCGGTGCTTGTTGCCCGCTGTAGCCAGGTGGAGGTGCATATTTTGTCACCACCATTCCACCTGCCTTTCGAACGGTTGTTGGTCCGAATGCCTTTGACGGCGGAGGACTAGCTGCATGTTAGTAACGCTGTTTTTGTGCCGTGGAATTGTCAATCAAATGCGTACCCAGAGTGTTGTCGCTGCATCTGCGGCTCACTTGGTTGCATATTAATTGCAAATGGTATGCTCTGTATGTTGTTGTTGTTCTGCGTGTAAAATCCGAGTGCAAAGAAAGTATGTAGAGTAAAAATTTCAAAGAGACAGTGGAAGGCGATACACCGTCACCATAAGTCAAGATGATTGTGTCTTGTTCGTTGGTTGCTGAATGCGGTGGTATTGTATGAGTTCGTTCGTCGCCTGTCAATGGATCTTTAGAACCCCAGCAAGGGGCCTGTTGACACGGTGACGGGCCTTTCGCGCAGGTGACCACTGGATGATGAAGGCAATATGGTGGTCGGCCTGGGTAGCCAGAGAGATAGCAAGATGCTCTGTGCAATAACGGCTAGCGTCCAGGCACGCTGCGTCAGAACTCGTGGAGTGGAAATGCTGGTCTCAAGTGAGGTTCAAAGCCGTGCTACCAAACAAACGGCCGTGAGCGCAACGCCAGCGGATGCCAAGGCCAGCAGAAGTCGTGGGGTTGATTGAGAGTAGTTAGTCGAGTCCAGTGCAACCACGTTATAGTTCCTTTGGAGAGAGTAATTGGTATGCAGGAAGAATGGAAATCAACTGCTTTTCGTTCTGCTGGAAGAATACCCCTTGCAACTGTTTCTTCAGGCATGCGGCCGGGTGCAGGGATAGGGAGAATTTGGACGTTTTGGAGGGTGAGACACATTACCACTGGCTCCAACGGTCAGCTGCTATCGACAGGGCGACGAGGAGATGATGTCTCGAAGATATTGTGTTGCGTCGGCACTGGAGGAGTTTAAGTAATAGCAAGATGAATGAAGAAGACATCGTATTGTCAGGCGATGAAACGCTGTAGATGGACTGCAGCGAGCGGGAAGGACGCTATCGGGTGCAATACAGATGTGGAAGGAGAAAGAGAAAGAAAAATAAACCTGATATAATGAGGCGAGGCACAGTAGTATACTGTACAACATCTTGTAAGCCTACCTTGATACGCATAGGGCGAAGTCCTCGTCTACAAGATGCATTGCCACCTCGTCCATGACTAGCCAATGCATTATAGACCCCTCGTCCGTAATACATGGGTCCGGCTTGCTAGATGCTCGAGAAAGAGCGGTAGGTCTTGTCAGAGTGAGACAAGCGTTGAGATGACGCATCGGTTGCCTTGTAGACGGTGTTGTAGGGACTGAGCTCGAGTATTCGATGCGTTATCGAGATGGTCTACGGGAGAGGAGCAGCGAACGAAACAAGACCCAAGGCCATGCACGAACGAGAGGGGCACTCCGGCTCATCAGCGGCCACAAGTCGTAGACCCTGCCAGGACTTTCACCGCCCACCATCCACCTCTTCGTCCAACGTTGCCCGGTCCTGCGGCAGAGCATTAGCAATACTCGCATCTTGGTATCATCGTCGCCCTGCTCGTTATGCCTGTCCGCTCCTAAGGATGATAAGACCGGGTTGAGCAATTTGCGTGGTGCCAAATGCGCCATCCTGTAACCGAAAAGCCGTCTTTATCTGGGGAACCAACTCCCCCTCTACGCCAATCTTGAGCAATGCCTGGCCTACCAGGTACGTGGCCCTGTGATCGCATGCGGTATCTGGCCTTGGACTGACGACCCTCTGTAGCCAGCGTAGATCTGGACGAATGCATCGAACGGCTCTACCGCAAGGAGCTCCTTGCCGACTCGGTTATTGAAGCGGTGTGCGCGAAGGCGAAGGAACTGCTTATGAAAGAGAGCAATGTCGTGCACATACAAGCGCCAGTCACAGTGGTTGGCGATATCCATGGACAATTCTTCGACATGATCGAGATATTCCGGATCGGCGGCTACTGTCCTGATACGAATTACCTCTTCTTGGGTAGGTCACGCGAGCATGGAAAACATGGCATACAGGAAGCCGAGGGCGGGATACGTCAGATCATAGCTGACAGGAACAACAGGCGACTACGTGGACCGTGGACTCTTCAGTATTGAGACCATCAGTCTCCTCATATGTCTCAAGCTCCGATACCCGGACCGAGTTCATCTCATTCGAGGCAACCATGAGAGCAGAGGTGTCACACAGTCCTACGGCTTCTACACCGAGTGCTCTAGAAAATACGGCAATGCGGCGGTCTGGCATTACTTTACGGACATGTTCGACTATCTCTCGCTGAGCTGCGTCATCGACGATAAGATCTTCTGCGTCCACGGCGGTCTGAGCCCGAGCATTCACTCTATTGATCAAATCAAGATCATCGACCGCTTCCGCGAGATTCCTCACGAAGGTCCCATGGCCGACCTGGTGTGGTCAGATCCCGATGCTGAGCGAGACGAATTCAGTCTTTCGCCTCGAGGCGCGGGCTACACATTTGGCGCACAAGTCGTCAAGAAATTCCTGGAAGTGAACAGCATGAATCACATATTACGAGCGCATCAACTTTGCAACGAAGGATACATGGTTATGTTTGACGACCAACTATCGACTGTCTGGAGCGCGCCAAATTACTGTTACAGGTGTGGCAACCTGGCGAGTGTGCTCGAGGTTGGACCTGGTGGTGAAAGGAAATGGAACGTATTTGATGCAGCACCAGAAAACGATGCGCATCGCGCAGAGCAGCAGAACGCAGCGCAACATACTGGCAATGACCCAGTGAAGGACTACTTCCTATGAGAAGACGACGGCAACGGGCTGGCTCATGGTTTATGGTTCATGGTGCATTCAAGGCGTTCGGGGGCATTTGGGGTCGTTTGCGCAAGATACCACTTCGCAAGGTGCATTTTCATGGCGTCGTCCTATTCGCGATCGCCGATATAGATGTTTAATAGAAAGCTCAGGCTCGTGTCATGAACAGCTATTACCACCATTTTGCGCACAAGCACCAACGTTTCCACATTCACGAATCTTGTAGAATTGGACTCACGTGAGTATCGAGAACTTAGCTTCAATTGTAACGTGCACACGCTGTCTTGCGTTCACGGTGCAACTGCCACCGAGGCTCACTCACGAGCATCGCCGACTTCAACCGCCGACTTCATCCGCCAAGCGGTTTCACATGGTCTCGACTTCATCTCTCAGAACAGGCCACCTGCTCAATGCGACACTTTACGATCGATCGGAGCTGACACCTGTCAATTAAATCACACCACCTCCCCAGCAAGTGGCCCAAACTACAATAAAATGCGCGCTCCGTCAACGGCAGCGCTGTGCGTGCTGGCCAGCCTATGCATCGAACAGGCGTACGCCGATGAGACCAAGCAGAGCCCGTTGACCGACGCCAGAGCGCGCGCGAAGATCCTCGCAGCGTGTCCGGCGTACGAGCACTATGCACGCTTCCCTCACCATCCTTACAGCGAGGGACCGCTCGAGCTGCCGTTCCAGCGACCCGCGAAGCAATGCAGGACGTTTGAGTCTCCGCTGGTGGAGAAGGTGATCAAGGATATGAATGAGAAGATGGTGGACAAGGATCTCGCGCGGATATTTGAGAATGCGTTCCCAAACACGCTGGACACGACGGTCAAGTGGCATGTGGATGGCACGGAGAAGCCCTCGAAGGGCCATTCTTCGTGGTTGGGCAGTACAGGAGCTTGGGAAGGAGCGCAGTCGTTCATTGTAACAGGTGATATCTCGGCGGAGTGGCTGCGCGATAGCACGAACCAGCTAGCGCAATATCAGCGGCTGGCGAAGAAGGATAAGGCTATCGAGACACTTCTGTTAGGAGCAATCAACACTCAGGCCGAGTACGTGATTGCGTCGCCATACTGTAACGCTTTCCAGCCACCACCACCAAGCAAGATCAAAACAAGTGACAACGGGCAAGGAGACTCGGTGCACCCTGCCTATGAACCCAGCCAGGTCTTCGAGTGCAAGTACGAGATCGACTCCCTCGCGCACTTCCTGTCCCTTTCCAACCAATTCTACAACCACACCGGATCAACAGCCTTCGTCACAAAGCGATGGCTGCAAGCAATAGACAGCCTGGTCGAAGTCATCGACGCACAGAGTAAATCGACCTTCGACCCCAAAACCGGCTCCTTCCACCCTCAAGAGTACCGCTTCCAGCGCAACACCAACACAGGAACCGAAACGCTCAACCTGGCCGGCAACGGAAACCCTCTGAACTGGGGCACCGGTCTCGTCCGCTCAGCCTTCCGACCAAGCGACGACGCCACCATCCTGGGCTTCTTCATCCCCGGCAACGCCATGATGGCCGTCGAGCTCATACGGACCGCAGACATCCTCACGAAAGCCAGCAAAACAAGTCTCGCCAAAGAACTCCGCGCCCGCGGCGAACGCATTGAGAAAGGCGTCTGGGAGCACGGCGTCGTCAGCCACCACAAGTTCGGCAAAGTCTTCGCGTTCGAAGTCGACGGCTACGGTTCCTCTATCCTCATGGACGACGCCAACCTCCCATCGCTTCTCGCCCTGCCGCTGCTGGGCTTCCTGAACACAGACGATAGGACTTACCAGAACACGCGCAAGATGATCTTGGCGAAAGAGGGCAATCCTTACTTCATCACTGGCTCTGAGTTCGAAGGCATCGGTGGCCCGCACATTGGTTTCATGAATGCTTGGCCCATGAGTCTGCTCGTGCAGGCTATGACAAGTGATGACGATGCTGAGATTAAGAAGCTTCTGACCGCGGTGAAGCAGGCTTCGCCGCTTGGTTTGGTGCACGAGAGTGTGAACGTGGAGGAACTCAGGGACTACACAAGAAGCTGGTTCGCGTGGGCGAACTCGGTCTTCGCGCAGACGATTCTCGACATTGCAGAGAGGAAGCCGCATCTGCTCTTTGGCGAGGGCGCGCAGGCATACGTTATAGGATAGACCTATTATTCTCTATGACACATTACTTTACGATTGACGAATCTTAAGCGTGCAAGTTATTGATAATGATACAGTGGTTGAATTTGAAATTACTATGCTGCCATATTTACCACCGTTTCCTTCCGCTTCCTTCGTCAAAATCCCTTCCTGTCCTCTCGCGTTCGAGGCGGGCGTCAAAGTCCCTTTGCGCCTCGCTCTTCGCCAGCTGCTTGTCTTCGTCCCCTTGGGCGAAGCTGAAACTATCGTCGTCAGACGAGCTCTCAGACTGTGACCTCCTAGGCGTACCCGAGATCGAAGGAGTTCCCGATGCCGCCTTTTGCCTCAGTCGCTCCCAGGAGCTGCCACCCTGTGGTGCAGATGCGGCACCTTCTCCCTGGTTCGCTGCTTGCCTGTTTGCACTAGGACGCTGGGGTGCGGCCTTGTTAACGTCGACTGTGTTGGCTCTGCTCTCTGTCGGACTTGACCACGCGTCTGCTTGCTGCTGTGTCTGTCTCTGGATCATTTGTGCGTCGTTCAAAACGCCTGTGTCGCTTGACGAATCCCCGTAGTCATTGCTGAATGCTCCACCTGTGGGCGAGGCATCGTCCCAATCACTGGTCTTGCTTTGCGTGTTGCTCTGGATAGATCCTCGGTTCTGGGTGCTTTCGCGGCTCATGCCCTGAACAGCACGTCTTTGCCTCCTCTGCTCGAATGTCTCTTCCTGAGTTGTGTGCTCCACGTCTTGCTGGCGTCTGATAGCCTGAGTGCTCACGCCGTCCTTTTGTAATTGCCTCAGTTTGTCCGAGAAGTCCTTCAGTCGTGGGTCCATCGCCCGGCCTGCCAAACTCAAGCTCACAGCGTAGCTGCCGAGGAGGACGGCTCCCGCTACAGATCCAAGTAACCAGTATGACCCCAAGCGTAGCGAATGCCACCCAATCCTCGCGGCTGGCCCTCGTAGTGGCCCAAGCCTGTCCTTGCTGAAATTGCTCTGGTCCTTGAAAGGCGACCAGCCTGGGAAGCGGAACTGTTCTCTCGTACGGAAGAATTGCACAGATGCCAATGCCATGCCGAGTGGGCTGCCGAAGCTCGCAACTCTATACGTCTTCGCGGCATGGTAGGCGAACGCGTCTGCTTCTTGCTGAGTGCAAGGTCGGCCCATGACTTGCTGGGCAAATCTGCATGAGTCCTGAATCGACTCGATCAAGACTGGAGGCTGTGGTCGGGTGCCGAATAGGCTGAATGGTTTGGGCAGATTGGCGACATTGACGAAGATCTTGCCCTGTGATCCGTCGCGGGCCACAGAGGCGAAGGATGGCTCGCGGGTTGAAGTGTATGGTGGGTTGCGGTCTGCATATGGGTCGGCATCGTTGGAGGGCGGAGCGTCGGAGTCAAAAGACTCTGTTGGCCTGGCGGCTTCTTCCAGAACCATGTTGAGCGACAGTCGGAGTTGTAGCAGTCGTCTGTCTATGTCTGTCTGTCTGTGTAGAGGGTTTAGGAACGGAGGATCAAGGTGCATTGAAGGCGCAGATGCAAGCATCACTTCGTCCGGGGAAGCTGCGTCATTTTGCCCGCAGCTTGAGCAAAGGCCATCCTGTGCACGTACATATCATTCACTGTAGATCATATTCACTCTATCTTGTGTTATGCTCCTTTTGGATAGTGCTTGGCCCAATATTCCAGGAACTGGCATGTGATCGAATGGCTCCACCGAGTTGAAGGTAGGGATAACATGACAGCAATGAACAATGCATAACTTGTCATGAGCCCCTCCACTTCCAACACCATTGACTCCTCACAATGGTCATAACAGACGAGGACGCCGCTGCTCAAGCCATTGGAAATATAGATCCACTATCCGTCGAGCAGCAAGAGGCAACGACCAAACTCCAAGCCATCTTAGAGTCAAACGATCCCTTCATCGACATTCACGAACTTTTCGCCCTCTACAACGCTCTCTACTTCCGCTCCCTACTCCTACCACGAGTAGAAGTCTCCTGGTCACCACGTCTGACGCTCTGCGCTGGAATCTGCGAGCTTGTGCGTGATCCAAACAACGGCAATAAATTCACTCGCATCCGACTGAAACTCTCGGAGCCACTGCTGAAATTCAGACCACGGAGCGATGTCATCGATACTCTTCTTCACGAAGCAATTCACGCCTACTTCTTCGTGACGACTTCCTGGCGCCATTCACGTGGTGAGGACGGTACTGGCCATGGCGAAGGTTTCCTTGTGCTTGCGGATGCCGTCAATAATCACGGTGGCTATGGTGTGAGTGTCTTTCATACATTCCACGACGAGGTGGATAGCTATCGAACGCATGTTTGGGAGTGTAGTGGACCTTGCAAGTCGAAAGCGCCATTTTTCGGCCTCGTGAAGCGTTCGATGAATCGAGCTCCTGGTAAGGGTGATTCATGGTGGGCTAAGCATCTCGAGGAGTGTGGAGGTTCATTCACGAAGATCGCAGAGCCTGAGATGCGCAAGGATCAAGTTGAGCGACTGGGTGCATTGCAGAGGGCTGGGAAACAGAAGAACAAGATCGATGCTTGGATCGTGGGACAGAAGCGTATGAGATCGCCAGAAGAATCGGAGGGGGACAGTGATGCAGTACAGAAGCACAGTGATGGGGCCATCATAGAGCACAGCAAGAAGGAGCGGCTCACAGTAAGCTGTCCAGTATGTGAAGCGGCGATTCCGGAGGATGCCATCAATGAGCATTTGGATGAGTTGCATGCATTTTAATTCATAGAGTATCGTACGACTCGCATCTCTGCTAAGGTAACCGGCCATCATTAGCAGGACGGCGCAGATTCTCGTTTTCGAGCAAGCACACACAGTCTTGCCTGATACCACTCCACTATCAAGCCTACTGTCTCTGGTAGGTAATCTTGATCTTCTGCCCGCTGAGCTCAAGGTTGGCGAGCGCCTCCTTGGCCGCAATCGCGCCAGCCTCATCCTCGTACTCGGCGAAGGCGATGGTGTTTCTGCCGGGCACCAAGCGGATCTCGCGGAAGCCTGGGTAGCGTCTGAAGACGATAGCGAGCATGTCTTTGCCGTAGTCCTCGGGCAGGTCGCGCAGGAACAGCGTCTTGTTGGGCGGGAGGTATTCGTCGGGCACTGCGCCGCCAGCGGCAGCCGATGGCTTCGCACTCTTGCCTGGACGCTCTGCGAGATTGTCCTCTGGTGCGCGCTTGGCTGGTGCGGCGGCAGCGGCGGCGGCTTCTTGTGCTTGCTTGCGTTCTGCGAAGCGTATTAGCGATCGTGCTATGTTCGATTGTACGGGATTTGTTCATACCCTTCTCGGCCAGTCTCTGCTTCTTGTGTGCCTCCAAGCCCTGTTCTCCATCCTCTCTCTCCACAGTCTTGTCCGACCTTGTCTTTGCAAAGTCCAAGCTCATCTGCTGCCCGAAGAGGTCGAAGCCTTGAAGGTCGTCGATCGCATTCTGCGCGCTATCCACACTGTCGTAGACGATGAAGGCCTGTCCCTTGCGCTTGAGACTCTTCTTCGCGACGATTTCAACAATGTTGCCGAAGTCGTCGAAGAGTCCATGAAGCGCGTCGATCAAGGCAGGGATCTTGATGTTCTCGTCGAGGTTGCGGACCTGTTGTGTTTGTGTTAGAGGTTAGGGTGAGAGGTTAGATTTTATTGTCCCTGACGTACGTAAACCCTGTGTCCATTGTTAGCATATGATCTTGACCTTGCGCTGGTTCGTACGGTGTGCAATGTACGAACGTTGCGTTGGGTGGGATCTCTTCGGCATCCGCCATGGTGGATGCGTGCTTGCTGCCTGCCTGTGGTGTTCTAATATTACGTGTCGCGCGATGTGAGCGACCAAATTTGCTCTTGTATTCTTTGTAGTGGTCAAGAGGTTGTGAGTGTTGCAGTATGCGATGCGGATGGTCGGCGGTTGCACGTGAAAGTGCCAATGCGGGAGAGAGAAGCACGAGCCAAGCTGGAGAGTTGAGCGGTGTCGCAAAGTGCTTGGACCCTCTGTGATCTGATCAGATCAGATATCTTTGACTTCACCATCTCGGGAGCATCATACCTCCTATCAGGCAGACGGCAATGTCGTCATTTCGAGTCGACGGTGGACTATTTTTTTTTGTCTCTGTGTACTCAATAATGTTGATTGCCCATACTACCGACGCAGCTGAGATCACTCGGTTCCTTCCCATCCTTGCGCAAGTGCATGCATGTGTCGTACGCCCTAGAATCCTCTGATCACTAACT
>Ga0265797_10003790_pt1 | contig 23851 bp, 22 predicted proteins | sample P2T30metagenome_FD_192433 | JGI IMG/M metagenome (GOLD analysis project Ga0265797, IMG submission 192433) | Plant litter microbial communities from East Loma Ridge, Irvine, California - P2 T30 | ecosystem: Environmental > Terrestrial > Plant litter > Unclassified | place: USA: California... | reverse complement strand
AACCTAGAGCTGGTAGCAGGTGGGGTAGGTAGAAGGGCATGAGCCGAAGACTGCTTTGGCGGGCATGGAATAAAAGTTTTTTTTTCAAGGTATTGGGTGGGTCTATGGTTAGACAAAGCTACGCGTGTGGGTTTGGTCGGGATTAATTTAACTCCGTTGGAATTTTGTATTCAATACTCTCTTCTCTCTTGTGTATCACTAGACTGGACCGCGCTCTATATTCGATTAATACTGTGAGATGGAACTCGGCAAGCACAGAGAGTATAGGGAGTTGTCACGGGGATGAAACATTCCAATCCAAAAACAGCAGTGTATCTCAACTACAAAATCGATATCCCAGGCAATCAAGTTTCCTGTGTATTATGCCCGCATTTGTGCAAGCCTTCCATCAATGGGTTTAAAACTGACCATTTGAGAAATGTCCGATATTCCCACATATGCGTCGACTACACGAAATCTGCGGCAAAGAGTAGTGCGACGACTTATCGCAATAATGTCTGACAATGACTCTAAGTGACATGGACTATCCTCTAAATTAGTGCTCGGGACAGGCCATCCTATTCTGAATGACTCCTGGCATCGCCGCGGCCATGCCCCGCGAAACAAAAAGTTGCCCGCGAACACCAACTTCGACGTGACGCACTCCCCATCTCTTTCCCCAACCATCGATTCATACAAAATGGCGAACAAAAACATGGCTTTCGATTTGCAAAAATGCGCGCGGTCTAACATCCTCGCATTGGAACCATACCGATGCGCGCGCGAGTAGGTGAAGCGCAATGACTCGTATCAAGGTACCAAGCTGACCGCATGTAGTGACTACAAAGACGACGGTACCAATATCCTCCTTGACGCGAACGAAAACGCATATGGCCCGGGACTGGCACTGAGTGGAGAGGGACAGCTACCTGGCGCGAATGTCAATGGTACCTCCGACGCATCCTCGGCGATTGATGTCGATTTACTCGGCTTGAACCGATACCCAGATCCGTATGCACGCCCGAATCCACAAGTCGCTTGATTCTAATGCTTTTCCAGCCACCAAGAAGAACTTAAGCAACTCCTTTGCAACCTGCGAAATACTCACACGCATACCTCGAAGAACATCACGCCTGCCAATCTCTTTGTTGGTGTTGGCTCTGACGAAGCGATCGATGCCCTCATCCGTGCCTTTTGCGTTCCCGGCAAAGAGAAGATCCTAACATGTCCGCCCACATATGGCATGTACAGCGTCTCGGCGCAAGTCAATGATGTCGCCCTGGCAAAGATCCCACTACAAACGCCAAGCTTCGATCTGGATGTACCCGCGATATTGAAGGCGATGGATGAGGATAAGAGCATAAAATTGGCGTATCTATGTTCGCCAGGAAACCCAACGGGAAAGCTACTTAAGAAAGAGGACGTGCAACAGATACTGGAACACCAGTGGAATGGAGTTGTAGTGGTTGATGAGGCATACATTGACTTCTCGCCTGACGGAACAAGTCTGGCAGAGTGGGTGGCTGAATGGCCAAACCTGGTGGTTATGCAGACGCTCTCGAAAGCCTTCGGCCTCGCAGGCATACGGCTGGGCGCTGCATTTGCGAACCCTGCGATTGCGCAAATTTTAAACAACATGAAGGCGCCATACAATATCCCCAACCCAACCAGTCAGCTTGCACGCGCGGCTCTGAGCCCTAAACATCTTGCAGTTATGCAGAGGAACAAAGACTTGATAGTCAAACAACGGGATAGACTGATAGAAGAGCTGCCCAAGATTCCCGGTATCGGTAATCTTCACGGCGGTGTAGAGTCGAACTTTTTGCTCTATCAGATACTCGATGCGCCAGCAGACCAGGGCGGAAAGCCGTCGAATGAAACGGCGCTGGCGGTATATGAGGGCCTGGCCGAGGAGAAGGGTGTCGTAGTACGGTTCAGAGGGAAGGAACATGGGTGTTTGGGATGCTTGAGGATAACTGTAGGTACAGAGAAGGAGGTAGATCGGTTTTTGCAAGAACTCAAGCAGGTGATTGGAGGCATTCACCAGAATAAAGACAAGTTAGGCAAGAGCGAGGAGCAGCGCAGAGAGAAGGATGCAAACGACGTGGTTGCCTAAAGCTATTGGTGAACAGGGTTATGATTTGCTAGAATGATCTACACGAGACAAAGTGAATGTGAATCTTCACTAGCGTCTCCACCCGATCTTGCCTACCAATACCAACGAGTCCTTGCCCTTTCTGTTTTACTCTTGCATCTCACCTGCCTACTTCTTTATTCTGAAACAACGTCCCTCATTCTGGAGTAACTGCGATAGCTGCCTGTTGTTGCCTTATCGCAACGACTCAGCCAGCGATGTCCAAAGGCCGCCAGACCAAGCAGTTAGAGCTCGAGCTTCAGGCTCTTCGAAGGGACAGCAAACAGCTGCACCAAACCCTTGCTGTAAGTTACATCTTGCATGAAAACATTCTCTCGGATTTATGACGCGAGTAGACTGTCATCGCAAAATATCAGATCATTGTCGAAAAGCAAGCTAACGCCACGGAGCGCGCCCTTGCCAGAGTCAAAGAAGAGGAGCGCGAAAACCTGAGTAACAAGCCATTTGTACTCGTTATAATAGATCCAACCGGACTCAAGGTACGCCACCACTCTGCCACACTGGCAATACTACTTACGGACTGCGACAGTTCTGTAATGAGCTGCTTGATGGGCACCACATGGGTGGAGCGGAAGCAGCGAGACTTCTTAGCAAAGCTGTCAGCGAAGATCTTGCAGCCAATCATCCTGAAATTGCAGCAACCGACTACCAGCTGGTGGTGCGGCTATTTGTTTTTCTGATGGATATCGCTCCCGACAATGCTTCTACTTTAAGACTCGGGAGAGTCTCGAGTTTGTTCTTTGCAGGTTTTACAAAGTCTCGTCCATCCTTTGACTGGGTGACTACTGGAGCGAAGAATGAAGTTCCTGCAAGAGTCTGTGGTAAGTGTTATTTGTAATCAGTGTTTTCCCCTCAACTGACATTTGACATTGTAGAGAATCTCCGATTGTACATGGGAAATGATGGGTGCAAGCATATCTTCTTCGCAGCCGCGGGAGCGCCTCGATATCTCGATGCCCTGCGACAGCATCACCGGAAGTCAGCCCAAAAGCTAACGATCGTGACTGGTTTTGACACCGGACATGACATCAGGGAGCTGGGTTTGCCTGTTGTCGCATTTCCCAAAGTGTTCGCTGAACGGTCAGCCGCAACGTTCAAGTTTATTGACTTCAATAACGCCCAAGTAGGTTGCTCAGACTACTGCTCGAAGCACTGCTTACAAAGTCATAGGCACCCGGTATTCTCAAGACTGCTACCTCGCTCAATATCTCCCCTACTACTCTGTCCGACAAACACAACAACAATCCAACTGTTCCTTCATTCCTCTTCCTACCGATGCATACCATCCAAGATCGAGTGCCCATCAACCAAGCCAAGCAGCGGCTCGACATTCAAACACTGTTACCCACCCCCGCGGACATCCTAGCATACAAGGAGTGCATTCGGATTCAGGAGCCATGTAGCGAATTCCATCTGCAAGGGAAGTGTAAGAGTTTGGATTGCAAGCTATCTCACGATATCTTGGCGCCAGGTGTACACTGTGTCTTGGCTTGCAAGGCCATAGGCAAGCCTTGTAGCAAGGGAAGTGTATGTCGCATCAAGAACTGCATTCATGCACACGTCTGCCAGCAGGAACATTGTGCCCAGGCGGGTATAAGGGTTTATGGATGTGGCCTACCTGACGACATGCACAATGTGGACCCACATGTTGTAGAGTGGGTACCGGCGGATGCTTCGGAGTAACGTTCCGATTTCACTGAGAGCGGGCCTACCAGAGGATGCAAGTGCTCTCTGTCTCTACTGAGGCTCTTTGTACAGACGAATGGCCTATAAGCAGCGAAGCATATCGCGTATTGGGGTGAAGGGAAAAAGTTGCAGATTTGATAGAAGAGTCAATAGGATAGGAGACTACGGTATTCAGTTTTGAACTGTTGGTACTGCCTCAGGTATTGGTCGGTGTCACACGTTTGGCATTGGCCTCAGGATGGAGCATGTAAAATATAGCTCGAGTACTCGATAGTTTCTCTCGACGCTGGTCATGGCAAGGATGTCAACTTCACGGACGCAACGATTGCTTTGTGTCCGACCGATATGTTTAGGAATGTCCTCTAGCTGCATCAACCATATGGAATTTTCCGGTTCAGACACAAGCCAACAGTAACTTCAACGTCGTTAGACAACCCTCTAGGTCAATGAGTACGAGGTCTAGGGTTACACAGTCCAGTGATATATTTCCTATTCATTCCTGGCTGCCTCTCTTGGACTTTACGTTGGTAAATGGGAAGGGGTTGGATTATAGTTGGGTTAGCTTACATAATATCATAACCCAACTCAACCCCTACACACAAAAATGGGCGCTAGTAATGGGTTGGGGTAGGGTTGGGTCGCACGGACCTTGGGTTGAGGTTGGGTTGAGGTTGGGTTATCCTTGGGTTAGGGTTGGGTCAGGGTTGGGTCACCTAGGAACCTGGAAAGATGATGCATACTATGGATGTCAAGGTCGCTGACTGGGTTATCCGATTAAGCCTTACCTGGATCAGGTGTGCAAACTCTCAATCTACTCCGGCTCCAGCTAAGAACGACGTGTTGGCTAATAACCAGGGCGATCTCATCGGCTGCGCTTGATTTGTATGTCATGGAAAATACTGAAAGAACATAGGCTCCTCTAAAGTATAAGAAAATAGTTTGTGAAAGTCTAAGGCTTGTTGTCGAGGCGGTAGGTTTCAGTCCGGCAATAAGCTAAATTGAGATGTTTGAGGGTGAAGGCTCACACATCCAGGTCGATTTGATAACCATTTTAAATGAAGTGACGCTATATAGCATATGATATGAGATTGGAACATGCCTAAATCACCTCCTGTGCATAAATTCATCCATCTCTCAGTAGTCAAACAAGCCACACGTTGTGAGGTTGGTCTTCCCTATGGTGATGACGTTGCCAAGCCTGTAAGATCTTCCCTGTGCACCTGTGATCCAAACAACCCCACCTTGTCATCATTTAACTTTCCGAGCCTTTGTACCAACGTCCAGCGCGAATAACTTCTCGTGCTTCTGTATGTGTGAACATGCGGTCAGCGACATCGACATAATCTTGCAGCACACGGGACTGGCCCGAGGTGGTAAGCAAGATCTTGAAGCTGCCTCGACACAACTTTTGGTGCTCAAAAAGCATCTGCAGAAAGTCACTGCACCACTTTGTCCCGCCTGCAAATGCCAGATCATTGAGGCCGTCGACTACGCATATACCGAGATGCGGTGTCGCTTTCAGAAGTGCCGACAGTATGTCCAGAGCTTGAGGCCAGCTTTTGTCTGATCCATCAAGGGCTTCTATCTGCGCTTGGGGTATCTCGAACTCATCGTCTTCGAAGTTGAATTGAAAGAGCTGGGTGATTAGGCTGTATACTGTTCCGATGAGGCCGACTTTCTCGACATCTTGGCCTGCTGAGAGGGTTGCATAGCGGGGTCGTTCGCAGAAATGTGAGATGACTGGTAACTCTGCAGTCCACGCTGCGACAAGCGCATTCAAGGCGGCTGCGCGTGAACCCGAAAGCTCGACCTGCGATACATCTGAGCTTGATATCCACAAAGTGTGAGATTTTGCTTCTTTCCCGATCCACTCATGGAGTCTCCATGCTACGTCGATTTCTGGGAGCCAAAACCTCCCATCGTTGAAGAGCGAGTGGCCTTCGCCTCCTATGACCCACTTCTCAAGCCCTGTGACGAACTTTCCCGCGTCTGCGCGATCGATTGAATCGGGGACCATGTTCCTTCCAGATGGAACAGTAATATCATGATGCTCATTGTCTTGTACGCGACTCCGGTTCGAGGCTTCAATAGAAGCACTCTCGTACGAGCTAAAGAGTAGTTGCTGTGCGTTCAGTCCTGCCCATACCAATGCAGAAGCATCAAAGTTTTGCTGCCGTGTGCGGAGAGTTTCATCACGCCGCTGTTGCTCAGTAAGATGGATTCTGTTAAACGCGAAATGGGCAGTGTCCTGCTCTCGGTACATCTCGGCGATGGTAGCCTCAATCTTTTGAGCAGCGCTTTCGTAGCGATCTTTCATCTTTTCATTGAAACTAATGAAGAATCGGGAGGCCTTACTCTTCATATACCACTCAATTGCGTCCCGGTAAAACAGGAAAACCTGTGCGTACAGCTCAGAAAACAATTCGCGTATAGCTCTTGTGCGGACGTTGAGCAGTATTTTGGCAGCGCGACCTGCTCTTTCAGTAATCTTGGTCACAGTCTCAGAGATGGTATCGGCGATCTCGTCATGGTTGACGGCAGCAGCGACGATCAATTTGAGACCACCGCACAGCGCAGAAGCATAGTTGTTCTGTGATGGGAAGATTGCGAATGCACCCTTATGAGCGTTGAGTCCGCCACACAGGCTTCGAAATCGTTGAGCAGGCTACCGAATCTAGTGAGTACAACACGTCTGCTTCAAGTGCGGTCGGTGATTGATCTTACCCTTCCTTGTTTGGTCTTCCACACACTTTCCAGGCCATTGACGTAGTCGCTCAACCTTACGAAGCCGTCTGCGACTCTACTTTGCAGAGCTGTGTTCGCGGCCACTTTAGCTGGCTTTCGGCCAAACGAAATCCTCGATAACGTTGACGGCTGGTCTTGCGTTTCGAAAATCTTGCATGTTTTTGTCAGTGCAAGCCTGGCTGTCTCGGCAGCGTGAAAAACCGCGTCACTGTTGTCTCCCATCAGCCTCAGAGGAACGAAATGCTGACATTAGTATTGACCTTTGATCGTTATCTTCGAACAATTCTCGCATCTGCGCTTCCCTCTGCGCTTTTTCAATAGCATCTTGCTCTTGTTGTGCGCCGATAGCTGCGCACTCCAGAGTTGATTGCCCTTGTAATTCACTGGTAAACCTCCGTACAATAACTGTTCCTTCGAAAGTACCACTGTCATTTCGTGAGCTAGCGCTTGTGATAACCATAATCCAAAATGTATTGGGATATCTGAGTATGTGGCGACAGTTCGCGGGGTTTCCGTGCAGGCAACGGACCAGGCCATCCTGCCCCCACGAAACTAATCACGTTCATGCAGCCTAACTCCTCCTCTCAGAAGCTGACCACCATGTGTGGTCTTTGTATATGGCTAGATTCAATCACATCCTGTACACCTGCACCACTACGGGCTGCAAACGGTTAACCGAGTATTGCACAGTAGCGCGGGGGCCGAAGTTCGAGATCTGGTCCAGTCATGGTTGCCCATTTTCGTTGGGGGCCGATTCTGGTGCACCGAGGTATGCCTAATGGCAGTACATGTGTAAGCAGAAATAGTTATACCGGTCAATCTGCCAAGAAGGTGTTACCGTTCAATTTATGGCCTGCAACAGAACCTAACCTACTCTTGCCACTGACCTGGTAGTTTGGAAGGTACCAAGCACAACCAGAGTGAATAAATATTCTGAGCCCAGAACATCTTTCATTCACCGCACGGTTATCGATACACTCTTGTTACGGATATGCTATTATGGCTACTGCAGAGCCACTATTTCCTGTGTCCATGCCAGAACCCAGCCTGGAGAAAACTGCCCAGGTCCCTCTAGTAGCCGCAGCTCCCGCTGCCGACCCCTCCGTCATCGACCATAGCGTACAACACGCCAACAATGTAGACGTTGTTGATCAAACATCAAAAGGGCCAGAGGATGAACAGGACACACAAGCTGATGCTGGAGGTAACCTTATGAAGTCATTTGGTGAGATAGAAAAATACTAATAAGATCAGTAAATGAGAATGATGCGAAAATCGAGTCCACAAAAATGTCACACAAAGAAAAACAGCTTATGGACCGTCTCGGGGCAGCCATAGACAAGGCCATTGCAGCTGGAACCGCAGCTACAGGCACACCGGTAGTCAGAGAGACATCTGAGAAGCGAGCGCGATGGTTCATCAACGCCAGTTTCAATTCTTCTGACTACTATGTCATCCCATGGGCGGCGTGTCATTCTTGGAACGTGAGTAGCTCACCATAACTTTCATCCTTACTTTGTCTCCGAGCTGACTATACTAGGTCGTTGAAGTTCTTCTCAAAGAATGGTTTCGTGAGGAAGAAAAGATTCTGCAGGATATATCCAACGGAGATATAACAATCGAGTCGCTGGGTCAAGGTTTTGTTCACCCGCAGACATGGGAGAAGACCATAGGACATAGAGCGAACGTTACCTTCGTGCCACATTCCAACTACGAGGAAACGCATGTAGACGCAAAGTACGAAAGCCGCGTCCAGTACCAGGTAAACTACTACCAAAAAACGCGGGGCGAGAATGGCGTGCTGTTGTATCTGGGCAAAAGCAGCCACGACAAGCCTGTTGAGTTTGAGGTGACTTATGACCTCGAAAAGCTACCAGCATTGGAAGAGACAAAGGATGTGGAGAAATCGCATGATCGCAAGCCAAAAAAGAGCGAAAATCTAAGTGATGGGAAGAAAGCCAAGCTTGGCCCCCTTGATCGTGTCACGAGCACCCGTCTGCAGATTCACTCTCCGTTTCTACACAACGTCCTCAAGGCTGTTATTGAATGCACAGCCACACCGCCAGATGGTGACTTTGTTGGGCTTGCCTCTGGCGACTTCTTCCATCCGTACTACGATTTGTACCATCACATGGCTGATCTGATCAAGTACAAGACTGAAGAATCCGGACTTCGTGCAAAGCATTCTGACGGCTTTAATCAGCAATGTGACGAGCACATTGATCTCCTTATGAAATACTTGAATGCTCAGGCGAGCATCCCATTGAAGGACTTCAATGCGCGACTTATCCAGAAAACGCCTGTGGTCGCATTCGCAACGTATTGGCTGCTTCTCAAGCCCGGCACAGACGTTTATGTGCGTGAGGATGATGGATCGCTAAACGCTTATGTAGTCCACTCAGTAACAGGTGGCATCTCTGAACGAGATGGCAAGAAAGTTCAGGCCAGCAGCAACTACAACGTATGCGTGTGGAACCTAGCGTTCGATGGGACACATATCTCTCCTCGACTCCGAGATGTTGAGGTCAGCGTCTTTGATAATTTGCGAGAAGTTACCAGTCTTCCTGTAATTCCTGTCAGGTTCATCGACGATTCCGATGAGGGAGTTCTCAAGGAAAAGCTTGTCAACAGAGGCCGGAAATATTTTGACTTTTCGAAACGACCATCCTTTCTTCAGTATACAGGACAAGGCCTGAAGAAAGGCGCAAAGAAGGTAATGTCACTGAAAAGTCAAGTTGAGATTGGCTGATAGCTTCTAGTATAAACGCTCGCGTGTTGTCGTGGCGCATGCAATGGCCCCCTGGAATGCGGAAGAATTAGACGACCTTCTCGAAACCCACCACGTGCCAACAAACAACACAGAGACAATTCGCCAATCTATACGTGTCCCAAGCTGTGAGTGCAAGGAGTGCACAACAACAACCGAGGTACAGGAGGTTTATGCGAAAGAGAAGTTCAACGACTACCACAAGATTTCACCGAATTACAGCGGTGAGCTCTCCGCCCACCGATACATGATCATGGCATCACACATGTTTGCATTCTCACTCAAAGACCGTTCTTACGGTAAGTTTACGTGTAAAGTGGTGCGCTTCATCTTTGCTAATGAACAGACTTGTTGGCTGTGGATGGGCTCGAAGAGCCCATGATGGTCCAAACAGCTATAGACAACCTCGTCATGGAAAATAACAACAAAGAGCTTATCAAAGCCATTGCTCGAATCTACACTGATAGCGATCAAGCTGATCGGTTCAGTGCCGACTTCATACAAGGCAAAGGCGAGGGACAAATCATCCTTTTACATGGCCCTCCTGGGACAGGGAAAACTCTCACAGCCGGTAGATACTAAGTGCGTACCTATCATGATGGTGACTAATTCATCTGGTAGAATCTGTGGCAGAGTATACAAAGAGGCCTTTACTTAGCATCACGGCAGCTGATCTTGGGCATGAGCCTGATGCACTGGAGCACAGTCTGCTTCGATACTTCAAAATGGCCAGCGACTGGGATGCCATAGTTTTACTGGATGAAGCAGACGTCTATCTTGAACAACGCACAACTCACGATCTGAAGCGCAATGGCATTGTATCTGGTAGGACAAACCCGTCCCAAGACGATTTGCACACTGCTAATCTAAACGAATAAATAGTCTTCCTGCGGGCCCTGGACTACTTCCAGGGTATATTGTTCCTGACCACCAATCGCGTGGGACAGTTCGACGAAGCTTTCATGTCGCGTATTCACTTGTCGCTTGGATACGAGGCGCTCACCAACGATGCACGTGTCAAGATCTGGGACAATCTTTTCAAGAAGTTACAAGACGACCATAAGCGCGGAGGACCAGAGATTGGCTACGAATACGACGCAAAGCGCTATGTCAAGAGCCAAGATGTCCAGGACCTTGAGTGGAATGGAAGAGAGATTCGAAACGGTAAGTTAGACATGACGCAACTCGGTAGCCGAGGGAAAAGAAAAATCCAAAATGAAAGAGTACATGACTGACTTGTGTCTTATTCATAGCTTTCCAAACAGCGGTAGCTCTGGCTGTCTTCGATGCCAAACACAAGCAGATTGGAGGTCCGCCAGAGATTACAGAGAACCATCTCAAGCAGGTAGTTTCCATGTCGTCGGCTTTTCGCAAATACATGGTGGCGACGCATAGCGGTATGGATGCTTCATCTTGGGCTCTCAAGCATGGGAATCGCGAAGACAAGTTTCCAAGTACGCCGGCCAGGCAGGGGACCTGATGTCGGGAACTGTCTCGCTGAAGTGCTGTGTGGACTGCTAACTCTATCTATCTTTACATTATTTGAGGGGAGGGGGGACGCGAGACATGAACGACTTTCCTTCAAATACAATTCTTCCTATATTTCTTTGTATTACTAGGTTCATCGGTATACCAAAATATCACCTGAACTGTTTGCAGAGTTGAAACCTGCAATGTCTTTGCACATCTTCGACGATATCTGCATACACATGCGGTGAGTGAGTACTTTGCAACCAGCCAGTCCTACCTGAATATTATGCTCACCCACATGCAAAGCATGATCCGCACTGAGATGACATGTTTCAATTCCGTCAAATGCACTCAATCATTGTTTAAAAACAAATAGCAGCGGGATCATCGTGTACATAATCGCATATCTGTATTAAGCATCTTTCTGCTACGTGTATACTAAATGCAGGAGGGCGTCATGTGGACTAGCATCATCTAATGTGCTACGTACAGTGTAACTGTATCCACCCTCCTCTGTCTCTCTAATTCCCCAACTAACTAGACACCACGGAAGTGACCTCTGTATACACCCTTACAGGATCAGGACCAGATCACTGTCCAATTTCAGCAGGCCTTCCAACTGAACCGCATACTCCTTTTCGTCGTCGTCTTCTTCAAGGTCATCAACCCCTGCAGCTCCATCTTCACCCTTACCGAGACCAGGCAGCGCGTCGATAAGATCCTTGAACTCGTACGCTTCGTCTTCTTGGATCGTGACAGTGGAGCCAAAGGTCATGCCGGGCATGGCTTTGGTAAGGCCTTGAAGAAGAGGGTTATCCTTGCGGCAGGCATGGATGCGCTCGGTGTCGTAGTGGAGGCTAGGCAGTTGATCATGATAGGCTGGGTCAGTAGCACTCATAGGGGCTATGCCTGGTGTCTTCATTGAGCACATTCCCTCGTCATCTGCATCCGAGTCCGCATCTACTTCTGCATCTGCGCGTGCCTTCTTCTTGGCGCTGCCCTTCTTGCCTCGAGTACCGCGGCGCTTCTTGGATGCGGTCACGGCTGGCTCAGTCTCTTTCGTCGGGATAAGGAAGTCGATGAAGACTTGAGTCTGCGTGTCAACCTTGTCCCAATGCTTGCTTCGAAGGATCTTGATGTGCTTATGGGCAAGCTTGAGAAGACGCCGGTTGAAAGCGCGCGTGCGAGTGGTGATTTCTTTTGGGTTTTGTTTGATCAACTGGACGCACTGCAGTTGGTACCGGGCTGGCTGTTGTGGGTCATACCTGTAGGAAAGCGAGTAGTGAGTAAATTGTATCGGACACATTCGAAATGAAAGATGATACTTACACGCTAGGATGCTGACTGTACTCTAAGCATGCGTAAAGGTACGCCTCCTTGACTGCATTTCTACTTCCGGGATCTTCACCAGCACGTTCGATCAAAATCTCGTACAGGCGCCCCTGGGTATGAGCAAAAAATGTAGTGAAGTTACACTTGCGGTCGACGTTGGATGTCATGTATGCAAGGAGTGTATCATTGCCCCAAAATGACAGGTGAACCTTTGCTTTCACGTTGTTCATTATCTCTCCCCGATAGAAAAGGTGGCCTGCGAGTGTTGCGCTATGCGGAACATTCTTAGGCTGAGTCGTGCTGAAACGCTCGATTAGCGACTGGGGATTCAAGTATACAGCAGCAACTTACGTAGAGAAGGGAAATAGATCTAGGTGCTGTCCAGTCTGTGTATCAATGCCACGGATGATATAGTCGATTGGGAGGATCCGAGGAAGCTCAAGTGGCGTATCCGTCTTCTCGGCCAAAGTCTTTGGTATTCCGTTGGTTTTGCGGGCAAGGATGCGTTCTAAAACATTCTTATTCTCTTCGGTCAGCAGGTCTGCAGGGTTATTGAAGAAGATGTGCGCCATAATCGCGACAACGTAGTCCAAAAGTTGCGACCCGCTTCTTGTGTCGACCGATTGTGCAAGTCTTTTGAACGTGAAAACTATATAAGCGTTTCAAGTACGTCAAGCTCTCCGGCAATTATTCAGTCGAAATGATACACAGAAGATTAGCATGGCCCCTGCACATTAAGTATGGCAAAGGTCGCAGCGCTAGTGGCAACACGTGACCTTTTGCGTTTGTATCTGAGCAAATGAATGTCAGGCGTATGCATGCTATGACACGACAATGACTCACAGTATGTCGGAACTTGTGACAGAGCTTGAAACACAATTGGCATATCCAATGACGTACTCTATGCTTGTAATTGTTCGAAGAGGCGAACTGTTCTATCGCAATAGCTAATGCGGATTGGCAACATGCTCGCCGCGAGCAGACTCTACATGTCTTTTAACTGGATCACAACAAGTTGCAATATCTTATCAAGAGTCCTGGGTTGGCGCTACTGGTATTTATTGATCATGAATAACATGGTAAACATGTGGTAGAGATATATATGTGTGTGTGCAAAATAAACCTTTAATATGGCCACATATAATCTAGAATATGAAAGAAGGCAGGGGTGTTAAAATGAAGAAGGAGATAGGCAAGTTTTTTCAAGTCCGACAATAATAAAGCATTAAGGCACAATAGTTGCAAGCCTTGTGTCAGAAAGACTAGAAAAGGCAAAAAGAATATTCAATAAGGGCCAAGAAAGAGGCAAAAAATGGTAGTTGTAGAATAGATCTTTCGATTCTTTTCTGCGAGTAAGAGACTACTTCCTATACTCAAGCAGAGAAAGAACCCTGTGGTGGTTCGAACTGGCGACCTCCGAAGAGACCGCCAATCCAAACCACCGGTTCTGTGTGGGAGATTAGCTGAACTGTCAGGCGGGAGGGAGGTACTTACGATGAGAGATTCTTGAAAACTTGAATATTTATAGCTGGGTAATAGCAGGGTCGCCATATTCTTTGATATGAGGGATTCGCCACACATGTAGGTCGGCGCATGTATGGCGGGAGTGACGTGATTGAGTCAAATAGAGTGTGCGCCGAGTCTAAGCGAGTGTTCGGAACAATCGTGACAAATTCTTGAGGGTTTGAAGTGAAAGAAGACGAAGTTGAGATGGTGCGGGAAAGCTATACAACTTTCGAAGTAATGCTGTTGGCAGAGGTGACTAGAGCCCGAATTCACCAATTTCCCTTGCAAAAAACTGCTACTGAAACTTCTAAAAGATAGCTGAAACATAGAAAGAGGTAAGACCAAAGATGCGTTGAGTGGAAAAGACATGAGACGTCACTAGTGTATGTCGAGTAAAGTCTTAATAACAACTTTGAGAATCCAGCAAAACAGCAACAACTACGAAACTAAGAGATGAAGACATGGGTAATGTAACTGAGTTCTACAAGGCAAGGAATGAAGCAAAAGAGATAAGCGTATTCGCAATCACTAAGGGTTCGAGAAAGACTAGCGCAAGGTACAAAAAAAAAGACACATACAGCATTCGAAAGAATGTTAAATATAATACTAAAGATGTAGTATATGATATTGTAAATGTCGTGAGGTTAGTGTGCCTTGAAGAAGACGTGTGGAATACAGGATAGCAAAAGTTTGCCGTTGGAGACGTCGTTGTCTAGCTTCAAGCACTACGCTACAAAAGGCATCGCCCACTCGACGTGGCTGGCAACAGCACAACATGAAGTAGATGACTATGAGCAGTCTGGTGCAAGTTGATCCTAGATGCAAGCTGAATACACATACATTTTGTCGCATCAGTAGGGAATGGAATGTCTTTCTAGAAGTCGCAAAAATCTCATTATCATGACTACGGCCCTATATTCATGTAGGGTTACCCAGAACGCCTACATAGACTGATATCGAATCCTACCCATTGCCCATCACTTACTGAAGTACCCCTGATCACCATGATGCCAGAAAGTTACAATATAATGCCCGTACTATCCTCCCTATCGTACCCCACCTGTGAACGCCACGAAAAGAATCGATGCATCTGCCCACTCTACACAAAGAAGGTATCTGGAAGGGTTGAGAGGAGTGCGAAGGAAACAACTGCACCAGTGGCGCCGAGGAGAGGGTAGGCAGCCTTGTTGAGAACGCGGTTAAGAATAGATCGGGGGATCTTCTTGGGACGTTGGGCGATTGCAGCAGCTGCTTGCGTGGTCGCGGCATTATGAATAGGGACAGCGACTGTGGCATCGGCAGAAGCCTTCTCAGTAGCAACCGCAGCTTCCTCGAATACTTCATCACTGATGGCTATTGGCTCTTCATGCTCGAGTACATCGGCCTTGCGCTTCAAGGAGCTGACCGACTCGGGTGTACGCGGCTGTTCCTCTACAATTTCCTCGATGGATACTTTAGTCCGTCGTCCAGGCTGCAGTGGAACTGTACTCTCAACATCTGAAGTAGGCATAGGCGGAGGGGACGGAAGTCGGTCGGCTTGGAACATTTGCCCTGCTGGATAGCCACAGAAGTTGGCCATGGTAGTACGAGAGTGCATGAACTCGGGTGCTGCAGGAGATTCAGGAGTGAATAGCGAAGGTCTGTCACCGAATGTGCCCATGTAGTTGTCAAAATTGAATGCTGTGCAAACAGTCTGATGTCCGAAAATGGGGAAGGAGTCATTCCAGTGCGCGGGCCTCACCGTGGGACGTGGCGGTAGAGGTGGAGCTGCATCGTCGTTGGAAGACACGTTCCCAAGACTAGATGCGTTCATGCTGGGCATAGGGTGATTGACATAACGCTGGGGTCCCAAGAGACCAACTTGTGGTAGGCACTCTTGTGGTTGAGTCGTGCCATCGCTGTTGTAGGCGTCAACACGTGGTAAATACTCTTGTGCAGGCGCATCGTCGCTGCTATAGACATACCGATGTGAAGAGAAAGTGGGTACAGTAGTAGACGCAGGCTCAGTCATGTGTGCGGGGCAGTCTTGTTCCAGAGCCTCATCGTCAGAGTCCTGAATTTCAGCCTCCGAGTCGGATTCCATTTCCGGGTAATCAACGCTTCCAGCCTCACTGTCGAAATCAGATTCAAGGCCGCCGTCAGCTTCGGCGTCGCTAGAGGTGTGAGGCGCTGGAATGTAGAGCTTGGTAGGCTCCTCCTGACTCAAGACTTGGTCCATGATCAGGGTGACTTCTGCCTGTTCGTCTTCTGCAGACTGGCCCGAGGATGGAGAAGAAGAGCGGATGACGAATGGGTCGGTCAGACTGCCTCGACGCTCGGCAATGTCTTCTTCTTCGCTTTCGGGATCGGGGACGGTGAAGCCGGGACAAAAGGGGCGTGAGATTTGGGATTCGAAGACGTAGGTGCGGGCTACAAAGGATTCTGCGGCGGTCAGTGTCGTCAGGCTAGGGAGACTCAACGGAGGATTTACGTGAAGACGTACCCTCGTTGCGGTTGACGTCAGTGCCAAACTGCAGCTCATCACCATAAGAAAGCTTTGTGGAAGTGTATGGTAGTAGCCTCTGACCGTTCAACATGGTGCCATGCATGGAGCCTTGATCGCTGATGTAGACGTCTGGAACGCCGGCGTCGGAGTTTGCTGAGAGGACGGCGTGCTGGCGAGAGACGACGGGGCTATCAATATAGGCATTGTGCGGTGCGGCCATCAGCTTTTTCTTGGAAGCATTACTGGACGCCCGACCAATGGGAAAGGTGGTGCCGAGGGGCAGATCAAACTCGCGGGTCGCGTACGTGTCGTGCCGGCTTGGGTCCCGGAGGACGATACGGAAGACTGGTTAAGTCAGTGAGCCCTGTGTGGAAACATGGTGGGCGGAGGCAGAAGAAGGCTCACTCGAGGCCATGAGGATGCTTATATACCGCCGCAATGAGAGGGAGATGGAAAGAGTCGGCGTTGAGTATAGAGCGTACGAGAGAAGCACGGTGAAGGAGGCAGGCGGGGCGCAGTTGGGTGGGTGGATACAGCCTGTTGAGTGTACCGTTGTATAGAGAGGCGGCAGGGACGATCACTGTTGTAACTCTAACTATGTGGCAAAGAACGTGGAGGGAGAAACAGAGAGTTTGGAGGTGGGTGAGCGTCTACTTGTAATGTTTCACCGTGACCATGAGCGGGGCAGAGAGAGTCGGGAGGTGAGGCAGCGCAATGATGCTCCAGGTCACGGCTGGCTTCCGGGGTACTATCAGCTTATCAGGCTGCATTAGGCTGCAGTGATGCACAGCTGCAGTGCTAAGCGGCTAGTGGGCACCCACTTAGCGCGCCCTAACTGCGGGAGCGTCCCCCACCCAAAATCTGCAGAGGCGCGACTGCGAAAGGCAAACGGACGGCAACTTTTCCACTTGTCGGCTTGATCATGAGTCACGGTGCAACGACTATGCAAATACGGCACAACGACGACCGATAGCACTCACTTCGCACTGTAGTCTAGTATCCTCCATGCACTCCGCCGCCGCCGCCGCCATGGAGACTCCGCGCACCACGGCCAAGCAGCAGGTCGTGGACCGCATCCCCGCGCGCATCAAGCATATTCGATTCGGCATCTAGTAGGGCACCGCCGTGGCAACTGCGCTCGAGGACAGACGCATGCTGATACTCTGCAGCTCCAACCAGGATATCGTGAACCAGGCCGTCCTCGAAGTATCCGACCGCAATGTCTATGACCTCCAGCCCGCCGCAAACAACACCCGCACTCTCACGGCCAATGGGCCCATGGACATCCACATGGGCATATCAAGCAAGGCTGGAGCATGTGGAACCTGTGGTGAGGGCCTCGACAAGTGCAACGGCCACTTTGGCCACATCAAGCTGGCGCTGCCCGCATTCCACATCGGCTACCTTAAACACATCATCGAGGTGCTGAACTGCATCTGCAAGGACTGCTCGCGCGTACTGCTGGATGAGGGGGAGCGGATGAGATACCTGCGCAGCATGCGCCGGCCGGACATGGACACGCTGCGCAAGAGCGCCGTCACCAAGAAGATCCTTGAGGACTGTCGCAAGAAGAAGACGTGCCCGTACTGCCACAGCATCCAAGGCACTGTCCGTAAAGTGCCTGGCCACCCGCTCAAGATCATCCACAACAGATACGATGCCTTCAATCGCTCGACCGCAAAGAACAAGAAGGCCCCGCTGTGCAAGATCGAGTTCGACCAGTCCTTCGACACCGCCAAAGCCGCCGACCCGGACCTGGAAAAGCACGTGAAAAAGGCCATGGACGACATGAATCCGCTAAAAGTGCTCAATCTCTTCAAGAAAATCAAGCCCGAGGACTGCGAATTGCTCGCCATGGTGCCCGAAGGTGCGCGACCGGAGATGCTGATCTGGGAATATATGCCTGTGCCCCCCGTGGCTCTGCGGCCGTCGGTCATGCAAGAGGGAGGTGCGACAGAAGACGACGTGACGAACAAGATCGGAGACATCTGCCACATCAGCAGCATCATACGCGCTGGCCTCGCTCGCGGCTTTCCCATCCAGATCCTGGAGGAGCAGTGGGACTTTTTGCAGTTGCAAATTGCCATGTACATCAACAGCGATGCCCCAGGTCTCAAGCAGCAAGGACTACAAAAGACCATGCGTGGATTCTCCCAGCGCCTGAAGGGAAAGGGCGGCCGCTTTCGACAGAACCTTTCCGGAAAGCGTGTCGACTTCTCTGGTCGTACTGTCATCGGCCCAGATCCGAATCTGAGTATCGACGAGGTCGCGGTGCCGCAGCGCATAGCTAAGAACCTTACTTATCCCGAAAAAGTCACACGATACAATATAGATAAGCTGAGGAGGCTTGTGAGGAACGGCGCACAAAAGTACCCCGGTGCCAATTACGTCCTCAGCGACCAAGGTCCGAATAGAGACCCGGGCAAGATATCACTCATCGCCCTTTCGCGCGTTGACAAGGGCGACCGGCTTGAGGGCGCAGCGAAGCGACTCAAAATCGGTGATGTTGTCGAACGCCACATCGAAGATGGTGACATTGTCCTCTTCAACCGGCAGCCTTCTCTGCACAAGCTTAGTATCCTAAGTCATCGAGCAAAGATACGCCCATGGCGGACGTTTCGACTGAACGAATGTGTCTGTAATCCCTATAACGCCGATTTTGATGGTGATGAGATGAACCTGCACGTTCCACAGACCGAAGAGGCCCGGACCGAGGCCACTGAACTTATGGGCGTCAAATACAACCTCGCTACACCCAAGAACGGAACACCCATTATTGCTGCCATTCAAGATTTCATCACTGCCGCCTACCTACTTAGCAATAAGAACAACTTTTACGATCGAAAGACTTTCTGTCAAATTGTAAATTACATGTTCAACGGAGAGGGCGCGTTCGATCCAGATACAGGCAAGAAACATGCCATTGATATACCGCCCCCAGTTGTATGGAAGCCTCAGGCACTATGGACTGGAAAGCAGGTTTTCAACCTCTTGATGAAGCCTAACAAGCAGTGCAGGGTATTGATCAATCTTGAGGCTGCATGCAAGCAATTCAAGAACACCCCTGGAGAGGCGCCTGATCTCAACGAGAATGACGCCTACCTCGTCATCCGCAACTCCGAGGTCATGTGTGGCGTCATGGACAAGGCTACGGTCGGTGACGGTAAGAAGGACTCGGTCTTCTACGTAATGATGCGAGATTTCGGTCCCGATCACGCTGTCCAGGGGATGAATAGGCTGTCCAAACTTTCCGCCCGATGGCTCACCAACAACGGCTTCTCTCTCGGCATTAGCGATGTCACGCCCGGAGACAAGCTGAACATGAAGAAGCAGTTGCTCGTGCAGGAAGCGTATGCCAAGTGCGACAAGCTGATTAGTGATTTCAAAGAAGGCAAATTGCAACGAGATGCCGGTTGCGACGAAGAACAGACCATGGAAAACAGGATCGGTGGCATCTTGTCTGGTGTCCGTCAAGCAGCCGGTGAAATCTGTTTCGAGGAGCTCAGCAGATGGAACTCACCCTTGCTCATGGCCAAGTGTGGTTCAAAGGGTTCAAACATCAACGTCTCCCAAATGGTAGCTTCCGTCGGCCAACAAATGATTGGTGGTGCCCGTGTCGCAGACGGATTCCAACATCGGACACTGCCTCACTTTCCCAAGGCCGCACGTCAGCCTGCATCCAAAGGATTCGTCAGTAACAGCTTCTTCTCTGGCCTAACACCATCCGAGTTCATTTTCCACGCCATGAGTGGTCGTGAAGGTTTGGTCGATACAGCCGTCAAGACCGCCGAGACTGGCTACATGAGTAGAAGGCTGATGAAATCGCTGGAAGATCTCTCCGCGCAGTATGACAATACCGTTAGAAACTCATCCGGTACCGTTGTGCAGTTTCAGTACGGAGACGACAATCTTGACCCCGTAGACATGGAGGGCAAAGCCAAGCCTGTGCATTTTGACAGAACCTTTTCCCATGCCGTCACATCGACTTGGGACAATGCCGAGTCCAGTCTGACACCGCAAGAGGTACGCGAAATCACAGAGGCGAAGTTAAACACCGAGCGAAACAGGTATCCGCGCTATAAGCTAGACGGTGTGACACAGCTAGCTTACCGCGATACGACCGACGATGGCATCGATCAGAAAGAGTCTCTGCGTGACTTTCTCGATACAGTGCAAGACTACGTCTTTAAGAAAGCGCAAAAGCTCGAACAGACGCTTGCCTGGCTCGGAGTGGTCCAGCCCAATGGTAGAAAAGACCGCAAACAGTCGCCAGCGGATGCAGAAAAGTACAGTCTTGCCGATGGTATCGCAAAGATCTCACACAGCGCGCTTGAAGCTTTCATCACGCTCTGCCTGACCAAATACCATCGTTCTCGCGTACAGCCCGGTCATGCCGTCGGAGCTATCGGTGCCCAATCCATTGGTGAGCCTGGAACGCAAATGACACTCAAGACTTTCCATTTTGCTGGTGTCGCTGGTATGTCCATTACCCAGGGTGTGCCTCGTATCAAGGAAATTATCAACGCCTCCTCCACTATTTCCACACCTGTCATCGCCTGTGAGCTTTCGAACAAGGTTTCCGAGTCCGCTGCACGAATCGTCAAAGCGCGTGTGGAGAAGACATATCTCCGCGACGTGATTCAATATGTCGAAGATGTTTGGCACCCCGAGGGCGCATACGTGGCCATGCGTATCGACTGGGACACCGTCAACAGGCTCTTTGTCGACGTACAGCCTCACGAGATCGCGGCAGCAATAAACGCACACAAGCCGCTTAAATGGGGCAAAGCCGGTGCCCAAGTCCGCATTGCCTCAAGCATTATCCGAGTCGAAGTACCCGATCCCAACTCCGCTAAAAAACGCCCTGTAAAGACGTCACGCAACCACAAGGAGTTTTTCGAGCGCGTCCAACAGGTCAAAGCCCTCATTCCTGATGTCGTCATCAAAGGCTATCCCGACTGCTCCCGCGCCATCATCAAGAAAGAAAGCTCGCCCAATGCCCAAGGCCAATATGAATGCCAGCTTCTCGTAGAAGGCTACGGTCTCCGTGACTGTATGACGACTCCAGGCATAGAACCCTACAATACCAAATCCAACAACGTCATGGAAGTCAAAACCGTGCTCGGTATCGAGGCCGCCCGCGCTACCATTGTTCGCGAAATTGGAGACGTCATGGGTAACATGGACATTGATCCGCGTCACATGCAGCTTCTAGCTGATGTCATGACGTTCAAGGGCGAGGTCTTTGGTATCACGCGCTTTGGACTCCAGAAAACAAGGGACTCGGTACTGCAGTTGGCTAGTTTCGAGAAGACGCCTGATCATCTGTTTGAGGCTGCTGCAAGGGGAAAGACGGATACAATTGATGGTGTCAGCGAGTGTATCATTATGGGGCAGAGCGTCAAGCTCGGTACAGGTAGCATGCAGGTTGTGAGGCCTTTGTATCTCGTGCAGGACGACATGAAAGTGAAGAAGACGCTGTTTGAGGAGGGCTGGAATGCGTTGTAGAGGATTATTTGGTGGTTCGTCGTCATTTTGAGGGATCTGGTGTTTGATACACCCGTGCATTGTCTGGGCGTAATTCTTTTCATATACTTGATGTACTAGCTATTGCTGCATAGCGAGGAGTTTGACGGCCATTTTTTCGGCAACAGCTTCGTCATCGAAGACTGAAAAAAGGAGAATGCGATAAACAGTCTATACTGACTTTTTGCTTACATGTACAGCACATTGTCTTTCCTTTCTCAATCTCGGGACTTTGTGAAACCCAATGTGTATTTTCGTCAACGCATATTCACATCCAGAGATTCACGTCGCTATCTGCGGTCCTTGTAAAGAATAGGGCAGTTTTACTGATGTATCAACAGTAAGATATTGATATCAGCTCAGATGGGTAGTAACTAGGCATGCAATGCTAAACCACTCAATCATGTGACAGCTTGAGGCCCCTTGAGCAGTGACGGTGACGGTGACGGTGAGTGGAGCTCAGACCAATGGGACATGCAATTCATCTCTCGAGAATCTGCAACACGAAGAATCTGCTGCTGCCAATTTGTGCTGTTCGGCCGGACGGTGGCAATATGTTCTTCCATGGTGCCTGCCTCTCTCACTAGCGTAGCAACACAACCCAGCCTCCATCTCTCTCGCATTTGTTTGCACCGAGCCACGGGTCGAGCTTGTTATCCCTATCTTCTTCGACAGTCAGCGACGAGCTACAGCTAGTCCAACTGCGAATTCCAGTACGTGTCCACACATGCCGTTCGAATATGCCAGTCACTGACGCACCCACAGAGCAAGGGGGAAGCACAGCCACCAAGGCATCGAATTGTCCGAGTCAACGCATGGCTCTTGCTGCAGCAGGTAAATGCGATGCAGCAGAGCACGCTGACACAACGGCAGGCGTTGACTGAGTCAACAAGATCACTGAGGCTACCAAGGACGACGCGACTGCTATAATGCGGGCTGAGTCTGAGGAGTCACCCCAAGTCTTGCGAAATCAGCGAACTGGGTCGGTGATCATATAACACAGATAGCTGCTCTATTGGTTGCGGTGAACCGAGTTTGGGAGCCAGTCAGAGCGAAAGCCCACTCGTAGCCCAAACTTGCAACACCATGGCCAATGCAGACAGGAAGTTTCATAATGGTACCGCCCTGATGGACTTTCAAAGTGGAAAAAAAACAGCGGAAATGGACACATCTGATTCTGATTGCAGCAGAAATGGATATGTCTGATTCTGATTCCAAAGGGGAAAGACGGAAGCCTATGCGCTCAATCCAGTACCCAAGACTCATTTGAGAGATGGGGCGATGAAGGCATATGCCTGATTCAATCCAAAAATGGGGCGATGAAGACAAAAAACGTCTGATTCAATCCGATCCATCGAGGAGAGGTCTAGGCCGAAGCCAGTCTCAACTTGATACAAACAGCTACTGTGCCGAAGACAGAGCGGCCTGCGAAGCAAGACGGTCAAAAGTTTTGTGGAGGCTCCCCTGGGACGAGTTCGCATCTTACCGCGATCCGGGGGTACGGACGGAGAAGTACTCTGTTCGCCAAGACGAACTCATGTATGGTAGAACATCTATGTAGCGCACATAGACCTGCCAATGTCTATTTTGTATGCTAGAACACTGGATGCCAATCGTGGATAGCGTTCCAGGGACATGAGATATATATTGGGAATGACATGTAGATGTTCGAGTATATAAAGAGAGCTTCAATATCACAGCCTATCAACTAAACCCCCTACATGCGCCTAGTCAAGAATTGAAAATCCAAAGGAGAAGAAAAGAAGACATGTTCAGCATGAGACATTAACACGAACTAAGCCAAGGCGCCCATGGGGTCCCAAAGCTCCAACATTCGTGGCTTCTGCTCCAGCACCTTCTTGACCGTCGAGCTGACAACGCTCGGGTCAACAACAGCCTGATAGACAAACTCATCCATCCACGCATCGCTCATGACAAAGTAGCCCTTGTCGCCAGCGCGCTCGCTCCAAGAGTTCTCCACCCGCCAGCGCACAGGCTTACCGTCAACGACATGGACAGCAGTCAGCACCATGGCATGAGTCATTTGGCTCTCGCCAGTCTGCAGGCGCTCGGCCTTTGACATGCCAAGCTTGATGTTGAAGCCCAGCTCGTACTCGTACAGGCCCGTGTCCATGATGCCCTTTGTAGAGTCCGAGTACTTGCCCACGTCGGAGCCGAAGAAGACGGGCATGCCGCGCTT
>Ga0265797_10003789_pt1 | contig 23854 bp, 26 predicted proteins | sample P2T30metagenome_FD_192433 | JGI IMG/M metagenome (GOLD analysis project Ga0265797, IMG submission 192433) | Plant litter microbial communities from East Loma Ridge, Irvine, California - P2 T30 | ecosystem: Environmental > Terrestrial > Plant litter > Unclassified | place: USA: California... | reverse complement strand
ACCAGCTCAAGGCGACCTCAACCATGTTACGGCATTGCACTACTTTGCTGCGCATGGCGTTAGTCTGCTCAAAACCATGATATTGGCGAACCGGCCTGCGTCACAACAAGCTACCAACCACCTCGTAATGAACGGCTATCAGTACAGTCCACAGGCGAGTAGTGCTCTGAAAATAGCCATCGAACACGGTGATGCCGCTGGTGTCGAAGCCCTGCTGGAACTCGGGGCGAAGCCTGAGATTGATTTCGCTACCTACATTGCTTCTGCGAAGAGCAAATGGGGCCGCATGGGCGACGATACGGAACGCAACCAAAACCAATTCAGAGAAAACGTCGAGCAGCCCGTACTTGCTGCAGTCCGTTCCGAGGTAACATCGATCGTACTCAAGCTTTTGGATGCTGGAGCAGACATAAACAGCCTCACCCCCAAAGCTTGGAGCGCTTTGAATAAGAACAACAACTACCACGACAACGATACGGGCACTCTTTTGGATATTGTTCGTACTACCATGAGGAAGCTGCGCACCTTCATCGAGCTAGGGAAAGTCGATGGTCAGGACGGATGGCTGTACTCTGATGGCTGGGTTGACCAATTCCGTTACTACTACGGAGGTGGAAATCGATTTGCACCAATACCCCTAAAGGAAGACGCCGAATATCTCCAAGAGTTGGAACCTGGCACTTACGATCACTGGATGGTCAGAAATCAAATCGAAACTGCAAAGCAGACTTATGAAAAAGACCTGAAAGCTCATGAGGAGTGGAAAAAATCTGAACAAGAACCTCCAGGGACGGATGAGAAGAAAGTAGCTGTTCAATTGGTACTGAATGATTTCCAGGCTTTAGAAACCGAACTATTGAAACGAAACGCGAAGACCTTCAAAGAACTCCACCCGGATATCGAGCTTGACGTACCTCGACCAAACCAGTACGACTATGGAAGAAGTCGCAACGAAGATCCACCAAAGCCATGGAGTCCGTTTCTGACCTTCAGGCTTTCGGATTTGACTAACGAGCGACGGGACGCTTACCTCAGGCTTTTCCAGGCTTGCTGGAATGCCGATCTTCTTACAATCAAGGAACTCACTCTAACAGTCTGGAGTGAGAACCAGAGTCCTTTGAAAGTCGCTGTCACGGACTCGCAGAACTTCTCGCCATTCTCAATTGCGATTCTGCGAAAACATTATGGAATTGCTCGAGCCATTCTCGAAATCGCGCATGCGCAATATGCGCCTGAAGAGAAGCCAATGATCAAGCACAGCCTACAGCCAAGAGACGAAGACGAGGATAGCTGTGATGACGACGACAACGATTTCCAGATATATGCTGAGATAGTGGACGATCGCTTCACTATCGAGAATATCGGAGAGGTGCAGAACCAGGTCAAAAGCAACGTGCGGCCAGTACAACTGTTGTCGTGGCATTACCCCGTGTCTGGTTTCCTCAGCCACGATGATACGTCGACATCTACATGGCTTACTCCTTCAGGACTCTCCAACAAAAGACAGCATCTGGGCAGATCTCAGGCAAGTGGTCGTACGTACGACGCGTCGCGAACGGGTCAGCAAGAGATTTCCACAGTCGAGCGGCCTGAAAATCTTTTCCAATTCGCAATCTACCTAGACGATGCCAATTTACTGCAATTCTTGATTGCTAGGGCTGAGGAGTACACGCAACACAGTATCGAAGCTGATGAGGAAAACGATCCTAAATTCTTCCGTTTCAATGAAGCAGATTGCCTGTACGCGATCCGTCTCGGCCGTACCCGCGCACTGGAAATCATTATCAAGAGCACTGGAGCAGGAATTCCCCTGGACGATCTTGTAAAAAAGAGTGGTATCGAGATTCCTGTGAAACCAAAGTACTATCAAGGCTTGTCGGTTCACGGGAAGAAGCGAGCGGATTGGGCGAATGAAGGAAGAGAGGTTCGGTCTGAAGCAGTTGGGGCGCAGCACCCGCCCTTGTTGTATGCTGCTTGGTACGGAAGCATGGAGAGTGTCGAGTGGTTCGTAAGCGATACAGCCTTGCGCTGTTACACAGAATTTGCAGATACGCATCGGGACGATATCCGCATCCAGAACTTGGCGAAGACTGAGCGCGGCTTGCAGTCATCTATTGCTAAGTGGCTCGACCTACGCTCGCACCTGCTGCTTCACTCAGTGGTTCTTGGTAGGACAAATGCGGACTCTCTGGCTCTCCTCCGATATCTATGTAACACCCATCCTAAGGCCCTTGAGCACCGTTCTGCGAGCGGTATGACGCCTTTGCAGCTTGCTTTCGCCCTGCATCGTGTTGAGATGGTTAAGATTCTTCTGGAAGCTGGCGCTGACCAGACTACACGCGACAATACTAGGGCGAATATTGTCCACTCTATCTTCAACAACATTGACCGGCAGAACAAAGGCTTGGAAAAAGTCAAGGAGTTGCTCGGTCTCATTGATCCTCGCCTCTTCTCTAGCTTGTTCTCCGAGCGCACGACGGACATGCCTGGTGCCGCTACACCCCTTGCGCGCTGGCTGCATTCCGCTTCTTCCGTTGGCAGCGTGACTGTGCCGTATAACGAAGAAGTTCTCAAGATCATACTCGAGTTCAGCAAGGCCGATGACCTGAGTGTCGTCAACGGCGAAGGTGATACGCCCATGCACACTGTAGTGCGACGCGGTGATGACGCACTCCTACGAATCATGCTCGAAAACCGTCCCGACCTTCTTTTCCGCGAAAATGCATCAGGGCGCACGCCATTCGAGGTGGCCGAGGATGCGTATCTAGCCAACGATGTGTTCAGCAACCCTCCGTCTCTGTCGGGTTCCAGCCACTCTTACTACCGTCGGGGAGGGCGTCGTCGTGGTCACGAACAACCGAAGATCAGCGTTCTCAAGCGCGATTCAAAGACCTTTGTAGAAGAGCCCGAAGACATCCGCTCTGGCGAGGAGAAGGTGTTACAGGTCTGCAGGGAGTTTTCGAAGAAAAATCATGGACAGAAGAGGAAGCTTGTTAGTCTGGTCGAAGCTAATGAAGTCGCGAAGAGACTGGCGTCGCGAGAACGCAGTGTTCCTGTAGAGGATGATGATTTTGTGACGAGCGAAGAAACTACCGGAGGCGACGAGGTCGACGCATGGTTTTCACAGGCGATCTCTGCAGATCATTAACACACAACTGGTACCTGTCAGCCGGTTGCATGTCGTATAGGTCTGTGCGAATAGTTTTACTTGATACAGAAAATCTGGGGTAAAGCGCCGATGTTACTAGTTAGCGAGCCCCTTTTTCCGACACCGCGATAAGAACATTGTCCGGCCACCACAGGATCCGTAGGCCGAATGCGAAAACGGTATACGAACATACGGTGGTTAAAGCATATATATTTGAGCAGGTAGCGAATGTATCTCGCTTTTTCCATCGCCGAAGTTGTTCGTATCTTGGCGTCTTGAACATGAATTTCCTAGACCGATTTAAGAAGCAAACAAGCCCAGCAGATGATGCGCCAGATCCATATGCCGACGACATTATCTATCCAGTTTATATCCTAGATGATACGAAAACTTTTCGTAGCATCCTGATCACATGGACGCTAGTTTTCAACGACGTCCTGAACGCAGACAAGCTCCGATCCTCGCTAGCCAACCTCTTGGAAACAGGAGATTGGCGAAAACTGGGAGGCCGATTACGACTCAAAGTAAGTAATTTCAACTCACTCTGCTTCCATTGTACTCGAGCAAACAGATTGACGATTAGGAATTAGGACGATGGCAGACTAGAAATTCATGTCCCACCCACCTTCACTCCTTTGCGCCCTGCCTTCACTTACACCCACACTACTATCGAATCCTCCATCCAACAACACGAACTAGCCAAGAAACTACCTATCAAGCCCACCGGAACCATTTCAACATGCCCCGGGCCAACAGACTTCAACGACCTCGCGACATCACCCTCTGCACCCATGACCATCGAGGACCTGCTTGCTGGAGACACACCCCAGATATCAGTACATATCACATCCTTCAACGACGCTACGCTCGTAGGTTTATCATGGCCGCACACGCTCATGGATGTCATGGGCCAGGCAGCTTTTCTCTCAGCATGGTCGAGCGTATTAGCCGGTCGAGCGACCGAAGTACCGCCTGTACTTGGTGCGCAGGAAGACGTATTACTAGCGTTGACCGACGACGCTACCAGCGCACCGCAGGAAGAATACGTGCTAAAGTCCAAGCAGCTAAAGGGCCTCGCTTTTGTCAAGTTTGGAGCCAGGTTCGCGTGGGATATGTTGACGGGGGCGAAACCCTTGACGCAAACAATACATATACCCAAGAGCGTTGTGACGACTTTGAGAGCAAGAGCAGAGGCTGATCTGACTAACTTCCACATCGGAGCCACCACCACAGCAGAGCAAGGAGAAAACAAGATGCCTTTTATAAGCGACGGCGATATCCTCACTGCATTCACCTTACACTGCATCGCCTCCTCACTCCCCGCCCCGCGCCCCTTGACCGCCCTCCACGCCATGAACGCCCGATTCCGCCTCCCATCCCTAATCAACGCGAAAGGTGTACATGTCTCCAATATGCTAGTCCCCGGCTTCACTTTTCTAGACCCCGCCATGTCTACCGGCCCACTCGGTACTATCGCCCTGCATAACAGACAAAAGCTCCTAGAACAGGCCACAGAAGCCCAAGTCCTGGCCAGTCTGCGTGAACAGAGGGTGAGTGGGGATCCGAGTACGCTGCTTTATAGCGATGCGGACGCGTTGTTGGTGCCGTTTACGGATTGGACAAAGGCCAAGTTTTTTACTTCTGCTATTGACTTTTCTCCCGCTGTGGTACGGACGGGTGGTGGTGGTGGTGGTACGGAGGGAAGGTGCAATCCACCTGGCACACCAGTGTTTCATCATGCGTCGAGCAGGAGACCGAATCCTACTGCGAGGTTGCTGGTGCATATACTGGGGAGGGATTATGGTGGGGGTTATTGGCTCACTTTGACTATGAGTCCGGCGGCTTGGGAGAAGGTTGAGGAGGAGTTGAAGGAGTTGAAGGAGTTGAAGGAGTTGAAGGAGTTGAGTTGAGTTGAGTTGAGTTATTGTTCATGTCTGATGTTATTGGATATGGAGGGAGACAAAGGGATGTGGGCGCTTTGTATACTCTGCAAGTATCTCGATTGACGGCTTACAAACTTCTTCGAGCTTTGTGTCATCGAGTAGCAGAAACCGCCATCGTTTTCTTTCGTTGTTGTCGCAAGATCAAGCTTCTATGACATAACACTTCCTTGAACGTCATTTGTCGTATTGCCAAGGTTAAAAGGGATTTTGCCCTTGAATCGCGCTTGATACCAAACACGAAGGAGTATGCTATTCGAGATTCCATATCACTAGCATCATGTGTGGTAATGATGAACGTCTGCTGTTCGATATCCATTTATTTCCATGCGCTAGTTTTCCGAAGCATCTTCCGATTCGGAACAGGTACCCCACACGGGATCGGCCAGCATCCGCTGCCAGCCCCTCAATAATGACGCTCTTGTCCCAACTGCTGCAAGTACCGAGAGATGAGGGGTCGTCATACATTGGGTCCAATCCGACCCGGCTCTCGTACAATAAGACTTTGACGCGCAATCCAATTCCCTTCTCTTTGCAACAGAACACACGTACACCGATTCTTGTCGCAACAGGCTCCGGATTCTTTGGTCTTGAACACGACGCGCATAATATCATTCAGACATGTCCGGCGAGAAGATGAAGGCGGTACATTACGAAGGACCATTCAAGGTCTCGGTCAAGGACGTCGAGCTGCCCAAGATCCAGCACCCTGACGATGTGATTGTTAAGGTCACAACGGCAGCTATCTGCGGTTCAGACCTACACATGTACCAAGGGCGCACGGCAGCGGAAGCCGGTCTCGTGTTCGGTCATGAGAATATGGGTACCATTATCGAAGTCGGATCGGGCGTGACACTATTGGAGAAGGGTGATAGGATCGTGTTGCCATTTGTGAGTATACGTGCGCCGGGACGCGCATGTGTAAGAGTGCAAATGCTGATATGATGCTGCGAAGAACGTCGCCGATGGTAGGTGTCGCAACTGCGAAGAAGGCAAAACGGCTTTTTGTACTGGGTAAGTCGGGCTTTTCTGCAGCAGGGGGTGAACGAGGAAGTCCTAATGTGTGGATAGAGTGAACCCGGGCTTTGCCGGTGGAGCCTACGGCTACGTAGCCATGGGCCCGTATCAAGGCGGCCAAGCGCAGTACCTCCGCGTCCCATTTGCCGACTTCAACGCATTGAAGTTACCCAAAGGCACCGAGCACGAAGCCGACTTTATACTACTCGCAGACATATTCCCAACAGGATGGCATGGACTCGTGCTCGCCGGATTCCAGTCCGGTGAAAGCGTGGCGGTGTTCGGCGCAGGTCCTGTCGGCCTGATGGCAGCGTATAGCGGGATCCTGCGAGGCGCCAGCAAGGTCTTTGTAGTTGACACAGTGCCTGAACGGCTGGCAGCAGCGGAAAAGATTGGATGCATTCCCATTGACTTTAAGAAGAGCGATCCCGTTGAACAGATCATCAAGCTCAACGACGGTATGGTAGATCGCGCAGTCGACGCGGTCGGGTACCAGGCTGTGGACGCATCAGGCAGCAAAGAGAAGCCAAACATCGTCCTGGACCAGCTAATCATGGTGACGCGACCAACGGGTGGCTTGGGTATTCCAGGTTTGTATGTGCCAGCCGACCCAGGCGCGCCCGATGAACAGAGCAAGAAAGGCCAGATTCTGATCTCATTCGGCAAGCTGTTCGAAAAGGTATGCCTGTCCGTGTCTTGTGGCTGGATGCCCATTGTTAACAATGTCAGGGATTGCACCTCGGTACTGGGCAGTGCAATGTGAAGGCGTACAATAGGTATTTGCGCGACATGATCGTATCGGGCAAGGCCAAGCCGAGTTTCGTTGTGTCGCACGAGATTAACATCGACGAGGCGCCGACAGCGTACGAGAAGTTTGATAAGAGGATCGAGGGGTATACGAAGGTGTTGATCCATCCGAATGGAGCGTTGAACTAGTAGGATGTATGAGTATTTATTCAATGCGCATGCTGTGTCTGTTCCCACCACGTGCTAGTACCGCTGCATCGCAAAGGCTCCATCGTCAACCAGATATGCCTTGATGATCTTGACCTCCTCGACAGGGCGATCTTCCTTGTCTGTCTTGACCAACCCTAGCTTCTTCACGATCTGCATCCCGCTCTTGACCCTTCCGAATATGGTATGCTTGCCGTCCAACCACGGAGTCGGCGCCAGCGTGATGAAGAACTGCGAGCCATTGGTGTTAGGCCCGGAATTGGCCATGCTGAGAATGCCTGCACCCGTGTGCTTGAGCTGAGGGGTGATTTCGTCTTCGAACTTTTCGCCGTAGATGGATTCACCGCCTCGACCGGTGCCCGTGGGATCACCTCCTTGTATCATGAAGTTTGGAATTATGCGGTGGAAGATTAGGCCGTTGAAGTAGTTGCGCTGCGCGAGCGTGGAGAAGTTTTTGCATGTCTTGGGCGCATGGTCGTGGTAGAGTTCGACGACGATGGTGCCCTGCTCTGGTTAACAGGATTATCTGTAGCACGAGCAGGTAGACCTACGATAGTGGTATCAAGTGCGACGTCGGTGGCCATGGTGAATGTGGAGGAGAGAGTGTGAGGACTGTGATGGCAGCTCCCTGCCAGCTACGAATTCCATGTGAACTGGAGCACGGCCCGTCCCATCAGCCACACATGCCTGCGCCACCATCACTAGCGCTGAGTGATGAATCACAACCAACCGACTGTTCTGACCTCCGGGAACCATAACCCCAACAACAAGATATGGATCTCTCAACCTGGGCATTACCGCAGCTATCAAAGCTTCTGCCTCTTGATGACGAGTCGCTGAAGCAGATAATATCGTATACAGAATCGCTATCGCCAAAAGACTCGGCGGAACATCTGCAGAACCTTCTGGGAGACAGCCCACAAGCACTCGAGTTTATCACTTCGTTCAATAACCGGAGAAAACCGAAAGCTTCCGCTAGCTCTGCCCCGGTTCAGTCATCAAATGATATCTCAGAAGTGCCGCGGGCCAAGCCAAAGAAGAAGAAGCCCGCTTTGAACAAACTCCCGCCACCACGCCAGCCAGAGAACTACGGAAACGTGGTGGGTGCATATCTCAAGAAAGATGAAGAAGACTACATGGCCGGTAGCTCAAAGTCAAAAGCTGCCAAATTCAGCTTGGAACAACCTGATGGATTGCAGTTACCGACCTTCAATACCACTACGTCATCGGGGACGTCAACTCCCAAATCTCGTGCTGTCTCACCTGCTCCGCCAGCATCGAAGAAACTTCCGGGCCAGCTGATCTCTGAGACGAAGCCAAAAGCCAAGGCAAAGGTCAACGTTACAGGCGGAACGCCTATGCACGGTGCTTCTACGGCACTCAATGATCTAGAATCTGCAATCAGGGCGCTCGAAATTCAAACGAACCCCACCCTTGCCTCACAAGACAACAGTAAGCGGAAATGCAACTGCATGGCAACCAGACATCCATTGCTCGAGGCCGCACCAAACTGCCTCAACTGCGGGAAAATCATATGCGTAAAAGAAGGCATCGGCCCATGCACATTCTGCAACTCCGCCCTCTTCAGTGCCCAAGACATCCAATCCATGGTACGCGTCCTCCGCGAAGAACGCGGAAAAGAGAAAATGGCCGCCAACAACGCTACTCAAAAACGCGCCGATGTTTCCCTCGCTCCCCGGCCCTTCTCCACCCCTAGGTCCTCAAATACCCCTGTATCCTCAAACCCCGCCTCGGACGTCGAATCCGAGAATGAGAAACTAGTTAGAGCGAAACAGCATAGAGACAAACTTCTCGCTTTCCAAGCACAGAATGCCAAGCGAACGCAGGTCCACGACGAAGCTGCGGACTTCGAAACGACGACCGCTGGACTGAGCATGTGGGCTAGTCCTCAGGAACGCGCTATGCAGCTCAAGCGGCAACAGAAGGCGCTGCGAGAGCAGGATTGGAATGCGAGACCAGAGTACGAAAAGAGGAAAGTTGTGGCTAGTATTGATTTGAGTGGCAAGAAACTGGTTAGGCGGATGGCGGCGGCGGAAAGGCCTGCCACGCCGGAGAGTGAGGAGGAGCCCGTTGAGGAAATGCAGCAGCGCCCGAGAGAAGGGAATGGGCTGAGCAGTGGAGGTGGGGCGTTTAGTAGGAATCCGTTACTCGGGGGGCTGATTAGGCCGACGTTCAAGGTTGAAGAGGGTAAAGAGAGTAAAGGGAAGGAGACTGGGGGTGAGAGGAAGCAGACGTGGCGGAGGGTGCAGGATGATAACGATGATAACGAGCAGTGGATTTTAGATGGGGGTGTGTATGGTTCAAGAACGGATAATGTCAGCTTGGAAATGGATGGGCTGAGGTAATTGCTTCGACTCCCCCCAGTAGCAACAACTACACTCTTCATAGTAGGTCATATTATCGCTAAATTTGTCCATGCGCGAACACGCCGAGGAGCTCTGATATTTCCATCGCTCTCACCTACTCTCCGACGCTGTGAAGCTTCGGCTGCTAGCTCTATATCTCTGTCTCTCACTTATCTCGACTCTTACAAACAAAATCCCGCCTCTCTCGATACCTCTCTCATATTATCGACACCTCTTATACCATTTCCTCGCTAATACATCATAATGGAACTCTCCAAGTCCATGGCGCCCACCTCTAAAAACGACCGTCCGCGTTCACTTCTATTCGACCTACCACCCCTATCATCGCGCAACGGCGTCAGGGTAGCTTGTTGTATGTCCTAAAAGCCTGATCGTACAAGTCGCCTGCATCACGCGAGGTAAATGCATCGATCAACTCTGATCAGATGCGCAAAGCGAGATCGCGCGCCAAAGAAGCCATGAGTGCGCTGTAGTCCGAACTCCAAGAACTGGAAGCTCTTGGGGTTGACTAGGCTACCATCAAGGCCATACTAACTGCGGAGATCAAACAACTGAAGGATGATCTTTCTCGCCAGAAGGTGTAGATGAAATGGAAAGACATGAACAAAAGTAAGGCTAAACAGTCAATGAGGGATGCGAAGCAAACCTCCGGTATATTGACTACGCGGGTCAAGGGGCTGGAAAGAGAGCTTGTAGATGTGAAAGCAAAGACTGCTGTGGATTAAGAAACCAGGTGCGCAGCACCAAATGCCCGTCGTCAAAACCAGGATGTCCAGCGCGAGCTTCAGCAAGAGAGGGCTAAGAGCGCTGCAAACGAAGATGCAAAGAGGGAATTGGAAGCTCTGAAGGCAAAGTTAGTGGAGATGGCTGTAGGTGGCTTGAAAGGCAAGATTGATGGCAGAGGAGAGTGAGGCACTGAATACCATCCTTACAGAAGACATGGGCGTTTGAAGGCCTGACAGCAAGTGTGACCTGTCCATGAGGACGACAAGGAGAGTCGTTGGATATCTTGTAGCAGGTAGTTCTGACAACTTATACGTCTGATTAATGTATGAAGAGCTGGCCTCTTGGTCCAATACCATCCCTCAGTTCTTCCCCCCAAAGACAGCCTGGTAATTATCCACTATAGCATCCTCTTTGACCATCTCCCATATCCCCTCAATCCTCCTCACCGTCCCCTCACTCAATGGTCCCCTCGCGCACGCCTCTAGCGTCTGTTCAAGCTGCCCCGCATTACTCGCACCAACCACAATACCATCCCCAAATTCGGGTCTGAGACTACTGCTATACACGATCCAGCGATACGCCAACTCTGCTCTCGACACCCCTTCGTCCTCAGCTATTCCTGCCCATGCCTCCAGCGCTGACATGAATTTGTCCTTGACATACATTCTGTGGTATAACCCATACATCTGATCCGGACTAAACCTCGTCTTGCCACCTTCGATTTGCTCGCGGGTTTTGGTTAGGAAGCCGCCTGCGATGGGGGAGTAGGCGTAGAAAGACATGTTGAGCTTCCTCAATAATGGAAGAAGTTCGGTTTCCTGGGCTCGGGCGACCGCAGAGTAGTTTCCCTGGTATACAGACGGTAACACGAAGTTCTCCTGGCGGCAGATATCGTAGACCTTTTGCACGTCGGCGGATGGGAAGTTGGAGAGGCCAAAGTGCTTGAATAACCCGGCCTTATGGGCGGCGTCGACGCCGGAGAGGGTGTCTTCGAGGGGATGATTGTAGATGGGTGCGTGGATGTAGAAGATATCTACGCTCGACACACCTAGCTTCTGTATGCTATCTTTTGCAGTAGCGAGAATGTTGTCCGCACTATTTGCATTGGGCTCTTGGGCCCAGCCGCCGCGCCATTTTGTGTCGATGCTTAGATTGTGGCGCGTGCCTGCTTGGAGAGAGCCTAATCTGGCCTCGGAGCCTAAGTATGCTTGGGCGGAGTCGAGTTTGTTGTGGCCGTATTTTTGGAGGAGAGAGAAGGCTTGGAGCACGTGCGAGTCGGATTCGTTCCACCAGCTACCCTTTTCTTCACCAAAATTGGCGGTACCTAGGATGATGTTTACAGGTTTTGTGTTGGCCATTGTTGGGAAGGTGCTGGAGGGGTGATGTATGTGTCTAGATTGAGAAATAGACGTACAATCTTGAAATATTGCCATCGTGTTTAAATATCATTGTACGGGCAATAAACTTCACCTAATTTGACGCCGGCGAAGTTGCTAGATCGAAGTACGTAGTGACGCTTCGTAGGGTACCACGTATCTTGCTACTACGCCACTGGAAGGCTCCGCTGATCGCATGTTATCAATGTGACCTCATCGGCGATATGGCGATAAATCCGATCTATACTCTAGCTTTCGACCTGTAAAAGTCCGAGCTACAAGCATATTTCCGATGTCTAGCCGCATGTATAAAAACTTAGAAGATTGGACTGATTCGGTCTCGCATTCGTACTCGCGGTTTTACCGAACGCTGTCTAGTCTCATGCAGGGTCCAAAGGTAGTCATCAATGCGCATGAATCCCGAGTCATCTCCTCCTTCCGACCTATATCTCCACTTTCTGATGGATGTCATGTTCCAAACTTCGAGTGGGTATGTCGAAAGATTTGAGATTATGGCGGTTTTACGTTCGTGTTTACTTCGGTCTCTTCGTGCCTGGCCTGACGCGTAGCACTCATGTTGGGTCGGATTTAAGCGGCGATACGGTTGAGTGGAGTTCACCGGTAGGCATCGCAAAGTTTGTTCATGTTTAAGAGCACTACACACCTCGTTTGCTCTGAGTCTAGAGGAAAGGAACAATCAGTTTCACCTCACTTCCGTGAAGTTCATCAAGTACAGTCAGCTCTCGTTAGCGTTTTCCGCCATGGCGAAAGGAAATCCCAACATGAAGATTGTCTTTGGCGCAATGACCTTTGGCGATCCCAGTAAGAAACTAGCAAAGGATCATACTCATCTCAGCTAACATCATTCAAGATACCCTAGGTGCACGTACACATGATCTATCCGACGCAGCAAACATCCTTGACACGTTCCAACGCCATGGCCACAACGAAGTCGATACAGCCCGTCTCTACGGCTCCGGTTCGTCTGAAAGCATGCTCGCAGACCTCGATTGGCAAAAGCGCGGCATTGTCATGGAAACAAAGCTCTACCCCAATGCCGGCTCACCCTTATCACAAGCCTCCGAGAGCTACACCCACAAGCCCGAAGACGTCCGCCGCGGCCTCATGAATAGCTTGAAAGCCCTCAAGACCGACAAGATCGACATGTTCTATCTCCACGGCCCGGATCGCAAGACACCGTTTGAAGACACACTTCGTGAAGTCAACAACCTTTACAGGGAAGGTCTATTCACGCGGTTCGGTGTGAGTAACTACATGTCTTGGGAGGTGGCGTCTATGTGCGAGATCTGCAAGAAGAATAGTTGGATCATGCCCACAGTTTACCAAGGCGTGTACAACATGTTCCAGCGCACGACGGAGAGCGAGCTCTTCCCTTGTCTGCGCAAGTACGGGATTAGTCTATATGCATTCCAGCCGCTGGCTGGTGGGTTTTTGACGGGACGGTATACCCGCGATCAGACAGAGTTCGAGGTGGGAAGCAGGTTTGATCCGAAGGGGTTGCAAGGCAAACTTCATCAGGCGAGGTATTGGAATGACAAGTATTTTGATGCGTTGGAATTGGTGCAATCTGCAGGGCAAAAGCACGGTTTGGCTGTTGGTGAGATTGCCCTGCGTTGGTTGAAGCATCATTCTGCTCTGCAGGAGGATCTTAAAGATGCGGTGATCGTCGGTGCGAGCAGCATCAAACATCTAGAGGACAATCTTGCGAGCTTGGAGAAGGATGTTTTGCCGCGAGATGTTGTGGAAGCCGTGGAAAATGCGTGGCCTTTGGTCAAGGGTGTTGCGCCGAAGTATTGGCATTGAAAAAGATAGACATGCGTGACGAGCGCTCTGTAAAGTGAACGAGGTAATCGTTAGGAGCTAGTGTTAAGGGATGAATAAGAAATGGTCGGAAGGGCAACTTGCTCTACAGCTAGCAATAAAACCGTAGTTACATGAATTGGTTGATGGTAGTGCAGCAAAGGACTGGACGAGATTGTGATGTCAGTGAGGAAAAGCCAAGCGCGGACCATACTCCTGGTAGCGGTTCGGCTACACTTGGCCCTTCGTTCTTTCCGCCGCCGACAGCAACACCGCAGCTCTTCCCCTCCTCAGCAGTATCCGGCAGATAGTGCTATGCTACTCTGCCTTCTTCCTCTCTTGATAACTTCCAAACCACTCAGGCTTGCAGAAAAGTGCAAAAACCCTCCATGATATAAACGGCACAAACTGCCCGGCTGTAGCTAGCAACGAGCTCTTCGGAATGCCTCCCTCCATCATGAGCGCTTGGCATACCACGACTGGCACGAACAACAATTCCCAGCCTAGTATGTAACGATACACCATCTTGCGCGACTCAAACGCGGCTCTGTTGTTGGACACGTAGAGGCCAACTGCGCCACCGACGAAGATGTTGGCAGCACCATATTGCTGAGTCATTTGTACTGCTGTTGTCGTTATTTGAGTAGCAGCAGTACCCAACATTCGACCCAGGTAATGACGCGGAAAGAACAGGAAGTAAGAGCCGGCAGCGACTGTGATAGCGGATTCGAAGGCAAAGGCGCCGCGAATGACGTTGCCTGAAGTGGAAGGATCGGCTCCTTGGAGCGAGGATGTGTGAGGTGACATCTTTTAGCGATCAAGTTTTTGAGCTTCTGAGTTTGTGTAGAGACTCTAAAGGCGAATGGAAAGATGTGATGGTATGTCAAATTCGAACTCACCAAGTCGCTCTTATAAATTGGCCTGTTCAATTACTGTTACCTGATGCACGTACTGCTTGTATGCCAAGCCGCCACCATAACGTTATGCTCAAGACGAAAAGGGTAAGGCGTCCCTGGTTAGAGCGGGGCCAAAACCTGGGCCCAGCCTCTCCTCCACCACCCTGCGTGATCATCCTTCCACACGCATCTGAATCTCGTGTATTCAGCTCCAGCATAACGGGAAGCATAATGTCGTCTCAAGATATCCCCGTTCCGCAGGGTCCAGATCGCAAGCGAGTTCTCAACGTGCTCGCCCAACGAAGATACCGTAAGATGTCCACGCGTATTACTTTCTATCCAATCCTTATCTTGTCCAGGTCAACGTAAGCGAGAGCGATTGCGATCCTTGGAAACGATACTTCAAGCTAGCAGTACGAACGTAGCACAAAGTCTGAACAGAGAGGGACAACTGGAGCACTCGACAAAGCCTCTAGCACCGGAACCATGCGGCACCGTCAAACTTGGCAACAATCCCCTTTACGATCCGTTCCAGGATTTCGGAAATACAGCAGTCGATCCGTCTTTTATGAGTCTTGCACCGTATGATATGACCTTCAACCCATCGGCAATCTCGTCGTCATATATAGGCAATCAGTTCGGGATCAGCCCTGGTCTAACTTATGGTATGCCCTAGCTAGTTTGTAGTCATGCTTCCTGCTATAACTATGTCTACTGACTTGGTCTACAGCGAATGGTGCTCGGAGCGATACTTCAACGCTTGATTCACAAGTATCAGCAGAACTCCAAGATCTCGAAACTTCCCAGTTCACCTTCCCATCAGATCATATCATCGATATCCCAGGCCTCAAAACTATGGAGATCTCTTTACGTATTGCACAGATGCTTGGTCTTGGAGATGAACTTCTGGATCTCACCATAAAACGGGTTCTAGACGTGTCGAAACTTTCTGTCCCTTTAGAACACCTGCCCGAGAACTTGCGTCCGACGGAAGCACAGCTCCTATTGCCACACAATCCGATGATAGATGTCCTTCCTTGGCCATCTGTCAGGACAAAGCTTATCTGTCTTTTCAGCCAGCCTGATCAGCTTAGACCGCCCATCGCGAGAGGCTCCATGGCCATTATGCGGCTGTTGTATAGTATCGATGACGAGTCGGAGGGACTTCGTGTTGTATCTGATGCGAATGAACAGGGCATTGATGTAAAAGGTTGGGAAGTCGGACAAGCTGTCTTCAAAGACTGGTGGTGGATATTGGACCCTGAAATTGTCTCCAACTCAAACCGACTGAGGAACATGAGAGGAGCCCCCAAATTAGAGATATCAATACCGTAAAAAGGTATCTACACTACATTCAAGGCCATAACGGCCGCACGGGTCGGTCCGCTCCGTTCTGCGCAATAGATTGATTGGAGCACGGAAAACACGGGATGGAACGTGGCCATCACGCAAGGTACGGGGCTCGAGCACGACTATAGGCGTATGGATGCTGGTGCTGCCGATCGCTTAGCATTCTCACTCATCAGATGAAGCTGGATATAGCGCTATCTGGATACGCGGTGCCAAGGATCGAGCTGATTCATGCACAGCGAATGCGAGATCGAGACCGAGACCGAGACTGAAGGAGTAACTTCGCTTGTAGCAGTAACATGTTGGCCTCCGTATCCACAGTATCACTCTTCCAAACCAGACCGGGCCGTCCGAATTGGACCGGTGATGATGTTCGGATGCTGAGTTGTATTCATCGCCAGTCCGACGAGAATCATACAAAGCGCTCCACCAAGGTACATTTTTTCGAACGGTGCCTCCTCCCTCACTCTCCCTTAGGATGACAAAAAAACGCAGCCTAGTAACCACTCTCCTCGACCGTCTCGTCGCGCGACAACTAGGACTACCTCAGGAAACATGCTCGTATACAACGACCCCTACGCGCATTCCGGTGTCCACCTCGACCGAGACATTTGAACTCGCAGCAGACATCTATCAACCTCTTCTCGCTCAAGGTCAAAAGGTCGCAGGTACCATTCTAATTCGCTGTCCATACGGTCGCAGTCTTCTCTTCGCGTTGCTCAGTGCGCGGCCTTACGCAGCACGTGGCTACAACTGCCTCTTCGTTAGCTGCCGAGGTACCTTTGGCTCCGGGGGAAAGTTCGTCCCTTGGCAGAATGAAGAGGAAGACGGGAAAGCAGTAGTGGAATGGATGCGACAACAGAGCTGGTATACCGGATCCTTTGCGACGCTAGGAGGTTCTTACTTGGGTTATGTGCAGTGGGCACTTCTAAAAGATCCACCAAGCGACATGGTAGCTGCAGTGATACAATGCGCACCTCACAATTTTGACCAGCAGCTATGGGGTACGGGGTCGCTTGCGCTGGAATGGGTGGCTTGGGCGGATAATGTCGTGCATCAGGAAGAAACAGGGATTAGCAACATGAGACGGAGATGGAGCACGATGAAAAGAATGCAGCCAATGATACGTGGACCGGATCTTGCGAAAAGCATCAAGCACCATTTTGATGGTCAGGCGCCATGGATGGAGTACGTGGTTGACCATCCGGATATCAAGACGAGGGATCTGTTTTACGAGAAGATGAACTTTGAGCAGGCACTCGAGCGGGCGAACATTCCGATCTTACTCGTAGGCGGGTGGTACGATGTTTTTGCGCCGCAGACTTTGCGACAGTACGCGCGACTGAGTGAGCGCGGCACAAATGTTACGCTAATGATGGGTCCGTGGAATCATACTCAAGTCGGTATGCAGGCCGAAGTACACAAACAATCTTACAATTGGATCGAACAGCATCTCGTAAATCGGAGTGTTCAAGCGCAAAAGATCCCGGTCCAATACTTCGTTACCGGAGCGAAGGAGTGGCGGCACGAAGCGACTTGGCCACCACCGACAGTCGTACTGGAGTGGTATCTTGGATCTGGTCAGCTTTTAACAACTCAGAAAGCTACTGAGGAAGGATTGTCATCATTTGTCTTTGATCCGAAAGACCCTATGCCAACCGTGGGAGGCAATCTGCTGCTTCTAGGTGGAGGGAGTGTCGACGATACTGCGCTAGCAGCCCGATCAGACGTTCTTGCCTTCACGACCGAACCTCTCGAAAACGATGTTGAGGTTGCAGGCAAGATCGTCGTCCAGTTGAGCCACGCAAGCGACAATCCGGATGTAGATCTGTTCGTTCGCATCAGCGAAGTTGATGCGAAAGGACGGTCGCATAACATAACAGAAACTTACAGACGACTGAGCGCGACGAGTGAAGCTCAAATATTGGTTTTGCACCTCAATGATTGTGCACACAGGTTTACGAAGGGTTGTAAGATCCGGTTGTTGATTGCTGGTGCATCGTTTCCGCAATATGCAGTCAATGCCGGAAGTGGAGTTGACGAGACGTCGGTGCAATGGAAGAGTGCCACACATACTGTACACTACGGAGGAGAATGCACTTCCAAGATACTGCTTCCTGTGGTAGCATAAATACCTTCTTGCTAACGCCACGAACCGCAAAGATCACATAATTTTCATCACCCTTCCAATTGCTGTGCTTGAGAAGGTGCGGACAGATAGTGCAGCACACGTCAATACAATACTCTGTGGTGTGATCGTTGTCAGTATATTACTGAACTCGTCGGTACCGCGGGTACAAGTTGCTCAATTGTTCTTTGCTGATTTTGTTACTATATCTTGGGTCTCTAGATCAAGAATAACCAATATTTGGGAATGAAGTTCGAGACTTGTATCAATGTGACCTAACGCAGTAGAAGGCTATTGAGAGCGATGGAGCTGATAAGACTTCAATACGAGCCATGGTCGACTACAACTAAACTAATATGATAGAACGCGGCGGGACATGATCCGAAGTAGTTGGTGGACGCCATTGTCCTGTCTTCACTGGATATCCGAAGACGTCATAAACAACATTGTCACCAGCATGTCGTACCGACCACAGCTCAACAACGCCAACACGCACATATGTGTTCTTCACATGCTCGACCTTTTCGATAAATATGCCATGACATGGTGTGATCATCAATACATCACAAGAAATATGATGAACAAAGTCAAAAGAGACTGTACCCCTAACCGATATGCCGTTAACGAGCTGAATCATGCATGTTCGACCACGGCTATCCAGAAGTACGTCTTCGGCCTGGACATCTGTAATAAACGTTACTGGTCCTGTGATGCGGGTGAAACCCTCATTGAGAGCCCCAAAAGGGTCAATACCGCAGTAAGTGACGCTGCACTCTTCGAGACAAGCACAGTACTCAACGTCGGAGTTCCATAACAGGTGCGTAATTCTACCTTTTATGGACGCCCAAGACCATGAAGGAGCGATCCATTCGTGTCGTCTTCTCGGTGTTTGAGGATATCCTTCCACTCTTTCTGACGAATCCAACCCCACCTCTGGACACCACAAAAGGCCGTCCAGGAAGTGCTGCTTCCATAATCCAGCGTAGTACGTATCACCAGTAAGTTTTTGAATCTCTTGAATGATACCCGATATTGCTGGTAGAGCGTCGGTATCATAAGTCAACTGGCGTGCGCTATAGGACTCTACAAAACGAGCCCAGTGACCTACTGCGAATTGTTGACTGTTGGGCTGGCTTAAGGATTCTGCAATCTTTACAATTCGTCTGGCAAGAATTAGACCCACATGGTCTTCCACGCCTTTTTCAGTTCCATAAAATTGATCACATCCCCAGGTCATCTGGTCATCGTTGAAGCGTAGAACACGATGGGAGAGAAGACTTTCTTGAATAGACCATCCACGGCTGTCCAGATGCTGTAAGAACTAAACGACATCAGTATCCTCGAAGCACAATAATGTGTCGTCAATGACTGACCTCTCTTCCTGGATCTGAATACTGCTGAAAGTATAACATAAATGAGCCCTCATCGTCTTCAATCTCTACACAGAACGGGGAAGGTATTGTGCGGAGGCCGAGGAATCCCTCTCCACAGTGCTCTGCTCTTGAAGCAGCTATCGTCAAGTATGCATTAGAGTAGACATGTGCCATGCGTGCAGCTTCGTGTTCCCAGTCTGTTTTAGAGTCCTGCAATATGCACAGACAATCGATCCAAATGTACTCGATGCCCATCCATCGCACAATCAAGATAGCATCTTGTAAAGTCTGAGGTAATGTGTCAAAACTGGTAGCAGATTGGTGTGCTTGCAAATTGGTTGTAGTGGTTGTCAAGGGTAAGCTAGCGCCCCAGCAGTAGCTCAAGGCAGCATAACAGCCCGTCTGACCATAGAAAGTTTGGACAAGCTTGCAATCCTTGCCCTTAAATAGCTCTCGACAGTCGCAACAATTATCAGGCATTTGTTCTGACTTAGGTAATGCGCTTACATCCAAAACTCTTGTCGGTAGCGGAACAAGTCTGGTTGACGAATAAGAGCACTTAGGATGGCTATTGTTGCACTCATCCAGCCAGGATAGCATTTGGTTGAGTGTATCAGGGTGTATTGTCTCCTAAAAGACGACACGGTAAATCCGGCTCTCCAGCGAACTGTCTGTATGCCCTAATCAGTTTCGGTGCACTCGTGTTCAGGTGGAATAAGACTTACTGAGGCGTTTCCGAAAAGCGAGGCTCCTCTGCCAAGTCTCTTGTTCACGAGGGTTACCTAAGCTGATGAGAAAGCTCGGGTTCATCCGTTAATGCACAGATAGGTCGATCCAGATCATAAGATTACGCGAAATGGCCGTTTTAGCCTCTTGCCATGCCATAGATTCTCCATTAGGACGCCTGTTCCACATGGTACCTTTGATGTATAGCAAGATACCTTCGCAGAGCTAGCACGTCTTGGCACGAGATATCAACTCTGGAATAGTGCATCGTCGCGTTTTCCAAGAGAGGTAGTTCGAAAACCTTAGCGATGTTCGTCCAGCTAAATTGAACCTGAAGCCGTCGTTCACAATCGCTTCTTCATTACCAGTGATAATCTTGCGAAATAGAATGGATCTGCAGACGTTACACAGAGACATGGCTGCCGATGCAATGTGCGTGGTGCATGGCATATAATGTCTCCTTCACAGTTCAGCTCTCTTCAGATGTTGCTCAGCCTCCTCATAACGCGACTTCCGGGCTAGCCTCATCTAGCGTACGATACTGTCCAATGACAGACGTGACTTGTAAAATAGTATTGGACGTGTGACATGTAAAGTGATAACTATAGTACTTCTTTTTCATGCCTTGACACATACTAATTTTGAACGCGAATGCAGAATATAACTAATAAGCACTTTTGGTGATGTTTCGAAACAACTATCCCAAAGACATCAACCCCGCATTCAACCTGTTCAGCCTTTCTCTAACCTTCTCAACTCTGTCTTCCACGGCCCCTCCCTTTGGAATCTCTTCCAACTCTACATCCTTCTCGCTCTCCACTTCTTTTATCTTCTTACTATCCTCCTTCTCAAATCTCCTCTAACACATACCCACATAATTGACAGCCGCCTGCCTCACCCAGATACACCACCACATGCTCCTCACCCACCGCACGAGTTCATTATCCGTTGCACCGGCATACTTCACATCCATCCACTGCATCTGGAAGTTCTTCTCGCGCGGCGTGGTAGCGAGCGAAAGAGTACCAGTATCGGGGTCGAACAATGTCCAGCGGAAGAGACAAAGTAGCTTGGCTGAGAGCGACATGTTAGCTGGTGGTGGATGCGGCGTGAATGGCACTGGTGGTATGCGTGGGAGGGCATCGATATAGACCGGTACATCTTGGGACTTCGTAGAGGGGAGGAGAGAAAAGAATGACGAGTCAGGTGCGCAGGGCGTCGTAGATGTGGTAGCGATGGATAAGCTCGGCGTGAGGAGCGGTGTTGAAGGTGGTGTCATCTCGCCGATCATCGTAGGCAAGAGATCAGGAGTGATGGACTGTTGGTACTTGACGACGATGGTAGGTCGAGAAACGTCGCTGGTCCATCCATCGATGCCGGTTGGTATGGTATTAGTGATGAGATCTCGTAGTCTCTGCTCCTCGCATTCTTTGGCCCAGGCGGCGCGCTTGATGTAGTATTCAGTTGCAACGTGAGGAAACATGGTGAAGACCTTGTCGCGGACAGCTGCCCTGGTATGCTTACACCATAATTGAAGATCATCGTCGACGTGCTCGCTAGTTTGGCCATCGTTGTCCTCCAATCCGGTAACGCGTTCCTTGAGAGAATATCCAGGGTAATGCTTGGGTACCCATTCTTTGATGAAAGGCGTCCAATGTGGCGCGCGATCTTCGAGCCGGTCGTTGTACTTCTCCTCGACCAGTCGTGCGGCGAAGTGACCCGGGTGGAAGAGCCAAGAGCTGGCAAAGTGTTTGTAGACTAGCATCATGATTAGCTTGCGCACGTCACATTATGACTTATAAGACCCACTCTCGTCCTTGCTCTTGAAGCCAGCGTTCAGTATCCTCCGATCCAAACCTACGACCCGCAGCGCATCCTTCGGATCCTTGCTAATCCACACCATGCTTCCATGAAAGTTTGTCTCTTCGACCTCTTTCACGCGGATGTGCATACCTTCGGGGTCGATTGTAAGACCCAGCGGTTTCACCATACTTCCGATGATCTTGCTATTGCTTGCGTAATTGAGCTCAAAGTGGCACCAACGAAACAGCTCGGGCTTGAAGCAGACCTTGACGTCGATCTGGACAAAGTAGTTCTCTTCTCCGTGGGGAGCGTCGATGGCAAAGTACATGCAATCTGGGGTGAGGTAGCCCCGGCGCCCGTGAGTAGTATCAAGAACTTCTTTAATGAGACATACGGTGCTCTGCCAGGGAAAGTCGTCGATCGAGGTGCTGTGTCGAGAGTGTAGAGGCTCGCAGACTAGATAGTCGACGTCACCGAAATCATCCTGTCGTTGTCAGAAAAATATAGTGTATATGTGAGACATAGTTATACCTTGCCAGGCATTTCAGTTGGCACAACGACTTGTGCGAAGACAGTCTGCAACACAGCGGTTACCTGTGCTTTGACCTTGTTGTAGACAACTGGGGAGATGCGCGGACAGTATAGTCCTTTGAAGGCATGGCCACCCATCTTGTGCTGTAGTTGATGGAATAAGCAGTGGTTAGTGTTGTTGAAACTTGTAGATGGCAAAATAGTGGAGTGTAAACGAGAGGTGGAAATCTTGTTATATTAATGTATTGTATCAAGCGATCGCTGGATAAAGTAAAGGTAATGGCAGCTGAGTTACATCAGGTGCAGGTAAAGGACACCCAGATCACACGGCGAGTGCTTGACGGAACAAATCCCGCCATCCTATACACCGCTTCCTCCAGAGGTATTCGTTGTCTTCCAGTCTTACCTCTACCGTGGATGTTTGATAGTACAGCTGTTCCATCTCGATTGCGCAGGCGGCAGTCCATGAACCGAGACAGCACAGAACCACTTCTTACTCGCAGCCCTCAGTGACCGCGCATGATACAGGGTATATATTCAGCTTGCATGGCAGAAAGCCTTTGGCATAGCGTGAGTTTTGTGAAATTCCGTACCTCTCAGCTGTACGACTGCGTGTCAGAGCATATTAGAACTGCGCAGAGACTGACAAGGGCGCCTACTTTGAACCTGAGAAGATCCTTCTGCGGCCTTGTGTATATCTGCAGTCTCCAGGACAAAGTGTGCCTCGTCGGCAGCCTTCCAGTTTGCCATCCATAGCCACAACTGCAGCGCATCTTTGCGGCGTTCAGAAAACGGTTGGACGAGGCTGTCCCATATCACCTTCACCACCACCGCCCATGCGGCGCAGCAATGCCACGAGCGCTAAATCTGAACACTTATCAGCACGACAACCACAAAGGAAACACAACTATCCCTTACTATGGCAGTGGCACGTCTCCAAGCAATCCTCGCATGCCTTCCTTGCGGTACCGCAGAAGCCAAAGACGAGACCTATCCCAACGAGAAAGCCGCGCTACTCTCCGCCGCTACATCCAACTCACGTCTTACCGCTGAGACTGCCGACAATGTTGTCGCAATCCTCCTGACCACGTCCCTCACCGGCCCAGCCCTCCACATGCAGCTCGACTCCGTCGTCGGCGCATCGGGCTGGCGCTCCAACATGGCCAAATACGTGCTAGACAAGCTCACCGCCGCGCTGCAGGCGTCGCACGAGAGACTCGGCCCAACCATCCGCAGCGCCTACCATCGCGCATGGGAAGCAGCGCAAAGTATCGAAGGCTTCGTCATCGAGCATCCCGTCATGTGCACCGTCATTGCCCTGGGCGTACTTGCAGTCGTCGCGCCGTGGGTACTCGAAGCGCTCGGTTTCGCAGAGTTGGGGCCAGTTCAAGGTACGTATATTTTAAACATGCGTTTGCCCTTTCATTGCTCATTTCCAATCAAGACGGATGTTGGATTGAAAAAAAAGGTGACGATGAGCGACAGAAGCGAGAAGGATGCGTCCCGCGGAAATTTGGAAAAAGCAAATGTGACAAGAACCAAACAACTATTAAACTATGTACCTTTACGAATGACTTTCTAATTGCGGAAACTGACGCGACACAATGCAGGTACCTTCGCTTCCTGGTGGCAGTCGGCCTACGCTGGCCTGGTACCGAAGCGCTCGCTGTTCTCCTTT
>Ga0265797_10003788_pt1 | contig 23859 bp, 17 predicted proteins | sample P2T30metagenome_FD_192433 | JGI IMG/M metagenome (GOLD analysis project Ga0265797, IMG submission 192433) | Plant litter microbial communities from East Loma Ridge, Irvine, California - P2 T30 | ecosystem: Environmental > Terrestrial > Plant litter > Unclassified | place: USA: California... | reverse complement strand
CACGAAACCCACTAAAGAAAGCTATGCGCCGTCGAACAGCAAAGACTGTTCAATTCGCCGCACCGACATATGTAGAGGCTTCCGACTACGACTACTCGACTGAAGACGAAGATGGCATGACCGATCCTTACGGCAGCGCTATAGAACCACAGCACGAGCAAATGTCAGATCGTGGCCAACCTGCAGAGGTCGAGGAGCGCAACGCGCCCGAAGAGGCGAACGTGCATGCCACACGTCGCTTCAGCGGTGAATCATTCACTAACGGCAAGGCTTCTATGGACTCATCAGGCAAGGCCAGCATGGACAGCAAGCGATCCTCCATTGACGACCCACAACTCAGCCCCAGACTTGTCGACCGAACTGAGGCAGCGCCGCTCAAATCACGCAAGGGCACTCCCCGCAATGCCGATTCTTTCCTCAAGGACGAAGGCATGGAGACGAGGAAGATGACTCTTACTCCCGGTTTGCTACGCGATGATACTGTTTCCAAGGCAAGCTCAACTGAGAGCACGCGCACCGACAGTTTCGAGAGCCTCGTGAAGACACCCTCGCCCCAAGAAGACCGGTCCAAGAGGGACAGCAAGGACAAGAAAAAAGACAAGAAGCCCGAGAAGAAGCAGGGTATGCTCTCAGGACTGTTCAAGAGCAAAAAGAAGGACAAGAAGTTCGCCGCTAGAGACGAAGGCGAGCTTAGTGATATGGAGAAGGTGTCTGCCGAGATGACACGCGGATCTCCCCAGAACAACTCTTCTGCTGCCGCGGCGGGCAACGTGTCGCCTGTCGATCGCATGAATCCAGGACCTATGTCTGCAGAGAACAGAGCTCAAGCAAGAGCCAAACTGCAGAAGCCACAGCCTCCTGACAACTCCAGAGTCATGAGTCCTATTGAAGAGCCGCCTCAACAACAAGCTCCACAAAACTACTACCAACCACCAGGAGGCTTTGTCGCAGAACTGGAAGGAGACAACGCTGCATATGAGATGGCCACCGGACAGGAAGACAATATGCCTGCTCAACAAGCAGAGCCAGAGGTCTTGCCTCCCGCACAGGAGAAGTCCAGCCCACTTTCACCGATTGCCAACATACTACGCTCCGGCAGCACGACTGGTGAGCCGAAGCCGAAGAAGGCTAAGCGCTCGAAACAACGTGTTGAGCTTGACGACTTTGATGAGCCAGAGGAGGACGAGCAGGGCCCAAACCCTTTCCTCGAGCAGGAGCAACGCCGAAAGGCCAGCCAGGACTCTGATCGCTTGTCAGCTAGCCCTGTTGAGATCCTCTCGCCAGGCTTAGGTACTTTCATGCACGGCACAGAAAGCATTCACATACCACAGATGAACGTTGACGACAGCGATGAAGACGAAGAAGAAGACGAAGACGAAGAGATATCCGCCAAGAGCAGCAACAGCCCTTCAACGTCCACAGACCAAAGCTTCGTCGAGAAGCCCTCCGAACAGAAGTCCCTCGACAGGCCATCGCCACAAAGAGAAAACACACAAGACCTAATGTCCGGCATGCCAGGCTACATGTCTCCACCCACTCCCGCGGCAGAAACACCAACACCCACACAAACGCCCGCCTTCGCCCCAACAACAACAACACAACGAGAAAAATCCCCCGCCTCAGACAGCGACCTCACACCCACAATCACCCCTCAACCCACAACCACAACACAAGCACCCTCAACCCCAAACCCCACCCGCGACCCCGACGCCCTCTCAACAGACTCCCTCCCCTCCACCGACGACGAAGGCCCCTCCTCCTCCGCCACCCCCGAAACTCCAATCTCCTCTTCCCCGCAACAGCCTTCTTCCTCTTCCGCCGCACAATGGGACGACGCGAACTTGCGCGCCTGGTTCGACGCCGACGACGTCAAAGACATGCTGGCTATTATACACAGCAGCAAAGCTGATGTCAAAGACAGCCAGACCGAGCACCCTTCGATGCAGGGGTTGTATGCTGCGGAGCGGAAGGGGATTGAGGGTATGATGGGGGAGTTGGATGGGTTGCTTGGGGGATTGTTGAAGAGGAAGGGGGTTGTTTTTACTTGAGTGGGTGGGTCTTGAGAGGTTGAGGTTTCAGGCGTGGCGTGGCTCGAGTTAATGTGTTTTTAATGTTGAGGGGAGGATGAATTGTAAATGTTACACCACACGATGGATGGATCGATGCATGGTCTGTAACAGCGCTGTGTTGGGCTTGGCCCCCTTTTCCTGCGTACAACGATGTCGTTCGGATATCATTGCTTCTTTCTTGGAATCGTTCCGATGTCCTGCGACGCTACGCATTTGTTTTTTGGCGTTTTATTCCGCAGGATGAAAGCAATGACAATGGACGGAATGGGAAATTGATTATATACCCTTCTACGAATCTTGGAACTTTTGGGATCGACAGACTGCGAGGTAGCATATTGGAGGAGAATTTTGGGACAGATAGGTAGCGCATACATAAGCGAATTGGAATGTGACTTGATTCCAAGGACATCGAAAGCGGAAGTGAGGTTCACACTCGACGAGTCTCATGCTTTGCTTGGGGTTGTGTCATACTAAAGCATAAGGTATGCACGATTTTCGCTTGATACATCACTTGTGAACGAATCTCGAGACAACGAGAGGTAGTCAGTCGACATTCCATTGAACAAAGCTTTCCATTTTCTACGGACATCTGAGCTATTGCTGCTCCACTCGCCGTTACTAAAGCAATTCCTGTTGGAGCCTGTACTCGCTCGCTATTAAGCTCTTGGTGGGCAAGAAAGCACCAAGAAGCAGCTCTCGCCATGGAGCTGGTCTGATCCGAAGTAAAAGCAAGAAGCAACCGCAGTAGCACCAGAATTTGTCGTCATCGCATGAATCCCCAAGAGTTTTCGCGACTGGTGGCCACGCAGGTTGTCAAAGACCGGTTGAGCTTTTCCTCTACGCGAGTTCATGCTCCTAGGTCTGAACATTGTTGGTCTGCTGGCTGAAGCGAGCAAACTGTTCGGCGGTCATCTGCGACCTCAGAGATGCCATGATGGGCCCGCCAGGAATAGCAGGGGATGCCGTGTGCGTCACGTTGGTTGTGAATGAGGTAGAAGGTTGGAAGCTAGCCACCCTCGCGTTCACCGCGGGTCTGAAGGTCGCGGCAGGACTGGCCACCCCGGCGGTCGAAGTAGACACATTGGGCAACTGCGGAGCAGCTGCAGGGCTGGCGGTCGAAGCAATTTGCTCCGAAGGCGAGGGTAAGGACGAGGCTTGCGTCGATGACACGATAGCCTGCTCAGTCGAAGAGCCCGTACCAACCTTCTTCACAGCAGACCTCTTCGCGATTCTCTCAGGCTTTACAGACGATCCGCTGGCATCAGACGAGGCTGAGGCATCGGTGCGTCCAGACACTTTTGGGGCTGTAACTTTGTAAGTCACACCAGCGCTCGGGGCTGCGTTCTCTTCAGACGCGGTGGCGACTGCCGGAGTTGTGGCAGTGAGGTTGACGGGAGCGCGCGGCACTGCGTTCTCTTTGGAAGCTGTGGCGGCTTCTGGTGTTGCGACATAGTTGCTCCTGGGTGCAACGCTTTGCATCATACTCCGCATGTCTCCAGGGGTGGAGAACACTCTGGATGCAGGTGCAGGTGCAGGGGTAGGCTGGGCGCTGACCACTGTTGCTGTGGACTGGGGCGGCAGTCGCTGCCCATGGTTCACATTGTTGTCACGAAGAAGCGCTCCAAACAAGCTCTTGTTGTTGGAAGTCTCGGTACGTGAAGGCATGGACTGGTGCGCAATCGTGTTCGGCTCAAGAGGCTGCCATGCCATTGTCTGGTTGGTGACATCTCGAATGGGAGATGCGTTCTCCGGGTGCGCGACCTTCTGCTGGCGTGCTTCTGAGCGAGCAGCTGTGCCAGTTGCAGTGGTTAAAGCCTCGGCAACGTCGTGGTAGGAGAACAAAGTCTTCTTGGTATCTCCCGTGTTGTCCCCACCTGCGCTGAGCTGGCTGTCCTGGAAGATTGGAGGATCGGTCCATTTCTTCTTGCCCTTGCCCTTGGATCTCGGAACTGGAGCTGACTCCTCACCAACACGTGGGGTGTCGGGTGCAATCTGAACCGGAGGAATGGCACTGAGCGTAGATGCGCCCCACGAAGAAGTGGTAGTAGTGTGAGCGCTGTCTTGAACAGCAGCTGAAGATGGCTGGGAATTGCCAGACTCCCAAGCGTTGCCGAGCGGCTCTTGCTTGATGTACGAGGTTGCCGGGAATGCAGCTGCGGCTGGGATAGGAGGAAGAGGCTGTAGAAGCTGTTGGTCAGCAAGGCTTTGCGATTCAATTTGTGGTGTGTAACCGACCTTCTCCAGGGTTTCGACCTTTGGATCCTCGGGTTGAGTAGTGATCTCGGAAGTGCTCTGAGAGCTGTTGGGTTGGTCGGCACCGTCCACGGTCACATTGTCCTCTGAAACCTGACTGCTCGGCGCACTGTCAGCCGAGTGGTTTGGTGGGCTTGGAGTCGGAGACCGAGAAGGCCTCAAAGGCACGAGCGCTTGTCCTTTGGGGATCTTGAGGACGACGTTTTTGCCATACCTGGTGGTTGCCTCGATCTCTTGCGCCATCCTCGGGGCATCTTGTGCTGAGGTTCTCTGTGCTGTGAGCGCACGCACATTATCCTCAAGCTTGGACATGCGGATTTTGAGGTCAAGGAGGTCATTAGCGAGGCTAGTGTGGTCGTCTCGGAGGTGCAGAAATGCTTTCTGCAGGTCCATCTTTGTCTGATGTGTGTGGTTGGTAGTCAAAATGGTGGTGAGTGCAACCTGGTCCTCAGTGGAAATGGCTTCCTGGTCGAGTTCGTTCAAGAGCCAGTTGGCGCGCTTGACAACAGCCTTTGGGTCGGCGTCGGTAGGAGTGAAGTTGTTTAGGGCGTGCTGAATGGATTGTACTGTGAATGAAGATTAGCTTAGCACGGCTCACTCAGTGACATTCACATGCTTACCACCAGCAAGTGAGACTGGGCGCTCGTTGTCGTGGTGGCTGACACATGCTTTCACAGCACGCTCCAGTGACTCGGTGCGAGCAGCCTGTGCAGCACTAGTCTGCTTCAGTTGAGCAAGGTCGAACATTGATGCGTGAAAAAGGCGCTCCTGTTCAGCGCCGCGTTGTAGTTCGTACATTGCCATCCCGTGAACGGCGGTGGCGGGCGGTAGACGACTGGGGTTGCGTTGGTCGATGGCTCTCAGCTCCGCAGAGCTGTACTGAGCCTGCGACATCTTTGGCGATGCAAAGATGAGGCGAGGGAGTGGGGTGTGGATGTGAGGAAATTTGGTGGGTGTTGTCTGTTTATGTGTGTGGGCAGCGAAGCCAAGTCAAGTCAACAGAGCAGAGCAAACGAGTGAGCCAAACATGAGGAAGGTGCGTTTGGAGTTTGGAGAGGAAGGAGCGAAGGGTGCGACTCGGCAGCTTCAGTGACATTTCTTCACTCACTACTCACTGAGAGGTCGAAACTGAGATGACTTACGAATCAAGAGCAGTGCACAACTACCAATGCAAATAGCTTGAAAGACCGCTGGCAATAGATACGGGCATGGTGTTGCACGTGCACTGGTACAAGATGATTACAGAGCGTCACAACGCTTGGAAGGAGTCTTACGAGGTCTCACTTCGCATCACTGAAGAGCCATGTGACATTGTTGGTTTCGAGAGAACGTCTTGATCTTGGGCATACCTTGCTGTCCGGATGACTTGCTTGGAATCTTGAGGAGGACCTGGGCGTGTTGAGCAGCAGTAGCAGCAGAAGCAGAATGATGATGAATTGAATACAAGCCTTCGAACCTAGAGCCTACATCAACACGAACGTACCGTTTTCTTCCATGTACCAATGTTCCTATACTGACGACGTTATACTCGGCATTGGTGAGGTAGAAGAGCTTGGTACAGCAGTCAGTTCTCGACAAGGCTGATGAAACGTGATGTATGACACGTGCTCTTCCGCCGCGACCCAGCTCTCGATCCCGGGACAATGGCAATGCCGTCAATGGCACGCGAGGTGGGCCAGCTGAAGCACACCTGACGACGGTCGTCCAGTGAGCGGTCTCACGAGCCAGGCAAAGAGGCGAGCTTCACGAAAGAGACACGCTACGAGACGGATTTGCGGATTTGGACGCGTAGGCACGGACGATCAGCCAATCTGATAACGAGAGATGATCTGATAATTTGCCATCAGTGGATCATCTGAGGCTGGCTTGGACCACTGGCCAGACAAAGCGAGTTGGGCTAGGCAAAACGGAGCAAAGAGCGGAAGAAAGAAAGGAGGCTGGGCGTACTGACGTCTCGCTTGTCGTGTTGTGAGGGTTTCGCTCCTGCTAGCGCCGGCTACTACCAGCACGCGTTTCGCGCGTTCTATAATTTGGGCAGAGAGACGCGCTCCTCAATACCTCTTCTACTATTCACAACATCCCAGCCTCTTCTCTCTAGCAGCTCCTCATTGCCTTGCAACACTCTCATACCATCATCACATCACAGGCCAGCATTCACAATGAGCTTCGAGACGACGCCGTCAAAGAACGTGGGTCATGACGTCGACGCCTGAAAACCTCGAAACAGCACAGCTAAATCGCATCACAGGCCGCATCCGCCATTGAGAGCTTCAAGATGGAGTCCCCTGTCAAGCAGCCGATCTTCAACGCACAGGCAGACAAGGAGAACATCCTCGACAGCCGTTACGAGTCCGACGAGGTGGCCGTCCCGATCAAGGGCATCCCATTGATGGACGACGCGCCCGCGAAGGAGCCAGAGGTCGCATCTACACTTAAAGAGGAGGAGGCTTCCGAGCCCATACTGCAGGAGAACCCGAACCGCTTCGTCCTGTTCCCCATCAAGTACCACGAGGTAAGGACGCGTCGCACATTTTCCATCGCGTCTCTGACGCGTTAAGTGGGTACATGGACTGACTTTTGATCCAGATCTGGCAAATGTACAAGAAGGCCGAGGCTTCCTTCTGGACAGCAGAGGAGATCGATCTCTCCAAGGATCTTCACGATTGGAACAAGCGTCTCAACGACGATGAGCGTTTCTTCATTTCACACGTGCTCGCTTTCTTCGCCGCCTCTGACGGCATTGTCAACGAGAACCTTGTTGAGCGCTTCAGCTCCGAGGTGCAGATCCCTGAGGCTCGCTGCTTCTACGGCTTCCAGATCATGATGGAGAACATCCACTCCGAGACCTACTCCCTCCTCATCGACACCTACATCAGCGACGTCCGCCAGCGCCAGTACCTCTTCAACGCCATCGACAACATTCCCTGCATCCGTAAGAAGGCTGATTGGGCTCTGCGATGGATCAGCGACGAGAAGTCCACCTTCGCCTGCCGCCTCGTTGCCTTCGCCGCCGTTGAGGGCATCTTCTTCTCTGGCTCATTCGCCTCTATCTTCTGGCTGAAGAAGCGTGGCCTCATGGCTGGTCTTACCTTCTCCAACGAGCTTATTTCCCGTGACGAGGGCATGCACACCGACTTCGCCTGCCTGCTCTTCTCTCAGCTCAAACACAAGCCCTCCCCCGCGCTCGTCGAGAGCATCATCACCGAAGCTGTTGGCATCGAGCAGGAGTTCCTCTCCGACGCTCTGCCTTGTGCCCTGCTCGGCATGAACGCCACCCTCATGTGCCAGTACATCGAGTTCGTCGCTGACCGTCTGCTCCTCGCACTCGGCAACAAGAAGTTCTACAACGCCACCAACCCCTTCGACTTCATGGAGAACATCTCCCTCGGTGGCAAGACCAACTTCTTCGAGAAGCGTGTCGGCGAGTACCAGAAGGCCGGTGTCATGGAGTCCTTCAACAAAAAGAAGGACAACCTCGACGGCACCAGCGCACCTGCGCCCGTGATGAACGGAGACTTTGCCTTCGACGAGGACTTCTAGATGAATGTGACCGAAATGTATGGCTAATGGGCGGTGGACATGATTTTTGTACGACAATGGCGTTTCAGGGTTGAGGGTTTTATGATACCTTCGCGTCTCGACTATAGATGCATCAAGAGCGGCGTTGGGTATGGGCGGGACACAGCGGAGTTAGGCACAGTAGTGACAGAATTCGACTCCAGACATTTGATCACATTTTTCCCACAACTTCTCCTGTATCTCTCAACATGCGCCATATCTCACCATGTTTGTAATACGATTAAAGAAACACCAGTCTACGGAATACCACGCTTGTCGTCAAAAGATACCACGAATGGGTCACGGGCTGCGCGCAGATGCACGCGCATGGCATGTGACATCGCTGCTCACTTACACGACAAATGACCGCAATATCAATCCCAACATCGAGGTTGCACAACTTTGAGGTAATTACATCAGCCGAGTGATGGAATCACAGAGTCTAGAATCGTCCGGTCCATGCGCATCCTTGCCGATATGAACAATCACCGCGAAAAAGTGCTTGTCCGGTTTTCCCGGCTGCAGATCGAGGCTTGGGTGAGTTCGTTTCAAGGATGCAAGGGTTGTCTGGGGCTTGTTGTAGGGCTGTTTTGGAACATTGCGAACATGTATCGAGGATTAGCTTTGTAACGCTTTCCACCATTGAGTGCTTGGAGGCTATTCTTTATTGCATACTTCTATAGTTGTTGTCCGCAACCTTGGTGGCAATATTGTGCATTTCGCTTAACGCGCAGATTGAATCTCCGCTGTTCGACCATGTGGGCGGCTTGGGAATACTCAAAGTGAAACGTGGGTGGTTCCACACGGACAGGCCAGACCAGCGCCCGTTCATCTCTTTCCAACTCGACTCCTACGGCTGTATGCCGTTGAATCCGCTTCTGACGTGGACATGCCGCAGTCGATGGGGAGAGGTATATAGGACTTACGTCGTTGCCGCCGTGAAGGTTTGTACACTCTTTTTCCATCGCATCAAAAGTCGCTCTCTACGCTTCATTCATTCATTTGGATATACCATTGAGCTAGTCTCCATTTCTGTCGTTCTCTCCAACACGATATACAACTAGCGACAGCAGGTTCTGTCCTATACCACGCATTATCACCATGCATTTCCAATCTGCCCTGCCGTTCCTGGCGCTTTTCAGCTCTGCTTTTGCTGCTGCCATTCCGGAAAAGAGCGACAATGAGAGCTACCTTGCTCGCCGCGCCGTCTCTGGCAAGTCGACTTTCTACGGCGGCAATGTGCAAGGCGGTACTTGCTCGTTCTCTACCTACACTTTGCCTGCCGGCCTTTACGGCACTGCTTTCAGTGGCCAGGCCTGGAACAATGCTGCCAACTGTGGTGGCTGTGTGAAGGTCACACACGGCGGAAAAACGATTACTGCTATGGTAAGATCTTTTTTCTTTCGAAAACATGTGTCGTTCGTTCCTCGCTAACCCCATCACAGATCGTCGACAAGTGCCCCGAATGCGACGAAGGCCACCTCGACCTCTTCTCCGACGCCTTCGCCGCCCTCGACAGCCCCAGCAAGGGCATCATCGACACCTCCTACGAATTCGTCCAGTGCCCCAAGGTCTCCGGGCCCTTGACCATCCACACCAAGTCCGGCGTCTCACCCTACTGGTTCTCTGCCCAGGTCGTCAACGCGAACCGCCGCACGTCGAAGATGGAAGTCTCGACCGACGGCAAGACGTGGAAGGTCGCTGCGCGCACCGATTACAACTTCTTTGAGATCCCGTCTGGTGTTGGCGCGAACTCGGCTTCGATTCGTGTTACGAGCGCGAGTGGAGATGTTATTGTGGTGAAGGATGTGCCGATGCAGGCTGATAAGAGTGTTAAGGCGGCTGTTAACTACAAGTAGAGTATTGCTTGAAGGTTTGCAACCGTCTTGATGATGAATTGATTAGCATTGCTAGCAATACATACGACCATTAGCACAAATGTGAACAGACATCATTCTGACATCTGCTTCTTCTCGGGACCCATCCACTTAAACTCAAAGACTGGAATCCCATCGTGCCTGCCTTCCCAGCTCTGCCTGTGTTGTCCAAAACCTTGAGCTTCGGGCTGAGGAATGCGTGGGAACATGCCCATCTTCATGATAATCTTGCCTGGGTAAGCAGCCGTCACTGACTTGACCGGACTACAACAAATCGTCAGCAACATCACCCAAATCACAGGACAACGAAGAGCTTGATGGCGGTACGTACTTCCCATCCGCCGAGCAAAAGTAGCGAAACACACTATTGCCACTCCCAGTAGCTTTGTCATCGTAATACTTCAGCGTCCCATCACGGTCTTCGATGTTAACTTCGCTCTCGTCGAGGAGCATGTTGGAAGCGATGTAGCTGCCTGCTACTTTGCGGCAGTTGGCACAGGAGCAGAGGTGGCCGCGAGGTTTGGAGAAGAGGTCTTTGGCTGTGATTGTGACGCGGATGCTGCCGCAGAGACAGCTGCCTGTCATGCCGTTGGAGAGGCTGGATGGATCGTGTTGTTTGGGGTCACCGGTGAAAGGAGGCATTGTGGGAAAGAGTGGTTCTTGATGTTTGGTTTGGTTGGTGAGTAGGGTTGGAGTGATGTGACGAGTTCAATGGGTTTAATGTGAATTGATGCAATTTATGAGACGTAAGTGCGATTGAGACGGAATGGGTGGTAGTGGATTGCCAGGCTCAATGTCAATTGGATTCCATGGGTAGATGTGTGGTTGGTAAGTGAGTGGATCCAAGTTATATCCGGGTGACAAAGGCGTGAACGACTCCGCACCTCTCCATTGACGCGAGAGCCGATGCTTTAGTCAATGCAATTACTTCACAAGGACGTGCTCAGCGACCGGCAGACTCGTCCAAGGCTTACCTGTCTAATCAAAGAATGGTATCCAAAATCTTGAGTACTCTCGATAGCCACGCAACAAGGCTAGGTTGTAATAGTGTATGTATTTGTGTATGTGCTGTCACCCCAACCCTGTACCCTAATGGGTGACGTCGTCTTTGAATAAAGTTTAGATACTGCGGGGATCGCAACTGCTTCACGCGTAGATGAGTCCAGGCACGCGTCGTTCGCGGTGAGCAGTTATCCAAAAAGTGGCAACGGCCAGCGATCACTACATCACACACACATACGACCATGCCATGTCTTCCAGCGATGAATACGGCGTCGAGGGTGACGATACCGAATTTTTAGCCGCCGCAACTCAGGTTGAAGCAACCCAAAATGTCGACTTTGCCGCATCACCACGCCCTACCAAGCGCCGTCGTATAAGCAGGCTGCCGCAGATTGATGGAGCGAGCTCTGATGTGAGCGAGGGACTGGGGAATGATGATGTCGAGTCACCACCAAGGACAGCCTCAAGACACTTTGGAGCAAGGACAGCGCCTACTCCGACCGAAGACAGTGGGCAAGATGAATTCGAGGAAGATGAGGAAGAAGAGGACATTCGAGAGCCAGAGTCAGACCCCAGCTACCTTCTCCCGGGAGAGGACCCAGATGGCGAAGACCAAGCTGCAAAACAATCCAAATACAAGATACATATTCCGAAAAATGGCGGCCAGTTGCCGGACATGATCTTCACACAGACCCAAGCGAATCTTGATGAGGACCCGGCTGCGATACGAGGCGCAGTGTGGAAGAAACCAAGGCCACCTCCGCCGCCTCTATTCAATGCGCCGAGCGCGGTGAATTCTAGGCAAGCGCCCAATCCTGGTCCACAGAACGTGCCAGTCGCGAAGCCACGTTTGGGAGGAAGCCTCGATGCCTTTGTACAGCGCTCAGCAGCAATCAGCCGACCCAAACCTGTGGAGAGCGATGAAGCGTTGGCCATGCGTCTACAAGCGGAAGAGAACTCCCAGAATCGTCAGCCATTCAAGCCCAATCAGCCTGTCATCAACGATTCGCAAGCACTTGTAGACTTCACACAGGATCTCGAAGATCTGCCCTCCGATGCCTTTTCGTCGTCTTCATTCGAGAAGTCACCAAACAAGGAGGTCATCGAAATATCGTCACAGCTTGGTACTTCTCAACGGCCGAACGGTGGCCTGAGAGGGCCTCAGACCGGCCTGAAGCAGATGAACATATTTGGGCAGCCTGCTACCCAGTCGATGTCAGCCTCGCAAGCAGCTGCGAAGAAGCATGCATGGCCGCTGAAAACACGTGACGAAGCTGTCACGCATCACAAACTTGACCCTGAAGCCATGAAGACATGGGTGTACCCGACCAATCTGGGTACTATTCGTGATTACCAATTTAACATCGTTGCGCGCAGTCTGTTTCACAACACCCTTGTCGCGCTTCCTACTGGACTAGGCAAGACGTTCATCGCTGCGACAGTGATGCTGAACTACTACCGTTGGACCACCGACGCCCAGATCATTTTCATGGCTCCGACCAAGCCTCTTATTGCGCAGCAGATGGAAGCATGTTACGGCATCGCAGGCATCCGCAGGAACGACACCGTCTTGATGACAGGTGACACATCTCCTGCCATACGAGCCGAGGAGTGGCTAGAGAAGCGCGCATTCTTCATGACGCCGCAGACCGTGATCAACGACCTAAAGACCGGCATATGTGATCCGAAGAGAATCGTTCTGATCGTTGTTGACGAAGCTCACAAAGCTACAGGTGGCTATGCCTATACCGAAGTGGTCTCTTTCTTGCGTCGCTTCAATCCAAGCTTCCGCGTCCTGGCTTTGACAGCAACGCCAGGATCTAGCGTTGAAGCTGTACAATCTATTATCGATCATCTCGGTATTGCTCGCGTTGAAGTTCGAACCGAACAATCTCTCGATATTCGCCAGTATACACACGAAAAGCAGACTGAGACAGAAATCTTTGACTGGAGTGACGAGCAAAATCTGATCATGGAGCACATATCCAAAGCGATCAAACCAGTGCTGGACAAACTCAACTCACAAAATGCCTACTGGTCGAAAGATCCCATGCTGCTCACTGCTTTCGGTCTCACGCAGGCCCGGAAGAAGTGGATGATGTCCGAGGCCGGTCGCAAAGCGCCACAGGGACTCAAAGGCATGGTCAACACAATATTCACCGTTCTGTCTCAGATCGCTCACAGCATTTCGTTACTGAAATTCCACGGCATCACACCGTTCTACTCCAGCGCGCTCGAGTTTCAGAAGAATGTGGAGAGCGGGCAGACTAAGTCGAAGTATGCCTCACAGATTACCCAGCATGAGGACTGGGTGAAAGCCATGGGCTACATGCGTCGCTGGTCTAATAGTCCGGACTTCATTGGCCACCCCAAACTTGAGTACCTGCGTGAAGTGGTACTCAACCATTTCCTGGATGCTGGAGAAGGCCGTCAGGGTGTCGATGCGCCTGCTAGGGCCACAAGGATCATGGTCTTCGCTAGCTTTCGTGACAGCACTCAGGATATTTGCAGAGTACTCAAGCGCAACGAGCCGATGATCCGTCCACATGAATTTGTTGGTCAAGCGAGCTCCAAGTCGTCCGAAGGTATGAATCAGAAGAAGCAAAACCAAGTTATCCAAGACTTCAAAGCTGGCACTTTCAACACACTCGTGGCAACCAGTATTGGCGAGGAAGGCTTGGACATTGGTGATGTCGATCTGATTGTTTGCTACGATGCCTCGGCTTCGCCTGTACGAATGTTGCAGCGCATCGGTCGTACTGGACGCAAACGTGTCGGCCGCGTCGTGTTGCTTCTGATGCGTGGCAAAGAAGACAACGATTACGCGAAAGCGCAGGATAACTACGCATACATCCAGAAGACCATTGCCGACGATTCCAAATACAACTACCGAGACGACCAGAGTCCTCGCATTTTGCCCAAGGAGGCCAAGCCTGTGGTCGACAAACGCATGATCGATATTCCAGCCGAGAACACTCAGCCGGTCGATTTGAACGAGAAGAATCGCAAGCGAAAAGGCAAGGGCAAAGTCAAGAAACCACCGAAGAAGTTCCACATGCCCGACAATGTACGCACCGGGTTCGTCAGTGCTAGTCGCATGGACTCGGATGGGGAAGAGGACGAAGATAAGCCAGCGCCGAAGAAGGCAGCGAAGAAGGCTCCGGCCAAAGCAAAAGTGAAGCCAGTGACGCCTCCACCCGAGCCGGCACAGATACCATTCATCGACGACGTTCTTCTAACCGCCGAGCAACAGCGCGAGCTTGATCAAAAGTATGCACAAACCAGCGACAATGCTCAAAATACCGTGATCCAGGCACCCGATCCTTCAAAGCTCCCAGCTTCGTTACGCTCGCTGGGAGGATATAAATATGTCTGTCATGGCCGAGCAGCGGTGGCTGTTTCGAAAGCAATGCAGCTTGTTCAAAGCATTGATACCGATCGCGTTGACATGATGAGGGCCCGCTTTGACGAGAAAGATCTGAAAGACCTGGCTGGAGCGAAAGCACGACTTGTCGACCCTGAAATCGTGGTGGACGTTTCAGAAAACGAACTCCCCGAAATACCGGTCACAAAACCAGCCCCGAAAGCGAAGAAGCCCCGCGGCCGTCCGGCGAAGAAGCAGACGCCAGCACGACAGAGGAACAACTACGGTTCTGATGCCATGGAAGGCGAGGAGTCAAGCCCTGAGCCCACGCCTGCCAATATGCGCATTGGCACGCAGGGCATCGACCTGGGATCGCACGATACGAGTGGCGAAGAAGATGACGAGGAGCCGGACAGCGAGCTGGACGCTTTCGTGGCACGAAGTGATGACCCCATCGAGACTTTCTCAAGTTCTCTGCCTAACACGCAGCAGTTCGGTGCGCAGCCGGCGAAGAAGGGCGGCAGGCTCAAGGCTCGCAAGCAGGCGCCTATTCTTGAGGAATCAGATGAGTCGGATGACGACCCTGTGGACGAAGGTAGCAATGGAGAAGGAGAAGAGACGCCTAAGGCCTCGCGCACAATCGTCAACCTCGATGATGACGATGACGAAGACATGGACGATGTCTCCGTCCCTGCGGCAGGGAGGACGAAGAAGCGCCGCGTGATCGGAGACAGCGACAGTGATGAATAGCATTCTAACCCAGGGCTACATCTTGCAGGTACCATTGTGTTGGCATCAGAGATCACGCATGAATTAATACTAAAGACTACGGACAATCTACAAACCAGCAAGAAATGCAAAAAAAAACCTATCTTCCCCAAGAACAATTCTCTGCTTACGCACAAAAATTCTTAGCCCTTTCACTCCAAATACTCCTCGATCACATCGTCCATATCACTTTCCAAACCATGGTACCAAAGCTGAGGCATCGCACCAGGCCTAGGCTCTTTCTCGTTCTCGGCAATCACCACCTCAGCGTCAAACACACTGCGCTTGCCGCTCCTCTTCTTGAACGCGGCCGTCGGCACCGCGCCATTCAGGTAGTTAGTAGCATAAGTGCGGCAAGTGAAAGTACTGCTGCTCGCGCTCCTCGATGCCGGCGCCACAGTGCGAGTCACAAACACGGTCGTCGTGCTCGTCTGTGTGCCTCCGCCTTTGCCGCTCATCGTGACCGTCATGTAGCCGCCCCCGCCGGTTGTGACTGTGACGACGCCGCCGCCTGAACCGCCTGTGCCGCCCGGTCCGTACGTGTTGGGCCCTGTCGGGGTTGCGGTTACGGTCACGGTTCCTCCGCCGGGACCGGTGCCTGCTCCTGTGCCTGGGCCGGTTCCGGGTCCTGTGCCCGGGACGGTGCGCTCGCTGACGCTGATTGAAATCATTGTCGTGGTTACGGTGTTGGTGGAAGCGGTTTGCGGCACGTAGGAGACGCTGACGGCGGTTGATACTCCGTAAGATGTGACGTATGAGATGCCGTTGGAGACATATGTGCTCACTGTGGTCCTGATCTCGTAGATGGTTGATGGAACGTAGGAGATTGCGGTCGTGGTCGTAGTCACAGTCTGCGTAGGCGCGGGAACGTAGCTGATGCTGACCGCGGTTGTGATTCCGATAGATGTCACATACTGGATGCCGTTGGAAGTGTAGGTGCTCACCGATGTGCTGACAGCGTACACGGTCGATGGAACATATGCTGTGGTGGTTGTTGTCACGGTTTGTGTTGGCGCTGGGATGTAGCTTACGCTGATGGCTGTGCTGACTCCGTACGAAGTGATGTACTGCACGCCGTTCGAAGTGTACGTGCTTACTGCGGTGCTGATGGCATAGATTGTCGATGGGACGTAGCTGACCGAAACAGTAGTGGTTGTCTGAGTCTGCGTCGGACCAGGACCAGTTCCAGGGCCAGTTCCAGGGCCAGTTCCAGGGCCAGTTCCAGGACCCGTTCCAGGACCCGTACCCGGACCTGTGCCTGGACCTGTGCCTGGACCTGTGCCGGGACCTGTTCCTGGGCCCGTCCCTGGACCAGTACCAGGGCCTGTACCGGGACCTGTTCCTGGACCAGTTCCAGGTCCAGTGCCTGGTCCGGTCCCAGGTCCAGTTCCAGGTCCCGTTCCAGGCGCAGTTGTAATGACAGGCGAAGCCGACATAGTCGCAATGATAGTAGAACCATAATCTCCAGGATTAGTACCAGGGCCTGTACCATTTCCGCCAGGACGAGGTGTCACGAGACGGGCAGCAGTAATGCCCAGCTCATTCACGCCATTCGAACCAGCCTTGAGCAAACAGTTGTCCGAAGCCTTTTCACCATAGTAGTTGATGCCGAGACATTGGCTGCCCAAGTAGAAGTAAAGGATGTTGTACATGTCGCAAGCGGAGATACAGCTGTCGAGCCTGTCCTGGGTTTGGGTCTCGAGAGTCGCATCGGTGAATCTCGTGTTGCAGAGAATGGTGTACTGATTGCCCAAGTTCGCTGTGTAGAGTTCGCCGTTGTTTGCAGGGCATGTTGGACCAGCGCCGCCGCCAGGAACAGTGACAGTTGGACCACCTCCTCCACCGCCTCCGGTGCCAGTTCCAGAGCCTCCGCTTCCACCACCACCGCCACCCGTGGCCGTCGGAGTGACAGTTGCGGGGATCTGAGTGAAGATGTAAGAGCTTCCCTGGCTGTTCGTCGTGGTAACGACTTCTTGACCTGGTCGGGAAGTTCCAGTGTAGATAAAGTATCCAGAAGCCGGGCATGTTGGTTGAGGGCCACACGCCGTGACGGTGTAGGTAGTGAAAACCGTGGTAGTGCCAGTAAGAGGCGGACGAGCCGCGCATGTAGGGTTGTAGCTGCGCGAAGACGAGGTGAGTACCGAAGCGGGAGGACCAGTTGGAACGTCAGTTCCGGGTGTGACCACTGGAGTGATGCCACAGGTAAAGCAAATCACATCTCCACCGCCAGAAGACACTGGAGGAGCGGACACAGATGATGAAGGATACACGTAGAAAGAGCCACTTGACACGCTTGTGAAGGATCCGCCTGTCGGAGCCGTGACCACGACAGTGCTGGTCACAACGTCCACCGGCTGTGATGGACCTACAGTAATCGTTGCCCCCGATGAGAGAGCTAGAAGAGGTTAGCTGAAAGCATGGGGCTATGAGTTTGCTTGAAAACTTACAAAGCGTTGAAGTCGGAAGAAGCGTAGTAGTCACCGTGGTCGGTGGCACTGAGCTCAGTGAGCTGGGAGTTTCATACGCTGGTGGCCCGCCCACCCGAAGTGCAACGATGAGATTGTTGTTAGCCGTTTGGGCACCATTAACAGCGACGAGAAGCTGGCAAAGACGAGTCGCGGTGTTAAAGGCGACACCAGCACATTGCGCATTCTTGCTGCAATTCGGTAGACAGTTCGCTATGTTGTCAGATGCGAAGGGAGCATCGGAGGTGTAGCCGCTAGCGTACTGCGTGTAGCATACAATGTCGTACTTCATGCTCATGCTGTCGACGAAACTTTTGCCGGCGCTTCCTGGACATGAAGGCGATGTATCGACTGGTGTCGGAGGTGGTCCACCCTGAGCGTAGACAGTTCCACCTAGAGCACCAGGTGCGTAAGAGTATCCTGTTACCGAGTTGAATATGGTGCAGTTGGTGTCTACGAAGTTGAAGGCTTTGCAGCCGGTTGTTCTGTCACACAGAGCCCGGCAAGCAGCAACATCGGGCACGATGGCTCTCTTGGAGATCTTGGTGATCATCGCCATGTTCATGTCGGACGCTGAGTCGGCAGCAGATGTGCCATCAGATCCAGACATGCCTGAAGTTCCTGATTCGCCGTCGGCATCTGATGCAAGACTGTTGGAAGATACCTCATTGATGTCCGAAGTGTCGATCTCGGTACCCTCATACAAGATACCGCACTGGATGGCGTAGTTGATGTTGCCGCTTGAGCATGTAGTCTGCTGATCTGCCTCCATGCAGTAGTACGATGAGCTAGTCGGACAAGCAGGAGGAGGTGCATATGAGATGCTCGACGAACGACTGCTGCTGACGCTGCTACTCAAGCCACTGCTACTTGCTGTAGACGATATAGTAGCACGTGGCGACACAGTCATTGATCCCACCGAAGACACGCTAGAAGATGCACTCGAAGATGCGCTCGAGGATCGGCTTGCGGAAGCACTCGGAGATCCCGAAGAGATGCTCGCACCAGGGACAAGAGAGCTCGAGGCGCTTGTGCTCGGGACTTGCGATGTAGATGAATAGCCCAGAGCAGAAAGCTTGAAAGCAGAGATATAGTTGTTACCAGTAGTCGAGGAAAGAGTCCCAGGGGCACTCTTCAGGTAACAGTTTCCGAAGTCGTTGCCAACATAAGTAAAGCCAACACAGCCCTGCGTGGTGTCGCATGCTCCGAAGCAAGCGCCGAAACCGCCACTGTAAACTGGTACGGTTCGGAATGAGGGCGCAGAGCTGTCAGTTGCGCACTTGACTAGGTATGTCTCGCCCAAAGGATCGGTGAAGGTCGAGTCGCATGCTGGATTTGCACCAGGCATGGGTGATGCACTTGCAGAAGACACAGGGCTGATGGTCGAGCTGCTTGGTCTAGAGCTTGATCCGGGTGAGGATGAACTTGCCAGCGAAGAACTGCTGCCAGATCGATTAGAGGACGTGAGTGTAGACGAAGCCGTGGCCGAACCTGTGGCCGATGAAGTGACCGAAGATGTGACTGAAGAAGTGGCAGTGGCAGAAGGAGACGACCCTGACCGACTTGTGGAACTGGGAGAAGCCGTAGAAGAGGTGGATGAGAGGCTCGTCGATGCTGAGGCTGATCCTGGAGAAGAAGTCACCGAAGCTGTGACAGAGCTTGAAGTTGAAGAAGTTTCGTCATCAGGATCTGGAGTTTCACTTGGTTCGCCATCATCGTCCGTCATGGTCGAACTCGGCGTCTCTTCGCCGTCGGTCATAGACATCTCACCGTCGTCGCTTGAAGTGGACGTTGGAGCGTCATCAACTGCTTGGGAGGACGTAGATGTTGTGCTAGCAACTGGCGTGATGCTTGCAGATGGCGTGTCCATGACCATGGAACTGACACTGGTAGTGCTAGGGCTTGCCACAGCCGACGATGACATCGCTGAAGACGATTTTGTCGTCGTAGTGGTGGTAGTCGGTCCAATTGAGGTGCTCTTGCCAGGAATGAGGTTGAGATGGACATCGCTGTCATCACTTGGTGTGAGACGACCAGCAGATTTTCTGAAGGAACAGAACCCTCCTGTGCCGCCGCCGCCAAACGCACTGTACGTGATCGATACGCAGCCAGCGGTCTTCTCGCATTCGTCAACACACAATGAGTAATCGCCTTGGACGTACGCGCTGCTGGATGGGTCGCTAGACTCATCAACGTAGCAAATGATCTCGTAGACTTTACCCGATGAGGAGACGTACTCCGTGCCGTTGGCGTATGGGCAAGGTGCGGCCGTAGGTACTGGTCGCGTGCTCGAAGTGGGAGGTGTATCAATCACAGAGACCGAAACGGATCCTACAAGCGAAGTCGAGACACCCCCGCCTCCGGGAGTTGAGCCACCGCCGCCAGGCACATTCCTCGATGTAGTCGACTGTCCGTTTGCAGAGGGCAGGGTACCACCAATCAAACCATCTCTGTCCGGCTCAACGCGTGTTTGTGGTCCCCTCTTGAGATAACAAGTCCCTCCGCGATCGGAAGTGGTGGAAATAGGAACCCATGTCCAGGCACCACACAGATCATTTGCATCACAGGCACCGACACACTGTCTGTAGTCTCCATTGTCAAATGGTGTACTGGCGAAAGCGCCACTAGTGGTATCTCCAGGGCAGAAGATGGTGTATTTGTGTCCATTCGCGCCATCCAGAACGCTTCCGTCTTGACACGCGGAAGGCGAAGAGCTTGGAGACGCTGGGCCCCCGTTGTTTGGAGTCGAAGTCGGAGTAGTACCTCCTGAGGGCGGTGGAGAGGTATCAGTTCCGCTGACCAAGATAAACGACCACAAGTCTGATCTGGCAGGGTTGGGGCTGGGACTCTGTGCGCCTCTCTTGACGTAGCACGTGCCGCCGCCGTTAGAATTAACGACCCAGGTAAAGGCGGTACATTCAGACTCTGGGGTACAGACATCGAAGCACCCTTCATAGCCTTGTCCAGCAAGAATAGGTTCACTTGCGAACGCTCCCGGACCACTAGTGTCAGAAGAGCAATAGATGCGGTAAACGCGGCCCCCGGGAGCTGTAGTCAGCTGTTTATCCATACCAGGACAGGCCGATGCACTGGGACCTGCTGTAGATGATGGTTGGATTGAGATCATTGGTGTAGTTGTGCTATGCGCAGCCCAGTAGCTTGACCAGTAGGACTCCTCATCGCTGGGCAGTTGAGGACCAGGCTCAAGGCTGGTCGATGTGGACTTGGCTTCGGACAAGCTTGGGGTGGGTGTGATTGATGATAGAGGACCGGTGTACGATTCCGAAGATATGCTGGAGCTCGAGCGACCCATGCCAGCATCGATGGTATTGGTGCTAGGCAGTGGCTGAGTCGAAGCAAGACTGGTGCTGTAAGACGACACTGGCTCTACACCGGCTGGCATCTGATATACTCTGATTGAGTTGAACTCCCAGTATGCCTCCGTAAATGCCGTTGGATTGTTACCCACGTAGTCAACACAGCGGTTCCGGCTCTGCTCAGGGGGGAAAGCTGTATTCTGTGGACAATTCGGATAGTAAACGTAAACCTCTCCAGCCCAGTCCCCACAGAAGTCTGTGTTGATGATGATGTTCATGTTACCGAAATGGTCATCAATGGTACATCCAGGACCCTGCTGATTGACCGCAGGCTTGCCAAACTGAGAGATATCCGGCGAGCCCGATGTAATACTTGATGGAATGGCACCGCGTGGGAAGAACCAGTGCTTCACATAGCTTGCAGTCCATTCAGTGACATACACACCACCACCGTTGTCGTTCAGCGGCTTTCCGTAGTTGTTTGGTATCGTCGCGGCTTCAAGTTTAGATCCACAGCCAGAATTGTAGTTTTCCTTGAAGTAACAATTCGTAGTCTGCAGCTTCGCTGTTTGGTCGCTTCCCGCGATGCTGCAGCCATCGGTGGTGTGCATGGATATTCCATTCTCGGTGCTGTCGTGGACTCCCTCGACGATGTCTGCAACATGTTAGCAGTTTGCCAGTCATGACAATACAGGTGAAGGACCTACCAATCTCGCCGTAGGTAGGCCACGGATCAGGACCGAGAAGCCAATAGGCAGGCCATGTACCGCAGCCAGTCGGCATGTGTTTGATATCGGCGATGAACATGCCATGAGTATACGAGTTGTTACTGATCAAGCGTACGGCCGGGCGACCTCTTCCGCCTAGCGGAAACTTGTTGGTAGTGTCAACGCTCATCCTTGCAGCGCCATTGGTAGTTGTGGTGTATCCATTTCGCAGAGCCGTTGCTCTGTCGACATACTGAACATGTCCGTTCGTGGGATCGCCACCAGTAAAGAAGTTGAACTGGTCGAAGAAAGAGGCTGGTGTGTATTCGTCGACTAACCGATACGGAGCGGCTCCAGGTGCTCCATTGCCGTTGCGAAAGACTCCTCCTCCTATGCTCTGTGCAGTAATGAGTGGAAGCAGAGACAAGAAGCTGGCGATGCTCGTCCTCGAAAAGAACGGCGAGGGCCGCATCGTGAATACACAGCGATATGTGGTTGCTTCAATAGCAGGACTGATCGCGAGTAGTTGTGTACAAGAGACTGAGGAGGCGGGTCGAGATAGGCATTGCGTGCACGACGCGTTGTTGTCCCGGACCTACCGTCTGCATTCCTTAACGCCCAAGGTCCCACCCTGCTGGACAACCCTGTCAACTTGGACATTCCAGCTGATATAGGCCAATACCATGCAAGGTTCGCATAATTCCTCAGACAAATATGAATATGAACTAGCGATAGCGTCTGAGGCGACAGCCTGATCTGGCACGGTAAGCGAATTTTTCAGATGTGAGTTTGGTCAAAACTGTGTCTCTTGCTCGCATTTATAGAGTGAGGATTTGATCAACTGTACTTACTACCCCAAATTAAAGGTGATATTGATGATAATATCCAGCAATATTACGACAGGCAACAAGACGCATGCTGTTTATAGCCGCGGGCTGGTAACTTATAAGCCATCGTCTCAGTGGCGATTTTGTCGTGCGGTCAACATCACACGCCACGTCGACGTCGTGTCGACCGACTTGGATCGCTTCTTCCTCTGTCTGAGCTCATTTGAGGCTTTCGTGATGTCGTGTCGGGCATGAGTACATTACTGTGAGATGGTAGAAATTAGGAGCATCAAGCATCGGTCCTACGCTGCCAAGGGGCCGTTGATGACTCCAGCGTGATCACACGCGACGATTCGCTACTGAAAAGTGGTACCGGGTTCATTTGATATCTCCGTACATCAGGTATCGAGGGGGATTGTGTTATCGGGCTTAAGAGGAAGAAAGAGTCGCGTTCAAGTTCAAAACACCGCTGCATGTGGCTGACAAAACACGACAAGATGACGCCATTGTTAGATCGCCCTGGCCGTGTGTTCATTTTCTATAGATTCCCATCAGCATTGTACAAATCCATTGCTTTGCGTAATTTTATATCGTACTTGCACACCTCATACACCAGCCGAAATCGAAAAAATGGCACGCATATTCGTAACCGGTAGCTCCGACGGCCTTGGACAAGCAGCAGCCAAACTTCTCACCGAGCAAGGCCACAACGTCTTCCTCCATGCCCGCAACAGCACGCGAGCCTCCCAAGCCCAAGCTGCTGTTCCAAAAGCCCAAGGCGTTATCATAGGCGACCTTTCTACCACCGCAGACCTCAAAAAGCTAGCCGCCGATGCCAACAAGTCCGGCCCATTCGACGCAATTGTGCACAATGCCGGTCTCGGACTTTCAACAAACGGCGAGAAGACTGCGGACGGCGTAGCACAGATCTTCGCTGTCAACTCTCTGGCTCCCTTTGTCCTCACTGCGCTGATGGACAAGCCGAAACGGCTACTGTACGTGAGCTCTGGTTTGCACCAGGGTGGTGATGAGAGCTTGGAGGATGTCGCTTGGAATGAAAGGCAGTTCCGACCTTCGCAGGCATACAACGACACCAAGCTACACAACGTCCTTCTCGCCAAAGCAGTGGCGAGACATTGGCCTGATGTTCAAAGCTCCGCCCTGGATCCCGGCTGGGTCAGGACCAAACTGGGAGGCTCGACTGCACCCGGTAGCCTCGACCCACCAGCGAAAATGATAGCTGCATACGCTACCGGAGATTCGGTAGCAAACGACAAGACAGGCGTGTACCTGAACCCCGGCGGTATCGGTAACCCTCACGATGTCACTGGGAAGGTCGAGAAGCAGGACCGATTGCTGGAGATTTACGAGAGCATCTCTGGTGTGTCACTCCCGAAGTAGTGGTGTTTAGTTTTGAATCTGGGGAGAAGAAGTTTGTAGGAAACCCATATATGCCAATGGCTTTCACTGCCTCATAAACTTATGAACTAGTGCTATTGAGCATCGAAGCTGATGTACGCCGACTTCATCGCAGCAATTGTATGAGCAATACTAGCGTTAGCTTCATCATCTCTTATTCTTCAAGAACCGCCCCATATACTCTTTCGGCTCAACGCCGCCATCCTCATAAGCAATAACAAAAGATTCAATGC
>Ga0265797_10003787_pt1 | contig 23864 bp, 17 predicted proteins | sample P2T30metagenome_FD_192433 | JGI IMG/M metagenome (GOLD analysis project Ga0265797, IMG submission 192433) | Plant litter microbial communities from East Loma Ridge, Irvine, California - P2 T30 | ecosystem: Environmental > Terrestrial > Plant litter > Unclassified | place: USA: California... | reverse complement strand
ATACCTGGTATACCACCGCTTCTTTCCACCAGCGGTGCTTGTCGGTTCCGACATACAGGTCTTTCTTTTGCGACATTCTGGAGATTCTACCTGATGACAAGAGGCGTGGTGTCGTGAAGTTTCGTTGATTTTAGCATTGCGAGATACGGTGCATAGTGGTTCACGTCATAGCCGTATGTGGGCCGAGCCAGTCGCGACGGCCAACAGATGTAGTGCATCTCAACGCGTGGGTATGTACGTGGGGCGCGTCAACCCTCCCGATGTCGCGGGGTAGCCGTTGTGCCGACACCCAGCCACTCAGACGGAGACACCAACCTCCCCATGGTATTCTCCATTTCGATGCATCTTCAGATGTGCTTTCAGCAGCAACGTGCATCGTAGCCTAGTGTCATTCGCGCAATATGGTAGATACTGTGAAGATCGCATTGGCTGGCGTAGCTCACGCGCCAAAATACGTCACCAAGCGGCTGCACGGCTAGGCACGCGACCTCCTACCCTCCACAGAAACCGGATGAATGCTACCGTGCAACACGTACCTACAGCAAGACTCCATGTTACCCTCGTGTTCTTAAAGCTTCAGGTACCCCACCGAATCCGGTCCGATAACACCAGCGACCAGCTCACACCAAAATCAAGAGAGCTCAGGAGCTATGACGTACGACAACGATGCTGAGGAAAGAGGCACGTCCGGCTCGCGCACCCCACTCCTGGGGAGATCAGCGCATCAGAGGATAGGACAGGAGAATGAAGGTCCTAAATGGACCTTTACGAGCGTGCTACAGTTCTTTGGTGGTGGCATCTATGCCCCCGACTCCACCACGTATGACCCCCTGGAGATTTTACTCAACACCGAAGACGCAGACGAAAAAGACGAACTCACCACGTTATGGCGAGACAACAAGCTCAGTGAGCTGAACTTCGTCGGTGTTGTGGTGAGTCTCCGAACATCTCTTTTCGTGGTTAATACACTCGGCGCCGTACCTTCCACATGGCGCATGCTTCACGCCGGATCGTGACATGGCTAGGACGGGCACCATCCGTTGCATTGGCTTTCCTCAATCAATGTCAAAGCTCTCGATAGCATCCGACATGCTAATATCCGACAGGCCGCCCTATTAGCTGGCGTTCTCACATCCACCGGAAGCTGGCCGAACATCTTGCCAAATGGGAAAGAATCGCCATGGTCTGTGCGCACATCATGGTACTGCGGTATCATATTGTCGCTTTTCAGCATCCTTACAGCTGCTGATCAGACCGTACGACTGCACCGCCTCTCATCACATCGCGATGGATTGGCCAATATTCGAAAACTGATTGCCAAGACGAATGGCGAGAAGAGCCACTCATCCAAGACTGGACGTCGGACACCTAGCTTGCTACAAATCGTCACATGGCAAATGCCCGTGATGTTTTTGACTTCCGCCACTGTCTGCATGGTCGTCGGAATGTTTTTGCATGTCTGGTCGGCGACCACACATCTGCACCATCCAACACTGTGGGACGATAATACCAAGGTACGTTCGTATGATATCCGTTCTACATAATGTTCTGACTCGTCCAAAAGGTTGCCGTCACGTTCAGTACTGTCGCTATCCTAGCAATGACGCTGTTCTTCGTCGGTCAGATTTCGCTTTACTCTCCAATTCGACAATGATGTCATACCCACGAACAAATGTTGAACATATCTGGAATTTTGGGGGAGCCCATACTCGGCTCAGGCCTTCGGAGGCCTTCCTTCATATCACTACAAAGCCGATTCTCAGCGATTTGGTTCCAATTCCACAAGTGTTTCTTCATTACCCGACTAGTAGCAATTCCTATTCTGATTGTCGAGCTTGCGCTGGCCTCCGCGGTGTCGTTTGCTCAGTGCGCCTGACCTAACCACGCAATCAATTCAAGGGTATAAAGCGACGGAAAGCGCCTTCTTTAAGACTTCTCTAGCCAGTCATTCTGCACTTCGTCAGGCAAACGCAGTATATAACGCTGATGTCTACCTGTTTCACTACTCGAGCAAATTGGCCTCCGTCATTGCGGGGTTTCCCTTTCTACAGATAGGGCTTGGCTCGCCGACTTCCACGCGACCAATACAAATTTCCACATTAGCTCACCGCATTTGTTCTATACGTTGCTCACAGACTCAACCACGACCTTTATATCATAACGTCTTCCCCCGCATCAGCAATTTCTTATATACAATCCGCTCAAGCAACATCTTATGGCGACGGTATCAACAGCGGGCTCGTATGAGCAGTACAAGCTTGATACCAAGCGCTTCATCTTCTGGCTCATTGACACTGCGAAGAAGCGGGACTACGACATCGCTGATCCAGCCAAAACCCAGCAACCCTCGAGACGGCTGAAAGGCCAAGCGAGGACGCAAGCAAAGCAAGCGACCCTCCAAGCGACCGCGTCGAAGATCGAATATGTTATCTCGACGGAAAAGATCCTCGACTTGGTGAAACATATCGCAAACCATAAGGAAACCTCGACAATGCCCAAGTTCGTCTGGTACTCCTACAAGCGGGCCGTGAAAACGCGCCAGGCGTACGCCGACCGCTACGCTCAGGAAGAACTTTCGGAGACGGCCTCAGGCGATGGCCACATCTACTTCTTGTGGCTGTTGAAATACTGTCACAAGATCCTCAAGAATAAGGTCTCAGTGCAGGCGGTCAGCCGACCGGAGACTGCAGCACCTGCGCAACTTCGATTCAACATCGCGACTGAACCGAAATCAGCGCCATCTCTCCTTTCGGTACCCGAATCCGCATCGCAGGCTATTGATAATAGTCAGGAAACCGCACCGGAAGAAATCACCGCTGCTGAGGCCGAACGAGAAGCAAAAGGTCACAAGCTGGATGAGCTGGCTAGGAAATTTGAGCTCGACATGAAGGTGAAACAAGACGCGGAGGCTGAACTCGAAACGGAGAGGAAAGCCAAAGAAGAGATCGCTTTGAGGAAGTCTTGTCTGGCAGACGATATGCGCATCATCGTCGAGCAGCTGGAGTCCGACTGGAACGACACTCACAAGGCCGCTAGCAATGAAGATTACTTGGACGAGACCCGAGCCACTCTCATGACGGAAGCTGCGTTCCACCTTATACGCCACAAGGAAGAGGCCTTGGCAAAAGAAGCTCATGAGAAAGGTCTTCCGCCATTCGATCCCTCTCTCGATGACGATGACTTCTTCGGCAAGACATCGAAAGCGCTCAGAAAGATCGAGGCGGAGCGACGTTCACAACCAGGAGAGTATTTGTTCTTCGCATCGCGGTCGATCATCCAAGATGACGTCGCGAACCGGCATTCAAACGAGGACTACGACTTCCTTGTTCACTACTTGTTTGAAGCCGCACTGAAACCAGTAAGTCCTCCTTGGTCTACCAAAAGCCTGTTCCATATCCACACTGATTACTGACCATTGTATAGCAAGCCAGAAGGTCGCATGAGGAACAGTACCAGATGCCACTACTACCAGGATCATTAGACGCTCTGTCTCGCGCGTACGGTTCGCTAGGTTCTTTCGGCTTCATCTCAATGGTTTTCATATTCGTCGCCGAGTTGGCGATCAGAATTCGAACGAAAGACCAAACTCGTTCGCTGAGGGATTACATACCAATGTCACGTCGGGCGAGGGATGAAGAAGCCCAGTTCGCATCTTGGGACGACCGGAAAATCATGTTCCCACATCTACTTCAGCAAGTCACAGACTCAGGGTATACACACCGAGGTCTGATCCTAGAACGGCCATTCTCCCATGCCCGGTACGCTAAGATGCGGATGTTGCCGCGTGACCATCTATTCTACGGTTTGCAGGACGACTACCCGTGGCCGGTAGGTCTCGAAGTGAGGAACGTCATCGAAAAACATGGCGACAGGTCTGCGCGCCAAGTGGCCGCCGCTCGGTACATTCTTCCACCACGAGACGGCGACTTCTTGCGTAATACCATTCCGACTCTGAGAGCGAAGCTTTCCCTGGTTCACCTTTTGCTGCGCGAGGAAATGGGACTCGGCTTTGCCAATCTCAGTCCACAAATCTTCGCCATAGCCCATTTATACAACTGCTTCCAAAAGCGGGGCTGGATCAACGGTGTCTGGCCGGAGATTGAGCTCATCATGGACCGGCATTCGAAGAAGATCTTCTCCACCGCAATACCCACGAAACCAGATGAATTCTACTCGCGCCTACTGCTTGTAGCCGGGTACTCAACCACGTTCATCAAGAAAACTCGGAATGCGGACAAGGACGTTTACCGTAGCCGCGATTTTGGGAAAGCCACCCACAAGACGTGCGAGTTGGAACCGCTTCCGATGACGAAGATTCTCCGCGACTATGTCCACCAGAGGGAAACGGGCGTGCGCACCTGGTATCGCATGGATGAGGAGATGGCCAAGCACAGCGAAAGTTCTTCACGGACGCAAGGTTCTGGCGACCTGAACATCTCGTCGTTTATCAAGGAGCTTCGCAACTCGAAAGAGCTTCCTCAAGTTCTGGACCGCCTGGAATTTGACTACATCAGTCTGACACTGCAATGCAACGAGCTTTGCGAGAAGATCGATGCGGAACAAGCCAAATTCAGTGCTACTGGACAGAAAATACACAAAGAGGCGGACTGGAAGTCGCCTACCAGCGACGGGTTCATGGTTGTGGCAACGCTCCTTGGAGATCTCGACCGCGTTGTGATGAAGAAAAAGCGCAATCCCAAGGGAAACATGGACATGGCAGATACGACCAATGTTGTTGACGCAGCTGTTCGAGTGATGCAAGGCTTCCTGGATGGGCTGAAGAAGTAGGAGAAGAGGCGGACGGTCTGATTAGGCAGTTGACTTGAACAATGATACCCCAAATAGTATCTTCGCGGAGTAAATCGGATGGACCGTGATTGGAAAACTTCCCGTATAACAAAGACGCATCGAATATGTGACTTCACACCACCTTCGCTTCATGGCTGGTTCACTGCACTGATATCAGACCGGCTCCCCACCTGTGTAACAATTCAGCTCATCTCATCTGTCGTGTAAAACTTACTCCGCATCTCTGCAACCCGGTTGAGATCCCCAAATACACATCCGCCAATCATGTCGAGGCACACGGGCTGCGGCTGACTGATGGCTCGGGACCACGACGCCACTAATAAAGCTTCGTATATGCACTCCAGGTCTACAGTGCCCGTGGAATGGTGTGATAGTTTCCCGCGCCGGCTGGAATGCTGGGACCCAGAAGTTTCGAGAAAGCTTAAGATGGAGCTAGAGTCTCGCATGGTAGTGCCAGTGAAGTGTCTCAACCTCAACCTTCTGCAACATGCGTCTTTTCAAGCTCTATTCCGCTAGTCTTTTCCTGTTCGGTGCAGCGTCTGCGTACGGCTATCCAAGCAATTCATGTGAAGACTTGGCCTTGGTACTGCCCAACCGCACCTTCTTCCCCGCAGCAGCAACCTACAACGCATCTATCCAATCGTACCCTTTCCTTCAACTTCGGCTGCATCCATCATGCATTGTCCGCCCGATATCAGCAGAAGATGTAGCAACCGCCATCAAAATTTTGCGATTGAGCAACAGCACCAAGTTTGCGATCAAAGGCGGTGGTCACAACGCTAACGCCGGTTTCAATAACATCGATGATGGAGTAACAATCGACATGCAGAGCATGAAAAAAGTCGAGGTCGCGAGAGGAGATCAAGTTGTAAGGGTCGGTGCGGGAGCGCTGTGGCAGGACGTATACGACGAGGCTGAGAAGCGGAAACTGACGGTACTTGGGGGTCGCATTGGCGTCGTCGGAACTGCTGGCTTTCTGACTGGAGGTAAGCTGAGATTCTTGTAACAAAATTATGAATAGGAGACTGACTGATATTGTCCAGGAGGTGTATCTTTCTTCAGCCCAGAGCGTGGATGGGCATGTGACGGCGTCGTCAACTTCGAAGTTGTACTCGCCAGCGGGAAAATTGTCAATGCCAACGCTACATCGCACTCTGATCTCTTCGCGGCGCTCAAAGGAGGGCAGCTCAACTTCGGTATCGTGTCGCGCTTTGACCTGAATGCCTTCCCTGCTGGTCCAATCTATGGTGGAAGAATCGTCTTCGGGCCCAATGCCACGACGCCTTTACTTTCTGCGTTTACCAATTTCAAGCTCGGGGAATATGATCCATATGCAGCGGGCTGGGTTACTGTGCGCTACAATCATACGGCAGCGACGTTCACTCCAGTCAGCATCATGTGGTACACACGGCCAGCGCAAAGGCCTGGGGCACTGAAGGCGATTTTCGAGACCAAGCCGCAAGTCATAAATGGCATGGTTGAAGCTCCGATCAGTGAGCATGCCAGGAATGCATCGAGACAAGTGGCTGCAAACCCTCAGCGCACCATCTGGGCAACGACCTCCTTCGCCGTCTCACCGACGATGATTCATCGCATCCACAGTTTGTGGAAAGAAGTCGTCCCGGAGATTGCGGCACAGTACGCCTATGCTAAGCCTGTCGCAGAGATCACATTCCAGGCTCTTCCTGCACCCCCTCGCAATGGCACATCGCCTAATAGTCTGGGCTTTGGACCAGAAGAAACGCCAGAGAAAAATCTGGTATTCCTGCAGATAATCTTCACATTTGAAGACGCTGCCGCTTCGGATGGGTTCGAGGAGGCTTTGAAGGACTTGGTGAAGCTAGTTGAAGGGCTGACGAAAGAAGAGGGTGTCTTCCATCCATACAAGTACCTCAACTTCGCAGCATCGTTTCAGGATCCGCTGGGAAGCTATGGCGGAGTTGAGTTGGGAAGGATGAGGGAAGTGGCGAGGAAGTACGATCCAACGGGTGTTTTTCAGACGCAGGTGCCGGGAGGGTTCAAGCTGTTTTGATACATATGGGCGCGAATGTGAGGAGCAACGGGCGTGAAGACATCGCGGGCGCGTCGGTGGGGTGGCTGGGACTCGTCCACGCCCGCGGGCGTGCGGGCGACACCGTCCAAACCCAAACTGGCTAGTGCAGGGGTGAGTTCCATTAAACCCACGCAACCACGACCGCCGTCATTTCGTTAGAAACTTGCATCCAATATATCGAATGCGTTGCTTGTTGCTATGAACTCTGTGCGATGTATCAGTGTCATTAAATATGGAAAGTTCCAAAGAAGGCGGATGTCAAGGCGTTCCCCGCTGAGCCGCCCGCGATGCTGGCTATTTAAAACGCAAATGGGTACGTGTAACTGCTCCTGTGCTCTGAGTTCGCAAGACGATGGTTGATCGAGACCGCACGAGGACGAGCTTTATCAATGATCGCGACTAGTATCGCTTCCAGTCTTACTTGATTACCATACTGAACGCTTTCCCGAGGGCCTCAGATGGCACGGTGGACATCTCGAACGACACGTTCCATCAACTCTTGATACCACTTGTAGGACCACTGGCAACCTACCGCTGTCTGTCTGTCTAAATTGGTCAGATCGAGAAGAAATGGAGGCAGTGAAGGGCTCATGGAAGTGGCGGCTAGCATTCACTGTCATGGGAATCGCCTAGCAAATTCTCTCACTGAAAGTACTCTGTAGCACGGCCACAATATCCAAACAACTCTTGGGAAAGCATTTGCCATAAGCAGCCGCGTTGCGCATCGCAAGTTTTTCCTCTCGCCACATCAACCCAGCTGTAGGTACAGATCTTCAATTACAGTCAACCTTGGAACACATCAACAACCGCCTCACAAAGTCCACAGGTTATCAAAATCCACTCGCAACCCTCGATCAACCTTTGAGGACCTCGATATCGGCAGTCACGCCCATATCTCGGCAGTTTACTACGCCAACACCGCGCATATTCCCCGTGTCAAGATGGATCCTGTAACCATTGTTCTTTGGGTGTTCGTAGCCCTGCTGGAGATTTGGCTGGTCTTTGCACTCGCCTACGCCGGGCTGCAGAGATACGATGGACGGAACTTCTTCGAACGATTCGTGGCCGCTTTGCTATTCCGGTTGTAGACGACGGAGTGGAACAAGGTGGACGCATGACGCTGGATGGAGAACACACTTGGGGGAAATGGGGCGTTGCTAAAAATGAGATGGAGTCATCGGAATGACATGCAATGTATGCGTCGACGGAACGTCACGCAGCGTGGTCAGATCTAAGCTGGATGTGAAGGAACTCTATATTTGTCACATGTCCCTACAACTGCAGTTCGTTCACCATTTCCTCCCCTGACAACCCCGCGAGCAAATTCTTGACACTCTCCGTAGCCATCTGTACCCGTGTCTCAATCGTAGCGCTGCCAATATGCGGAACAAGCACAGCTCTCGGCTGTTTCAGAATCGGGTGATCAGCTGTGATGTTGGGCTCATTCTCTATCACGTCCAGCCCAGCACCAAATATCTGCTCTTGATCCAGCGCGGTAACTAGTGCATTAGTGTCGATGATGGGGCCTCGCGCGATGTTGACGATAACAGCGAGCTTCTTCATCTTAGAGAAGAAGTCTGTGCTTACGAGATGCTTGGTTTCGGGCGTGAGGGCGCATCCGACAACGACTACATCGCTCTCTTGTGCGAGCTGGTCTGTGCTGTTCGCCGGCTCGATGGGGATAGTAGCGTTCTCGATGAGGCTAAAGTGATCCTCTTTGACGGGCTTGCCAGGCTTGGACGTGAGATAGATGGCCTTTTTGATCCCGAACGGCAGTAGTCTCTGTAGCGAAGCCTGGGCAATCCTTCCGAATCCCAAGAAGCCGATAGTTGATCCTCGGATTTGCGGGCCCGTCATGAGCAGGGGATGCCATGGCATCTGAGGCCATTCGCCCTTTGCGACTTTCGTCATCGACTCTCCACCTCTTCTTTGGGCCATGAGAATGAGCATGATGGTGAGGTCTGCTACGGCGTCGGTGAGACATGTTGGTGTGTAGCCGAGACGTACGTCGCGTTTCTTCAGCGCGTTTCGGTCGACATGGTCGGTACCGACGGAGAATGAAGCGATGGCTTTGAGTTGAGATCCGGCTGCTTCTAATAGCTCTTCATCGACTTTGTCTGTGAGCATGACTAGGATTCCGGTTGCACCTTTCGCATTCTCGAGAAGCCATGGGCGCGGACATGGCTGCATGCATATCGTCAGCAACGCGTCTTCTCGCCAACGATAGAGACCTACCTTTTCGGATTGCCATTGCACAACTTCCAAGTCTTCCTTTTTCGCATCGAGTAGTCTTTGCGCCTCATCAATCAACTGTCGCGTTACAACGACCTTGGTCTTCGACATGTTGCTGTTGATTCGTGCGGCTGAGGGGTCACAGCGATCGGCGTTGGGCGGGGTAGAGCTCGACTTCGTCGCAGTAGCACCGTCACGAGGAATTGGTGAGATGTGCTGAGAAACTTGCGATAGTCTTTGCATTGGAGTGGGATATGTGTCAAGCCGTTACTGTCTCAAAGAACCCATCTTCACAACTTTGCTGCCGGACATCTTTGGCCCGAAGCATCCGCCAATAAGCGTTCGAGTATGAAAAGCGAATACACCCTCGGATGAGTTGTCTCCTTGCTCTCCATTGCTACCACGCACCAGAAGATAGAGAGTCTCTTACCAGTCGTCGTGGAATTCAGAACGTTGAATTGGTTATCTTTGGAGGTAACACACGTCGCTGCCCACTCGCGCTGGCAAGTGACGCTCCCAAAGTAGCAGGTACAGCCGATGCGCGCCCCACTCCCACCATATCACCTCCTCTCCATCTTTATCTTCATTGACAAGTCTCTTATTCAGCGCTGTAATCGTTCATAAGCTTTAACATAGACTCAGTCTTTGCAACTCTATTAAAAAAAAAGCCACCACTAAGCCAAAGTTAACATGGAGGAAAGAGCGCGCATCCCTGTCGCGCCACCCATCGCCAATCCACTGCCTTCGTACTGGCACGACCCCAAGTCTCATCTTGCAAATGTCACTGAGCCAAAAGCTACAACGGCTACGCAAACCTACGACTATGTCGTCATTGGATCCGGCATCTCAGGCACAATGACCGCCTACAATATCCTCAAAACCTGGCCTGACGGGCGCGTGGTGATGTTGGAGGCACGTGAAGTCTGCTCAGGCGCTACGGGTCGCAACGGCGGACATACCAAAGCGGCAAGCTACCGCAGCTACACCCACCATGTACAAGAGCTTGGCAAAGAAGAAGCATTAAAGATCGCCCGGCTGGAATATGCCAACATAGTTGAGACGCATCGTATGACGGAGGAATTGGGCTTGAACTGCGAGAGTAAGTTGTGTAACACGGTCGATCTTATCTACGACAAGCCTACTTTTGAAGCGGGAAAACTGGCGATTCAGATGCTGCGGGTCGATGCAGAGGAGAAGGAGAAGGAAGTGGGAAATGCTGCTTGGTACGAGATCCATGAGGATATCGCCGATATACAGCACAAGTTCTCTGTTGCAGCGGAAAACAGCAATCCAACAATTGAAACGAAAGAGAAGCTGGCGGGCGCCTTCGAATACGTAGCCGGTAGAATCCACGCATATCGCTTTACGACAAATTTGCTCGCGGAGTGCGTCAAGAAAGGACTACAGTTATGCACGAATACGCCAGTCCACGACATCCGTCCCTCGGCGGAATCCGAAGGCGAGAGTGGTAACCGCTGGGATGTGTGTACCCAAAAAAGTACCATCACGTCCAAGAACGTCATCATCGCAACTAACGGCTACACACCCTACATCATGAAGGAACTCCAAGGAGCCATCGTGCCAATGCGTGGACAAATCACCGCACAGCGGCCAGGAACTTCGACGAAGCTGCCAGCTCCATTACCAACAACATACTCATTCATCTACCGCGATGGCTACGAGTACATGATTCCTCGGCCCTTGCCAGACGGAGGACAGCAAATCGTTATTGGTGGTGGTTTGGGCCGTCTACCCCAGGCCGGTCCGAGCGAGTACGGAACGGTTGACGATAGTACCTTGAACCTAGAGATATCGAAGTACCTCAACGAGAGCTTGACTGGATATTTCGGCGCCGAGAACTGGGGTGAGACGTCTAAAGAAAAGGCATCGCGCCGCGTGGTGCAGGAGTGGACAGGAATTATGGGCGCGACGGCTGACGGACGACCGTTTGTAGGCGAGGTGCCAGGTAAAGAGGGCTTGTGGATGTCCGCGGGCTTTAATGGCCACGGTATGGTGTTATGTTTGAAGTCTGCGGAGGCGTTGGTGAAGATGATGGAAGCTGGAAGTATGAATGGGAAACCAGAGTGGTTTCCTGGGAGCTTTTTGATGACACAAGAACGATTGGAGAAGTGCAGTTTTCGTGGTCGTACTGATATGCAGGTATCTGAATGATTAATCTGACAATCATCCGTCACCAGACACTCTGATTTTGCTACAACATACCCAACGATAGTGCAGAGATGGTGTTCTGTTGTACGATGACACCTCAACGTAACACAGCTCTTGGTAACACACTTCTTTTTCTCTTACGATCTTTCCAGTCCTCCCTTGCCTGTGCGGGTAGGTAACAGCAAATGCAGAAGACTAAACCCCATGCAGCCCCGATCAAGTGTGCCACAGCATAAGCTTTCGGCCTCGATCGCTTCAAGATGTCTTTTCTTTGTGTATATCCAGGTCGTTCCCGCCGGAACCATTGGCACTCTGGACCTAGAGTTCCTTTCAGCTCTTTCACCCATTCTTTCTCAGTATAGAACATGTCGCGTTCTCCATCTAAGCATCCATACGTCGTGTATTCCGGCCGAACCGAGCTGTGAACTTGTCCCGGACGCCTGGTGGCTATCGTAAAGTACACTTTTGCACCCCGTTCCTCGGCTTCAATAATCCAAGGACGCATTATTTGACAGATCTTGTGTATCTTCCGTGCCACACGAGGTATGGCGCTGGCTTTGAAGATGGAGATGCCTAGCTCGGTGCGGAAGGTGATGTCGAGTCGGAAGTTTGGGGTCCAGGTGCAGTCGGAAAGGGCTTTCAAATCGGATGCGAGTGTTTTGACGCTGACAGAGTCGGAGCTTCCCTTATCCAATGATCCCTTGATAGTTAAATTAGGAAGCTTCGCATCGCGTGGGGTACGTCCCGCTCCGAACATGTCCGCGCTGAGAAATTCTGGGAGCTTGGTCGGCGTACTGATCTTGAAGTGCGGGTACTTTTCATAGAGTATGTCAATCATTTCCGCTGCGAAAGGTGGGTAAAAGAGCGAAATCCAGGGCGGCTCCCACTGCTTAGGTGAGCTGTACTCTACCCAGGCTATTGTGTTATCCCCATAAAAGCGGCCGTGGAATTCCTTGAATTCCTTGAATTCATCGCGGAACTGCTTGACGTAGATTGTTTCTCGATAGTCTTGCGTGAGAATACTAGATAAGACCATGTCGCGTATCTCGCGTGGCAGGCGCGTATACGCGGCTTTGGTGATGCTGTACAGCCTGCGCATTGTCAGTAGTTGGTGGTGAGGACGGCTCCATGGGCACATACTCATGATCATCTTGGATCACCTGTGCATCGACCAACATGTTGAAGCAGGATACGAATGTGACATGAACGACAGTAGCAGCTCAAGAGATTTCGAAAGACAAAAGATGGTGCCGAGACACGGCACACGGCGAGGGTGGCTGGATGCCTGATCGGTGGCGCAGCAATGCAAAACCGGCAGCGATGGCCGGCTAGATGTATGGAATGCAGGCATTGCTTTCGAACTTATCGAGAGCGGCGACTGTCTTTGCGAATACTACCAGAGAAGTTATTGTTGACATGGTATCCAATGTCAGCTATGACGGGTGGCCTATCGAGTCTTTGAGTGTACAGCTGGATGGAAGATGCAACAATTGAAGCTCGAATATGACTGAGAAGGAATCGGAGTGGTGACTTCAAAGAGGTATTCGCGACGCACACTTGGGATGAGAGTGAATACTGGAGGTCTGTAGGGATGGCTTGGTCGAGTTGATGGTGCCCCACTTGGCGCGAAACGTCATCAGTGGCAGTGGAACATTCCAAGCCACGAGCCACTGCGCGGCATTCACGAGCCCAGAGCTTCAACAACCGCGACTACCTTCTACAATCACCAACAAGTCGCACACCACTGTCCTTATACACAGAACAATAGCCAATATGTCAGAGAAAACTAGCACGGAAAAGGTAAGCGAAAAAGAGACGGATGAAGAAGGAAGCCCCCACTAATAGCTGCAGCCTCCAGAGAGCCCAACTACGGCGCGTGAGCTCGACTTCGACGATGATAACGATGGCCCGGCATCTGCGACCCAAGACAATGCTACTTCACCCTCGCCAGCCTCCAAGTCGCCCAAGCCTGGCGTGCGCTTCAACGAGGAGGCCACCGAGATCCCACCACAGAAGCCCCCGCGGCCAGTCGACCCGCAGGTGCAGGCGCAGAACACGCTGATTGAGGCCTTCCCCGATGTTGACCCTAATGTCGTCAAGGCGGTCCTGGTGGCCAGCGGAGGCAAGGTCGAGCCTGCCTTCAACGCGCTGCTGAGTACGTGGCTGCCTATTTGGTTTATGGTTGTGAGGGGTATGGCTAACCAGCGCAGGCATGTCGGATCCCAACTTCAAGGCCGAGGAGGCTCCTCCGCCCCAACCGCCGCGCCCGCAGCCCCGTAGTCAGCTCGAGCAGGACGAGATATATGCGCGACAACTGGCTCAGCACTACCAAAGTCAAGGCGGTCCAGAGGGCCAGGGTGGTTACGCATCGCGTGGCCAGGGGCAGCGACAACGGCCTGGTGAGCCCGAGCGGGAGCACAGCTTCTTCGATGGTACGATCACGCGACCTCAACCCCTGTGCAGCTACTAATATTGAGCCAGACGACCTCCCCGAGATCCGCAAGAATATCGAGCAGGGCTTCGAGGAAACAAAGCAAACCGTCACAAAGTGGATCAGCAACTTCACCAAGAAGCTCGACAGCGGCGAGATGGAAGAGTACGACAGATACGGCAACGTCCAGTACACGGGAAGGCAACCACCGCCACAGCAGAGGCAGAACTTTGGTCCATCGCAGTCAGACCAGATGCATGGCATTCGCAAGTCAGCGGAGCAGCGACGGTCGGCAGACCACAACCGCTACGATGCTGACAACCGAGTCATTGGCGACGACTTCGCAAAGCTCGAGTTGAGAGACAACGAGGGTAGGCTGGAAGCACCACGCACGTGCAATAGCTGCTAACAACTTACAGGCCCTGGCCCGCGGTCGTCAAGTCGCCCGCACGCCAACCCCGACCTCTTCAAGCCCACGCCCGTATCTCCGCCCCAGAGCGGACCCGTTGACGAGGTCGATGCGCTGTACCGCAACCCATCGCCGAACAACCAGGGCAGCCAGGGTAAATCGAGCGGCAAGAAATGGCAGCCTCTCACCTCAGTCGCACCAAACCCAGAGCCCGATGACCACGACCCCTTTAGCCTTGGCGACAGCGACGATGAGGAGAAGGACGTCAAGAAGCAGGACACAAACCCTGAAGATACCGAGCGGCTAAAGAACGCTGCTCAAAATAGCGAGGGCCCACCCTCCGGCAAGCTCAAGCCTGCGGAACGAAGTGGCAGCGTCAGTCAGAAGGACGCTACCATGGAGGCATTATTGAAGGAGGCCAAATAAGAAGCCACCTTCCATCGCCTGATGACTATGGGATGCGCAATACATCCTGAGCATGGAAGCTTGGCATTCTCGTTGTCCGCTGCGAATTAGTAGGTAGGATGAGAATAAACTTCACTTGTTCTATCGGCCACATGTGCTTATTGCAGTAACTTTCCTAGTCATGTTTTTGCACACACACCTATCGCTCTCAGAAAAAACTGCTGTTTCCCTCTTATCGTATCTCAACATCAGGAGATCTGGTGAGGTGGGAATTCTGTCCTTTGTTTGGCCAGATCAAGATCTGTGGCGGACCGAGATGCGTCTATGCGAACGCCTCCTCTGATACGATCCTTCCGCCGTGCGCGAAAGTTCCCCAGGAGTTGCGCGCACCCACTCACGTGTATACCAAGCTGAGGTAAGCGTTCGTGTTATGCCGGGTTCATGGGTTCAGAGGTCAGATACACCGCCCCTGGATTCGCGACATGAGTGCTAGATATTGTCAGGTGCGTTGCGACATTCTCTGTTGGTACATTGCCTTCAGCCATGGGGCGTCGGGTCACAATGTTTTGTGCTGTGCTGATCACGTTAATCCATCCAAGGCGTTTGACTGTACCAAGCGACCTTCCCTCAGCCCTACCGCCAGCAGTCAACCCAGCTGCGACTAACCATCACAGGCAGTCCCCGGAGTTGGAGTTGATTAGATTCCGTCAGCCAGGTTCCCATATGAACAGTATTGCTGTTGGACAGCATTCGTATCGAGTTCGGGTCCAAAACACTGCCACCGGAGGCTTCCCTCGCACATGTCATAGCCCAATGGTACGTCAACAGGCACCAGAGTCACAGCATACACTCTGGGATATATACTGCTTAGCAATACCTATGGCGATTTTAAGCTTCGTAACATGAATGCATTGGCTGAGAGACTTGAGAGGCTGGATCACGGACCCCCTTGTCAGCTGAAATGTACGTCAGATCTGACCACCAACCGCTCACAGCAGCCAAACTCAGCCTCTCCGCAGCGCGTCGGTAAGCAACTCCACTCGTCACAAGTAGTTCGCGCCAAGCGTAATCCTCCCGCCAGTGGCTGCATGGCGCGACAACTTCATTGACTCTTGGCAGTATCTCTACTCCACGACAATGGTCCTTCGCATCGGTTTGTAACGGCGTGGCTCAGAGTCTGCCTTCTCGTCTGCCTGAATGTAGCCAGGTTCCTATCGTGGAGAGTGTTCACCTGATGGTCAGCTGGGTTATTTTGGGAGAAGAAGAAAATAATCCAGGTAGGGACAGATCTCGCGGGCGATGAGGGAGCCTGGGGTCGTTGGGTATAAAGTATCCAGGCTCATGTCATATTCATCGCAACTACAACTTCACCAATTTCCATATCCTCCTACACCAACATATTCATCATGGCGACCTTCATTCCCGTTAAGCTTCCACAGCAAGTTGAAGACGAGGCAGACAACCAGAACTACATCCTCTACTGGAACCATGTCGGCTTAGATCTCAACCGCGTTACACACACCTTCGATGGCCCCCAAACTGGACCTCCAATCTCCGCCAGAGCTCTAGGCATGCTCCAGCTGGCCGTACACGACACCTACTTCGTCATCAAGCCTTCTTCCGACTTCAAGACTTTCCTATCCCTTGACGCCGAAGACGAGAAGTACCGCCTGCCCGATCCAGCTGGCGCAGACAATGCTGAGCAGGCGGTAGCAGGAGCAGCTTTCACGATGCTGTCCATGTTGTACATGAGGCCTGCTGTGACTCCTGTTCCCGCTTCCATTGCCAACAGCACCTACGATCAGCTCGAGTACATCATCCAGCAGTCGATAACCAACGCACCAGCGCCCGTGGATCCGGCTTCTCCCAGTTTCACCTTTGGTAAGGCAGTAGCTATGAAGTTCTTTGAGCTGCTTTTCCACCCTGAAGGTGCCAGTCAACAAGGCTATCATCCCACAGTGGGACCTTACAAGTTTGACGATGAGCCCACCCACCCTGTTGACCTCGTCCCCCAGGATGCCAACGACCCCAATGGTCCAAAGGTCCCCAGACGCCAGTACCACGGTCCCTTCTACGGCACGAGGGCCAAGCGCTTCGCCACTCAGAGCGAGCACATTCTTGCTGACCCACCAGCCATCCGCTCCATGTCTGACGAGCAGGCGGAATACGACGATGCTCTTCGTGAAGTCTACACCATGGGCGGAGCACCTGCCCTCAACACCACCAAGCGCACTCCTCACCAGACTGTCCAGGGAATGACGTGGGCCTACGACGGCTCAAAGTTGATTGGCACACCACCCAGACTGTACAACCAGATCGTCCGCAAGATTGCAGTTCGATACAAGAAGGATCCCGCTTCCCTGACTAGCGAAGCCAACAACGCCGACTTTGCTCGTCTCCTCGCGCTTGTCAACGTAGCCCTGGCCGACGCAGGCGTCTTCTCCTGGAAGGAGAAGTGGGAGTTTGAGTTCTGGCGCCCGCTCTCCGGTGTCCGCGACGACATTCTTCGTGATCCTACGCGTGTAGACCGTGGCGACCCATTCTGGCTGACGCTTGGTGCCCCAGCTACAAATTCAGATGCCCTTCCCTTCAAGCCGCCCTTCCCCGCCTACCCCTCTGGCCACGCCACCTTCGGCGGTGCCGCCTTCCAGATGGTGCGCAGGTACTACAACGGCCGCCCGGGCGTCGGAAGCTGGCAGGACGACGCGCCGGACAACATCGCCATCGACTTTGTATCCGACGAACTCAACGGCATCAGCCGCGATCTCCGCCAACCGTACATGCTCGAGCGCGAGATCACCGACCAACCCGGTACCGTGCGCACGCGTGTCCCCCGCCAGTTCTCTTCGTGCTGGGAGATGATGTTTGAAAACGCCATCTCGCGCATCTTCCTCGGTGTGCACTGGCGCTTCGACGCCGCGGCCGCAAAGGACATCTTGGTGCCTACCACGAAGAAAGATATCTACGCCGTCGATGACGCGGGCGCTGCTCTGTTCAAGAACCCAGAGGACATCAGGTACAAGACTAGGGGTACGAGGCAGGGTATCGAGGGCGACTACCCCATCGGTGGTGTGCCTCTAGGCATGGACATTGCGAATGAGATCTTCGCCAACGGACTCAAGCCTACGCCGCCCAACTTGCAGCCTATGGTGCCGCAGATGCCGCAGCCGCCGCAGGATCAAAATCCGGTGCCGGAGGAACCGCCCAGGAAGAGGAAGGGGTTGGCGGAGGCGAAGAATGGGGATCAGGTTCCTATGATGGATGTGGAGCCCTAGATGGAGACATTTGAGTGCGTGAAGATTGGGAGCGTTCTCGTTAGTTCAGAACTTCAGTCCTTTCCTGTATGGCACAATAGTATCGGAGATAGATGTAGATTGCAGAATACATATATTGTTTTACTATCATGGTGGTGCTGCACCGGTTGCTCAAAGCTTGATGCCGTGAGAGAAGAGAGGAGGCTGGGACGTGTAGACGGCCTTGCCTGGAGGACTCTGATAGGCTGCACAGGGCCGGTCCTGGCCCTATCTGCCAAGACTACCGCGATCTACAGATGCTGCAGAACCTTCCCAATCAGGTAGCTAGCCCTACCTGGCCAATCAGCTTCCCGCGCACAAAGACAGCAGACCCACAGAGCCCTCCCCGCCGCAATCAACAGTCTTTGCAGAACCTTCCTAATTGAGTAGCTAGCCCTGTCGAGCCAATCAAGTCCCGTTTCACAGGACCAGCGACCCACAGTGCCCTCCCTGCCGCAATCCACGGTTTTTGCACAGATTTCCTAATTGAGTAGCTGGCCCTACAGACAGAGCCCTGGTTGGTCCGGCAGGGACAGAGCCCTTCCTGCTGTGACTGATGCAGTCCTTCCCAAAGTCATGCCAGTTCGCGTCAACAAGAAATATCAATGTCCTTCAGATCTCTCGATTTGGACGAGTTCCTTGTATCGTACGCATGGGCGCGCAAACCTCCCATCGTCGGACCAGGTGCTATGTTCTGTTTCTCATAGCAGTGGGATGCTTCCGCCACGCTGCGAGCGTCGCCAGGAGGGCCACACCACTGATAACTGCGCAAGCCACAAGTGTCTCGTTGAAAGCATCTGAGTATGTCTGGCGAATAGCGAAAACTTTGTTGGGAGGAAGGGTCCGCATAGACTCAGCAAGTGACTCCAACTGCGCGCCCTCCACAATAAGCGAGTCGAGAAGCTCTTGACGCTCTTTGATGCCCAGGATAGCTGTTGACGCAGCAATACCAACGCTACCCCCTAGCACACGCACTTGCGCCATCAGGCCTTGTGCGACTGCGGTGTCGCGTGGCTCCGATTCAATGCCAGCGAGTAGAGTCGAATTGCTGACTGTCAATCCGAAGCCCAATCCGACAAAAACCTGTAGACCATAGGCTCGAGCTTGCGGGGCGAAAGTGTTATCGAGTGTAGACAAGGTCGCGGTTCCAATAAGCATGAGGGCAGCACCAATGACGTTGACCGCAAACGTGTTATTCTTCTTACTCGATGCTGCACCAGCGAGGGTCGATCCAATGGCAGAAGAACCAAGCATTGGTAGCAAAGCAACACCCGACCCAAGAGCACTCTTCCCGTTGACGACCTGGAACCGCGTTGGCAGCGAGTATATGATGACGAAGTAGGGGAAGCCTATCAACAACGTTGTAGCGAGTGCAGACATGTAAACTCGGTTCTTGGCTAGTCGCATTGGGAAGAGTGCAGCAATCGCGTCAGGCCAACGTCTTGCAATAAACCACTCCCAAGTGAAGAGTGCGGCAAAGCAGAGCACACCAACGATGAGCGGAGCAACGAAGAGCGCAGACGACCAGATGGAGCTGTTCATGAGGACGTGAATGCCGGCTTGCTGGAACGCAATGACAAAGGGCACGGAAGCAGCGACCAAGAGAAGGAAGCCCAAGAAGTCGACCTGTTTGAATCTGCGACGACTGACACCGCGGATGAGGGCGTCGTTGGACCAAACCAGTACGAAAAGGATCAACGGAATGATTCCAATCGGGGCGTTGATCCAGAAAATCCACCGCCAGGATGTGTAGCTGGTAATGACACCGCCCAGCACTGGCCCTAGGATGCCCGACATCGCAATAATGGCTCCTGCCATTGCGCCCAGCATACCAATCACGCGCGGCGGACTGATCTCGCCCAAGATGACGAAGCCCACTGAATACAAGCCCGAGCCACCGACTCCCTGTAGCGCACGCATAGCGATGAGCTGTTCGAGGGATTGAGCGAAGCCACAGCCGACTGAGAAGGCGAGAAAGATGACATAGGCGGCGAGGTAGGCGTTGCGGCGACCGATTACATCGGAGAGGCTTGCGAAGATGGCGGTGCAGCCAATGTAGGCGAGTGTATAGCACAAGGCAATCCAATTCACCTTGGATAAGGACTGGAAGTCGACCCCGATTGTGTATATGGCAGTTGCAATGATGGATGTGTCCAGAAACGAGAGGAATAGGCCAATGCAGATACTAGGTAGTGCGCATTAGCTAGATGAACATGGTGAGATTTTGCGGTACCTTTACCTGATATACAAGCACACCAACTTCCATGTTGCAATTCCGGGCGCTGTAGTAGGACTGGAGGTGGTCTCGGGTCCAATAGTCGACTGAGCCCGTTTTTCTTCATCGTCGGTGATGTTGAGGGGTTCCAGAGCCATTGGCGTACTGGAAGGTTTCTCGACGTCCATATTGGTGTGTCTGGGTAGATCGTGACGAAGCTGTTGTGGGGAAAGTAGTCGCGTGAACTAGGCGAGCTTTTTGTTTACGTTCCTCGACGTGGAAGGGGGACAAAGGTCAGGCGCGTCCTAGCACGGGATAACCAAACGCAGAAGTGATGATACACCCGCCCCTCTTATGCCATTCACTTCATCATATTCCCTTCCTGATTCTCTATTTTAGTGCGTGAAGCGACTCGAGGTGAACGCATTCTGTGCCGCGTGGTAGCATTGCTGCGCCGACGCCGAGGTATGTTAACGATGCTTACGGCCGTTGTCGTTTGGATGAGAGATCTTGCAAAATCGTCATTTACCCGCAGCCGATCTGGCCAAAGTTGGGGCGTACGCCTTGCATTCAACGTTTTCCCGTGCGTCGCTTACAGCTTCCTAACTGGCTCCTTATTGTCGCACAGCTTACATTGTAGCAACCATAAAAAGCAACTAATGCGCCAGTAATCTTTTGGTGGTCAGAGAGGTGACGCTTGCATGTCTAATTCGGTTCGGCTCGGTCAAGTTTCCAGATTCCCACAAGAGCTTTTTGGCGGGGTAGCGATGGTGGTGATTTGTTGTTCGGATTCCGAAATGGTTCGACTTGTCAACGCGCGCGCCAGGACGAAGCACATGATAGCGTCTCGACGATTCACTGTGCGAGCCAGCATTGCTTTTCGGTAAAGACTAAGATTCCTGTACTCTCGAAAACGTCTGGTAGCGGACTTCCAGGCCGTACAAATGGAGAGACTGTGTATTGTTCGCGCGCTTTAGTCGTCAACGCTCTTCTTCCCGCCTCCACTTCAACCACTTCAAATATGGAATCAACTCCTTGTCGGTCGGCACAACTCTTTTCCATTCCGGCTCAACACCGCTCGTAGATTCAATGCCCCTCAAGCGGTCGCGATAGAAGATGCGATAGCTGTCAAGCGCGTACGCACCCATGCCCGGCAGGTGCGCAATCTCCCAGCCTTCTCTTTCATCGTCAGGCCCCAAGACTTCTCCTGGCTTGACATCTGCACCACATCCACGGTCAGGATAATGTAACCTCCTGTACCTTCGTTCTTTACATGGGGGAGCAGAAAGCCAGGCTTCCGCTAGTGCTATAAGGCGAGCCGCTCGAATCCGGTGGAGGCCTATGGGCTGCAACATCGTCGTCAAATCTTCGAGAGATGCGGTGGAGAGCTCCTTTGGCGATGGATAGGCTACGAGTAAACTGAAGAGCACTGGACGTGCCATTTGGCCCCGAGTCTGGTTCCATAGGATTGCTTGGACTACCAATGCATACAAGCTGTCGCAAACACGCTCTTGAATGAGGCCATACTTTGCAGGCTGGAGCTCAAAAGGAAAACCTGAGGGTGTTGCGATGACGACTGGGTGGTCTTCGGTATCTACCCGGGTGGGCGTCCTTGCTGAAGGCTTGCGTGTTTTAGGTGCGGCATTGATCTTTCGCTTCGCTCGTGGAGTGTCAGAAGTCGTTCGACGGCTTCGCAAAGTAACTGCCATAGTCAAGCATCAGATTTATCGTTTGTATGGAGATCACTGAGCAGTCAGACATGCATCTCAATCAGCATACTTCTGGGAACCAAAGGCTCTGTGCGTGAAGCTTGCAGCCGGTTCCATGACGCTAATAGAAAGTCAATGATGCAACGCGTCATTGAAACACGGCGTCTAGCTAGATGGGCGTATCCTGACACTGAACGGAATATGCTTTATCATTTTTTGTAGGGTGTTTCAAAAGAATCAACAAGTTTCTGTCGAAACGCAGCTTCCCAGCGCAAAAGGAGAAGAATGAGGCTCCTGCCATGATAAGCCTCGTTCTTGGAAGCCGCCCCACCACCCGCGACCCACTCGGCAAGAAGCCGGCACCCATCGGAATCGTCAAACAGTCAGCGCTCTATCCAATGTGACTCTCGAAAACCCTAACAACAAACAAATATGTCTTTTAATGACGACCTCGACGATGACGACACGCTCGTATCCAGCCCGCGCATCAAATACGAAGGCGAAGACACGAGCCCTACTACCGATCGCGAATTGAAGGCTTGGTATGCGTACCCAATCGCAGCCGAAGTCTTCGCTGTAGTCGCTGTCGGTACGTCATAGCCTTCTCTTCCACCCTGCCCACGCAACCACCACCACACACATGTATAGATTTTCGCGTCTTACTTACAAATTCAAGGCGCTTTCCTCCCAGTTATCCTCGAGCAACTCGCACGAGAAAATGGCGTCTTCTTCTCCGATCACTCAAAGCCGTGTGTCGACCATACCGCATCCGGAAAACTCCGGATACGCGACGATGCAGACCAGAAAGCCGGAGGAGACTCTGAGCAATGCATGGTGAGATACCTGGGGAGGGACATGTCGACGAGTAGTTTCGCCATGTACACGTTCTCTACGGCTGTATTACTTCAAGCAGTGGTCTTGATATGTTTCAGTTCCTTTGCCGATCATGGTAAGTCATTATGCTCAATATCTCACATGTTTAACTAGGACTAACATATGACCAAGGCCCATACCGCAAGAAGATGCTCATGTTCACATCGTACATGGGATCACTAGCCAGCTGTCTTTTCATTTTCATCTCACCATCACTATACTACCTCGCTCCCATTCTAGTCATCGTTGGAGTTGCGAGTCTAGGCTGTTCATTCGTCCTGCTAAACGCATTCTTACCACTGCTCGTCGCCAATCATCCAGATAACAATACGCTTGGGAAATCGGCTTCTTCCGACTCCGCCTCAGATGTCGAGCTGGAGTCACTGAATCCAGCCAATGGACCATCTTCCACTCACGCCCGCTTCGACCCCGATCGGTTGAAGCGAGATCTAGAACGAAGCGCGCAGATCTCTAGTAAAGGCGTGGGATATGGCTACATGTCCGCCGTCTTCGTCCAGATCTTAAGTATCCTGATCATAGTCCTCTTCAACAAAACCACTCTTTCGAAGACATCGCCCAGTCTCTCCATCCGTATGATTCTATTAATGGTCGGTCTCTGGTGGGCTATATTCTCCATCCCGACACTACTGTGGCTACGTCCAAGACCAGGTCCACCACTACCCACTCAGACTGCGCAGAGCTTTGCCGGAGGAAAGTCATCGTCGAGGATAAGAACGTTTTTGTTCTACACATCCTTCTCCTTGCGCAGCTTCTACGGCACACTGCGAAGAGCCATAAAGCTACGGCAGACGCTGCTTTTCCTGATATCGTGGTTCCTGTTGTCAGATGCCGTGGCGACCATATCCGGGACCGCTGTCCTCTTCGCACGCACCGAGTTGCACATGGGTACCATCGCCATCGCGCTACTGTCCATCACATCTATCGGATCGGGCATCGTAGGCGCGTTTGCATGGCCGCATGTGCAACGGCGCTTTGCTCTTCAGCCCAAGACCGTACTACTGTGTTGTGTAGCGGGCATGGAGATCATTCCTCTCTATGGCTTACTCGGATACATACCCATGTTTAAGAGCTTGGGGTTCATCGGTCTGCAGAAAGCATGGGAGATCTACCCCATTGCTGTCATTCATGGGATAGTTATGGGTGGAATCTCTTCTTATGCGCGATCCGTCTACGCTCCTTTGATACCTGAGGGCAGTGAAGCAGCGTTCTTTGCGCTGTATGCTGTTACGGATAAAGGTAGCAGTG
>Ga0265797_10003785_pt1 | contig 23876 bp, 26 predicted proteins | sample P2T30metagenome_FD_192433 | JGI IMG/M metagenome (GOLD analysis project Ga0265797, IMG submission 192433) | Plant litter microbial communities from East Loma Ridge, Irvine, California - P2 T30 | ecosystem: Environmental > Terrestrial > Plant litter > Unclassified | place: USA: California... | reverse complement strand
CCCGGAGGAGTGCTGTAAGTCTCGATAAGAGTCTTGCGGATAGTGGTTCATGTGCCGCTGGTGCCGCTGGACTTCCGAACACGTTGTTGCCGATTGCTACCGCCTCCAGGAGGAGGGCCGCTGCGATAGAGATGATGGCGATGGCAATCACCATGTTCACCCACGTGTCAACGGTGCTCGGTGCGCCTACTATTTGGTGCATGTGCTCAAGACCGACCGTACCCCCGTATGTGCCATTGATGTTGTAGATACCGTCCGAGACACTAGGGTAGACTTTGCCATGGGTCAGAGGTCCATTTACAAAGAGAGAGAAAAGGCTGAGCTTGCTGGCGATTGGCTGGAAGAATCCTGGGTAGTGAAGGCTCAAGCCGCCAGAGAGGAATACCCATTGCATATAACCAAGACAGTCGGCCACACCAGGTAGTCGCAGGTCTGATGTGCCTAGAGTATGCGCGTGAGTCTGCTCATGGTGGTAGCGCAGAGCTCCCACCAGCAGCACGAACAGAAAGATTGCTCGTGCGGCCCAGACCAGGAAGATAGAGGTCTGGGTGCTCAAAGCAGGTGTCACATCGGCCGTCAGGCACTGTGACCCATGTTCTGACCCAGACTCGAGCCGAAGACGGATGTTGAAGGTCGACAAAGGCGGCAGAGATGCCAGTTCGAATTCCAGAGGGTACATCAAGTATGATGACGAATGTATACCATCCCACCATGGCCGCACCTCGCAGAATGAGGAGTTCCCTCCATGTGAGACTGAATGACGCCCAAGCAGATCGACATCGAGTGTCGCCGAGAAACTGGAGGTCAAGTGGTTGCAAGACTCCTGCAGCGCACTGTATCTGAGTTGGAGAACATCGCCTTCGTCTCCACGTCCTTTTCCGAAGTTCACTTCGAGTGACCGGCCGCTGGTGGCGCTGCCACTATCGCCGTCGCATGGCTTTGTCTGAACGAAAGCGCCGTAGGTCGTCCAGCATTGGAGGCTCAATGCGAGAAATAAGCGTTGTAAAAGCATGACATTCTGCGTGCTGGCCTTACAATATTAACGCATTGGGTACGGCAGAGAAGTGTGAAGAAGACATCTTCCTCACAGTCGTCGCAACACCAGGGGTTCCCCATGCTCTGACGGCTAAAGATTGTTCTAGCGTTCCATTTGTGATGGTCGTGGGAGGGTAAAATGCCGAATACGAGACTGAGGGACCCTTGAAGCATTTAATTTTAGAAACCCTAAGACGGTCGTGCTCAGTCGGTGCTTCTTTAAGTTTATGTCATCATACACCGCAGATCGCCGTTGACCATGCTACAAAAATACGGAGAATTTGGGAGGAGGAGCGACTTTCCACGTGAAGTGGACTCAGGAACCATGGGATCATCCTGGCCACGATCAGTATACATGCACGCATATTCATCATTTGTAGCACAACAAGATATACTCCTCGAGTGCTGAGTGAACACTTCCAGTCTTGGCACGCGAACGCCGTCTGACTCAATGCTGATACCGATTGATTGGGTACCTCAGCCTTCCCAGGTCATACCACATCTCCAGACCAGATCCGATTGACCGGCGTCAGCGGCACGCCCGTCTCAAAGAAAGCCTCAATATTGTCCAGATTAATCCTCTCAAAGTTCTCCCAACTAGTCCGAGAGCAGACGCCGATATGGGGCAACAATGTGACCCTCCAGTCCTCCTTCAAGTCCTGATTCACACCAGGCTCGTTGGCGTGTACATCTAGGCCCGCTCCGACTACCTTGCCGCTCTTGAGTGCTGCCACTAAAGCGTCTTCGTCGATCATACCGCCTCGAGCAATGTTGACCACCCGAAGACCTCCTTCTTTAGCAAGAGCGAACTGCTCCGTTGAAAGCAAATGGTGAGTATCTTTCGTGTACGGAGCTGCAAGAACGATGCAGTTCACCACTTGAATAATGTCATTCACATGAGCGTGATAAATCGCCCCATGCACAAGTGCCCGCTCTGCTTCGACTTTCCTCCTCGGTCCTTGGTAATGCACTCTCATCCCAAACGCCGCTTCGCACTTCCTCGCAATCGCAAGTCCAATATCGCCCAGGCCAACAATCCCTATAGCTTTCCCACAAGGATCAACAGCTTCCAGGCCCAAAGATCGACTTTGCTGCCAATCGTTGCGCGCACACCACTGTGCGTAAGAAAGATAGCGGAAAGAGCCTAGGACCAACGACAAAGCCGTGTTCGCCACAGCTTCGGTGCAAGAATCAGGCGTATTGCAGTACCAAATGCCCCGAGCTGTAAGAGCGGGTACGTCGGCGGCGTCGTAGCCGTGGCCGCTGGAGCAGATGATCTTGAGAGAGGGCGGGAAGTGAGGGACGACTTCTGTGGCGAAAGGAGCCAGTTTCGCGTATGGACCGGCTTTGTGCCAGCCGTTGCGCACGATTGCGGTGATGGTTGCGTAGCGGCCTCCGGGCTTCATGTCGGCGATGAATTGTGCGATTGTTTCGCAGTCATAGTAGATGAGGTTGAATTTCTTGCTCAGAGCCTCGCGGCGGCTTTTGTCGACCACCTGCACTGTCGAGTCGAGCATAAGAATGGTTGACTTAGTATCCATGGTTGATGATTCTGCCCAGGAGAGCACATGTAGGTTTCGATCACGGTATCTTGGGTTGAGTTGGTCAATCAAGATCACTGATCAAATATTTATGCAGATATATTCTTAATGAGGAAGGACTTCAGCAAGATCCATCAGCCAAGTGTCTTCGGCGTACGTTCAGCAGCAATGGTACTTACCGAGTTGAGGAAACGGAATATTGAGACTCTATACATGTAGCTCGCAGCAGTATTCTGCGCCTATCACTAGTCCGCCTATCTTTTGTGGGCCTTCGCCTAACCTGGCCTCGGTCACTAAAGCTTAGCAACCCAAGTTACACAGTACAACATAAGCAAGTGCTGCCATCACGACTCCAGGAACCACCACAGTTCATCAGAGGCTCTGGTTAGATATACGGATTATGCCGTTCATGGCGAACCAGCTCCCGGCCAGTAGCGACTTCTACATATAGTGTGGTCGGCGAAAAAAGGTGAAGAGGGCGAAGACACACAGTACTATACAGAGAGAGCACTGCTGCTTCATCCAAACAATCCCATTCAAAACACCAAACATCCACCCATCCCAGAAGAAAATAGTCTAAACAAGATAGAGATACGAAAGCTTTACTCTTACACCTCCACCTAGACGGAACGGATGGGAAAAAAAGGTAAAGAAACAATAGGAAAACGTCACCCATCACATCAGCGACAAACCACCCTCACCAACTCTTCAACACTCGCCTTCTTAACGTCCTCCCCCATATTCCCCTTCGACATGGATGAGCCGGCCATCAGCCCGCCCAATCCCCAGAGGCCGTGCTCGTCATCCCAGCCTCTGAACAGCCATTGCACCCCCTCAGGGCAACCGCCAAAGACCACGCTCGCTTTCGGAATCGCAGGGCGGTCTTCGAGCGAAGCCGACAAGATGGCGTAGTCGGACGCGAAAAGCAATGACTGCGCGAGCAATGCATTGCGTACATTTTCTGGTTGCAACGAGAAGAATAACGGGCCTAGTAGCAAGTATAGTTCGCCGTAGGCGTCGAGCAGGTAAAGACCTTCCGCATCCATGTCTGACTGTGTGAATGGAGAAATTTCCTTAACTTCCGCTTTAACGCCTGGTTCCGGTGCTGGCGCGCGCATGCCCCAGGATGGCCGGCGGAACATGCTCGAGAAGATACCAGTGCGTGCGTCGGATTGCTGGATGTTGAACAGGCGAGCAGTGTACTTGTCCGGAGCAGGCGCTTTATGCTTCCACGACGAGAGCGAGCGCGGTATGCTTGACTTGGTCGTGCTCGCGCCAAAGATTTTGAGGAAGCTCGTGAACTCTGCACCCTGATCGACCTCGATGATCTCGCCTGTCTCCGATAGATCCATAGCTGCGAGTTTGGCGGCGCCGATCTCTTCGTTGGAGCAGGCAGAGCCTTTCCACAGGTACAGCTTCGTTTCCTGGAGAGTTACAGGGAACGAGATTAGGTATGCGAAACCCGCAGAAAACGAGCTTGGCGCGAAGTCGACCTCATCGAAGGCAATGTGGCCCAGGTGTTTGCGTCCACATAACATGTACTGCTTGGACGCCGTTTCGCGGGCGCCTCGGCGTGTGATGAGAATTCCTCCCAGGGCCTCGAAGAGCTCCGCTTGCTCGTGTCCTTGCGGATTCAACCGTGTCTGCGTGGACGAGCCCTCGCGTCTTGCTTCGGCCTTTGCCACATTGTTGGCAGCTTCCACACTAGCTGAGGTAGAGCTTCCACCTGCCCAGACAATCACGTGGGTGGCCTTTGAGCCTCCTTCGGGTATATGCGTGTGCGAACAGACATATACGCTCTCGTCAAACAGCGTGTATTCCTCCTGTTGGCGAAGCTGTTGCGCTGTGCCATCGGCGGCTACTTCCTGTATCGACTTGCGAAGCGTTTTCCTTCGCTTCTCCGACGGCGCACAACTTGTAATTACGGCTTGTGTATCGATCGAGTGGGGTCCGGTTGAAGTGGGCCACGAACCGAAAGAGTCGACGAGCAACCGTTCAGCTTCAGTCTCCGGCAGCTTCTCAAGGCTTTGGGAATCTTCAAGCTAGGTCGTCAGTCTGGGAACACAATCTTTCTTTTTCTCATTTCAAGCGGTGACTGCGTTAAAAAACAGGTCAGACAACATCGCACTGGGCTGGATTCACAGGCGCGGCAGTCTCAACGGTAAGAAAAGATTTCCTTACCTTTGTTTGGAGAGGCCTCTTTCAACTGTCCAGAGACAATGCGTGATGACTTGGCGGGTTTAGGCGGCAAAGCTGGAGAGGGAGAGGCGATTGGAGACGTGATGCCCAGTCCGTTGCTGGATCCAGGACGAGATGGCGATCTTGCGGGCGATCTTCCAGGAGATCTTCCGGGCGAGGACGCTAAGAGACTAGCCGAGCGCATAGCGGCTTCTTCATCCTTTCTTGTAGGCAGCTGGATCTGTGAAGGGGCACCGGTCGACAGGTAAGTCTTCTTACGACCCCAAGTGGATGCGGCATCTTTCACGGAGGGAGAGCTGGAGTTGTTGTTCTCCTTGTCCTCGTCGGCTGTGCTAGTTGTACTGGTGGTCGAGCGACCAAAGCGGGAACCGAAGCCCTTGAACTCTGGAACATCGTCTTTGAGTGGAGTAGCAGGTTTTTCTGATGGAACACGCTTCATGTCATCCTTCAGCGGTGTGGCAGGCTTGTCTGAAGGGACGCGCTTCAAGTCGTCCTTCAGAGGCGTAGCAGGTTTGTCGGCGGGCAGGCGCTTCGAGAACGACAGCGGCTGGATAGGCGGCGAAGGGCTGGTTTGGCCTGCACCGAAGCCGGTCAGGCTTGGCTTGGGAGACACACCGGGCCTAGAGAAAGATGTGGCGCTCGAACCTGCACTTAGAACGCGCTCCTTAGGGCTCGACATGCTGGGGTTCCGTGAAAGACTAGGTTTCGGTGAGATACTAGGCTTCGAGAAGGATGTCGAATTCAGAGCAGGGCTGGCGGCACGTTCTGTGGGGCTTGCAGATGGCTTTGTCTGGCTGATGTTGAGGGAAGCGGCCATAATGGAGGCTGTCGAGCTCACACCGCCAAACCTGGCGGAAGGTTTGATGGCTGGTGAAGGCTTTGTTTCGAGTGTCGGCGAAGAAGGTGCATCGAGAGAAGCCGAAGAGATGTCCGCGGCGATGGTAGGAGGCACGTCCTGCTTGGGGGCCTCTGGCTTCACGGCCTTAGCTTTCTGCACAGATGCGCCACCCTTGCTCTTCTTAGGTCCCTTCGCTCTGCCTTTGCGAACATCGTTAAGGGGAGCTCCCGCTGCAGGTGGTTCGCTAGCTGCAGCAGCAGTGGGCCTCGACGAAGTATCAATGCCAGCAGGACTCTCCGACCTGGAGCCACTGGGAGAAGCACCGCTACCAGGCGGTCCACGAGCCAACATGTTAGCTAGACCGGGATTGAAGCGCGCTGCGAGTTTGCTGGTCGGTGCCGCCGCAGGTGGGAAAGTTCCACTTTTCTCCACTGCCGCAGGAGACGCAGCACGTTCATCTGTACGAGGCAGAGATGCAGTTCGCGCGAGAGGCTCAGCAACCGGATCCTGTTTGATCGTAGGCGAGGGGAGGCGCCTTACAGGTTCTGTGACAGCTTTGATGAGGGGAGCCTCTACAGAGGGCTTTGCCTTGGGCTTGGAAACATCAACAAGTGAGGCCCTGGCCGGCTCAACAGTAATGGGAGCATCCACCTTCGGCTTCTCTCTGATGCTCTTCTGGAAGCGAAGAGCCTCAGGAGTGATGTTGCGTGTCTTCTCGGGACTCCTGGGTGGACCCTTGATACTCTTTTTCCTCCCAAGCAGTTCACGTCCAGCCAGTCCCTCGGGCTTTTCGGTCGTCACTGCTGGACCCGAGGGCGTACGCTCGTGTTTGATGCCGGCTTCCTTCTCCTGCTTCCACTGCTCTTTCTTGGCGATTAAGCTGTCTCTGAGCTCGTCTTTGCGCTCTGTTTTTTGAGGTCCATCAGTGATGGTGAGAGACCGCTTGCCACGGGTGATGTTATCTTTAAGAACATCAGGAGCGACATATTTCTCTTGCTGTGCTTTGCGAAGGCTACCAAACTTGGACATGAACTCCGGTGTGTCCTGGCTGCCGGGTTTCGTGACAGGTCGGGAACGAAGCGTGCTGCGGAAATCAGTGACTGGCTTAGCCAGAGGCTCGGGCTTGGGTGTCGTGGATGGCTTCGTCAAAGTAGAAAGAGGTGGCGGCATGGTCTTGTCCAATGTCGGGCTGGACTTCCCAACCTCTGGGCTTTCCGGCTTGGGCTTGGTCGCTGGGGGTGACTTGACAACCTCAGCCTCGGTGGGCGTGTCCTTGGTCGATGCAGGCTTCTGAGGCGTTGGTGACTCGAGCACTGGTGTTTCTGAAGGTATAACTGGCGACTTCTTTCTAAAGCCAAGTGGCGCGGGCTTCTCAACCGCTTCCGACGTTTCAGGTATTGAAGCAGCTTTCGTCTCGAGTTTGAAGTCCAATGTTTCATCCTTCGTTGTGGGCGCAGCCATCTTTTCAGACAGCTGAAGTGACTCCTGTGTGAGAAGGCTTGCTGGTCTTGAGCTCAGGCTGCTTGGCTTGGCCTTTGTCGGTGGTGTGTCTGATCTCAAAGCGCCCGCTTCAGGACGCATGTCTCGTGAATCAGAACGTTTGAGGAGAGCCGGTCCGAAGGGAGTCTCCTTCGTCGGCGATGATGGTCGGCTTCGATCATTGGGATTGGGGCTGCCAAGGGTAGGTACCATTTCCGTGCTCGCTCTTTGCGCTTTCGCACGAGCAATGTTCTCCATCCAACTTGGTTGCGCTGGCCTGGAAGCTGCCAGCTTGGGGGATTCCGGCCTTGTTGCAAGTGCACTCTCGATCCAACTCGACTTGTTTGGACTGAATCGCTTTGAAGGGCTTCCCAGAGGTGATTTAAGACCGCCGTCTTGATCTGCGCTGGTACTGTAGTTGGATGCGACAGACTTGCTCCTGCTGTGAAGTCGAGAAGGCAGGTTGGGCCTGGAGCTAGCGCCTTCGTGACCTTGAGTAGCTAGCTCTGCCAAGTTACTGCTGCTTGAGCTGGGCCTGGAATGTCCGGTGTGGTTGATGTCGCGGCTGCTGGTGTCGGTCGGGTCCAGTTTGGGCATGCTAAACGATCCCTGGAGACTGCCTAGTCCGCTTCGCGCGCTTGCCGTTGAGTCTGCTCTCTGAAGTCCTCCCACTGGTTGCGCGCTCCACCGTTTGTTCTGACTGTCTGATCTCTTCATCAGGGCACTTTGCACGAATCCGCCCATTCCCTTGGTAGGTGAAGGAGGTCGATCACTAGCGCCTGCGAGACGTGCTTGCGATGCAGACATTGTGGGAGTGCGGCCAAGACCAGATAGCTCGTTGATGTCCGTGGTCGCCGATGACCTGTTTGAAGGTGTGCGAAAAGGCAGATCACTACTCTGCTTTCCGTCAGAAACAGAAGGTGTTCCCGATGACCTCGCGCTCCACGCACGATCCTCCCTGATGGAGCCAAATCTTGATGGGGTCTCTGATGTGACGCTCTCAGGCCTTGAACTTGATGTACGGTCCTCAGCCAGTGTACTTTCTTTTGACATGCCGGGCAGGCCTCTGCGCGCGACAAAGACATCGTCTCCGCTGCCCGTCTCATCTTTGCTCTTTCTGAACGCGGCGTTTCCAAGTCCTCTGTCTGCAGTCTGTCGGAAGTAGGCAGGGTCGCGGGCTCCTAATGATGCGGCAATCTGGTCCCGTGAAGGTTGGGCCTCATCCGCCGAGGCATCTCGTGTCGGAGAAGGAGCGACCATTGACATAGGCCTGCTTGTACTCGCTCGGAATGCAGGCTGTCTATGCAGGCTGTTCGTCTCCTCTGTCGACGTCTCTTTCGTGGGCGAAGGCGCGGCCATTGACATCGGTCTGCCGCCTCGTGATGCGGGCCTCTGCTGCCATTTCATGGTGTTTGATCGCGTTGGCATTGCACTGCTGGGCGAAGGCTTGGGCGCCGGATCTGCGATGTCGGACACTGGCCGTGAAGGTGCGCTGTCTCGTTTGATTGAGCCGAAGCCTTTGAACTCGGGAACGGCCTGCTCCATTGAGGAAATGCGTTTGGCAGGTTCATTTTGCGCCATGCTGGCTATTGATGCAGAACCAAAGGGCACCAGTGGCGAGGGCGAGCCAAAGGCAGCTGTTGTACTGCTGGGTGTGTCGAGGTCTGTGTTGTTGTTGTTATTGTTGTTGACGTTTCGCGGCGTTTCAGCTTGCTTCTCTGGAGAAATCGCTCTGGCGTCTGGCTTGCGGCGTCAGATTCACTCTCCCAAGTCCCCTCCAGCCAACGTTCCAAATTGGTGTCTGCCATTGCTACTACGCTAGGAAGGAACTCAACTCACCCTCTGCTCTCCGCGCCAGTCGTTTCTGCCTGCCTTTCTCAATCTCTTCTTCGAGGCGACGCACTCGCTCGTTGTCTTCTTTTTCCCTCCGCTCCGACAGCTCGCGCACTGATCGAAGGAACGCTGCAGGGTCCAAGTCGTCTTCTTGTGTAGCGTCTTCTTCTGTGCCAAGTTTGGTGCTTTCAGTCGCTGTTGATGCTGCCAATGGCGACTGTTGAGATGCGGGCAGATCGCGTTGTTTTGACCGCGGGGAAGCGATACCCACCGCAGGAGAGGCCATGGTAAACAAAAGGCAGACGTAGCAGGGATCCGGTGCCACGAAGGTCGCGCGGCCGTGGGTGGACGACCTGCAAATGCGGGCGGGAAGCTTATTATGTACAGCTTAGTCCTCGGATCCCAGGGACGGCGGCAACGGTGTATAGGAAGATTTCGAGATGGGAGGGTGAGATGTTTCGGACAACGCATCATATCTATCTAGATCACAACCGGCCTGCATAGACTATACCACGCCCTTAACAAAGGCCCCAGGGCGTTGGAATGCGGGCTCATCGACGCGCGCTGTATGTATCGGCCGCGAGATCGTGGCCGACATACCACCATTGACTTCCGTTTCAGAAGCTCCAGTGTAGTTCATGGGACATGCTTGCTGCTGCTGCCATTCGTGCCGCTGTGCTTCGGCATACAATGGAACCCATGCACGCCATCTCATCGTGCATTTGTTTACATCGCAAGAGTAGTGGGACGCTAGCTACCGCTAAACCCAACGCGCGTTGTGCATGCCAAGGATAGAACATCCTGTGGAGGGAGATGGGCGCTGGCCAGCCGCGCTGCTCCGCCGTGACGAAGATGCTCCTAGCAACGACAGAGGAAATAGGTTGCTTAGTACAGGAACAGGCGATCTTTGGCGTCCTGGACGACCCATTGCAGGCCTTCCTGGAGGTTCTCGCCGGTTATGGCGCTGCACGTCATGATCCGCCATTTGTGCGTGTGAATGTTGTCTAAGTGCAATCCCTGTGATGTCTCTGATTAGTATGTGATGCGTGGAGGGCGTGGGCTGCCGACGCGCCGTGCGCGGAGAGTAGGGAAAGACACACCTCGCGGATTTCGTCCTCTGTCATAGAGCCTGCTACGTCGCTCTTATTCTTGAATACCAGCAGCGATGCCCCCATGAGACGCTGGGAAATTTGTCAGAAGATGTGTGCGCGTGCATTGGGGGCTGCGTACCTCTTGCACGAGCAGGCCTTCGAGTTCTTGCCGGCAGTCTGCCAGACGTCCACGGTCTGTGGAATCGACCACCCAGATGAGTGTGTCTGTCTTCTCGAAGTAGTTCTTCCAGTAGGTTCGGAGTGTTTTCTGACCGCCGACGTCCCCTAGCACGTGTCAGTTCTGACAATGAGATGGCCAGCTCACTCAGTATGGCTCAGCTCACAGATATTCAATTTGTAGCTATTGCTTCATTAGTATTGTCATGAGCTAAACCAGGCATGTGATAGGCTCACCCATCATAATCGATGGTCTTGATAATAAAACCCAGCGTCGGACTGACACTGTTCACATCCTCATTCATTATCTTCTTGACAATAGTGGTCTTTCCAGCATTGTCCAATCCCCTACACCACATCAGCACTGCTCACAGGAGACACTTGAGAAACTCACAGCATCAGAATCCGCATCTCCTTGTCTTTTAGACGCGCCTTGCGGAGAATCGACAGCATCCTGAGACTTCCAATTTTCTTGGTCGGTACCGTCAGGAAGAAGGAAGAGTTTGAGAAGCGAGAGCCTGGAAAGGTCCTGAGGTCACGTGGCCGTGCGAGTAAGTGATCATCGCCTGCCCTACTCGAGATATACCTCATGTATCTAACATCGGGACAGATGTACTGCTGCTCGCTTCTTCCTTTCCTTCGAGAAGTGCGAGGATCTTCCTCGACTACTGTCCAACTTGCTACGAGATCGGTCACGGCCAATATGGGCACCTTAAACGTGGGGCACTGCGTGCAACGCAAAGCAAAGCGTACGAGGGATGGACAGGCACGAGTGGCAAGGTGTAAGACGTGGCGGATTGTTGATGACGGTAATGCATTGGCTACACGAAGCGAATCGCCCGCTCAGGAACACATCCAACCTGAAGCCGTGGTGAGTGAGGTCAAGGTCGAGCCCCGCGGTGAGGAAGAAGGCTTGACGTCGTTCTTGCCATGCGAGCTTGACACAATGACAAACGCTGGCTTGTTGTTGACGCCTACCGCCACCACCAACAACTTTTCTTTCCTCGACTCGACCACTGTACACAAATTGGATATTCACACAGCACCCAATCACTTCAACAGAACACAGCCCAGCGACATCAACATGACTTCTCTCAACAAGCAAGGCCGCAAGCGCATCAAGTACAAGGAGCCGCCCATGCTTGAGGCAAGCACCATCGTCACGCCAAATCCAAATCACGCTCAAGCTCCTCACCCTCGCCTCTCACCACCCACCGAGTCGTCACACAACTCCACCTACTTAACCGCAGATGAAGCCCCAGCTCCCGTCACGGAGCACATCACCACCCCACTTGAAGTAACATCCGACGCCATCGAGAGCGCCACAGCACTGGTCCCCAATTCATCCAATTCAGCAGCATCCGACCACGACCGCGAGCAAAACACAGACTCCGCCGTTGAGATGCGTGGCAAGAACAAGTCTCACGAGCGCAAAAAGCAGCTCCACCCGCTCACTGAGGACGACCAAGAGGTGGTCTTCAGAGGTCGCTCGGTAGGGCGCAGCAACGTTACTAATGACTCGTGGCGATGGGACCCGGCACTCGGTGCTCTCGTCAGCAACACCAGTGGTACTCCCCACAAACCCGCTCCGCCTTCCAAAGCTTCGCCTCAGAAATCTGTCGCTGTCTCCAAGCCCGATGCGGCTTCTGTAGGCAGCACCAAGTTGGAAAATTCCACGTGGGCCAAGAAGACTTCGGCCAAAGCCCTCAAGCCGTCCGAGAGCTGGGCGAGCACCAACAATAACAATGACTGGAGCCAACAGGATGACGGCACTGCTACAGCAACTGGTGGGTGGGACACTGGGCACCCACCTTACCCCAGTAAGGCTCGCTTGAATGCCGAGGCCTCACAGAGCAAATACCAGGCGCGCACTTCCGCCAAGCCTTTCCATGAAAACAGCAGGACCAGGAAGCCCAGAGAATCTCCCTGGGTCAAAGACAGCCTCATCCCCAAGGGCAACCCTAATCGCCACAAAGTGAGATGGTCATCCTGTGAGAGCTCCTCATCCAACTCAGACCGTACGAGTTCTGGTTGGGGCACTCGCAAAAAGCGTCATGACAACGGAGCAAGTCTTGCCGACTGGGCTGGAGGCATAGGTCCGGCCTCGATCGACTGGGACAGCCGGTCCAAATTTCGAGACCATCAATCAGTCGCCAAAATTGAGAACTGGCTGGATCAAAACTTGATCGCAATGGAGCATGTCAACGGCACAAATGACGACAACAACTTCCCTTTCGCCACTACGCAATCTGGAGAGGATGTGGTCGCTCTCAAAGACCAAGGTGACATCGCTCCTAGATACTGGTTCGTGGCGCATCTCGATGGCAAGAGCGCAAAAGTCTTTTGGCAAGAGCACATCGATCCTCAGGATAACGAGGTCAAACCTTCTGACGAGGAAGACCTGAAAGGTGCTACGCCCTGGTGGGATAATTACGTGGACGATGAGCACATCATGCTGAAGTCCTTCGCGCACCCAGAAGAGGTGGGCATCGATCCAGACGATGAGAACGCAGAACAGCGGCGTGCGCGCGAGAACGATAACGGTGCTGCCAACGCCGGTGAGAGTCGCAAAGCCGCCGAAAAGGCAAAGAGAGAAACGCAAAGGAAGCGTGCCCGGGCGAAGCGCGAAAAAGCCCACAAGTTGTCGGAAACATACGACTCCTCATCACCAAATGCGATCAAACCAGGACTGAACGTGTTTCTACGTCCGGCAGCCAAGGAAGACATGGTTCAGCTCAGAGATATCTACAACCGCTATATCGACAATGCATTCGTCGTCCCAGAAACCGACCGCCTCACAGAGACAGACATGCTTGAGCGTTGGCAGGCAATCCGAAAGGCAAATTTGCCATTCATTGTGGCTTGCCAGCGTGGAGAGTTGATCAAAGCACGCAATAAGAGGTTCAATGGCGGTGAAGACATGATCTTGCCAGACAAAGTGGTTGGCTTCGCTTGCGCGGCTGATTGGAGCGACGGAACATGCATCTATCGCCCGACAATGAAGCTAGAGGTGTTCGTCCATATGGAACAGTACATGAAGCACATCGGCAGCTGCTTAGCTGATAAGATGATGGCTCTGCTGGACCCTCACTTCGTTGAGCGCGGTGGCTACGATATCGCTGACGAAGGGCTCGACAAAGTCGACGCCAGTCGCAAGGTCTCAAACGTGTTGGTGCGCTACTCGTACGAGGCGAAGAAGACTGACAAGCTCAAATGGTTGTCCAAGTGGTTGAAGACCCGCTACGGCTTCGAACAGGTGGCAGATCTTCAAGGAGTCGCGAAGAAGTTTGACGAGCAGTAAGCACTGCCATAACTGCCATGTTTGTGATCATTATTGGATACTAATGCTGACTGACACATGTAGGCTCAATCTCGCCATTCTCCAGAAAACGATCAACTAACCAAGCACAATGAGTTACTACTGACGAGCAGTAAGCACTCCCATTACTGCCATGTTTGCGATTTGCGATCAAGATTGGAGACTAATACTGACTGACGTATGTAGGCTCAATCTCGTCACTATCCAGAAAACGATCAACTAACCGAGCACAAAGAATGACCACTGACGAGCAGTAAGCACTGCCATCACTGCCATGTTTGCGATTTGCTGTTTGCGATTTGCGATCAATTTTGGAGACTAACACTGACTGACGCATGTAGGCTCAATCTCGTCATTCTCCAGAAACCATCAGCTGAGCAAGCGCAAAGAGTTACTGGCCACTGACAGCCAGCGTACAAGATACTGAGACTGTTCATGTTGCGGGAAAGGCAAATTGTAGGATATCGGCGAACGGCGGATCGACAACTTCCATGCACACACGTGCAACCACAGCTCATAACTGCTGCTAAGTATATAACATGACCATTGAGAGCAATCTCAAAATCAAAAGCCCATCTCCCATAAAAAATCCTGGACCTGAGAGTCGCGGCGCATGATTCTGCGTACAGCTATCTCCGTAGCCACGAAGCACTCCCTTGACGTTTTTGACATACTTGTCTCTGGACATCTCCAGCGCTGCCGCTGAGGCAACACTGAAGCCTCCACCATACCCCAACAACCATTTCGCCATCACAATGTGTCCCAAGTTAAAAAAAAAAAACAGCATGTGACCATTGAGATAAGACTAACCCATACAGACAGTACGCAAACCTATGCGAAAGAGACCAGACTTTGAAAAGAAATACGAAAACCCTTCCTTCCCTTCCTCAACTCTCGATACCAATGTTAATTATCACCAAATACAGCACAGATCTCACTTCTCAGTCATACAAATGAAACTCTCCGCATCCGCAATCCAGTCAAACTGCGACAGATCGCCCACGAAGTCCGATTCGTACTCGGCGGAGATGAACTGGTCGTCGGAGTTGCAGCGTTTTCTAGTTTCTTGTTTAGCTCCAATCCTTTCTTCGAAAAAAGAATAGGTAGGACGTAGGAAAGCAGAGAGAGAAAGGAAAGGAGAGAAGGAAGAATTGTTACTCACTGCATGAGGAAGCATTCTGTGCCGTCGTCGGGGCGGAAGGAAAGGACTTTGCCTTTGCTGTGCGCGGAAGTGTTAGTCATATACAAGTGCTGGTAGAGCAGCAGCCTGGGTTGATACGCTGGATTGCTCGACATAGGAAGTTGACAATGCCTCTATGCTTCGATGAGGGGGATGATCAAGGACATACAAACTGTTCAAAGCAATACATGCATTCAGCGGCACAATGCCATACCAGCAGTTGCCGCCCCAGTTGGCTTGGTCGCAGAGGCGGATGCCGCCGATGTTGCGCTTGCTGAGGGGTGTGGCTGATGTCGATGTTGTTGCGAGGAGAAGGGCGAGGGTGGTGGCGAGGAAGGTGTACATTGTTGGTTCTTTTCACTGTCAAGACTCCGGCCGGAAGAAGAAGGTGATTGGTTTGAGGACTTGTTTGAGCTGCTAGATGAGTATGAAGAGTGATGTTCTTGGAAATCGGAAGTAAGGCTATGAGGAGTGTTTTTGGACAATAGAATTGATGGATTGACTGCGTGAGTACGTGTGCGACGAGATAGTGCGTAGTCTTGAAGCTCTGATATGATGTAGAAGGCGCAAAGTGGAGCTGCTTCCCACTTTGTAAATGAAGGAATGCGGCAGCGTCACTTCAAATTTCGACGTACAAAATTAACAAAGCAAGGCGTTTCAGATTCTCTCCGTCACATCAACACAAGGATACATTGTGCTCGTACCTGTGTGTTCTAACATTTGAGAGGTGGGTTACATGTTCTGTTTGTCGTTAACCATGGACAAAGAGTGTGGTTGTGCAGACATGGCACGCGGTGACACGGCGTGACATTTTCCTTGCCTCTGGATGAAGGTACATTCAGTCAGTGGAACGCGATCGGAGGATATGACAGGTCAAGTGTTTCTCAAAGTATCGTCATTGTAACTCCACTGTAGAATGGACAGTCTTTTTCTTGCAACCAGAAAGGTACGAGTACACCAACCATATCCCCAAACGCAACACAAGACGTCCTCGCTTCCAATTCTGCGCCAAACGATCAATCGTCCTCATTTTCAGAACACAACATCCGACAAGACTTCCACACCCCTCTCACAAACCGCCCTAACCCTCTCTCCCAAGCTGCGGTTCGCGCACTCCACCTCCAAGCCCTCCAACCACACCTTCGCAACACTCTTATCAACAGTGATCAGCAGCCCCGGCACCGGAATTCCCAGTGCATGCAGTCTCGCCAGCTCCGCCGCCTGCGCCTTCTCAACCGCAACAGAATCCTCCGCATCCGCGACAGCGCCTTCAGGCAGCTTAGGCTCGGCGATGGGCTGGATGGCGTGTTCGCCGAACTGCGCTTCGAGGAACATGAACAGCCTACTGAGTTTCTCTGCGGGCGTGAGGGATTGCGCAGCGAGGGGGTGGGGAGCGTCGGACATTTTGATGTCGGAGTCGTGGCTGTGGTCGTGGCTGTGAGCGCTGCGCTTGATGGCTGCGGGCGAGCTCTCGACGCTGAGGAGGACGGCCATGACGGCGTCGGCGATGGCGTCGTTGGTCGCGTTGCCTTCCCATTCGAGCTCGAGTTCGCCCTGAGCGCGGCAATAGATGCGGACTGCATCGTTCATGATGCTGAGGATTGTGTGAGGGGAGTCGTCCTTGGTGGATGGCTCGGGGTCGGAGTCGGTGGGTTCCTGTTTGGGGGTCGTGTTGCCGTTGCCGTTCGTGTTCTCGTTCTTGGTTGCTTCTTCTGGGGTTGTGACCGTGACGCTGCCGAAAGTGCCTTCCAGAGACCATTTAACCAGATCAATGCCGGCGGCACCGAGGGTGATGCGCTGGCGGCAGGTGATGGTGGTGGTGTTGAGGCCAGCATACTCGCGAAGGTCTTCGGGCGCCATGAGGGAGAGCTTGAATTCGTTTTGCACGAGGACGCCGCTGACAACTTGGTTTTCTTCTTTTCTGCGCTTGGTGTCTTTGCCCTCTTCGCTGTCATCTTCACTGCTGTCGGGTGGGCTTAGAAGCCCCGCAAGAGCTTGAGGATTCACTTCGTTCGCTAGTCTGCCGACGACTTTTGCCACTTTCTCGCGGCGGAAGGGAATGCGAACTTCCTCGCAGTTGGCGGGTGAGTAAACCTTGAATTTGCCTAAGCCAAGCAGTCTGGAGCGCATGCGCATCATGTTGCCTCTCTCGCCGTGGACGAGGACGACGACAGGCGCATCGACTTCTTCGATGAAGGCGCGGTTCTCGGCACCGTCGACGTGAGCGGCGAAACTGAATTCTTGCACTGTGCATCGTCTTGGGATCATCGGCTTGTCTTCTGGGCCATTGGCTTTCTTGCCCATCATGGGCCCTCCGCCGCCGCGCTGGGTCATGACAGCCGGGATGGAGTCTGGTTCCTTCATGATCTCTTTTGCCATGGTGCCTTCCACGCTGTATCCAGTGATGACAACACCGTTTTTGCCCTCTGGTGCCCATCTCTCGAGGAGCGTGCGCGACACACCGTTTTGCAACATACCGGGCGAAGCAAGCATGACACAGCCGCCCACATCGTCGAAGCGGTCAAGCGACTTGAGCGAGCGGATGAACTGGAAATCCCAGGGACCTCCACCACCTGTCTCGCCATTGCTGTCGCCGCCCAACCTGTTGTGCAGCTTTGAACGGATGTTATCGTTCATGCTGTCAATGTAGGTTTGGTAGACAACCATGCACTTACGTGCCAAAGCGGAAGCAAAGTAGATGGGGTACCGCTGGTAGTCTGGGTGCTTTTGCCAATACTCTTCCAGGATAAGTAGGAGCTCCTGTGCCATGCCGATAGCAAAGACGGGCAGGAGGGCGCGGCCACCGCGATTGAGAATGCCAGTGATAGACTTCATGAGTGCTGTCTCACGCTCAGCGCGAGGGATGTGTGTGCTGATGCCGAAAGTAGATTCAGTGATCAGGCAGTCGACTTTGAGGCCTTTGGGGATGGTGGCGGGAATCAAGTGGCGGTCATTCTCGCGGCTGTAGTCGCCTGTGAAGAGGGTGTTGAGGCCAGCGATCTCGATGAGGTACATGCATGCTCCCAAGACGTGACCTGCTGGGTAGGGTGTGATTCGGATGCCGTTGTGTGTGTGGGTTGTGTTGAAAGAGATCGTTTGAATTTGCGGCAAGGTGGACAGGATATCGTGCTCGTTGAAGAGTTGATCGACTCCACCACCATCGTTCGCACCAGAAGCGGCGGCATGTGTATTTTGCACACGGACTGAGTCCTGCATGAGCCATTTGTAGATGGCTTTTGTCGGGTGTGTCATGTACACGCGGCCAGCGAAGTTGGTTTTGGCCAGGACGTATGGTAATGAAGCTGCGTGGTCCATGTGGAAACTGGTGAAAAGACATCGTGTCAGCTGCATGTCCGAGTGTATTTGTAGCTGAATATGCAATGCAATCAAACACCACCACGGCAGTATAGGCTGGGTAAGGAAAGGAGACCTGCTCGCTCTTGTGACAGAAATTTGATACAATGGCTATTTACGTGTGGTATGTGGCATGACCTTGGAGGTCAGTAGCGTCTGAGCGAGCAGACAGAAGGATGTGATACGGTGTGTATGCCCTAGCCTCCAGCTGCCGTGGTGTGTTTTCATCTCGTTTTGCCATGCCGAAAGCATGCTTACTGCCAGAAACAAGAGTGCACGAGGAAATGTCACTTACTGTGTCATGAGCAAGATATCTACTGTGCCCAGGTCGAACTCGTCGTAGAAAGGCAGTGCGGCCAAGCCATCGAAGGCAGGGTGTATTCCAGCGTCTAGCATGACGGTCTTTCCTTTGTACTGGATGATGTGACAGCTCCTTCCCACCTCATTACCACCACCAAGCGCGAGGAACATGAGCTCATCTGAAGGATCGACGGGCTCCTCCTCAACCGGAGGGTTCATGGCGGCATGTGAGCGTTTGGCGGCCATGTTGTGAGGGTGTGTTGGGTTGGGCTAAGGAGAGTAGTAACTGGCGCGTCGCGGGCGCGCAGAAAGTGATGATCGTGCGCGAACAGGCGGGGAGTTGGTGATGAGCAGCGTGGAAATCAGCTTCAACGAAGTGACATGTATCGGAGCGCACGTGATGGTGGTCTGGTAAAGAGTTGGTGGTTGTGAGCGAGTGAAGGAGCGCGAGGTGAATGGGCTTCATGTTAATGGTCAATACCTTGTCAAGCTTGGACCATGCGGCCGAATCCGCGCGCTCTGTACTTTCCATGACGGACAACCATACCACCAACCACCAACCCATCTGCGACACTTCTGCCCTGCATCTTCACCACGCGCCACCCACGCCCTATCTCGGACTTGCTTAATTAATCGACGGGCTACTGGAGGAAGAAAATACCAAAAGCGACGCGCGAGGCATGCGACACGCGACGCAATAATCATCATCCCCGCTCGTGAAGGAGGCTGCCTTCGCGCGCCAGCACAACTACCACCTCATCGTCCACCTCGATCTCTCTTACGGCACACATACCGCCAACATGTCATTCTCCATGACACCTCCTCCTCCTAAACCTGCTCCCTCACCAGCGCAATACCAGCAGCAACCTCCGCCGCCGCCACAGCAGCAGCAACAGCAGCCACAACCACAGCAACCTCCACCGGCCTACCAATATCCCGTACAACAACAGCAATCGCCCGCGAACGCATCTCCCTACGCTGTTCCGCCTCCGGCCAAGAGGCAACGACTCTCACCACATCCTAATTCGCCTCCTCCGCCGTACCAGAATGCCAACTTCCACGCACCACCAGGAAATCTTCCAGGAGCGCAAAGCTACGGCAACCCGTACGCGCAATCGCCTACCGCTGCGCAGTCACAATACTCGCCAGGCAACTTCGTCGCATCACCGCAAGCATCCTTCAACACACCACAGCCCTACCCACCCCAGCAAATGGCATGGCAATCTGCGCCGACCACTCCCGCGCCTGCGGTGCAGCGTGCGCAGCAGCAAAGTACTGGATCACCACAGCCGAACAGCGCGATGATGCCTCCGCCGCCGAGGCCGAACAAGGAGGAGAAGGAAGAGAAGGGCGTGGATGATGTCACAGATGTTATGCACGGCTCGGGTATCAACCTGAAGGATGAGGAGAACTACCTGCACACACTTTACACAAATCAACATTCGAAAGATAGCTTTGCGACGCAGAGCTCGTCGTTTGGCTCGGGTACATTGAGTGGCGGAAACAGCTTTAATACACTTCAAGGTACCAGCTTTGACGGGAACGGAAATGGTGCATTTGCTGGAACACTCGGCCAAGCAGCGTCGCAGGATGACGTGGAGAAGGAGGCGAAGAGAAAGCGCGAGGTCGCGGCGAGAGAGAAGGCGGAGCGTGACCAACACCATCTGAACAACCCGTTCCTACTTGGAAACGTACTGAGACTGCGCATGGACAAGATCGCAAGGGACAGCGGCGTCCGGCTGGACGTGAATGGTTTGTATTTGCTACAGCAACCAGCCGAGCCGACGAAAGTAATGACGAATGGTACTAATTCAGACGGCATAGTGAGGCCGGGCAGTAAGATTGATCAAGGTGCTCCTTTCGCGGACATCCTCAGTCTTGTATCTCTAGCGGCTGGCGAGCGTGTTCGTGGGCTCTTGGATGATTCACACGCTCTTGCTCGAGCTCGCGTCTACGGCGATCACAACCGTGTTCCGCCAGATCTCTCAGACCTGGCCATTGCACCTGGAAACGAAAGCAAGGACGAAACAGTCCAACCCGAGAACATCACAGGCACAGAATGGGATCGTCTTCCGGATGCTCCTGGCGGACCGGAAGATAACGACACTTCCTCCGCAAGCAAACCAGTCCCCACCATCTCCTTCCAAGCCAAAATCACCGACACATTCCGCCAACTCGCCGAATCCGACCGCCTCGCCGAACAAGCCCGCATCCGCAAACGTGAAGCCCGCCGTAAAGCAGCCGAAGCCGCCGCCGCGAACGAAGATGGTGCAGCTGCTGAAGCTGAAATCGCCGCTGCGACTTCATCCACCCCAGCCGGCCCTGAGCAGCCCAAGATGACCAAGAAAGAGCAAATGAAGCAACAGAAAGAAGCCAAGAACGCTGTCGAAGCCCAGTCCAGCACCACCACCAATCAGACCGCCGCCATGATGGCCATGGGCAAAAAGGGCAAGAAGTACAGCTGGATGAGCGGCGGCGGCGCGCCTTCACATACCAACCGCTACATCAAGCCGAGTGCCACGGGAGGCAGTGGCAGCGCTAGTGGTGGGACGTCCACTCCCGTTAAGAAGGAGGGTGGGACACCCACTGCTAATGGCGAGAACGATGACGCGGGCATGGCGAAGTGGGGAGAGTTCAAGGAGGAAAAGGGCGTGCAGTTGAGGGACTGGGTTGGTGTGTTGGAGAGGGATGGAAGGGAGAGGAAGGCGCTGCAGAAGGCGTGGATCTCGTTGAAGTGAAATTGATGGAAGCGGAATTGGCGATTGTTTGTGTCAAGTTTTGTTGAGCGTTTCCTCGGGTGTATCGAGGCTGGAGCGCGGTTGCTATCTCTTGGGAAGCACATATTCACAAAAATGGGCAGGACACGGACGTGTCTGGACTGGAGTTTTCGTTTCTGCTCAGAGCAAACAGGGAGCCTTTGAGCGTCGTTACGCCTAGCACGAGCAGCACAAAGCAGGCGGTGGCCGGCTACCGGCTACCTTGAGCTTTTGCTTGAGCGACAAAAGGTCGTTGGTCTCAACTTATCATACAAGTACGAATATCAAGCAGTCTCAGCGGCAGGACGACCATGTTGTCTGTCTGTACGTTGAGGCGCGTCTACGACGTCTTGCATGTAATTCACACGGCGTTGGTTCCTTTCTGCGAGATGGGACAGAATATGTGATGGCTGTTGCGATTAATAAGAGACACTGTGAACAGTAACGCAATAGTTCATGTGCTCATTTCTGTGGCTGTGGTTCATGAGAATAGTGCATTGGGACGGTGGAAACATGGTCAGAGGACAAGAAAAGTATCAAGGTCCCTGTACATGTACTCGCAATCTAGATTCAAACTCTGTCCTGTTTCTCCAGCGGCAGTGGGAGTTGTACGGACTTTGAAGCCAGACCGCGGGATGTAGTCGTGTTTTGAGTTTCTTCGTCCTGGCTTGTCCTGTGCAACATCATCAACACTCGACTTCACTCTCCTGCTATGTATCATTTCGCCGGGTTACCTTCTCGGAACGTAGCAACTTTACAATCAGTCTTGCACTATCTCGCCACATGTACACCCACCTGCAGGTGGGCTCCACACATTCAATGAGGGCATTCAGCCTGCCTCGCTTAGGCGAGGGCTGCGCAGTGCGCGCTGTGGATTTGGTGACCCTCAGCTCGGGTATTCCTTTTCTCATACCGCGGTGAGCCAACATCCGTCTGGTTTTCTACTGCGGCGAACGAGGAGCTTGGTGGCGAATGGAAGCCATCGGTGGAATCAGTGCTGTCACCGCGGTCCTCGAGTTCGGGTTCTCGCTTGTGACCGCAATACATGCATACGTTGGAGACTACAGGGACGCGCCCGAGGACATCATCTCCCTGGCGAAAGACATCGAGGCTGTCACGGTCGAGGTAAAGGCCATCAGCGATCTCGTGGAACACGACCAAGCTGCGAAGGATCTGGACCAAGGCAATTCTCGCGTCGCCGAAAAGTGCGTAGGGGAACTGAAGGCGTTTCTCGCGAAATTGTCTGAGCTACTGGGCGAGGCCGGTATATCGACCAACACGCCGAAAGATCGTGTGCCTACGAACGAGGAGATCTCGAAACGCATGAAGCTTTACTGGCCTCTGATAAAAGCCAAGGTGGAAGAAGTGCAGCGAAAGCTAGACAGAACGAGGATACAAATCCTGCTTGCACGAAGCTGCCTTGAGTATCGTGTCAGCCCGACAGCTGCGAGGCGCGAAGAGGCACAGTCGCGTATTCCCGGTCTTTTCAAGCTTCTTGAGCGCCAGAGATTAGCGGACGACCTGCTTCACGCACGCACAGCGGAGCTGAAGCTTCTCGAAACCCCCGGTTCTGATGCGTTAATGCAGCAGCAGCGAATGAGCAATCTAGTCTTCGACGGCGTGAAGCCGAAAAGGCGCGACACAAAAACTGTCGGCGACCAGGCAGATGGCCGCTCAAATGCATCGCACACATCCGAGAACACTCGGAAAGCGAAAGAGTACTTCCTGAAAGGGCAGGAAGTTATTTTACAGCAATTACGCGATGCAGAGGCCAACAGCAAACAAGCCGCTGCAGAGCTCGAAAAAATACGCGCCGAGATACGTGATGAATTGCGAGAAGCAAAGGCGCGAGAAGAGGCAGAAATTGCTGAGCAAAATAAGCTACGACAGGATGCCGTAGAGAAGTTCAAGGTGGAACAGGAAAAAAGGCGCGAGCAGGAAGAAGCGACACGAAAACATCTGGAGAGTATCTTCGACGCTTCGTCAAAGGAGCAAATAGACCAATGCATGCAAGCACTACTACAAGGTCAAGTGGCAGGACTCGATATGGGTCGCTTGGCACTTGCCCCATCTGCCAACAAGGATCTGTCAAAAGAAGATGTAGAAGGTTCTCCTCCGGCGGGCATTCTTAAAGAGCCAACGCAGAAGAGGGTGAAATTTCCACCCTTGAGCTTCTGGAGGAGGAAGCGTTCTCCGTTAAGCGGCAGCTCTGCTCGAGCAGAGCATAAGGGTGCCTACTCTCATGCCTCTGACATCTCCGAGTCTTCAGGAAAGTCTCGCGGAACCGCAATTCCCTATGGCTCCGACGGTTCCAGCGAAGCAGATGTGAATATCAATGAGACTCGTGATGCCATCATGCGCTTCGCACATCTTTCCTTATCTTACCACACGGATAACATGGACAACGACGAGTGCGTCCCCTTCGATGGAACCGAATTTCAGCATGATCCTTGCGGCAACATATGCGACTTCCAAACCACGATGCGTGCCTGGGCACGCATTCCGCAGGGATCCAAGACTTTAGCACTTGAACGCGCGAGGACATTCTTCGGGCCACACCAATGGGAGCTACATACGATATTACCCATTGAGCCTGGACTCCCAGCTTACAAAGGTTTTTTTCGGGATATGTTGTCCAGAAACAGACCGCCACCCTTCAACAGAGGCGTCCATGTGGTTCTTGTCATTTTCTCGGCCCAAAGAAGGGTGACCGTTGAAACTCGGTGGAACTCGAACACCAAAATTCTAGAAACCTTTTCGTTGTCTAAACTATT
>Ga0265797_10003784_pt1 | contig 23879 bp, 20 predicted proteins | sample P2T30metagenome_FD_192433 | JGI IMG/M metagenome (GOLD analysis project Ga0265797, IMG submission 192433) | Plant litter microbial communities from East Loma Ridge, Irvine, California - P2 T30 | ecosystem: Environmental > Terrestrial > Plant litter > Unclassified | place: USA: California... | reverse complement strand
AGCTTTTGAGGCTGAATATTACCAACAAACCGGATAAGAATTGAAGTTTTAATTATTTACTAACCCGCAAAAGTGTAAACCAAAACGGAACCACGTCAATCTACCATTAAGAAGTTAAGGTTCAATAAGACTTCATGTTTCTTAAATCCTTAATGGTGAAAAAAGAAACAAAAGAAATCTACCATTAAGAAGTTAAGGTTCAATAAGACTTCATGTTTCTTAACTCCTTAATGGTGAATAACAAGCAATCAAAATTGTGACCTTGGTAAATCATTACTTCTTAATGGTAAAGAATATTCATGAGAAATATGACAAAAAGGCAAGTCACGCAGCTATCGTATGAAATTACCGGGTTGGCGATCAAAGTACATAAAGCAATCGGTCCCGGTTTACTTGAAGGGATTTATGAAAAATGCCTTAAATATGAATTGGAGAAAAACGGGTATACCGTAATGCACCAGATGATCGTGCCTGTTATTTATGATGGGTTGATGCTGGATACGGAACTTAGGCTTGATCTTTTAGTAAATGATTGTGTTGTGATTGAATTGAAAACAGTAGAAAATGTGCTGCCAGTCCACCAGGCACAAATATTGACCTACATGAAATTATTGCAAAAGCCGCAAGGCTTATTAATAAACTTTTTCACAGACAACATAACCCGATCCATCAAACCATTTGTAAATGAGTATTTTAGGGTATTGCCGGATTGAATTTATTTTAAACCATTAAGGAGTTAAGAAAAGTTAATTCTTAATGACCCTTAACTTCTTAATGGTAAAAAAACAGCAACTTCAACTATCCATCAAAGACTGGAATCTTTCCACAAACATGCCCACATGCAGCCCGTCCATCAGTGCATGATGTACATGAATGGAAACAGGCATTATTTTTCTGCCGTCAATTTCTGTCATTTTTCCATATGATATCTTTGGACAACTATCTTTGGATGTAAGCCTGCGGGCATGCGACATGGATGTAAATTTGATCCAGGGCAATGATGAACAATGGATTACATCTTCGGAATTGGCAGTAAGCAACAAACCGGTGGAATTAATAATCCGTTCTGTTTCTATTTTAGCTGTTGCTTCAAAGTTTTGGTAATCCTCATCATAAGACACATAACCAAACCCAAATGTCCCATCAGGCCTTCCAATTGTAGCAGAAACAGATATGGAATCGTAAATTATGATGTCGTTATTTTCATTGATCCGATAACGAAATGGCTCGGTTTGATTAACAGCTACAGCTGTTTTATGCAGGTAATAAAGAAAGAATGAAGTAGCAAGCTGCTTGGACTTCTGATAGGCAATTGTACAATCTATTTCAACACAGACACCAAAATACGGCTCCTCAAACTGGTTGAAAAACTGAAAATGCTCCTTTCTTTCCCATTTTTTTAAATCGAGAATTCTCATCACTAATAAATATAAGTAAGTACTTCCCGGATACCGGAAAGCTGTTTAAAATTAATATGGTCCATATTGATTTCAGCCTTTTCATGCTCCCAGGTGGTATGAAATGGCACGTGAAAACCATGACCGCCAATATTGAGTACCGGAAGAATGTCAGATTTCAGAGAGTTGCCGATCATCAGAAACTGGTGTGGCTGAATATCAAGGTGTTTAATCAGTTTACGATATTCAGGTTCCTGTTTTTCAGAAACAATTTCGATATGGTGAAAATATTTCGACAGTCCCGATTTGATTAGTTTCCGTTCCTGATCCAGTAAATCGCCCTTGGTAGCCATTACCAACCGGTACTTTCCATGTAATGCTTTAAGAACATCTTCAACTCCCTCGATTAGTTCAATATCTTTGTCCAGCATTTCTTTTCCCAGGGTCAGAATCCGTTCAATCGTTTCCACACCGATCCTTCTTTCGGTGATCGTGATAGCTGCTTCGATCATGGATAATATATAACCTTTCACACCATAACCATAATGCTTAAGATTTTGGATTTCAATGGTTAAAAGTTCTCTTGAAAGACTGTGGTGAGGCAAAAAGTCTTCCAGCATGTCACAGAATTTATTTTCTGTTTCAAGAAAAAAGGGTTCGTTTACCCAGAGTGTATCATCAGCATCGAAGGCAATGATTTGTATTTCGTCCATTTTGATTTCGGTCATATAAAAATCCCGGTTCTCTCAAATCTGAAAACCGGAACCCAAACTTACGAAAAACAGAACATGACCGTTTGCCGTTATGCAATTTACTTCACCAGTTCCGGCGTGATCATCATCTCTGTACTGTGCCTTGGCAGTTTAAAAACATCTCCTTTTTCATTGGTGAAGAAAATGTTGGATTCGGAAGGCTTGCGGCCGTGACCATCAGCCCAGATGCCGTAAAAATCGGGTTGCGCATGGGATGGTTTTCGAACATAGGAATGATTCATTTCACTATTCTCCGTCATCTGCTTTTCCTTTTTCCAGGTCTTTCCTGCATCTTCGCTAAGCCACATAGCCACTTCGCCACCGGGATTATAGGCCTGCGGACCATCTTCTGTCGGCCCGATTACCTTCAAAACTTTATCGGATTCCACATATATAGACCCCATGTCATAGTTACTGTCCGAGATAGTAACAATATTTGATTCCCATTGATTATTCCGAAAGCGGTAAAGAGTCCAGTTTCTTGGGTTATTGCCCGGTCCTGCTTCAAAACCCTTACTTGAAATCACCAGAATAGCCGGTTTCAGATTTTTATCAAAAGTGATATCAAGCAGATAACAATTTAGTTTTTCACTTGCATAATCATGTACAATTGCCAGATTCTTACGTTCAGTCAAAGGAAGCTGTGCGTTTTCTCCGTTGATATTCTGCCAGGTTTCTCCAAAATCGCATGTTTCCAGGTATTGCAGGTTTGTACGGTAATTAAGCCCTTTTCCTTTTGGATGATAGTCAAATGCTACACCCACTTTTCCATTGGATTCGGCGCTGACCTGGTAATGGCCGTCTTCAATATGCGCAAGTATCTTCCACTCATTCCATTTTGTTCCGTCTTTACTGGTGTTAAAACCTATTACACGATGGCCCGCTTTATTGTATTTGGTAAACAATGCAATAAATCCTTTTCCTTTAATCGGATACACCTGAAAATAGGAGAAGTTATTAAACGGCTCTGCTTTTCCATCAATGATCTCCGTAGCATTTACTGTTTCAAAAGCGGTTATATCATAAGGTTTTTTACTTTTATGAATATACGAGGGGCGCGAAATACCGTGCGAGGTTGAAAAGATAAAAATATAACCTTTCTCATCTATGGAAATCACCGGATTATCATGCGCATCCGTAGTTTTTTTATCAAGAAGAATGACGGGATTAGCTACTTTTCCTGTCTTGTGATCATAGTAGGATACGTTATGCAGCAGCGTCGAATTGGAGTCATCTGTTCCTCCAAAGCAAAAGAAAGTCTTGTTTACTTTTTTAGCATAAATTGCAAACGGACGATGATTGGCGGGATAAACAGCAAGTCCGCCGCTGTATTTATAAACATATTCATCATTGGAAGGCTGGTTCATGTACCAAATCCCTTTGAAGCCATCCGCTCTTTTTTGAATTATTTCTGCCTTGGCATACTTTGCATCGGGATCGGCCTGCTGCGCCTGTGTGAATGAAACTGTCAACAGCAAAATAATTATTAGGTACTTTTTCATATTTATCGGTTTAGGAATAACAATTGTTACTAGAGAAGCCTTTCTAACCCGAATTTTACCTTTTGGCTGATCGGATAAATAGCCATTGTAGGATTTTGTTTATAGCAGATTGTCGGTTACACTGAGAATTAATCCAAATCACCGATCAGACCATTTCTGTGTTGGTTTTTCATCAAAAAAGAATCAACTTATAGCCTTATTCATTTCACTCCTGACCACTTACTTCCATGCTTTATGAAAAAGATTCTACTCCTTTTTTCTTTTCCTCTGATCACCTTTGCACAAACCAAACCGGACGAGCTAACCGTAAAAGCCGCTAAAATTCACGAAAAAGCTTTTACGATTGATACCCATGCCGATGTTCCGATCAACATGATGAAGGATGGTTTTGATGTTTCCGTCGAGCATGATTATGAAAAGGATGGTTCTCAGATTGATTTCCCAAGAATGAAAAAAGGCGGCATGGATGGGATGTTCTTTGCGGTATATCTTGGTCAGGGGAAACGGACGCCGGAGGCAAATGCGGAAGCCAAGAAAAAAGCGCTGGCTATATTCGACAAGATACATGAAGCTGTTCGTCTGCATCCCGATGTAGCCGGACTGGCTACCACGTCAAAGGAAGGTTATCAACTTCAAAAGGAAGGAAAGCGGGCCGTTTTTATTGGCATGGAAAACGGATGGCCGGTTGATAATGACATCAAAAATCTTAAACTATATTACGATCTGGGACTTCGGTATATCACGCTCTCCCATTCTTCAAACAATGACATTTGTGATTCATCAACAGATCCCGATGGCCCGGAATACAACGGCCTGAGCAAGTTCGGAGAAGAAGTGGTAAAGGAAATGAACCGGCTGGGGATCATGGTAGATATTTCCCATGTTTCTGATTCTACTTTTTATGATGTGATTAAACTTAGTAAAGTGCCGGTTATCGCTTCACATTCTTCCTGCCGCGCATTGTGCGATGTACCACGTAATATGACCGACGAAATGATTAAAACACTTGCCAAAAATGGTGGTGTAATCCAGATCAATTTTGTACCCGGTTTTGTAAAAAAGCCATCTATGCAACAAGAAATGTCTATGAAAACAATTCGCCTTAAATTACGCCAGACAGACTTATCAGCCGAAGACAGGAAAGCATTGCGCGATGAAATGGCTGCCAGCAACAAAAAATATGAGAAAGACCTGCCCACTGTATCCGATGCCGTTGACCACATTGAACATGTAATTAAACTTACAAGTGTGGATCATGTTGGTATTGGTATGGATTTGGATGGTGGAGGAAGAGTGGTGGGACTAAATGACGTGAGCCAGATCGGGGAGATCACCAAAGAGCTTGTAAAAAGGGGCTATTCTGAAAAGGATATCACTAAAATCTGGGGAGGCAACATTATGCGCATTCTGGATAAAGTTGAAAAAGGTGCAATAGCCTCCCGCTGAAATAGCTTGTCAGTCAAGGAATTCAATTCCAACAAGATAAAAAATATATACATTTTAAGAAATAGTTTAATAAAATTGTAAATATTACATCCTTATACTCGATTTTCGTAAAAAGAATAAAATCTAATGGCTAAGTCAACTGGTAAAAAGAAAACGGAACCTGTGGTAGCATCTCCTGAAGAGAAAAGCCAGGAACTGCCTATACAACAATTTAATTCGGTAGAAACAATTAGCCGCTTTACAGATTTTGATATTCACTTGTTTCGGCAGGGAAAGCATTTTAAACTTTATGAAAAATTTGGCTCTCATGTGATGGAACACAAGGGGGTAATCGGAACCTACTTCGCTGTCTGGGCACCCAATGCAGCATCCGTTTCGGTGATTGGTAATTTCAACGGATGGAACAAAGGACAGCATGCACTCATTCCGCGCTGGGACAGCTCTGGAATCTGGGAAGGCTGGATCCCGAATATTGGTGTCAGTGAAGTTTATAAGTATTTCATCATTTCAAACAATGGCCAGCATCTGGAAAAATCAGATCCTTTTGCACTTTGGTGTGAAATAGGGCCTAAAACAGCATCCATTGTCTGGGATACCTGGTTTGAATGGGGCGATGAGGAATGGATGAAAATCCGTAAAGAAAAAAATAAACTCAATGCGCCGATTTCCGTTTATGAAGTACACCTTGGTTCCTGGCAGCGTGATCCTTCTGACCCGGAAAGACATCTTACTTTTAAAGAAATAGCAGCAGGACTGGTTCCTTATGTAAAGGAAATGGGTTTTACACATGTAGAGCTCATGCCGGTGATGGAACATCCATACACGCCTTCCTGGGGATATCAGATCACCGGATATTTCTCCGTAGCATCACGCATGGGAACACCCCAGGAACTGATGTACCTGATCGACGAGCTGCATAAGGAAGGAATCGGTGTATACATGGATTGGGTTCCCTCCCATTTCCCAGGCGATGCACACGGCCTGTTTCGTTTCGACGGTACAGCCTTGTACGAGCACGAAGATCCAAGAAAAGGTTATCACCCGGATTGGAAAAGTTATATTTTCAACTATGGCAGAAACGAAGTAAAATCATTCCTGATTAGCAATGCCATATTCTGGATGGATCGCTATCATACAGACGGAATCCGTGTAGATGCAGTAGCTTCTATGCTTTACCTCGATTATTCACGTAACCATGGCGAATGGATTCCGAATGAATTTGGCGGACGTGAAAACCTCGAAGCCATAGCGCTGCTGCGGGAAATGAACATTGCCGCTTACACCGAATTTCCTGATATACAGACAATTGCCGAGGAATCAACTGCTTTCCCGGGTGTTTCCCGCCCGGTTTTTGTGGGTGGACTTGGTTTTGGCATGAAATGGATGATGGGCTGGATGAACGATACGCTCAAATATTTCGAGAAAGATTCTGCTTTCCGCAGGTGGCATCAGGATATGCTTACGTTCAGTGTTGTATATGCTTTTACGGAAAACTTTATGCTTCCCTTTTCACACGATGAGGTAGTATATGGTAAAAAATCGCTGATCAATAAAATGCCGGGTGATGAGTGGCAGCGTTTTGCCAATCTGAGGCTGATGTTTACGTATATGTTTACGCATCCGGGAACGAAACTGATGTTTATGGGATGTGAGTTCGGGCAAACCTCCGAATGGAATTTTTCACAGAGCCTGGACTGGCATTTGCTGGAACAAGCACCGCATCAGGGAATGAAAGAGTGCGTTAAAGCGCTCAATCATATTTACAAAACCGAGCCTGCCATGTTTGACTATTCTTTCTCTCATGATGGGTTTGAATGGATAGATACGCAGGACCGCGAAAATTCTGTATTGGTATATGCCCGTAAGTCCATGGACCCGGAGCTCAATCTGGTTGTTATCCTGAACCTGACGCCTATTCCGCGCCGTGGCTACAAAGTCGGCGTGTTATCACCGGGCGAATGGAAAGAGATTTTCAACTCTGACAAAACTGAATTTTATGGCAGCGGCGTAATTAATTCCGGTTTATTACATTCTCAACCAGACGAATGGCACGGCAGAGCCAATTCGGTTCTTTTGGATCTGCCCCCTATGGGCGCAGTAGTTTTAAAAAAAGATGCAAAAGTAAAACAGCTGGTTTTTCCCCCGCTTTAAGAATCATTTAAAATTATATTTTTCAAAGTTTACAAGGCAGAGAGATATCTCTGCCTTATTTTTTACACAATTTTTTACCTTTGCCCATCATCTACTTTAAAACCAATGAAAAGCACACGACTGGCATCTGTTTTTTTACTTTTATTCTCTTTCACGAGTTATGCCCAATATCCGGCGAGAGTTAATGCAGGACTGGATTTCGGTACAGGCTATAAGGATAATACCTGGGTTCCTTCCGCTGTTTACCACCAGGAACTAAGCCTTAAGGACTTTCCGTGGTTTAACATTGGCTGGGGAGTTCGTGGCTGGGGTTATTATGCAGGCAGAACAGACCTGGCACCCAAAAACAGTACGCTTTCGGGAGATACTTTGAAATTTGGAAAAATAAGCGCAAATGGAATAAGCTTTCTGGTGGGAGCCAGTATTAAAATATGGAAATTGGATATTGGAGCCAATACCGATTTAGTCGGAATTGCATTTGGATCAAAACGTCGTGGCCTGTATTCATCAACCATATCTGACGGACAAGGATCTGAATTTTACAACGACTATGTTTCAAGCGGTCCAACGAGTCTGAACGCGCTGCCTTTGATACTGGATAATCAAAACGGTCAGTCTGAGGTTTTTGTAAGGTTCTGGTTCACGCCCCGGGTAGGCTTAAAAGTTGGCTATGTTCATGGAAGAGTTACTTATACCGCTTCTGAAAAGCTGAACAATGACCAAACCCGTTTTTCGAAAAGTTACGGAGCTCCGTTTGCCTCTGTGTCCTTTCCGTTATACAACTAACATCCATAGTATAAAACATGTCTGAAAAACTGACAGATTCACATAAATTTAATCTTTGGAAAGACAGGCTTGAATCCAATGGCCTCGAAATCCACCGAATTGATGAACTGTATTCAAGAAGAAACGGCAAGGGAGAAGTGCTTTTTTCCCTACTCTACACGGACGCGACTACGCCGGAAGGAAACAAAATACCTCCTATCTGTTTTCTCAAAGGAGAAGTTGTATGTGTTTTGATATGCTTTATCGATTCATTGACTAAGGAAAAGTATTTGTTGCTGGTCCGGCAGCGCCGTATTTGTGATGGCTCACTGACTTACGAACATCCGGCCGGCATGCTGGACAGTGAACGTGATGCAGCAGCAGTAGCCGCACGTGAAGTTTGGGAAGAGACAGGCATAAAAATTGAAACAGAGCAGCTTGTAAAACTAAATGATGAGCCCTTTTTCCCTTCAACAGGGACCAGCGACGAAGCGATGTACCTTTTTTACTGTGAAATGGAATTGACGCATGAACAAATCATGTCCTATCACAACAAAACTCAGGGATTACTATCTGATCATGAATATATTGATACTTACGTCGTTCCATTTGCAGAAGGTCATAAGCTGATTACCAATGTAAACGGAGTGCTCCTTAATTTAATGTATCTTAAAGACGTGGGAGACTGGGAGTTGTTAAAATCCCTTTAACAGATATAGTACGGGAAACGGTTTTATTCAAACAAATTCATTTGAATAGTATCAAAAAAATAAAATAGCACCTATATTTGCACCCCGTTACCACAGGCACCCATAGTTCAATGGATAGAATTTCGGTTTCCGGTACCGACGATATGAGTTCGAATCTCGTTGGGTGCACTAAAAGACATAAAAAAAACAAAACCCTGCAATCAAGCGATTGTAGGGTTTTGTTTTTTCAAAAGCTCTAAAAATATGTATGTATTCACATACTTCCGGTGAACTATAATTTGAGCAGGGATTTTGCAAAAAAAAGTGCTCATCAAAATACCTGTCATTACAAACCAGAGAATGAATTCCTACCTTAAAGGAATATCACCTTTCATTTAGCCCGGCACATTTGTCACTACGGTTATAATTTCGAGTAATGTAGCTCTTGACGTATCCAAAATATTAGATCACCAAGTTCTTCGAACCACACAGCATTATGCTAAAATTGTCGATAAGAAATTTAATAATGACACGGAGGATTTAAACAGAGGTTGGAACCCCTCAACTTGAAAACCAAACTGATGTAGGTAACTTGTTCCTTTAAATTGACCCAGATTGATCAATGAATCACTGGAACAAACAAGTTTTGAAGTTCCTTGTTCTGACAACAGATCCCCTTGATTGGGCTACAAATAACCGATGCTCATTCCTCACCTTTGCAGCTGTAATAACAGGATTAAAACAAGTATGAAAAATCAAAGTGAAGGATTTAACGAGGAGGTTTGATAGCGCTGGTTACCGGCACGAACCAGGGTATTGGACTGGAAATAGCGAAGGTACTTTGTGCCAATGGATACCATGTACTGATTGGTTCCCGAAATTTTACTAAAGGGCAAATGGCAGCACAAAACATAGGTTCAAATGCCTACCCCACCCAGCCTCTGTAACCGACAAGTTGTCGATCACAGAGGCTGCAAAACGAATTGGCGAAGAGTTTGGAAAACTGGATTTACTGGTAAACAACGCCGGCATCGCACAGGTAGGAAAGCCAGACCAGACAGTTGAAGAAAATACCATGGCAAGCCAGGCAAGCGTAGCCTCATTGCATGAAATGCGTGCTGTTTGGAAAACTAACGTTTTCGGTGTCCTGGTTGTTACCCAGGCTTGCTACCCTTTATACGAAAAGCAGGTGCAGGACGTATAGTGAATGTATCGAGCGGCGTCGGCTCATTAACATTGAACTCCGATCCATCTTTCCTTATACCGATCGTATTTTGGTGCTGTTAATCCAGCTTCCAAAACTGCACTCAGTGCTGTTACACTTGCTCTGGCGATTGAGCTAAAATCAGAAAATATTAAGGTAAATGCAGTAAGTCCTGGCTTTACAGATATCCATCTTAAACTGATCGAAAAAGCGAAAGAAAAGCTGACAACAACGGATCTTTCCTTCAGTGAGGTAGCTTATGTTTTAGGATTTGGACATTCCCAATCTTTCAGTAAGCTTTTCAAAGTCAAGACTGTTTTTTGTACTTTAGAATTTAAAAATCCTTTAATCAAATTTGACATTTTTAATCTCTGCTCTATTCAAATAATGACATTCCAGCCGGGATTATTAATCTTAACCTGTCTCCAATACTGGTTTAAACTTCAAAATATTGTCAATGCCCTGCTCTTGACGTAGTTCCAAGGCTATCAGATAAAGAAACGATAATAAAAGTAACGTTGCGTAAATGTGACTTTCGTTTTGAGGAAGATAGCTTTTCCAGGTAATAACATTATTAAAAGACAGGATCAAATAGCGCAACTTCCCTCTTTTCGGCAGGGCAGCATCTTTCGAAAAAATATTTCCCGATGACAAAAGTAATAGCCCGATGCTAAACTGGCAGCTACAAGACAGATTATAAAGATGCCACCAGAAAGTATTTAACTTTTTGGTGGCACTGATTTTTGCGAAAACACCGCTTAATTTACTTGTGTATTCCTGCGAATTACTTAAGCAACCACATCTTCTGATTATATTCATCGCTACCGCCATATTGCGATTGAATTGCCTTAGTCAGATTGTCGTTATTGAAGTTTATCTCTGTATCCGGGTACATCCATCTAACTGGTATTTTATCTTTGTCCGTGTTGTTATTAGATATCGGATTAATCGGAAAAACCGGATAACCGGTACGGCGGTTTTCAAAATAACTGTCAAACCCAGACTGAAGAAATGTGCCAAGATATTTTTGGGTAATGATTTTTTCAAGCTGTTGCTGAGTTGTGCCTGATAATTTAACCTTATCTGAGGCCAGATAATTTAAAATATAGTCAGCAGTGATTTTACGATTATGGTGAAAATCAGTATTATCAGGCGTATTGTTTGCTGTAAACTGCATACTGGAACGGATCGCATTTTCGTAATATGTGCTTGCTGGGGTTCCACTGATCCATCCCCTCAATGAGGCTTCAGCCAGCATAAACTGTAAAACCGGGTAACCAATCAAATAAATAGGCTCAGCGTTGGCAAGTTCAGAATAACGAGCATTCAGATTGGAATAATCCTTTGACGATGCAACCGCGGTAAGATCTGAGTAAACAGATGATGGATTTACGGCCCGATAAGCATCATAACTCGATGTGCTTATGCCAGCTGCCACCTTAACAGGAGATGGTGCGGCATAATAAAACAGTCTGTGGTCTTGCAGATCTTTTAGTTTATCTACAATCATCGTCGACATTACCACATAAATAAGCCCTTGATTGTTTAGTTTGAACCAGGGATAGCGCTGCCCCGCCACATCAGAATATACCCTTTGAAAGTTATCAGCTGAGCTTTCAAAGATGGGCTTGGTTGTAACGATTGTATTGAAACGCGATTTTACATTCAAATCTGCATCGCTTTCTTTGGCTGACAGGGTCAAAAGCACTTTCAAGGCAAAAGTGTTTACTACTTTTCGCCATTTAGCAACATCACCATTATAAACCGGATCGCCTGCGAATGTAGTCCCCTGAGAAAATGCCTGATCAGCCTCTTCCAGCTCCTTTAGGATACCCAAAAAAACCTCCTTTTGCGTAGAATACACAGGATTAATGACGCCTGTTTCCCCCTTCAAAGCATCTGTATAAGGAATATCCCCCAGCCGCATGGTCAGTTCAAAAAATCTCCAGGCCCGCACGAATTTACCAAGTCCGGTATAAGCGTTTTTTAAACCTCCTTCGGGTGCCAGGCTAATCATTTTTTCGACGTTTGTCAGCACCACCAGTCCGCTATATTCCTGTTTCCCCAGGTTGTTATATTGCATTGAATTGGGGAATTCGGTATGGTTAATTGCTTTAGACAGCAATGCCGGATCCAAATAGCTGACAGAAGTTATATTCAAAATCAGGTTAGTTGCCAGCATTTGTGAAGACACCGACGTGGCAGCGTTGGGATTTGTATTAATCTCTTCAAAGTCGGCGCAGCTATTTAATGTAAACAAAACGCCAACAACGGGTATAAATTTAGCGATGAATTTCTTCATGGTATGGTTAATTTTATATTTGTCAGAAAGTAAGTTGGATATTACCACCTATATAACGCGCGGAAGGTGAGGTAAGCTGAGTGTCATCAGCTTTATCAGGATCGGAAAAGCGGAAGTCCTTTGTCCACATCCATACGTTTTGTCCTGTAAATGATATAGAAGCCGATTTAGCACCTACGTATTTGGCCAAAGAAGCGGGAAGACTATAACCAAGGGAAAGTTCGCGCAACTTGATGAAAGTAGCATTGGTCACACCGCGTGTTCCGTCACCGTAACGGCGTGCGTAGGTCTCATAAGATACTTTGGTGGCATTCGGAGCGTATTCCCGGGAATCGGCAGTAATGTTACCCATATTGTCGAATGTGACACCTCCGGAGGTTACCACTACTCCTTGCCCTACATACGATTTGTTTTTGTTCACCACCTCATCATAGCGCCATTGGTTATCCGAATCAGGATGAGCTCCGGTATCCCACATTTTATAAGATGTATAATTATTTAAGAGACCGCCAATCCGGCCATCAACTGCGGCAGTAAGGGTAAATCGCTTGTAACGAACCGTGTTTGACAGGCCCCAAATGAATTTTGGATCGTTATAGCCATACAGGCTGTTATATGTACTAGCCTGGGTAAGGCCATTGGCCTGATGAATCAAATTACCTTGCGGATCTTTTAGCCAGGTTGCTCCGGTGTATGTATCTGTGCGTCCACCCGCTTTTGTCCAGTTATTTTTAGCAGAATATTGTGGGTCCAGTGACTTAAAGTAGCGGTGGTTGTAAGACCAGTTGGCAGTTGCATCCCATTGCCAGTCGCCTTTTTTGAGCACAGTTGCATCAACAGAAATTTCCATTCCTTTACGGATGTAGGTCTGATCAATGTTGATCAGCGTGCTGTTAAATCCGGACGCCTGCGATATAGAAGCGCTGGTTTGAATGTTGTAATTATATTTGTTAAAGTAAGCAATGTCCAGCTTGAAGCGCTTCTTAAAAAAATAAGCTGCTGTTCCTATTTCCCATGTACGGTTGGTTTCTGCTACTACGTTTGCTGCGTCAAGAATCGTACCTGGATAAGACGCCGAATTCAGTCCATTCCATACACCAGTGGTAGTTGTATAGGTATTGTTGGTAGCGTAAACGCCCAAATCAGACTTGGCAAGGGCCCATGAACCACGAACTTTCCAGAAATCAAGCCAGTTAGGCAAAGATTTAAAAAACTCACTAACCACTACGCTGGCACCTGCAGAAGGATAAAAATAACTGTTTGTGTTGGCAGGCATTGTCGAACTCCAGTCGTTACGACCAGTTACATCCAAAAAGAAGGTGTTGTTGTAAGCTAAACTGATTTTCCCCAACAAGCTATTGACCTGTTTACGCGGATTGGAAACACTTAAATTAGGGTCCAATACACTTACATCGGGTCTTTCAACGGAGTTGTTGAGCGAGTAGTAGCCGGGAATAAGTATTCCGCTCCTTGTTGAGCTCCTAAGATAGTTGTTGTCATATTTGTAGATCGTACCACCTGCCAGGGCATCAATGTTTAAATTGCCGAGGGTTTTGTTGTAAGTAAAAAAGGCGTCTCCGTTAAAGCTGTAACCATTCCTTTTTGCAATAGAATACAATCCGGATGCATCCCAACCGCGGGTGGAAAGAATTCCCGGCGGATTTCTGCGGGTTTCACTATTTTGGTATAAGTCGAATCCGGGGCGAACCAGTATTTTAGCACCTTCAAAAAGATCCAGCGTCGCTGTGAAACTCGCGTTCATTTTATTTTCCTCAATACCATTCAGCTTTTCGTATGCCATCATGTATGGGTTGTCATACCATGCATTATAGTGCCAGTTTTGCTTTAAATCCGGGGTTAACCAATAATTGTCTTTGTACTGACTCAAATCATACTCTGGTCCCATCCAGACCAGGATGTTGTAGATGTAGCCTTGGGCAGAGTATCCCGATCCGGAGATTTGGGGAGCCGTGATACGGTTGTAGCCTAATTGACTGTTCAGTCTGAACTTTTCACCAACTTGCATTTCACCACTAACATTGAAACTGGTGGTATTGGATTTGAGATTGGGATACTGGCCTTTATTGTAAATATGGCTCATAGACACACGAAAACTACCGTTCTCACCGGTTTGTGTAACGCTCACGTTATTATTGGAAATCAAACCGGGCACCAAAAAGTCGCGAAAATTATTCTTCCCTACGGAGCGTAGTTCTGATACTTCCATTTGTTTGGTAACCGGATTCCACTGGTTGGCCATAGTACCGTTATCCAGCTTGGCTCCCCAAATGTAGTCAGTTGGACTATACGTGCTACCTAGTCCGGCACTGTAAGAATGCTGAGCTTCCGGTAACATCAAAAAGCCGGCATTGAACATATTGTTGCTGTTCACAGAAACAGAAAGTCCTTTTCCACTGGAACCGCGTTTGGTTGTGATGATGACAGCCCCGCTGCCCCCTCTTGAGCCGTACAATGCGGCTGCCGTAGGGCCTTTTAGCACGTCAATGCTTTCAATATCATCCTGATTAAGGTTTTTCAATGAGATATTTACGTACGGCACGCCGTCGATAACCAGCAAAGGATTTTCACCACGAAGGTCAAGCGTAGGTGCTTCGTTAAATTCAGTGCTGTTTTTGACCCAAAGTCCCGAAACTTTTCCGGTTAACGACGTTGCCAGATTGGTGCCCTTTACAGTCTGAATGGATGCTCCGCTTACCTTTTGTACGGAGTAACCAAGCGATTTTTCTTCCCGCTTTACTCCAAGCGCGGTTACCACAACCTCGCTTAGCAGCTTAGTGTCCTGTAACATTACCAATTCGATCATGCTTTGATTACCTACTATGATTTCCTGCGGAGCAAAGCCGATAAAGGATAAGGAAAGAACTGCACTTTCGCTTTGAACGCTCAGGCTATACTTTCCTTCCTGATCGGTAATTGTTCCGTTCGTAGTTCCTTTTTCCACGACACTCACCCCGGCAAGCGCACTTCCGGCTTCGTCCCTGATAATTCCCTTTACGGATTTATCAGTTGTGGGGAGTTTCACCCAGACGCCTGATGAATGAGGAGCTATGGCTGTGCCGCCGTATCCTAAAGATGCCATCATTACAAATGCCGTGCATAAGAGCTGACATAACCGGCCGGTGCGGCTGGGCAAGAGGAGAATAGAATTTCGAATCATGCTTAAGAAAGGTGATTTAAATTGATAAGAGATTTTATTATACAAAGTACCGTCACTTAGCGTTTAGTTACTACAAAGAATTTGTTAAGAAATTGTAATTTTTTTTTGATATCGATATTACTTCGTCTGCGGTCTGCTAACCTGAATTGATATATTTGAATTGTTCAAATGATATTTTATTCTAAAAATGGTGAATATTTAATATTGATGTCTGACATTCAAAATTGTATTTTTTAACTATATACTAGGTAAATAAAATTAGAATGTGGGCATTGCATTCAAAACAAAATCCACTCAAAGGTGCAAAGAATTTATATGACATGACCACTGGATTTCATGGCAAATCAACTACAAACCAACCTTTTCCCTTATTAAGTTATTATACTACAATCAGCTACCTAAACTTATTCAATTGAACTAAATAACATGATCCCGACTTCCGACTTGGGTTGTCAAGGGCCTAAAATTATCCATTCTAACCTCAAATCAAAGCCCCATAATACCTTATACACTACCTATTGAGTCAGAAGGTCAACTCTGACCAGCTCTTCGCATGTTGTTCATAATATGGTTATTTATAATCCATGTACAAATGCACATGTTTGGTAGACACAATTCTTATGAAAGTTTTCAATTGTTAGTCGAATCACGAAATACTACACTAATAATAAGACAAACCAAAGTAATAAAAGAAGCCAGTGTTCTGACACTATTCCAAAACACCCAGGAATTCTCAAATCTGTATCGTATGTTTTCCATCGATTTTTCAGAAGCATTGGCAACATCAAATATTGCCAACTGATCGTTCAACGGAACGTTCCGAAGTCCCGTAACTATAAATACACCAAATATATAACTGATACATGCAGCAAGTATCCGATTAGATTTGGGTGAATGAACATCGAAATGCAGGATTGATGAAACAACAAGCAATACGAGCGCTCCAAAAAAGCAAATATAAAAAACCGGGTTTAGTGTTTCTTTATTGATGTTTTGCATTGCTAATAGATAGGCTTTGTTATCCAACTTATGAAGCCCCAAATTCACCGAAAACGCATAGGCGAAGAAAAAACCCGACATCATAGCCGACAAAATTATCGTTATCATTAATGTTATTGCGTGCATTTTCATAAACGTACTAATTTGAAATGCAGACTGATTTTCTGATATAATCCGGTATAGTTAATTGCCGCAACATAAAATCTGCTACATCAACCCGGTTTATTTTTAACGAAAGTTTCTTTAAGCCCTTCGCAAACCCGATTTTATAAGTGTTGGTGATCGCACCATTCTTTAATGCACCCGGCCTGACAATCGTATAATCAAGGTTACTTTGCTGGATATATTGTTCCTGCAAATTATGGTCGGACAACACCTTTTTAAGCAAAAACCCGAACATCACATGTTTCCAAATAAAGTTCAGGTTTTCATAACTGTCACCTGTTCCAATTGTGGATAGGCAGAGCAACCGTTTGAGCCCTGCACCATTCATTGCTTTGATAATATTTGCAGTCCCCTGTGCTCTGATCTTTCCGATTTTCCCATCTCCTAAGGCACACAAAACTGCCTCCTGGTTCTGCATTGCTTTTTTTACATCTTCAAAGTTGAGCACATCGCCTTTATAAATTTTCAGACTTTTCCTTTCTGCCAACGGAAACTTTTCAGGGTTCCGCACAAAGGCAGTTACGTAATAACCCTTTCCTAATGCCTGTGTGACGATTTCACTACCTACGGAGCCTGTCGAACCAAATACAATGATATTCATAGCTGTATCTATTTTGTTTTTGCAAAGTTTGATACAAGCAAAAACTTAAAATAGAATAAAAGCGACAAGGTATTATTTTATGCTAAATGATTTGGGCGTTTTGCCTGTGAAAGCCTTAAAAACACGTATAAAATGAGATTGGTCAGAAAAGCCGTTCTGATAAACAATATCGGTGAATCTTTTGTAGTGTTTGGCTGTGAGCTGATGTAAGGATGCCTGAAACTGGCATATTTTAGCAAATTGTTTTGCGGGAAGTCCTGTTTCTTTTAAAAATCTTCGTTCAAAGGTCCGAATGTTTAACTTTTCTCTTTTTGCAATGTCTCGGATGGATACCAAACCTTTGCTGTCTATGATGTGCTGAATGGCTTGTCTTACAGGATAATCAAGATTATTTTTCTTCCGCTCAAAATACAGCAGAAGCAAATTCGACATCATGTTGATTTTATCTTCGATTGCAGGTGCAGATACGAGTTCTTCCGTTAGTTGCGCTATGCTTTTTTCCAAGGTATTGTCTAAGTAATAGCAGCTATCATTGATACTTTCGGGGACAATTTCCCAAAATGCCTTTATCACAAATGGATAAAACTGAAAAATAATAATCTTATAAGCTCCACTAATTTCAAGCGTTATCGGCTTTATCGTTTGTCCATACAAAAAAATTTCGGGCATTTTCTTGTTGTGCGGACTTACCGTTAAACCATTTTCAGACTGTTGAAACATCAACCCGGTATATCCGTCTGCAAAAAATGGTAAAGAAGTGTGTGTACTATTTTCATTTTCAAATACCCAAATATTCTTAACAAATAAGGCTATCGATTTATCGGGAATGATGTTTTGAAAATTCATTTGCGTTACCGTTTATTTTTGCAGAATTAAATCTTATTTAATCAAACCCTTTGATTCCAAATCCGTTAAAACAACTCTGATTATCTTTTCGGTCACCGATTTAGCAATTGGTCTTTTTGCAATCAGGTAAACTCCTTTCAAACATATTTTAGCTATCCATCCCCCCAGCTTTGCCAACATACCTTTCCGGTAATATTTCTCCATGAAGCTTTTGGCAAGTATGCTGTTATCTTCCTTTTTTGTGATATAGTTTCGATTCCAAAGAATTTCTATGATCCTGAGAAAACGCTGCTCGATACTTTTTCGAAATGAAAAAAGCTGTTCAGGATTGTAGATTGGCATTTGTGGAACGGTATATTGATAGCGTCTTTCTTTGCGGACCGAATCATTTTCCATTAAAAGGTATAAGTCGGGAACGATTGGCAAAAAGACCTTTCCATCTTTTTCGATTTTGAATTTTTCCACCATGGCATCAGTCCAGTTGCTATGTATCGGATGTACAATACCTGCCGCCTTATCGTAAGGCATTGAAAAAAAGTAACGGAAAAAATTTCGTGCGTTGTCCCGCCCCAGAAAAAAGTCATGCTGCCGGAATTTGATATCTAAAAAACCACCGAAGGCCCCCACAGAAGCGCAGGCTATCGGATTTTTTATTGGTTTGGTCTTCCCTGCTTCTGTAGACCATTTTCTTGGAAAGATAATACTTCTGTAAAATGTACCCGGATCGCCTTCAAGCATCTCGCGTCGTTTCACCCTGGATTGATCCTGCAAAGTGTCCAGAATTTCGGGTATCACATCCACAAGATCGGTCGCCCGCTCGTACGCTGCTTTAAACTGACCTTGATCGGGGAACGGATCAATCATAATAACGCCATAATCAGGATAGCTATCAGATTTGGATATACCATGGTGATCGCTAAGAAGACTCATCACCTCACGGTAAGGCTCATTGTTGATCGCTCCCCCATCCACTGTGACCGACGAGAACTGTTTCGGGAAAAGCCTGAATTTCATATCATTTTCAGGATCCGGGTCGGCCATACCAAACTTCCCTGATATGATTCTTTTATAAATGGTTTTCAGGTAATTGTCACTAAAATTTAAGTCATCGAATTCACGGTACATCAACCCGACAGGAAAAGCTCCGGTCGCAATCGTTGCAAGTTTCAGAGTTTGAGCACTGGTCTTCTCATAAGGGTTCAGAAATAGATACTGATCTCTATTGGGCGCTTTCCCCTGGTTCAAATGATAATGTGAAACAATATAATGCTCATAGGTGGTATGGTTGGGGGTAATACTTTTCCTTCCCTTCCGTGCGATCGGTGTTTGGAAATCCACTTCCATCGGCATGCCACGCAGCAGCGTATGAGACAATATCATTTGCAGGTCTTTGGAAATATAACCTGGAAGATTTGCTGTCTGAACGGCAATGTCAGCCTGTGTTTTTGGAAAGACTCCGTCAGCAATCCTGTCTACAAAAGAAGAATTCAGCAGGGATTGCAGCTTCCCTTCTTTGAGATCATCCGTGCTCCATAGCTTGGAAAAAGTATTCCCTTCTACCCCGGGCTGAAAATCGTCCATCAAAACCCAGTTGTCGTAAAAGATATTTCCTTTCCTTTCGGCAACTTGTCCTGGAACTGTAACTGGATTTATTTTTCCTTCCAAAGCGTAAATGGATGCCATCGTAGTGGTCATCCCACCTGCAGAAGCTCCGCCGACCGCTTCAATGACAATCTGGTGGGGAGGAATCAAATCTTTAAAGTCTGCAAAAAGTTCGTGTTCTCCTTTTTTGGCTTTCTCCCAGATATCGAGTAGCTCAAAAAGGTAATCCATCACGCCACCGGTGTAGCAGCCTGCTGATATGGCTCCGGCCATCGTGATACCAAGAAAGAATCGATCATTTTCTACAGGTTCAATCATAATGGAGAAGGTTAAAATATGATTTTTCGCGAAGCACAGCCTGGATAGCAAATTATCCACCTTGGCTTTTTATTCTATTTGTTAAAAGCTCTATAAAGCTTACATAAGAAGGAAATCGTATAACCTAAAAATCACATAACTGTATCAAAATACCTGATCATGCCCGCATAGGGTGCGCTGCCGGCTTTCATAGCCTTTATTTGCTCTGTGGCCATTTCTATCAGTTCGGCACTGAAACGACCCGGTTGACTTAGGGCCATTTTAGCCAATTTAAAATTTTTAAATATTTGATACCGGAATGTGCAAAGTTCTTTTCGGTTAATTCCGAAGCATTCTATGCAGGCATTATAAATTTTTTCAGCACCAAGATAATCAGGATTTGGCCTGATTTCTACCTCCCTAAGCACCTCATCGGCCTTCCATATAAAAAACGGTTCGGGATCCTGATAATAAGGATTTGGCAATTCCGGCATTTCAAGTTCCAGCTGCTGATGAAAAACGGCAAAGTTCTCTGGTGCTGATTTGGGATCAATACTTAACAGCGCCGGGTTACCCTGATGATCAGGCGCTTGCAGCCTGTCAGCACCGGTAGGAAATTTGTTTCCTTTATGTGACTGGTTGCAAATCTGGCATGAAAACAGATAGTTATCATAACAATAAGCCAGCCACCAATAATGAGATTTAGGTCTGAAGTGCTCTACATCCCCATGTGCCACTACGCCCGTGGGCGATTCGCAGTATGCACACTTACCAAAAGTTTCCTTTTTTAGCTGGGGTTTTGCTCTGCTCCAATAACTGCTGTTAAAAGTCAATTTTTTAATAAGACCTGCTTGCTTTTGACTGACCATTGTCAAAAGCTCCTGTTGTTTGGCAAGCAAATCTGGCCCTGACAAACTCGGAGGAATATCATCGGTAAGGCGGCTACGGTTTAAAAGAATCATATCCGGATCTACAATTATTTAAGTTTCTGCTCGAGTTTATTTAAAAAATCCATCTGTCCGGCATCTACTAACGCATTACTATATTCGGCGACTGGAAGATCCTGAATCTGCTTTGAAAGCCTGCTGAGATCAAGCTGCTCCTGGGCTGTCAGACCAGATTTGTCTCTAAGACTTTTATAGTCATTTTTTATCTCTTCCACTTTTACTGATTCATCTGTTGTCAGACCGAAGGCATCGGTCATCAAAAGCTGATGTAGTAGCAGCTTCTGTGGAGATCCGCTGAAAGGCACCAGCTGAACATTACCGCTCACTGAACGCTGAAGTGAAAACAATTCTCCTTCTTCGGCCTGCTGGGCAGTCAAGGGAGAATGTGTACTGGCGACAATCTGAAAATTAGGAAGTTTATTTTTTATAAAATTCAGCAGATGGCGCTGCCAGATCGGATGTATGTGTAAGTCAATTTCATCAATAAGCAGCAAACCACGGGCAGATAACGGTGATCCATAATCTTCAAAGGTATAGGAAATACGGTAAAGCAGATCGCCTATCCAGGCCGTCATATTTTGATACCCATCACTCAACTGATTCAGCGGAACGATACCATCTGCCGTTTCAAAAAGCATTTGTTTTTTCAGCTTATCGATGGAAGAAAACTGTACATGTGGTAAAAAATCGTCCAGTGCCTGCCGAATGAGCTCGAAGGCATTATCAGACCTGTAATCCAAATCAATGGCCCAGGTTGTCAAAGAAGTCAGCTGAGCTTCCGTATTAAACAAAGTTGCCACATTATTAGAACGGTTATTTCTATAAATCCCCTGACCGGAGCTCCATGAATGTTCGCCGTTGTTTAGTCGCCTTGATGCCCCGTAACCCACAACAAAATAGTTGCGGTCCGTATGAGCAAGCGCTCTTTCCAGGAAATCCAGCGTTTCGCTGTTTGATGTCAAAATCTGACTCAGTGAAGCATCCCTGTCAATTCTAAGTCTTAAAGGCCGCTGTTCCAAATCCTTGGTAACCAAAACAGCTTCAAGTTCACAATAAGACTCTCCATTCCTGATCCAATCATTGGTTTGCCCCAAGAGCTCCCCCAGCGCGTTACTTCCAGAGGTAATCAGCGCGATTGCTTTAAGTAGACTGCTTTTACCGGTACCGTTCTGACCAAGAAAAAGGGTTTGCTTGCGATTACTCCCTGTACCCGTTTCAAAATCAATGGTCATTTCACCAATTGATCTAAGATTCTTCACTTTAAGGGACCTGAGAAACATAGACAGTCTGAAAATTAGTTTACCAAATATAAAGAGAAAGGATAAATATTCAGAAATATATCCCGTATGGATTTCATGCGGAATAATGGCAATTAAAACATAATCCTGAACAATAAGATCTTCTCCTTTGTGTTTACTCTCTCGGTCTTGCTATTTAGTTTTTGCTGAGCGCTTTCAACCGCTCTATATAATTTGTCACGAAGTAATTGCTGCGTGTTATCTCACCTTAAACCTGTTCGTACTTTTCCAGATATCGCAAATATCATTACCTTTCTCCTTAAGTAAAGCTTCAAGTTCTCTGAGTTTCAGATCAATCGATATCAGATATTTCAGTCTCCAGTGATCGAAGAGCAGATCGATATAATAATCCCGGCTGTCGATGGTGATTCTTTTATGTCAGGCCAGAAAAGAAAAGTAGCTGCAGCTCTACAAAGATACTCGCTTCCAGATGCTTTTCGGAATGGAATCTGGCAGGCCATCCAAAAAATAGGGATCTATAAAAAAAACGGACCTACGTTCTATTCATTTCCCAGCAGGTCGAGATCATTGATTATTGTTACATATCTCACCAGATACGAATTTGCATTAATAAATATTATGGCGACACGGCTGAATTACCATTAACAGCCGGTTAACGATCTGATGCTGAACTTTTGACTTGCAATTTATAGTCGTTACATTACAAACAATTGCTTATTTGTTCGAAGCGCTAACATACAGCTGAAGTATGACAATATTGATTAATCGTTATACCAGGGATCCACTATCATATGCGACTGTTTCTACTTAACTTTTTAATACTGGTGCACACACGTCTGATTACACTGATATCGCTTTTATGCAGACCAATAAACAATTGTAAATGTACAAACGCCAATATTTAATTACAGAAGAAATTCCGTCCCAGCTTAATGGTAAATCAACTGATTAATGTATTTTGGACAGTGGTCTCATTTATTGTAGTGGGTAGCTATTGGGGCGAATATATTGAGGAAGAACCAGCCATGTGGCCATTATATATTTGTATTGTAATGAGCATACTCGGATTTTCAGTTCCAAAACGATGGCTCTCCACTTTTACACTTAGTTCCAATCCGCACACTTATGAGCGTATTGGCATTAAAATTATGCTTTGGTTTGTTCAAAATGGCAAGCTTGTTAATCGTATTGAGCGTGCATGTGGCAGAAAAGCAGGAAAAGTCACCAAGTTAAAAAACATAGATGTCTTTCTAAAAACTACCACCATTTCAGAAAAGTATCATTTTAGCTGTTTAATATTTTTCGGATTAAGCACTTTAAGTGCCTTGTCCACTGGCAAAATAAGATTTGCATTATATATAATGTTTTGGAACATAATATATAATGTCTATCCTATTCTACTTCAACAATATGTCAGGCTTAGAATTAACTTGATTGCGTCTCGTCGTAAATACTGACAATGACAAGCATAATTCTCCGCTACTGCGCAAACACCAAGCCATATCCGCAAATAAGCTTCTATCACTCGTCCTATCTACAACTAACATTTTGTAATTCCTTATTTATAAACTTTTTTTACCGTTGACTCGCCAGCCCCTTCTTAATCTTCATCATAATATTATCAGGCACAAGGTTTGGGAGCTTGGTGTTAAACCAGTTTTGAAAGCCCACAACTTTTTTCCCATTTCCTTCTAACAGATGCTCTACACCTTGTATTGCCACTTCTTTGGGATGCATGGCTTTGGTTTTGTGGAGATTGGTAGATGCCATCTCAGCG
>Ga0265797_10003783_pt1 | contig 23881 bp, 27 predicted proteins | sample P2T30metagenome_FD_192433 | JGI IMG/M metagenome (GOLD analysis project Ga0265797, IMG submission 192433) | Plant litter microbial communities from East Loma Ridge, Irvine, California - P2 T30 | ecosystem: Environmental > Terrestrial > Plant litter > Unclassified | place: USA: California... | reverse complement strand
TGGAACAGGCCGGCATGATGCAGGACAATCTTAAGAACACAATGACCACTATCGACGCCATGAAGACAACGACCAAAGAGCTACGGAAGCAGTACGGCAAGGTCAACATCGACAAGATCGATAAGCTACAGGACGAGATGGCGGACCTCATGGATATGGGAAACGACATACAAGATGCTATAAGCCGCAGCTACGACGTGCCGGAAGATGTGGACGAGTCGGAGCTGGATGCGGAGCTGGAAGCACTGGGTGACGAGGTTGACTTTGAGGGCATCGGAGAGTCTTCAGGAGTACCGAACTTTATGTTAGACGATACTGCGCCGCCGCAGTTTATCGACGAAGCGCCCAATCCAGGTGGCAAGGTCAAAGAAGCCGCGGGCTGAGGAGAGCCGTGTCTGACCATACACCCGTAATTTGTGGCTCCAAGCGTGCCAAGAGCCCCCACAGCTTCTTTGCGCTATACAATAACGTCCAAGCCGTCGCCGACGCTGCACGTTGACTATACGGAATGCGTCGTTCTGGTCTATGTCCACATCCTCGTCAAGCAGAAACAACTTTAATAACCGCATCGATGGGGAATGCGGGATAGACGTCAGTGGAGCGCAGGGCTATGCAGTAAACACCACTGATCTCTATGCTTGGGAAGAAATGTAACGGAACGCAGACAACGCGCACCTTAGATAGAAGGTCTAGCGACATACAAGAAATGATACCCCGCACGAAATCTAGATCCAGCATGCGCGTTCGTATACGAAAGCGATTCAAGACACGTAATACCCTACCTGACGTTGCGCACGCTCAGCGCGACAAATGAAAGTTTTCTGGGGAGACAGATGATACAAACGTATCTCGAGAACACTTTTATTTATCGCGCTTGGTCTGCGCAGCATCAGCCTGGGTGTTATGTTGCCTGTTTCGTTCATTCGATGGGCTGCACGAGACTACCACTTCGTCCTTGGCACTCTTGATTCCACCACCCAAAGGGGTACTGGGCATTCCAAGACACAAAATGATCTCGCCACCTCGCTCAGGGAACGTATAGGCCAGGAGAGTTAGCTGGAAAGTTCGTATTGATGCTGGATGAAGCGTACCAACAGCATCTAAGTGCAACGCGAGTTTTCTAAGTGGGCGACAGGCCTTAGCTGTGCACGTCTTGTAGAGACATGTAAACGTTTGGTGCACGAAGTGTGAATTTGCCCCTCCCTAGTTAAACCACTTGTCCTGTCCTAAGTAACCAGAGATAACTGCATTTTTACGTGTTGATGTGCAGGATGCTTGTGTAGTCTGTGGAAGGCCAAGGCATGCAAAGAGTCCGGGTTAGGTGCTACTTGCCATACCTACAGTAGACAATTCTGGCGTGTATGTCTATGAAAATTCCAATACAACAGTAGTTACGATTGAAGAATAACTTTTTATGGAAGTTGTGAGCCTGCGAAAGGGTGTCGTGTTTGGGAGAAGGTGCGTGGTAGTGGAGCCAAAGCTGCAACGCCTGAGTAGGAGTGTACTTCGACTTTGTAATTTTATTTTCTATACTCTGGAGAGACGTCAATGCGCAGGAAGTAGTAACAACGCGCTTTGTGTGGCCGATATAGTTGTTGACAAACCTGCTCGCAACAACTTTCGTACGCTAAGCGGGTCAACTCACCTTCTTAGCATCCTCAATACTCTCGACACAACACATCTGGAGAACACAAAACATGATGACCCACTAGAGGATCTATCAAGGTCGAAGATGCAATGTTTGGACCGTTGGAATAAATGCGCTACAGGCCGTGAGACGGGTGCGCGTTTGCAGAGTTTACACGAGTATGCGGCGACATTATGGTCACAATCTATGCTTTACGCATCGTCATGGAGCCGCAACAAAACATACTGTGTTCAAGCAAAGCCATTCTGAAATAAATCTTGTGTGGCAAAGCTCTAACATAGCCGTTGTCGCGTTGGTTGTGTTAACGCGCGTGTGTGCGCTATCTTACAGCGACCAACATGCTAGAGGAGTGAGCGCACCTTGTTTGACCATAACGTCCGTTCTGTTCTCACGAATCCATGAATATGAAGAGATGTAGAGGCTACCTTGCACTCTGTAGTCCTGGTCGTCTGCCTGAATTAGTGCAGGTAAACCGGTTCAAATGATTCGCATGCGAAACAGTGATGCATGGAAGCCGACTTTGGGGAAAACATGTAAGACTCGAGCGAATGGTTTGATTTCTTTTGCCTGTTCGGCGAAATGAGCGTGATGCGTAAGGCATGATAGAGTATATACAGCGGCATGGAACGAGCGTGGTGGCGATATACAGCAGCGTAAAGCGAGTGTGGTAGTGCAAGCGCGCACAAGCCTAAAGAGAGACATGTACATGAAAAGCGAGCGAGAATGTGCAGGGAAGTCAACGGCGACTAGAGCAGTGCCTAGTTTATTGTTACTCCCGGCTTACACGGTAACATACTCCATAATGACAGAAGTTACCACCGTAGTCTGTGCGTCAGCAGGCGCAGTAGGCTCGGGGGCTTGCTCCGGAACAGCTGGTGTGGTTGAGACCTCAGGTGTAGAAGTAGGAGTAGATGCGATGGCCGGCGCGCTAGAGACCTCAGGTGAGGTTGCAGGTGTAGGCATAGATACCGCAGGGGTAGAAGCACCAAGTGTCACATACTGCGTAACGACAGACTCCAAGAGCGTTGTTGCAATCTGTGGGCCTGGCCCCGCAGCACCAGCGTCAGGCGAGACCTCGGGAGCCTTCTTCCACACAAACTCGCCGGATTCAGCGTCGTAAAATCCACTCGCTTGATCTGCGGGAATCGTTGAGTTGGTGCCGTCAGGTCCGGGTCCGTTGTAGACGGGCGGGTTGCCTTCGATGTCGTCCTTGTACTCGACATCGCCGTTCCAGGTCGGCACCTCAGTGTCGGACTCTGGGATGCTGACTGGCACGCTGAATACGGTGACGTTCAAGCCCTTAGGTGGCTTGTTTCGTGGGATCTCGCTGAAGTCCAAAGCTTGGATGCGCCAGCTGAACTTCTCCTTGAGATAGGCTTGTACTGTCTCTTTGTCCAGGCTCTTGAGCTCGCCGGCCGCGTGCTTCTGTGCGAGCTTCTCAGTCAGACCGATGTTACCCGTAACGATGTTTGAGGAGCTCATTCGCGGAGAAGACAGGGTGGCGAGCTGACCGACGTAGTTGGGGTCCGTAGGCCAGTCGATGGGGTTGGTGCTGGGCTCGCCAAGGAAGGCACGAACGGCGTAGGAGACCTTGATGTCGGTCGGCATGTTGACTTCGCATTGCCAGTCGGTAGCCTGAACCGTGCGGTTGATGCTGCCTCCGCCTGGAGTCGGGAACGTCGCATTGGCTGTCGCATTGGTCTCACTCAGGCCTTGAGTCTGGGCCTTGTACAACTGATTGATGGATGATGTCAGCGTCGCATTACTTGGGCTGTTTGCGAGCTCGGGGTAGGTGTATCCAAAGGAGGTCCAGTTGCGGGAAGTGGTAGCAGTCCACATGTCGCCAAGGGCGTTCATGTGGAACGGTGCAAGTGGCGAAGCAGTACCAAGAACGCTACCGCTGGCGACAGCGAATGAACCCATACGTTGCTCGGCGTCCTCGACCCAGGTGTCGGGGTAGCGAGTTTGGTACATAGATATGATCCGATCAATGTTACTACGAACGATTAGCACTACTCTCAGTATCAGGTTCTGACAACGTACCAGTGATGGAACCAGAAGATGGGGTCGAATGCGGAAACCTCCACTATACCCATGTGACCCAATCCGAATACGGTGTGCAGACCATCGTGTAGGGTCTCGAAGTTTCCGATCTTGCCACCGTTCGCCTTGTTGCTCACTTGGCTGAAGGGTTGGTACGTCGTCAACAACTTGTAGAGCATATCGCGGATATTGGGCTGCTGCTTGCCAACTCGGTCGTTAACCTCGCTGTTACGGCTGGTGGCATTGGCAGCGTGGGGATCAGCTGGGTACCGAATAGTGTGGTTCCAGTACTTGAACTCAAACTCGCTCTACTTGTGTGTCAGCAGCCAATTTCTTCAGGATGATATCTTCTCGCGGAGCGTAGATGTATAGAATTGAGACGTACCAAAGGAGCGAAGTCATCATACTTCAGAGGATGGAAGTCGTATTTGTACAGAGGGTTTGGGATATACCCTGTGGTCCCATTGGGAAACGTGACCGTAGCCGTGAGGCAACGCACGTTCTCAGGAATGACACCCTCTTCACTGTTTGGCGGATCCATCGCCCAGTCCCAGTAAGGAAGGCGAACTCGGTTTGCAATATCCAAGGCCTTGTTACGGGCTTCACCGATTGGATACTCATTGGCGACGTCGACCGCGCGATCATGGAGAACCTGCTCGAAGAGCGCGAGATACGGTCGGTGCCAGGGACCGAATATGCTGGAACCGTGAGGACAGTATCCCATCATCTCATGGCCAGCTGTTCCGTTCACATTGTCCCACTTCTGGAATGGCACTCCGTGTATCCCTAGAGATGTTAGTTAAGCCTCTGAAAAGAACACGGATTCCATACCTGCGACCTGAAAGTAAGAGATCTTCTGATCTTGGTCCATAGCCTGGAAGCGAGCAAACGCTTGGATGAAGATGTTCCATAACTCCGTGTCTTTCTGCAATTCACGGAGTTCCTGTCGGGGGTGTACTCCAGTTCCTTGGACCCCGACAACACTGAAGTAGCTGTCGTCTGCCTTTGCAACTCCACATGAAGGGCCATTGGTAGAGTTGGACACAGCTTGCACGCTTGTCAGTAACGAGAGTGTGGTAGCCAGACTAGTGAAAGAAAAGAGTGATTTCATGTTGGCCAGCCGGTAGCGAATGAAAGTGATCGTCAAGATCTGAACGAATGGAAGCTGCAACAAGTTGCGAACGAAAAGAATGAATGTCACTAGGACTGAAAGAGAGACTGGGCAAGCGATGCTGTGATGGGATTCTGGATGGACATGATACTGTATATAAGATGTCCGTAAAATGAACGGCTGATAGCACAATCCACTGCCCCGCTACCTGTAAGTGACGTACCGCGTTGTAGTACCGGCACTTCATGCGTAAAACATCCACCAGCTGTCAAAAGGCAGGTGCAGCAGCGTGTACGCCGTTAGTGCTCGGTGCATCCTTGCATGTAGGATGATGTTCGAAACATGTTTGGTTTCTTCGCATGAACGTGCCAAGGACGGAGGAGCACGAGGTATGGACCATGAACGCAGACAATCAGAGTCCTGTAGCGTATTGTCGAGCTTCATTGGGAGTCTAGTACCGGTGTTCATGATCAGTATAACCGCGCTTGACCGTTGACTTCGTCGTCCTAGCCAAGACGCAGCATAGACAGTCGAGTATCTTGGGGATGTCTCAACCCTACCGGCTAGTCGAGAATCAAACATCGGAACGAGCGGGCCATCTTCAATCGGTGCAGTATACTGATTGTGGCTGTGGCGTGGGGAAGCTGTGTGATGTTGATTGTGTGAGATGGCAGGGCTGCGGCACAGACCACCACGGCATGGTGCGACGCTCACAGAGAGCAAATTGACGAGCAACCGAAATTCAGGCACCTATCAACTCGGATGTGACGGCCTGGAATGGTCGATGCGATGAAACAATGTCGGCACGCAGCGATTGCTAACCGGCAAAATTGGTGTTATCGCGATTTTGCGGGGGATGTGCTTCATACACTTTCCATAGTGTCGGGAGGCATGGAGTCATCGATATCACGCGCTGTGAGAGTGCGTTTCGTGTCCTCGAGTTGTTTCGCCTGGCTGCTCTTTCTCTTTCTCGAACCTGCACTATCAGATGCAATGTGCAATCTTGCCCACCTTTTGACTCTCTTGAAAACTTCGATTACTGGCACCGGGAGCCCACCCAGTTGGGCAGCTGATACACCGTTGCTTCTCGTCAAGACATCAATAGTCGTTCGAGCCCGTGTGATGGCCGGGTTCAGAGATTGGCCAAAGACGGTGTCACCGAACGATGTCAACGCAATGTTCCTCAGAAGCAGAATGTCGCCAACTTTGATGCTCTCTAGTGTCTGCAGTAGTTGGGTTTGAACGTGGTTTTGTTCGTTGTTTGACTCTCGGGGTGGACGCAGCCAGAACGTGACCTTGAAGTCTGAGCGCGTATCATCCGCAACGATGATCTCCCATAGATTCATCTTGTATCCGCCCTTCCGAACGAAGACTTCTTTTTGTTCCGGAGTCGCTGTCACAACGCATAAGAAGTTTGGTGTTGGAGTTTGCGGGTAGATCGCTCGTAGACGCTGTGCGTTAGGTAACAATCCAAGAGGCGTGATACTCATCTTGGGCGCGACTTTGACGAGTAGTGTATGCTCATCGACTTTGCTTGGGCTGTCAAAGTCCGATAGAGTAGTTCCGAAAGAAGTAGTCAAGAAGGATGAGGAGCTGACGCTCGTATCCGCTATACTATCTGGTAGGACCTGAGACGACAGTAGCGTGTCGTGGAAGATGAGCGAATGCTCAAGATAGCCAGGTGTGGCGACTGACGTATCCTCAAAGGCGATAGATGTATCCAGGTGGGTTGTATCTTCTTGTAAAAACGACGTATACCGACCCACATTGGGCAGCGAAACATCTGATACGTCCTGACCTCGAACATTTCCTGGAAGAAAAGGTTGTGACCATCCAGTCTGGAGCCGAGGGTTCTTGAAAGGCAAACCGCGCCACTTTAAAGACGGCGTGGAGTCATTTGCAGGTGTAGAAACACTTGTTGCTGCATCAAAAGGACGGCAATCCTCGAGTGCCAAAAGTGTGTCCCCGTTGAACTCTAGATGGTTGCGCAAGGGCGCTCCATTGAGCATCTTGAGCCGCATCTTACGCGACTGACGCGTCTACGCGTACGTGTTGGATCGACGCGTGCGCGATAGGAGTCATGGGAACAGCATCGTTCTTCGAAGTATACTAGCGTAGGAGGTATGCGGGGGTTATGTGGAGCCGAATAGAGGGAAGTCGGGGAATGTGAGGATGTCCGGGCCTGGTCCAACAAATCCGAAGCTGGGAGCATAATCGTCGCCTAATCTGATAACGCGAGGTCCGAAAGCCGAAGCAATTCACCGAGACAGGAAAAGCAATATAAGAGGCGGTCAGCTTCCGTCTGAACTCCCGTAAGTCTTCGACTTCGGTGATATTCGATAATTACTGTTCATTAGGCAACAACGGCCGTGAACAGGCGTGAAAGACATCATCCAGGTACCAACCACTCCGTAAGCGTCGGCGTCATCGCGCGCCCACATTCCGCGTCTTGGCGATCTAATCGCCGCATCTGATATAAAGATACGCAATGGCACCATCCAAGACGCCCCACCGGCCGATAAACGCCTACCGAGTCCCTGCCATGTTGCGAAACCTCTCCTACAAGCTGACATCAGCGCTCTCGTTGTCGGAAGTTCCTACGTTGCCCAAGGACAGCGACGAATTCATCAAGGCCAAGAAGACGGAGGAGTTGTTCCCGACCACCGACCCCGCGGTAGATGGCGACGATTGCCTACACGACTGCGCTAGCTGCAGTGTCAAATACCCGCGCAAATTCGAGATTGATGAGACGGAAGAGCTGTATGGACACGTAAAGGGATGGAGTACGCATTTGATTGTTGCGACGGGCAAGACGGATTGGGTGCGCGATGTTGCGGACGAGAAGGGCAGCATTATGGAGGCGGTTGACAAGGGCGATGCAAAGCCTAGTAATGGGGTGAGTTTGAAGACATGACTCCGTCAGGCTACGTCGATTGCGTGCTGATTGTGTGTAGAAACTCATGTTATCTGCCTCTAATATGCCCATCCCAGACCACTCCGATCACAGTTCTATGGTACTACTGCTACCATCATGGCAGTTCATAGACAATGTCACGCCTGCGAATATACCAGAGCTTATTACCGACTTTATCAACCCAGGCCCTACAAACAGTACCCCATTGCGCTCACACAAAACCGCCGCGCTACCTCCTTCAAACGAACCGGAAAAGACTTCTTCCCCCGACGCAGCCGCGCCCTCCTTTATACCCTCGCCGATACCCGCCCCACAACTCAAAGCCCGACCTTGTCCGCACAAATACTTGATCTTGATGTGCAGTCAAAAGACACGAGACGCACGTTGTGGTCAGTCTGCTCCTCTTCTACGTAAAGAGTTCGAGCGACTGCTACGACCACTGGGATTATACCGCGATTTACACGATGAGCGACCGGGGGGTGTAGGGATATACTTTATAAGCCATGTGGGAGGACATAAATTCTCGGCGAACGTCATGGTCTACCGACACTCTTCAGTCGTCACTCGGCCCGAGGGGACGAATGGCACTGCCAATGGGCATATCAATGGCGCCGAGAAGCGGCTCGCGGAGCTGAAACTCGAAGACGACAACGGTCAAGAAGTCCTCTTGGACGCCAACAAGGAGCAAGAAGCAGAGGGCAACGGCGAGGCTGCGCAATGCATATGGCTCGCGCGAGTGAAGCCCGAGGACTGCGAGAATATAATCAGATACACGGTATTGCAAGGCAAGGTCGTTAAGCCAGAAAGGCAACTACGTGGCGGATTCGATCGATGCAAACAGCTAGCTAGTTGGTAATCAGGTTCGATAGAAACATATGTGCATTGGAACTCCTTTATTCTTCGCCTGATTGGTGCTATCGCAATGCGCAGTGCTTTGTTTGGACTGATGTGAGACCTTTTGGAAATGTGAAGCGATGAGAGGTAAGAGTCACATGATCCTACCCCGACCACTACCTGGGCAGGTGGCATGCGAACGCGACGGGACGCTGGCACCCCGCCACAACCATGCTATACTTTCCAGCTCCTATGAATTGTGAAGAAGATCAAGAAACGCATTTTCAGAGTATGAAGGGAGGCGGGGCTCGTTCTCGACGATAAGCAATCTTCGGATTAATGCTGCCTAGGTACCTAGATAGGTAAATTGACTAACGACTCCAGCAAGACGATGGCCCTAGCTATAACCTCCGCTTTCTGCCGCATCGCATTGCTGGGATAGAACGACTTGTTGCAAAACAGTACAGCGGAAAAGTCTTCCAAGTTCGCATTCGATGCAGCGCGCGAGTCGTACTGTACCAATGCTGGATAGACACAGAATTTAATTTTGCCCTCTAGGCACCCGCCTACAGTGCCTTCGTCATACTCAACCGCGACCATTGTCCCTGGATCAAACTGCGTACCAGCTTCGACGAAGAGAATCTCATGTTCCTTATTGGCCAGGAGGAGCTCGAACTTGAGCTTTAGAAGAATGCTCGCGCATTCGCGAAGCGTAGCCTGTCTTGCCGACACTATCTCGGTGGATAGCCCGTCTACGAAGAAAGGCGCCAGGTCTGTGTTGAACTTTTCCGCTATCTTGTTCGCCCCCTCTTCGACAATCTTGCCGTGTAGATAACCGCCCTTTTCCGAAAGGAGGGCTTTCGTCGCTCTAGCATCCAATACTTGTAGCGCCTCGAATCCGCCTAAAGCTGTCAGTAAGCTATCGATTATACGTATTAAGAGTGATCATACCCGTGGCCGCCGCTATAAGACGGCGATAACTCTCGAGCATACGGCATTTCGTCTTGTCAAAGTCGTGGAAGTCGGTCTGTTGGAACACCCTTCGCAAAGGTTGTCCATGGCATATGCTTTAAGGACGTTTCGTTGTTCGGGTTCTCGATGAGGTCAAGGCATAATGCGGGTTCGTGTATTGAGACCTTCTTCTCGTTTTTGAGGCAGTTATACGGAAGGACCGAGAACCCCGACGTGATCTTGTCCAAGTCGAGACCGTAGCCGCGGCCCCAGAGACCTCCGGAAGAGAGTGATCTCAGTCTGGCTTAACACAACTTCCGTTTTGTGTCCACCTGATGCGGGCTGATGGACGCGAGAATATCAGTTCCGTCTCTGGAGAGATTCACGTAAGAGAGGAGGTTATCGTATAGTGTCCTGACACGGCGAGCGTCTCGGGTGCACGGTTCCGGTTGGATGGCATCTACGACTCGGTCCTCCGGGCCTTGTGCGCAGGCGATGCTGGAACGTCGGTGCTTAAGCTCGTACAGCCGCTCCATGCCTTTCATGTCTCTTCTTGTGGCCATAGATTCCAGTTTGAGCCTCTCGATATAATTGCTCAGCCCGAACAATCGTTCTCGGAGCTCGCCGTTTCGCTTCTGTTCCCGTATAAAATTTAGCTCGAGGATGAGCTTCTCGTCTCGAAGCCCCTCAATCTCACTCTGAAGGGCGGCCTTCTCGGCGTCTTGTGATACGATGGCTGGTGCCTGAAAGCCGGTCGCCTGTGCTGTAAGTCGTCGATATGGCATTACACGGGGGGAGGATAGCGACGTTCGAGATCGTTTTGCAGTTAAGCGCGATGTTGCTTCATTGCCTACTAAAGCAATCGCACTGCATGTCGCTGGCTTTATTTGGGGTGTCAGCTGATTTCCATGCTCTTGTGGAATCTATAGCCCTTAGCTTACGTCCGAGCTGTCAGCCATGATCTCATCAGGCCGAGCGTTCTGAGGACACTCCAGCTGCTCCATATGTATCTGGGAGACTAGAGCGGGTATCCGTTGTTTGGGGAGCTTCTGCTCTTCGCTCTTCAAGTTAAACGCGTCAATGGCGTCGATCTTGCCTCGATTTAACCGATCCGGCGAGGTGTCGAGTCTGTCAGCAAGTCGAATGAGTTGTGGCATGACAGAACTGTGGATGACTCGAAACCACGCAGATAATCTTTGCTGTCACATGCCCGGTGGCTTGGAATCACCCGACCCGCGCGCAGTACAAGCGCCTAGTTGAGGTTGCTGCAGCAAACGCTCGTCTTGGTAGACATGAGACGGCTCATAGGGGCTGGTTCCATTGCTTGCCAGATGACGAGATGGTAGCATACCAACATTTGCTTCACGTTCATCTCTACACTGAGCCAGAAGCTGCTGCACGTTGGATGCTGGCACGGATGGGACAAGATGATCTCGCACAGTTGGTAAGCTTGTTTACTAGCTGGTGTCCAGCATAGTCATGTATAGCGCTAATTGGCTTATAGTGTCGCACCGTGGTCCTTGTTTATGATATCGGTCGAGGTACTGCTGACCTGGTACCATACTACGTTGAGATCAGCAACGAATTTCATCATGTGTCTGCACCTTTGGGTAAGTTCCGCACCACAAGGCAGCCAGGTCATTAACATGTATCCAGACTGACTAAGCTATTCTGCAGGGGACAAGTGCGGGTCTGACATGTTGAACGACCGTCTCAAAAGGCGTGTGTTGTCAACGCTTGAACGCCAGCGAGACCTGCTGGAAGATCTGCACGCTAAAAAATTGGAAGACATAATCAGTATGGCGATGGATTATTTCGAGAACTATCGCAAGCCTACCCTCAACATACAGGACCTATTGTCCCCCGGCGTGCATGATCATGTCAAGATAACTATCTTGGGATCCATGCCCTACGTGCGCGGGACCTTGGACATACGGAACAAAGTCATCATTTCGAGGTATGCACGGATTACACTTGTTTGTATTATTGCAATCACTAACAATCATTGAAGGGACGAGCTGAGTGTACATGTTTCCCAACCATGGTTGAAGCGAAACGCGCGACTGTTACGTGCAGGACTGAGCTCGATTCTCAGTATGCAACCTCGCAGTGTAACCATCTTTCCTATAGGGGGAGGCGCCGATCAGCCCATGCTGCGATCATATCTACAGACACATGTTGTTGGGCCTTTGCATAACAGTAGAGGCGCTGAGGTCAGGTTCGCGGTGTCACCAGTCGGGTAAGCTTGTTCGAACACCAACTGCCATTTGCTTGTTGCTAAAATCATTGGCAGAAGACAGAGCAGGACCTTTGTTGCGCGTGGTGCTGTCCTAGTGGCCGGAAGTGCGGCAACCATCACTGGGTGGAAAGCCCACGTCAATCTTGGCATGTTGCGACAATTCTGTTATCAGGATGTAGACGAACATACCGCACTTGCACTCAAGGACATTCCTAGAGAGCTTGATCCTGAGAGCCAGGATGGCACAGAGCTGATCAAAAACATTCCTATGTGGATCATTCGCCAGGTAAGACACATTGCTCCTGGGCAAACATCTGCACTTTGCTGAGCCACGAATCAGGACAGAGAGTACAGCTCTACGAAAAGATTCCCAGATATTGATAGTATTCACATCCGATATGAGGATGAAGCTAAGTGGGCTCTGGACGGGACCTTTGTGGCACTAGTAGGAGTTGCATCCGATCACCTGCCGATCACTGATGAGAAGTACAATGGTTCGTTTCATGCCTACACAGGGTACATCGAGAGATCTGCTGACATCTGCAAGGCCACCGTGTTGTGCACGCCGTTAATGGCCAAGACGTGGATGTGAAAATCATTCTGAATGGCGCCAATATCCGGGGAATACCGTGGCACCAGCCTGCCACAAAAAGAAGGCGCGGCATCTCTGGCACCCGAAGGGCAGGAGAGACCACCCAGTATACTGCAGAAACCAAAGTCCGTTGCTACATGTAGGATACAGATCTTGTTGTCACTTCTGAGTGGAGATCACCTGATGGTACTTGGTGGAATCTTGCTCAACGCACGTTGAACGTTGCGGAGTCGTTCTCGATCGATCGCATTGCAACTTACGAAAGGAGGAGCTTTTCGTAGCCATGTGCAGTAGACATGGCCGGATGCATACATAGACAGAATACCCTCCACTCGTTGTACATTACTAAAGCACACAGAGCAATTGCTGGAGCTCCATGGTGAAGACATGTTAACGCATCTTGGGTATTTCCGAAACCGTCTCGCTGTTTCCAGACTCGAAGCCGTTCATTGCACGAAAGTGTGGGTCTACCCCGATTTTTACGAATCGGGGTACTGAGCGATCTGTGCATACGCGCCTACTATAGGTTCTGTGCACGCATGGAGAGCAAGACAAGAGCGGTCTTAGTATGCGGCATAGGTAAGCCAGCATCATATAGTCGCTGCCGTGGACAGTATCCAGAGCTACTGCTCATCGCTCCTGTGGCCCTCCTCCATGTAAGACGCAATGCCTATGGTCGCGTTCAGGATGTTGGCCCTCTCGATGTCCCTCGCTGCCATTGTGCGTGGAGCAAAAGTAACACCTCTCAGCTTCAATCCGCTGCAATATATGTTAGGCCCAAGAGACAAGGTTGGAAAAGGCCCGCTGCTCTTGCCGTGCTTGCCAGGAAACCTTGGAAGCTCCAAGGTCGTGAGGCGTTTTCACTAGCGCATCCTCGAGAATGTGGACACCCTGCAGCCAAATCACATATGACGAGGCAGACCCTCCGCAATTCCCTGATGCTCACCAATATTGGTCGATTGACGGCAAGCGCTGTATTCCTCCAAGGTTTGACGAGGTTTGGTCATGAACCTTGCTCCATCAGAATCACTCTCGCAAGCTTGAGCAAACTCCCTCAGGCACAATCTACCTAGCTAAGAGGTTACCGCAAACATTACCCTACACCTTAGCCCCGACGTGCATAATCCGGATTAATTTGGATTCAAAGCGCCTTCGGGCTAAGGTGTGGAGCTGCCTCCCTGCAAATCCTGTATTGATGCACGTTTCTGGATCGCTCACAGCGCGTCGACTAAGCTGGCAAGCCCGTGGTCTGGCAGCAAGGTTCGAAACACTAAAACAGGGTATTGGTTTCGCGTTATCTACCATGCTACTTGTTAGAGTATGTCCGGCGGTGCTGCAACTTCTCCTTTGTGTGAGCCCCTGGAGTCCACACTATGCTAGTGAATGTTCAAAGATCCATCCACTTCAGGGCCAGCTCAGCAACCCAATCTGTCTGTGCCAAAGAGTGCGTTGTTTCTTGGAAATTCCACATCGTCGGGGCTACCTAGGTATGCAGGCCGCGCGTGTCCACCTATTTTGCCTTGTTTCTCGGAGACATCGGGTGACGCCCGTCTCCCGAGATTTTGATTGGACAGAATTTTAGCTGTTGACTCACATCTGGGTGATCAACCACGGCCACAATTAGCCGCTCCGTTGCACGTAGTGATTCAGAATTCGGCAGGCTAATTGGAGTGTCACTTGACCGAGCACCTCCTGGGTCGCGCTGTGGAGTCTCAATCTTGCCGACCACTTACACCAGACAGGGTGTCGTGGCAGTCCACTTGATGCTCTGTACAGATACCACAAGTCCGAGCGGCCTCTGGGATCTAATAGAATCACCCACGTGTCAGTTTTACGAAGGTGATGAGCGATGTTTCGATAGATTATGGAGCGGTACGGCTATGTAGCAGCGACTATATATTTTAGACGTCGAGCTCGACATACACATTAATTACAAGAAGTACACACAAAGCCGTCATTCTGAACGCCGGTCAACATGGCGTGCGGAGTAGAGTAGCGATAGATCAAAGCATGCAATCGATCTTTGTTGCGTGACCAGAACATGCACATCTACTCAGTGCCAGGTTTGAATGCAGCCACAACCGAAAACGAACTTCGAGATGCGGCGAGCAGCTTTCCATCACTCTTCGCCGGCCATCGAACATCGAACCTCAGATCTCTACCTATGATGACCATCTCGATTAGGACCGATATATTGATCTTGGAAGTCCTCGTAGACAGGCCTTTGTCTTCGTGCTCCTTCACATGCTGCTGCTTAAGATGTGTCAGATCAAAAATCACTCTTCCCAGCTCCTTCGTTTGCCCTAGAAGCTGCTTGTCAGTTGGAGACCACTGATAGAGTCTCCAGGCTCACTGACCTTTGTTGTATCTATGTCCACGCTTCCAAAAGTCTTCCGTACAACTGTCGGACAAGAAGAGGACCTCTTCCCCTTTCCAGGTCTTTGTATGCTTCCAGAATGAGTGTTGGGACTCGAATTGAACTCGATGTACGCGGGGGACAGGATCATTTCCCTGAGACGGTGGGTAAGCGCATGCAGATGCTGTGTCTGGCGGAGGAAAATACGTACGCGCTTCACGATCCACTGGATAGTATTCTTGATCAGATAATCCGATCCGTCCCTTTCCACCCTTTGGTTCATGTATGGCGCGATCAAGCCGTCCTCCCAGTGTATGTGGCGATAGATTCCTATGCTTTGCGTGGGTATGCGTTCCGGCCCGAGTTGTTTGTCTTGAGCTCGCATGATGGCACCCTTGGCTATGCCAGAGGCCCCTGTGTTGCTGAGACGACACGTTAGCGATAGATGCTCGCGTACTGAAGTGTTTGGCAGCGTCATCTCTTACGCTGGAGTGAACTTGATGTCCATCTGGAGGCCATATTGCCGATTGAGCTCGTTCAAACATAGTCGAAGGTAGTCTTTGAGAGCCGGAGAGTCTCCAAATCCTCCGATGACAACGACTGAGTCGACCTCCTTCCCTTTCGCAACCGCGGAGCGAATTTGGCCTTTCATGAGTTCTCGGACTGTCTCCAAGGAAGGCTTGAAAATGTTCCACATGTCGGCACTTGGCTATTTAGCATGAGACCTCACGTAAAGCGTGGCATCGACTTACTAGTCCAGCACGTATTGCCCATCTAGCAGTCGCTGGTTGTTTGTGGAGGCACGGAGATCTCTAAGTCGGAATCTGAAGCGCTGGCTTGTATCGCGATACTTGAATATCCTCTTGTACTCGTTCTCAAATTTCGGTACAATGTCCTCTTCGACAATGGTCTCGATGGTGGAGCTTGTGGCAAGATAGTCTTGGTCGCGAAGGTCTGACAAGGCAAGGGCTCGCATTCGCTCGTTGAGATCACTAGACCCGCACATAGCGCCTATAGTAGAGGGTTAAAATCCATTGCGCTTCGCAGTTCATGGCGCCAACGAACCTGAAGGCGGGTTTATTTCCCGCTCAAGACGTAATGGGTGCTGCTCTGTTGTTTTATATAGGCCGAGATCGGTTGTACCACCGCCGCAATCGATGATGAGGAATTTCTGCCCGCGCTACAAGAGTCAGCATGGTCTCCAAGACTTCGTATAATTCACACAAACACACCTTGATAGTGGCCTGGTCCGCGTTGGACGCAAGTGCGTATGATGCGCCTGCCTCAGCTTCATTAACCATGAACAAGTTGACTGAGCAGTCTCCACTCTCGTCTCTGACCAGTCCGAAGGCCGAATCTCGCATGGCCGTCTCAATGCAGTCGCCCATAACAGCATTCGCCATAGACGTCCAGCAGACTGGTACGCAGAAGGTGAGCTCCACTGTAATGACTGTGTCAGCGAGGTTGCCAAGAGAGCGTTAGAGTAGTTTGCCACATACCAGAACTGCGATTGTCGAAGCCATAGTCTGTTGCTAAAGTCTTTCTTATGTGCTCAAGGTAATACTTCAGAATGTGTTGTATGATGTCTTGCTCCGAATGTACCAAGCGATGTGCCTTAACCCTCGCCACCTGCTTTTCGGCGTCTCTGTTAGCATCCTGAGTCCAGGAGCCGTTGTCAAGAAGGAGTTTCATCCTTCGTATGTGCGCAATGAGCACTTCGTTTGGCTGCGGTGTCTCTAGCCATCGTTGCGCCTCCCAACCGTGCAGTCGTCGAAATCGCACCGGACTGGTCTTGCGGCGACGTTCAGCTGACGATGTGGCGCTTTTCGACGGAACCCGAATATAGACGCTTTCGGTTGGTACTTGTCTACCGTTAAGTGATAGGCAGCGGTCTTCTAGGAAGCCATCGATGGTATGGATTGATGTTGGAGGCTCGCCTTTCTTGGCAAATGCTATGGTCGTATACGTGGTGCCAAAGTCAAGCGCGATACGATAGTCAGGCACGGTAGCTCGTTGGGCGGTCGTGCCCGGTAGTCCGACGCCGGAGGAGTGGAGAGTGACAGAATCCTGTAGAGCTTCCACTCTCAGGGCAAAGTGTCGCAGACTGGTTTCGTGCGCGCCATCTTCGTCGTCGTCATTTTCGTCGTCGAGGTCTGACAGATTGGGTGTTGACGGGGCAAGACTCGAGAAGGATGTACGCCGCACTCTCGGTCGTCTAGTGTCGATTGCAGTGTATTGGCTTGTAGAAGCCGGTCGTTTAAGGGCTCTTCCAAAAGAGGAGACAGCATGGGCGGAACATTCACCCATCGTATTTTGGGAGCGATAGACACAAGATCATGCGCATAAGAGGAGGCAGTAGATGGATTCCACAGCTTCATGAACAAGTCCTCAATGGATTCCTCGTTCCGGTAGTAGGTAGTCTGAGAATGGGCCGATGCACTGAGAGGTTGGATGGGGTCCTGGTAAGTGTAGCGGAATAGCGCCCGTAATGCTACCCAGGTGGACGAAGGCACGCCAACGTTCCGGGACGATCGATAACTCCACCTCGGATCGATGGCCAAACATAGGCCTGTGCACTAATTGCTCTCCTTGGACTTCTTCCCAAAGAGAACTGATGCGTTGAAAAGGCATTCGTGCCGGTTACTCCGCAGTGAACTAGACCCTTGAATACCCAAACTGCTTGAGGTCGGTTTCCCACCTTCAGCCTTTTCTTTTCTTCGACTTATGCGTCGTACAGTTGTTCCGGGATTTTCAATCTAATTCCTGTGTCATACAGGTTTGTCTGGGCTGCTGTGCCGCCATTAGCTCCACCCGGACCAAGCGCCACAATTGCCCAATCGGTACCCCCAATAAAACACTCACGTTAGCCAAGCATAATCCTTATTAGGGGTAACGTAAGGAGACACGGAATAGGACGAGCTTACGACCGTACCATTACGTAGACCTTGGGCTGTTCCTGCTTACATGGGTATCGCATCACTGGCTACGTCGCCGATCGGCCACCCATCCTTGCCATTTTTACTTCCCTCATCGCTCACCATTATTTCTTTTGTTTTCTCCTTCTTACCAGCTACAATCAAACCCGCCTCCCTCGACAAGCTTCTGACACGTCACCACGCACCGCGATGGCTCGATGGACGAACGACGAGCAAGCTGTTGTGTTGAACCACTTGGATTGGTGCCTAACCAATGAGCAAAGTTTCTGGTTTACAATCATAGACACGCTGAGACCGGTGTCTGAGGAACATCTTACACTAAAGCAAGTTGAGGATCTTCTCATTAGGTTTTGTACCACACAAGGGGGAGGGATTAAGTATGACGACTTGGTCGAACGTGGCACACCTCTACTCAATGACTGTACGCTCCGGAAGTCTATCACGGATACCATGGACCACAGGAGACTGGAACTTGGTCTAGGCGCTTTCGAGGGACGGGAGAAAGAGATTCCTTGTGCCCCTCCCGGGTCGTCAAAGGTAAGAACAGAAGAATGGCTGTTACGCATATCTGTTGACTTTGACCAGCCAATCTACCAGAAGGCCAAGGCGGTATACAAGGGGCAAATCCCGTCGCTACCGAAAGAGCATCGCCAAGCTCTTACGATCGACCTTAGACGGCGTCAGAGACCTCCGCGCTTCATCAGCCCTCAGGTACGCATACCGAGTCGTAGCCAGAACGAACGGAAACGGAAACGCCGGATAAGCGGCTCTTCTGCCGATAGCGTGTCCGAGATTGCTAGAGCTCCGGCTCAACCACCAACGGTGCCCAATCCGACTGTGCCTCTCGAGGATCTGGCGGCCATCAACGACCTATCGCACTTGCAAGCAAGGTTTACGGCTCTCGAAGGGAAGCTGAGCTCGATGAGTCAGATGGCAGACACTAGAGCTAGGAGCGTTCAAGAGATTGAAGGAGCCTTGAACATGGCTGTCGGCTGTCTGGCTTGGCTCCTCCGAAAGCAAACCGGTCCTAAGAGTCAAGTGCCCGACGAGATATTCACGACTATGCAAGTAGTCGAGAGGTCATTCAAAGATTCTCCAGGGGACGCATTTGCCAGACTTGTGCGGGATCTACGACAAGCAAACGTCGTTCGACAAGAGTATCAAACCCTCGTCAGAGATCTGATCGGACAGCGCGACTTTGAGAAGAAGGCGGAGTTCCCAGCAGAGCCTCTCATAGGCGATCTCGCGAAGCTTTGGCGAAGCATTAGGTCACCACTCAAAGATGCCATGTTCCACGACTTCGTCGCTGTTTCTCCGGTTCAGTTGGCTGTGGCTGGCACTTTGTCAACAACACATCTTGAACATCTTGCCGACGGGGATCTGAACAGTATGAACGAACCGCATGATTGGATATTCAGTCGGCGGGAGCATTGGGGAAGTCCGTTTGCTGTCCAACATCTTCTGGCAGTTGTACTATGCCAGTTGTTGTTCCGCGGGACTGAAACCATGTGCGAGGTTGCGCCTTGGGCCGAGCAGATCTACAAGACTGTGGCAGGTATGTCTCGAGCCCTATCAATTGATTATCCATGACTAACTGTTCTCGGGAAAAGATAGAGAAGAGGTAAGGCATCTCGATAGACTAGCCGCCCAGCTTTTCTTCCAAGATTCTTACTTCCAGAAAGAGGTTCTGCCGAACCGCGTCTTTGGGATTCGCAAATGCCTGGAGGCTTGCGCCAAAACCATCAATGGCGCCACGAATACGAATCCACCTCTTCAATGCACCAAGATCATGTCAACCAGAATCGTTCAACAAGCTCTTGGTCTCAAGCGGACACTTATGCTGAGCCTTCACGAATACCGGGTCTACTTTGCCAGGCCCGAGACCAGCTTTGACCCAGTTTGGATGGAGGCAGAGGATCACGGGGGTGGTAAGTTGGATCCGCTCTCCTGTGTCGAGAAGAAGGTCTCAATTTGCCTGTTTCCTGCACTTGTTCGGGCTCCAACGGAGAAGCTACCTGAAGATGCGGAAATTGCTGCGGCACTGATACAGGCGAAGAGATTCTTTCCTTCAAGTGAGGAAGTAAGCCCAAGCATGGATCATGACGTCGTTATCGCCAAGGCTGTTGTGCTAGTGCATTAGTGAACAGTAGCGAATGGTAGTGGAGTCTGGCCGAGCTTGGAATGGAAGGTAGTTGGCAGGCCTTGGGGAGATGCCAATCTCGGTCAGCGTCGTTCGGGGATGTGCGGGGTTCACCAAACCGAGATATATGCTTTCTTCGAGGTATGCAGTTCGACAATTAATGTTTTATTCCTATCAAACCGCCTCGTTACACCTGCCGCATTATGCCTTAATTGTGTAGTTAGTGATCGCAGGCAATCGCTTGCCTGCGAGGGGGGTCTTAAGTCATGCACAGTATATGATGTCAGCCATGACGAAGTGACTTCCAATTCTAAAATCATTTCCTAAGCGCGTTTGAGGGGAATTCTAAAGCATGTTAAGCTGAATACTAATTAAAATGCATGCCATAACCCCCTCCCCCCCCCCCCCCCCCCCCCCCTTAGAGCGCTACAGAGAGCTTTAGTCAAAGTCTCAATCCGCCATGTAGTGTGGAAATTATGCCGGTAGAGCGCGAGACTCTCGTACGTACGCATATAGTTCGCCGGATTCACCACCAGCTATAAGGGAAAGTACATGCATCTTCCTGTCCTTCGGTATCGAACTTCTGAGGCTGACTGAAGACTTACTTTTGTAGGCTTTCCTATCAACAACGGATGTTAGCTATGTAGCCCAACGTCGGGAAAACTCTGCGTCCCTATTGCGAACAATGCAACTCTAGCTATAGAAACTAAGTGTCCTTAGTGAAGTAGTTGCGAAGGAGCTGGTTAATTGCTGCGACAAATCTGCTGTTTAGGGCAATCCATTTGTTGCAGTTGCGCAGCATGCGGGAACAACTCCAGGGCTGTCAGTAACGTCACTTAAAACGTTGCATGCGCACCTATCTACAGGCGAGAAAATCAAACGCCCTTCGTGCCATACTCTACTATACTCCTGTCGTTCTATATAGTAAGTGCCTCTCTAATTAGACTAACGCCTAGCATGCTTTCGTGCCGACCATAAAAGGTGTATCTTCGTAGTAAAGATAATTGTGACAGGTTCCGTTTGCACTACGTTCTTCTCTTTCTACGCGCTTAGTAGTCTCGCGGATATATTATGTACTACAATAGATCGTACAGAATGTACAGAAGAATGTATAGGAGTGTTAGAAAAAGGCTACCTATACTACTTTCTAATGCAGGACGATCAGACATCTCTTACGATGCAACGCCGACTATCCACTTCTCTTAACTTCAGAATAAAATGTACAAGAGTTGACGGTCTCTAGTATCTCTACTGATAAATGACATACATAGGATGACTTCACTAGCGGACTGCACCTAAGCCAAGCGAAATGGAACGACTACGTAGCTGCAGACTACGCCTTAGTAAGATATAAACCTGTGTCGTGCGATGCATGCAGCGCAGGAAGCTGTAACCGAATATAGTCTTACGATGCCGGGATATATTGCAGAAACGTAGCAGTAGGTGCAGTACAATGTACGTGATTACTAAGACGAATGTCGACACAAGGACTCTGAGACTCGACCTACTACTGAGTGCACTCATAGGCATCTTTCTATTTCTGCTTAGCACTCGTGGTCTTGAATTAGAACACAGAATTCTTTCCGGCAAGTCGAAGGTATATTGAGATGATGCTTGGGTAGTCTGAAACAGAACAAAGAGTCTCGCGATGTATAGGCCGCCTTCATATTTCCCGCAAGGCTGACCCGGTGTTTCTTTACGTTAAGTCGTTACAATTCCGTGCTCTTATCTCTAACATCCCTAGTACCTGCACGTAGCCGTCACAACAGCCCGGACCTTAACAATTTGTTGCCAAACTCCAACAAGTAATAGTCCGCGTATACCAACCCATGATCCGCATACTTCATATGCGCATGCTCATTCCAATTCGTCGTGCTTTTCCTGAGTATACACTCAAAGCGCGTCTCGTTGACCTTTATCTCCGATGTTACCGCTGCGCCGTTAATGCTATTTCCGTTCACTATAGTCTTGGTGGGTGCTCCGAAAGACGCTAGATCAGAGTCGTACGACATATCCAGGGTCTGTGATACTATCTGCAGTGCGATATCGAGGAAGTTGGTATCGCCGCTAGAAGGGAGTTCCGATGCCGTGGTTGAAGAGAGGGACTGAAGTGCTTGATGCATAATTAGGAGGCCGTTTGCTGTTATCACGCCTGCGGAGACATCGCGTAACGGTTCCACGGGATGATCCTGTGGGGCATCGAAATCCCAGCACGGGACCATGGGGTGATGCCACTTCCCCTCTCCTTCTTTCAATCTTCGTAAGAAGTACTCTGCGCATTGGATCGCTGTTGCCAGATACTTGATATCCTTCGTCCACGAATACGTCTGCGCGAACCCCATTATCGCCCAGGCCTGACCGCGACTCCACGTCGAATCGTCTTTCCAGCCTTGATTCGTCATCTTAGCTTGTGGCTGACCGGTCCGCGGATCGAAGTTTACGAGGTGGTAGGAGGAGAAATCAGGTCGCAGGATTTCGTGGATGATGGAGTCGGCGTGTTGGGTTGCGATGTCGATGAGCTTTTGGTCGTTCTGGATGTGGCCGACGAAGTAGAGGAGGTCGAGATCTGGGATGTGTGTGTAAGTGGAGAGAAGAGGTGGATAGACCGGAAGGCTTACTACACATGCTGTCTATAATGACGAGAAAGTTTGTCGACATATCCGTTATTGAGTAACGGTCGTTGATCGCAACATCCCAACTCCGAATCGCTTTCACTCGGTCGTCGTATCGCGATGCGAGCGCATAAGCTGCATTGACGACAGATTGTAAGCTCTCTTTGTTGCCAGTTAACTCCCAGTCTTTTTGTAACGCGGGTTGCACGATAAAGCCCATGTCGTGTGTATCTGTTCGACCTGACATCTGGTTGATAGCGACGCCATAGTGTCGTCCTAACTTGAGCAGTTGATCTTGGATCTGTGGCCGCACATGTTCTGGGACATCAATGGCCTGTGGGTATCGTATCGAGCGTTCGAGAAGCGCGTATATGCATCCTGGGAAGAAGCCACAGGTCCAAAAATCTGCTTCTCGCTCTTCGTATCGGCCTGCGTCGGGGCCAATCTGGGGCACGGTGTGTGGATATGACGGTAAGGGAGCCGGTTGTTTGAGGCCGCGCTGTGCGACTTGTACGATCTTTGCTGCTACGCTTTCTGAGTAGATCTGAATGAGGTCGACATCTCTGATGCTATATAAACTTAGCATTGGCTTGTGTCGTTTCGCATGCGTGTATACTTACACTGCGGCCTTGGAAGGCGTCTTGGCATCCTGTACAGCGCTTCCCATCTTGCTTTCGCGATTGGAACTTGCGAGTGACATATGTTCGATACGAAGGCAATTTCGTCCAATGGCACTTGGAACTGTGTCCTCGAGGTCTGCCCCTACTAGATGTTCGGTCGTAAATGAGCGGAGAGAAGAATTAGGAAGCAAAGCGAAAAGCAGCCAAGGTGTTGCTTCCTGCCAAAAAGCCTACATCGGGCGACGCGTAAACTGTCGCGCGTAGCATGGTGGGGCTGTTATCGATACCGGGTCATCTTGCGACGAGAGTTCAAAGTTAAGGTGTAGACTAAATGTGGGATCTGCATTATCCCGATGCCCGCTACCCGGCCGTTTTCACAAGCTCAGAGCATCGTCCCCGATGTGGACGTCATTCTTTTCTTGGTCTCGTATTGCCCTGAAGCTCGTGATTATGCTTTCTTGAACCTGTGGATGGCCTTCCAGAAGAGGTATCTGTTCCTTCGCTTGCTGTGTTGATAAGCCTTGGAAGCGACGTAGCGGGGACCTAAGGCTGGGCTTCTAGCTAATTTCCCCGCATCCCGCTATCTATGAAGTCTGGGGCTGCAGTAGCGCTGTTAGCATGTAGGTACGGAGATACTTTGGCCGTGGATATCGATGCATCTAAGTTCAGACGATCGCGTGAACCTTTATCGGCATAAAGATGCCAGCGTTCATAACAAAGACAGAACCAACTAACACCTCGCCCTGTTCACGTCAACCATGCTGTTCACTCGTGCAACTGCGAAGCTGTTGCTGATTTCCCTTGCTGCTGCCGCGCCTCCATCAGCGTTGAAGAGGGCTGCTTCCATACTTCCTTTGTCGACCAAGGGACGAGACATAATCGACG
>Ga0265797_10003782_pt1 | contig 23886 bp, 15 predicted proteins | sample P2T30metagenome_FD_192433 | JGI IMG/M metagenome (GOLD analysis project Ga0265797, IMG submission 192433) | Plant litter microbial communities from East Loma Ridge, Irvine, California - P2 T30 | ecosystem: Environmental > Terrestrial > Plant litter > Unclassified | place: USA: California... | reverse complement strand
CACGTGCGCCGCCGATCGGGACCCTGGAAATGATGAAGTGAGGTGTGAAACGGCCTTCCATTGTCGAGTAGACCGGCAGGTGATACGGCGCTACCACTACTTCGATTACGAATGCCATAAACGTATCTGGGCCACGTTGTTGAATGGCAATAACGCTTATCGCTGGCAGAGCGTCCTTTGCTCATGTCAAGAGCAGTAGCTCTTCTGTGGCAACTTTAAACTCAATTGCGTTTGCACCAGTCAACATGATACAGTAGACCTCACTCCAACTCCCACATCAAATCTCAAGACTACAATAAAATGTCTACGTTTGACCATTCATTCGATACTACAAGTCCTTGCCTTCCTCGACTTACTCATAAGATCTGCGACTGAGCAATAGTTGTGTCAAACTTCTATGTGCTTGACTTCTAACGGCCAGATTGGAAGAAGTGTACAGCGAACATGCCTTACTTCATCGTTCCCAAAAGTCTTTTCTTGCTAACGTAGCTTGTCTATTCGTGTGCTGCCAGTGTGCCATACTTGATCGCTCGTCTTTCATGACTACTGCCACTCTTCCATGCCGTCTGCCTGCTCGGTTCTGCTTTTGGGAGCAGGTTTGATGGGACTGCTCATCCGAGCGCTCGCCTGGGCTCGTCTGAGGCTGGACCTCAAGAATATTGTGCTTCGATGTACGGATCCAAAGCAATCTTAACCGGCCCATATTTCCGCTCCACTAGCGCCACCCGATGGAGAGCCCTATGGAGGTCTGACGGGAGCACGTCGCCAATCCATTGACGGACTCCAGCAAATTCCCAGACGTAAATGGAGAAGCTGCCGGTGATGTCTTTGGTCGGCCGCCCAGCGACAAGTCCACCCAAAACCTCGTTGGGGTTGGAGTTGAGGACATGGTAAGCTAAAACCGAGCGAGAGTCCGTCAAGAAGAGCGACATGGTATGAAGGTTTGGTGACAAGCGTCCCGGCGCGACAGCCTTCTCAGCGGCTTCGAGGTTCTCGCGCCAGACGAAACCGAGCTCAAACACGGGATGGATCGGGGGTTTGGTTTCGAAGGGAAGCGCGAGATGAAGGCGGTGACGCTGGCTTGGGCGTGGCGGTAGGTCGATGTACGTCTGGCAGACGACACCGTGCTCGTCGCTAATTCAGTCAGTAAAGGGCGCAAATCATATCTCTTCTCAAGAGCTTACGCGTTATCGGCCATGCACTTCGCGGAGCAGTACTTGATGCCGTGACACGCATTGCAAATTGGACTGTTCTCTGGGAGTCCCTTTGCACAGACGGCGCAGCTTGTCTGCATGCTGATGGCCTTCTCCTTGAAGTTGCATACAGTCCTGTGTGCGTCGCTGTTCTGCGTGTCAGTATAAAAAGGTGCGCAGTGCTGAATGTGTGGACGATGAGTGACCTACAAATCTCCTGTTTCGCAGGCCTTGCTGCAGTACAGCTTTTCGTCGCAGAATGTACACACTGTCTTTCTGTCGGCTTGGGCGCACTTGATGCATTTGAGGGTGTTTGAAGCGCTCATTTTGAAGGTGCTGGAAGTGTTGGGGATGTGTTGGTTGGTGGGTTTTGAAGGCTTGGGGAGGTGGAGAGTTTTAGTAGGTGCCCACCATAAAGGACATAAAGGCAGTGGGGTTGAGTTGTTTGCCTGCGCGCTCCCGCATAGCAATACCTCAGGCATGTCAAAGGCACAATTGGATGACGTGAGAGGTGGCCCTGCATTCACTTTAAAGGTACAATTCACTTTGGTACGCTTGTTTTTGCATTGAGTGAAGAAGTTCAGATTTTGGTACTCATGCTTCTCGCTCTCACTTAGCTTCATCGCTACTCCATGGAGATCGACCTCTGGTCTACCTTTCATCATCAAGCCCAATAGCATCAAGCAAGACCATTTCTGGAGTCGTACTACTGCCTCTGTGCATCGTCAATCGCATCGGCATTCTGCAAGCCTCGATCCTCTCGTTCCAATAGTTGTACTTATAATGTTGCGGTTGCCTGACCGCTCGATCAATACGCCACCAAAGACTGAGGGAAGCCAGTCCTCGGGTTGTGTGTGTTCTCGTGTTGAGTTTCTTTCTTCCGGTAGGCGGCGACCACGCAGGGAAGGACGCTGGGAAGAACATCCGTAATGTCCAAAGAGCTGTCATCATGCTTCATGCCGAGCAAGGCGTTGCCCTTCATGGACCTCAGAGGCGGAAGACCAGTTACGGTGCCAAGACTCGAGTTCGGCATCAAGCCTGTGGAACTGAGGAAAGCTGCCGTGTGGAACAGTGTTGCATCGTAGGACTCCTTGCCGTCGCAGTTGCCTGTGTGGTAGCTCGACTCGATGTCCAGAGCGGCGCGGAGAGGGTCGATGACAGCGTGGCGTGAGGGCTTTGTCGGCCGGACCCATAAGAAACGAGGGAGAGCCTGGTGGGCAGGGAAGAAGAGATGCAGACGGTGTTCGATCGATGGGCGCAAGGTGATGCTGGCGTACGAGTTGCAGAGTATGTTGTGTTCAGCTCTACCAGTTCCTTAGCTATTGCAAGGATATCGTTTTTCAGATCAGGTTTCTGGCCACTTACTGGTTGTCACGCTGACACTGGCGGGAACAGTACTTGATGCCGAAGCAGGTGGTGCACACGAGCGGTGCGACGTTTGTCTGGCTGAACGGTTTGGTGCAGACAGCACAGAGGTTTTGGTAGTCCAGCGAGCGCTGCTTGAACCCGCACACCTGTCTGTGCGTCATGCTGTGAGGTTCGTCAGTACATTCGTTCGTGGCCATCTTCTGTGACGGAGGTGTCATACAAATCTGCTGCCTCGCAGTGATCGCTGCAGTAAGGTGCCGCTTCACACAACTCGCACACGACGTCGCCGCAGTCCCTTGCGCATACGAGACATGGGTTGCTGTTTGTTGCCGCCATGTTGCTTAGCAAGTGTGGGGTGTTCGAGGTTGTCGTGGATGGAGTTGGGGCCAGGACTGTGGGAGTGGTGGGCTCTTATGTTGAATGGCATCCGACCACCATAGGGCGAAGCAAACAACGCATACTTCACGTGTCAAGTCAAGTGAGCCGAACGGCGGTCTTGATGGAGCTCTACAGTATTGTCAAGCATGAACGACAACGCCATTCCACCTCCCAGCTTGTGATGCCACATGTTGCACGCACAGTGAGTTGTCAGACATCGGAAGTGTATACCAAAGTGAGCCAGTAACAACACTGTGGAACAGAAGTCCAGAAAGCACCAATGGGCAAGGTATTCTCATCGCTGTAGACAAATTGGCGGCCTGCAAGAAATCCTTAGCAGGTCGAGGTGAAGGATTTGTGGTAGCACAACCGATAGCCTCACTAATTGTAAGCTTGCTCATTTCCTATAAGCATGTGCCATACAACGGCCATGGTATTCACAAGTGTGCATCATAGCCATTCACTCACTTGTGGTTCCGACGTGCCGCCTGAGATGTTCCCGTCACGTGTTTGTTGTGCAAGATCACGCGGACTCAAAACGACGGCCCCATTGCACATCAATGAGGTTTCTACCGTGGCTGAATTTCGACGAGATTTCTGCTTTTGTCGTGCCATTCTGGGTGCTTAACAGTGAATACGTTGTCCTTGTCATTGTGCTGACGTCGCCCACAAGTTGAGGTTGAACAGACAGAGCATGGGCCAAGGAATTCGAAGCAGAGGCCTTCATTTAGGGTGAGAAAACTCTCCATCTGTGCAGCCTTGTCGACGGACTGCAATAAAATGTAAATCTTTATGATCGTGATGGGATACACCTCGAAGGTACATCTCGATGGCCAGCTCGATAAATTGGCACGCGATGTTGCAATAAGCCACGTTATGTAGCCATCATGCTGACTGAAATGAATTATTGCCCTTTATGCGACAAAATTCAACCGCCATGAAGTTTATGTTGACAACTGCAGCACGTGGAGAGGCAAAAATGCCGATCGCGCCATCGCAACTCCCAGCCCCAGCCGTTTCTTGGTTGGTTGATTCGTCGCCTTTTTCGGTACAGCAACAGGACGATGTGGGTCCAGACTCTGCTCTTGGGGTCTTGGGAGCTCTTTGTCTTCTCGTCTTATCTCGTCTTGTCTTTGCCTCCGCTATAAAGAGCAGACGCATCTTTTCTTCGCGTTAATCGTCATCGTTGCTACATCAAAAGAAATATCTCGGCACCGGCTCCGAGAAGGCGACTTTAGCGATCAACGCCCAGCCGCCACCCGAAGGCGAGACTAAAGACCGCGCCGGTAGCTGTGCTGCTGCTAGCTACACGACATCATGTTTGGGCGCAAACAACCCAGTATCGAGGGCGAGACGTGGTCGGAGTCGCCACAAGCTTACACTCACGATGGTCCATCGGCTGGATCTCACGAGGCGATTGACCCGGACAGTGGTGTTAAGCGAGGCTTGAAGAATCGCCATCTTTCTATGATGGCGCTTGCTGGAATCATCGGTCCTGGTCTGCTGGTTGGCGCTGGAGGCGCGCTTCAGAATGGAGGTCCTGCTTCTTTATTGATCGGCTTCGGTGTTATTGGGATTATCGCATTCTCCGTCATGCAGAGTTTGGGCGAAGTCACGACGCTGTATCCTGGTGGCGGAAGCTTCATCAGTCTTGGAGATAGGATGGTCGACAAGGCTTTTTCGGTGGCTGTGGGCTGGAACTACTTTATCATTTGGGCTGCAGTTCTGGCTAACGAGTACAACGTTGTCTCGAGTATTCTGGTCTTCTGGAGCGACAAAGTGCCTCTCTGGGGCTACTTCTTACTACTTTGGAGCGCATTTCTCGCCTTTCAACTTATCGGAGTTGAAGCCTTCGGAGAAGCTGAGTTTTGGTTGGCACTCGCTAAGCTTCTTGGCCTGACAGCGTACTTCATCTTCTCCATCGTGTACGCGGCTGGAGGATTGATTGGTCAGGACGGACCTCTGGGCTTTTCCAACTGGCGTCTCACTGGTCCATTCAACGGAAACGGTTTCCGTGGTGTTGCAACCGTCTTCGTCTTCTGCTCGACTTTCTACGCCGGTGTAGAGTCGATCGCTGTGGCTGCCACCGAATGCAAGAACCCTGGTAAAGCAGTCCCTCAAGCTATCAGGCAGGTCTTTTGGCGCATCATCTTCATCTATATGGGATCTGCATTTTTCTTCGGCATCACTTGCCCCGCCAACGCCGAAGGTCTAGCAGGTAACGGCAGTGGAAAAGCTCTCCAGAGCCCGATGACAATCGCCCTGCAGAACGCCGGATGGGAAGGCGGCGTGCATCTCATCAACGCATTCATTCTCGTCACTTGTGTCTCGGCCGTCAACAGTTCTATCTACATCGGTTCACGTACTGTGCTTTACATGGCACAGACGGCAGGTGCTCCCGGGGTCCTCGGTTACACTAACAAGCGCGGTGTGCCAGTCTACGCCGTCATCCTGACGAACGCAGTTGGTGCCATCTCAATGATGAACAATTCCACTGGTGGCGCGGCGGCGTACCAATACATCGTCAACCTCAGTGGAATCAGCACATTCCTCGTATGGGCCTCCATCTCTTTCATCCACGTCCGTTTCCGCCAGGCCTGGAACCACCAAGGACGTCCGATCAGCGAATTGCCGTTCAAATCGATGTTGTACCCATGGAATGCGTATTTCGGCATTGGTGCGAATATCTTCCTAGCTTTCGTGCAGGGCTGGACTACTCTCTCACCTTTCAACGCCGGTAGCTTTGTTGATGCATATATTTTGCTGCCGCTGTTCCCCATCATCTACTTTGTGTACAAGTGGATCCGGGGTACGCATTTCAAGCGTGTTCACGAGATCGACTTGGACTCGGGCAGGAGGGCGGATTTGGATTCGACGGAATACACCGATGCTCTGGATGTCGAAGGTGCTCTTGCGACAGATCGGCCTTCGTTGTGGAGCAGGGCTATGAAGAATTTCTGAGGCTGATGTATGTAGTAGCATATTAATCACAACATGAAGTATGCAATATCATGCTGCCATAATCGATATTGTATGCAAACTATCTGAGTATGTTGTACCTGCGGATCATCAAGACGCATTCAGACTAAATCATAAACTCTTCCTCTGACTGTCAGGCACCCAATGAGATCCTCCTGCACAGCGATATCCTCCGCTCTGCCTGATCCATTGGTATCCCATCGGACACCTGCCTGACCTCTTCAGCTTGGCCCTCTCCTCGGCCTCACGGCGCAACTTCTCCTGCAGTTCCTGCTTCTTGCGCTCGATCTCTCTCAATTCAGCCTCGCGCTTCGCGTCTGCGCATTTCTTCAGCCACTGCTTGAGTTTCTCGGCTTCTTCTTCAAGCCTCTTGCGCTCCTTCTCTTCCTCTTCCGCCTTGCGAATGTCTTCTCGAAGTTGTCTCCAAACTTCATCTGAGACACCAGCATCTCTCTTTGTGGGGCGACGTGTTGAGGGCGTATCGTCATCGTCGTCATCATCGCTACTTGAGCCGGCTCCTGAGGCATGAGGATCAGTTGCAGCCGTCGTGGGGGCGTTGTCGGATGATGCCGTCTTCGTGTTTTCATTATTCTTTGTGTCCGCATTGGTCTTCGTGCCTGCGTTCATCTTTGGAGCCGATCGAGTCGGAAGGTCAAACTGTACCGGAGGTGTGCTTAGGCTCGCGCGAGGCCTGGCGGTAACATTACTTGGGTGTGCCGAAGCCTGGGCGCGCGACTTGCGTTCGGCGATCATCTGGTCGATCTTGTCGAAGACAGTCGTTTCAGTGACAACGAGCGCTTGGCCAGCGGACTTCTTGGTCTCCATCATGCTCTTAACGATATCCTTGGAAATCGTTTCGACATCTCGACCATTGGCAAAGTTACCAAGGGCGGCCAGCTCGTCGAACTTGGCGATCGCCTTGTCGCGGAATGGACCGAACGGTCGGGCAACTTGCGTAATGTCCAACTGTTTCTTCTTGGCCAGTTGAGTTCGAAGCAGCTGGAAACAATCTTCGCCACCAAGAGCGTGGAAGTTGATGGACTCCGAGAATCTCGACGACAATCCAGGATTGATGTCAAGCATCGCATTAATCTCGTGATCATATCCGGCCAAGATGATCACGATCTTGTTCAAGAATCGCGGCTTCGTGATGCAGTCAACCAGTTCATCGGCAGCCTCTTGGGCAAAACTACCAGCATTGCTGCCATGACGCGCGTTGCTGCCAAGACGATATGCTTCATCGATGAAGAGGACTTTTCCCAGCGCACTCTCGAGGAGCTTCTGAGTCTTCGGACCGGTGTGGCCTATGTACTGGCCGACCATGTCTTTCACTGAGCACTCAACTACCTCTGCTGTGGCGAGGAAGCCCATGTCGTAATACACTTTGCCCATCTTGCGAGCGGTGGTCGTTTTTCCCGTGCCTGCACTTATCATTAGGATCACCACAAGACAGTATCTGCTTCCAATAACTTACCTGGAGGTCCACGGAAGAGGAACATGAATGGAAGCTCCTCTCTCGGATCCATTCTCAGTTCTCTCATGTTCGTGGCGATGTTTTGGTAGCCCTTCATCTGATCGACAATGCGATCACACCCCACAACACCCTTGAAGAGCATCTCAATGTTCGTGATTGCGCGCTCCGATCGCTCGAAGTCGGGATCGAAGTCCTCAGCCTCGAGGATCGCTGTCCGGGGAATGCGGTCACGAGTAAAGCGCTTTTGTTGCCGCATCTTCGTGTCATTGAGCAATATGTCGACGGCTCCTGCGTTGCCAAAGTTCGGTCGGTTGCGCATACGTCCGAGCATTTCCAACGCAACACTGCGGCCCTTCGGGGTAGCGATGGAGGCTTGAACCTTCAGTTTCGCATCGAAAATGGTAGCCATTTCAACGTCGTTGAAGTCATCGAAAAGGAAGCCAGAATCAATCGGGAACCGCCTGGCAAGACCAGGGTTGACCTTCTGCATCATGTCTTCCATCTGCTTCTTGTAACCGAGTAGCAACACGCAACGGTCATCGCCGGGAACATTCTGAGTCTCAGAGACGATGGTGTCGATGACGGCAGTCTTGAAAGGGTCTCTGGTGTCGCTGAGTGCGTATGCTTCGTCGATGACGAGCACCTTGCCCAGGGCGTTGTCCAGAATTTTTCTGGTCTTGGTTTCCGATCCGCCTATGACATCGCTGATGAAATCGGCAGGTGTCTTGAGAAGCACTGTGATCATGTTAGCGTACGTCCATCGGCATCATAGATCAAAACGTTTACCTTCGTCCATGGAAAGCATTCCGATGTCAGCCAAGATGCGCCCGTAGAGTTTGGCAACTGTGGTCTTGCCAGTTCCAGGCGAGCCCAGGAAGACTTTGTTGAGGGAAAAGTCCATGATTGGTAACTCATCCAATTCGCGCTGATAGTTGTACGTCAAACTATCGAAGAGTGCAGAAATTGACTCTTTGACTGATGAGAGACCAATCATTTGCTGGAGCGCTTTCCACGACTTGTTGTCTTTCAGCACTCCTGATGGTTCTGGCCCGATCAGATCTTCTCGTGTAAGCCAGAAATCGTCGGGTAGGTTTCCTGCACGTCTCTGAGTCTCGATCCTCTTCGCTTGGCGATCGGTCACCCTCGACAGTGCATTCTCGACAGCACGTGCATTTCCGAAACCATGCTTACCACGACCACGGCCGATGCGCCGAGAGATTATACGGCAGTAGAGCCCGCCGATACCATCCTCGAGTTGCATGCGGAGCTTGCACTTTTGCTCAATGCCATATTGGAAAATCTTCAGCAGCTCGTGATCCTCGTAGTCTGCAAATTGAATCTTGCGCGGGAATCTGCTCGGCAACCCAGGGTTGTGCGCAAAGAACGCCTCCATGTCTCGGTTGTAACCAGCAAGGATGAAGACAACCTTTCCAGTCAAGTTCTCAACCTCTGGCAGAAGGAAGTCGAGCACTGCAAGACCACCCGAACTGTTGCCCGAAGTCAGCTGGTACGCTTCGTCGATGAACACAGCTCCGCCACCGGCAACCAAGAGGTCGTCAAGGATCTTTTGGCACTCTTTCACACCTTCGTTTGCGAGCTTGGCGCCTGTTGTTTCGACAAACTTTGCACCAGGAAGAGCCCCAACAGAGGCCAGAAATCCGGCGTACAGACGCGCGACTGTCGTCTTGCCAGTTCCAGGGTTGCCCAAGAAGGAAACACCGAATCTCTCTTTGGCGAGATTCGTGTTCTGGCGTACAGTGAGCTCCACCTTGGCTTTGATGTCAAGGAAAGCGTCTTTCACGCTCTCCAATCCAATCATGGGCATGAGATCGTCCAGTTGCCGGTTTGGCGGCGCGCCTTGTCGTTTCTGGTCATCCCAGATGCGTTGTGCCGCTGAACCAGGCGGCGCCGGAGTTACACCAGGGCCAGGAGACGATGCATTGTTGTTGGGCGGTGTGATTGGCAGATTCGAGGCTCCAGCAGTGGTATCCGGCGATGATGCGTTCGGTGCCGAGGCAGATGCAGTATCGTTGGATGCATGTTTGGGTGCATCTTTCGACTTTGCAATACGCTCGGATTGGAGTCGAACGTTCTCCAAATCTTGCCTCCGTTGACGAAGAGAGAGTTCGCGGTCTTCGTCTTCGCATTGCTCCCTCATTCTGCGCCGCGACTGGTCGAGTTCATCCTCAATTTGTGCCAGTTGAGCAGCGTAAGCTGCCTGCTTCTGCTGCTGGATCTCATCCAGCTGAGCGTCTCTCTTGTGACGGTCTTCTGCGGCAAGATCTTCGGCGTCACACTTTGGACAAGTCGGCGGTCGTACTTTTGAGCAGCGCCATGATAGCGTGTGCTGCCGCGGACATTCGTCGCTGAGCATGACATCACACGCCATCTTCGAGTGGTCTGTCAGTGCATGGCATTTTTGCGGACAGTCATGCAAACCACAGCTGAGTTTCGAGCCGCAGGGTGCAGAGCAACCTCCATCAGGACAGAGCTGTTCGAAATCTGAGGGCTGTGTGAGCACATTCTGTCTGTCCGGGTGCTGTTCGCATTTCACTGGAAGTCCGTCATGGATATCGTTGTGCTCAGTGAGGAGTTTGAAGAAAGGACGCCAAGTATCTGCGCCCTTTCGACTGGCAAGGAATGTTGCGGAGTTTCCTATGATGATCAGGGCCTTGCGAGCACGCGATAGCAGCACGTTGAGTCGCTCCGGGGCGATCATGAAACCGATGTCGCCGCTACTGTTGCTTCGAGTCAGGCTGGCGATCACAATATCGCTTTCTTCACCCTGGTAAGTATCGACCGTGGACAAGCGGATTCCGCGCTTCGAGACTGAAGCAGTGGCGGGAGACATCAGCCCAGCCTTGACGAGCTCATGCGAATCAATATCATTGAGCACAGGATCATAACTCTTCTCAAGCTCCTTCTTCAGCAGATTAAGCTGGCCGAGGTAGGGTGTAAGTACCACCTGCTGAGCAGTGCCGTAACCTTGTTGTGCCATGTAGCGGACGATCTTAAGAACCATCGCAGCCTCCCAAGCGTTCTGCTTGCTTCCCGGACTGCCTTGATCATTGCGATCGGTAATGTGTGAGGCGGCTAGCTCTGGTTGCTTGTGGTCGATAAAGATGACGCGGCCTTGGACTCCTTTGATGGGATCGCGGTTGAACGTCGATGGCGCGTCGACAAGAGAGGGATACGTGAGGTTACGCACCAGCGCTGAGATCTCCGGGCACATGCGATGCTGCTGATGCAGCGTAGTGTGTGGTATACCAGCACGGATGAGTCTCTCAAAAAGAGAGCGATTGAGATCGTAACCTTCACCTTTCTCGACTGTGAGGGCATAGTTCTTCACTCTGGGTCGGAGTTGCTGGTGGTCACCAATGAGGATCAGCTGCTTGGTGTTGGGAGTCATTGCTGTGAGTACATGGCTTTCGAGAATTTCACCGGCCTCTTCAACAATGACGATACCGGGAGCAGCGCCCTGAAGGATTTTGGTGTATTTGGCAGCGGCAGTCGTCGTGCATGCGATGATACGTTTGCTCTGCAGGATCTTGGTGTTCTTTTGCTCCCGAGCGTCGCTCAAAATACTTTCGGTGCGGTCGTATATCTCGACGTGGCTGCCTACACCAGTGATTCTGTCTTGCAACAACTCTTGCTCCCAGGCTCGGATCTTGTCTGTGCGGGCGGCTTTGTTCATCTTCCAGATGTTCTTGTGCTCAGTCGAGACCGCATTGCGCAATACGCCGGCATCGTGACCCTTGCGCCATTGGTCATACAAATAGAAGTCGCTGATCCTCTTTCCGTTCGCGCCCACCAAATTCTCGTCAGGGTTGAGGTCCGGCAACTGGAACGCAGAATAGAAATCCGAGTCATCTTCGGAAAACTCAAGATGTTCCATCAGACTGTGCCGATCGATTTTGAAGTTCTGAAGAGAGGACAGCAGGTTCCGCGATGATGCTTCTTCCTCTTCTGCTTGGGCCGTCAAAGTATTGATGAGACGGAATGGGTAACCCCCGTTGAAAGATTGCTTGTGAAGCTGCAGTGGTTCTGTTTGCAGAGTGAACTGCTTTCCGAGACGAACCATGTGTTCCGCTGGAATACCAATGTCAAGCAGGTCTTCCAGGAACTGGTCAAGGGCGTGGTTCGTGTAACACACGACAAGCATGGTCTCTGAAGTATGTTTGACCAGAGCTTGAGCAAGTATCGCACCAATGAAGGATTTACCGGTTCCCGGTGGTCCTTGGATCAGACTGACCGATTGACGTAAACCAGCTATCAGGGATTTGACCTGCGAGTCGTCCAGGATCACAGACTTGAGCAGGGACAGGATCGGCTGAAGATCCTGTTTCTTGTCGGCTTCGATGTCGTCAATAAGATCCAATGGTGCGACCTCAGACTCTCTGACGGCAGCTTCCACTTCCTCGCCACTGAGAGCAAACAACTCCTGCCAAAGAGGAACTTCCACGGTGGATTGCAAGCAGCGCAGGACTGGCTCATATGCAAAGATCGGGGCGTCAACGATGATGAACTCGGCTGTGGTGGATGACTTCAGAGTGGCTAGAAGTTTCTCGAACATTACCCTGCCAGGAGCGCGAAGAACCACCAGCGGCTCTTCGTCTTCCTCATCCTCTTCTGGAACGAGTAGCTCCTCAACACGGTACAGCGAGGCAAATGTTATGACTTGCTGTTTGTCGACCACGCATCCCAAGGATTGGTGTTTCAGGAACTTCGGATGGTTCTTCAAAAAGGCTTTGCGGTCCCTCTTCTTCTTCCGACGCGTGAGCTCCTCAAGGGCGCTTTGAACTGATAGAGTCAAGGCGAATGGTGTTCTCTTGGCATTGCCACAGTAAGCACCAACAAGAGATAGGCCTGTGAGACGAGTGCGCGGTCGGCGACCCTTGCCACTGGCTTGGAATGAACTGACCTCCTCTCTTAACTCAGCTAAGAGGTCTTCGCGCACGAGCCTGAACTGATTGTCAAGGTGAACTCCTGGACGTTGTGCGAAGGGCAACTGGTCAATGGCGTCGGCGGGTCGGTAGAACGCTGTCTCAGTGCTCATCAATTCATCGTTGGTGGGCAAAATGGCAATCTTGCGGAAGTTGGCGAAATCGTTGTCATGGCGCCCTCCAGGCCCTGGTCCGGAGTCGTCTTGCGCAGTGGCAGCCTTCCTGGCGTCCAGGAAATAGGCAATGCGGTACCCAATAGTCCGCAGGTCACGGTCATCGGCTGTGAGAAAGCTCTGCGTCAGTTCGCGAGCAATGTCTTCGGCATTGACCGGCGGATCGTCAACCCAAGACACCAGCTGCAACAACAGCCACGCAAAGGCCAGCTCGCCTTCGGAATTGAGTTGCTTGCTCGCATGTGCTGCAACGAGCTTTGACCATACAGTCTCCGGGCAAACGACAATAGTGACCAGCTGTCTGAGGACATCGCCTCCACACAACTGTCCAATGGCGGGGTCTTGAAGGAAGGCAAGAAAGTCTTTGAGGGTGGTGTTGAAGAAGTTGATGGACACGTCAAAACGCAGGGCTTTCTTCAGGGCATCGAGAGCATTTTTGCTTGCAACTAGGCGTTCGGCGCAGCTCACGCGGTCGCTTTGCGAGCCAACAGCTTCGAGCAGGAGTTTGCCATCTCTTGGGCTGACGGGTGACTTGTTGCCCGTGATGTAAGATTGAAGCAGCTTTGAGAGACGTGCTTCGCGCTCTGAAGCTTGGATGTTTGGCGGATCAGGCGCCATGGTGGGTGTTTCGTTGGAGTGGGTTGGCCGATTCTTTCGGGTGGAATCTGTCTTTGGTTTGGAGAAGGCAATGCAAGGGAGGGAGTTCGGCAGAAGAAGATGGAAGCGAACAGCTACGATGAAATGATAACACCCTTCACGATGATGCAAGTGTTGAGATGCATCCCAAACGCAACAAGTCGTTTCGTCGCACAATCAGACTGGTGGAAGCACACCGACTCATCGCCGTTTGTCTGTTCCAACAACGTACCCATCGAGAAGCGCTTGCCTGCACGAGCAAGTGTTTCACCGGTCGAACGCGGGATGGAAGCGCTCGCAAGGTGCTTCGATTGGGGTATAAGGAGCCGACGTTACACAGAACCGCCACATCTGCATGCAGACGCTGCTGCCCTGCATGACACGTCAGACGAATGTGTTCGTTTGAACTTGTCGCTTGCTCTCTCTGAATGTGCGCACCTCCCGTATGATCGGATGAATCTGGAATTTCCGTTAAACCGTTCGTAGTCTCTTCGGTCGTTCAGAAACACATACCTCACCAAGCCAAACCATGAGTTTCAACAAGCCACGAGGCGGTCGTAATCCGTGGCGTGGATCTTCAGCTTCAAAGCCACCACAAGGACCCATACAAACTCCGCCAGCACCACCCTTGGGTGCTCTGTTGGAACGAGTAACTCCAGACCAATTCAACAGGAATACCCATGACAACGAGGACAACCTCGAAATCAAAGACACCAAGTTCCTCGCTTCGTACAACTGGACAGATGCCAAAGCTCCATCGATTATTTTCCCTGGTGAGCTTCCAAGATCGGAGGCACTTCGCCGCCCATTACTGACCGTTTCTCAAAGGCATGCCCGCCCTCTGGAAACCTCGCCCAGAAGCAACGCAGCTCCCGCAAGACTCCGGGAAATACTTCAAAGACGCCAACGCCGCCCGCCACCCAAGCCATCCCATCGAACCGGCCGTCAAAGCGTTGCTCGCGCAGAATCCGCATTTCGACACCGAGAATGTTGATCTTTTTGGATGCACGAGCACAATCGGCAGTCTCTTGCGGTTTCTCAAGAACCATGACAAACCCTTCCGCTTCACTGTCGAGGCGGTGGGCCGGACTGTGTTTTTCGTCCGTCGTGAGAATGCTCCGGATGAGCTTATTGCGGGTCCGAGGGGGTTTGGACCTACTGGTCATGGTAGGTTGATCCCTTTGCTTTTTGTGCTTGTTATGGTCGTCCGTATCTGACGCTTGCAGGTCATACTTTCCCTAAGCGGTACACGCGCTGGGAAGACGGCGTCGAGGATTCCGCTTCACACCAGCGCGTCATTTCTTACCAATTCGCCGGTCTGAAGTTCCTCGTGCGATTCGAAGCGGATGGCTACCTCGAAAACGAGTTGAACCAAGAACAAGACCAAGTCACGGCCAACCCACGCGAAGACGACAATGATGCCGCAGCGCGAGTGACCCTCTCAATGGACAATATCCACACCCGCAGCGGCGGACGCTTAATCCCCCAACACGCAATCTTCGAGCTCAAAACCCGCGGCGCCCACAAAAAAGACGAAGACCAAATGGCCGATCACCTCCCCCGAATGTGGACGGCGCAGATCCCGTTCTTCGTCCTCGCGTTCCATCATTACGGTTTGTTCAAGCCCGAGGACATCACTGTCCGAGACGTCCGCGGAGACGTTGCGGCGTGGCAGGATGAGAACCAGAAACTCCTCCGGAAGTTTAGTGCCCTGCTTGAGAAGCTGGTGGCGATGGCTCGGGATCCAGAGATCGGGAAGTACGAAGTCTGCTTGCAGCAGGCTGGTGTTTTGGAGATTCGCAAGCAAGGAGGGACGGTTTCGTCGCCGTTGCCCAGTCCTCTCACGTGGATTTGGGCTGATCAGGATGATTCCGACTCTGGTTCGAGTTTCAAGGATGTGTTTGTTGGTGCAGAAGCGAGCGATGCTGATGTGGCTGCTCATTCGGATGCGGATGATGATGATTTCACGGCAGACTACACCGCCTGTTCTGTTACTTGCGGGTACTGTGGTGAATGCTCGTACAAACTTCGTTGATGCGTTCATGGCTCTTGCTGAGAGAAAGCCCGTGGTATCAAATGGTCTTTTTGAGTTTTTATACACAATCGTATACACGAAAAGATCCGAAGATAGAAAAAAAATGCGCTAAGATATCATGACCATCATCGTGTCCCAGCAAAACGAGGTTCTTTTGTATTGATTCAACGCTCGTGCCAGTCAACACACCCATCCAAAAGTCAGTCAAGAGACCTACGCGCTCTTAAGCTTCTCAGTCAACTCAGGCACCTTCTCAAACAAATCACCCACAAGTCCCACATCGGCAACCTGGAAAATAGGCGCGTCGGCATCCTTGTTAATCGCTGCAATGACCTTGCTGTCCTTCATACCAGCCAAATGCTGAATAGCACCAGAGATACCAGCGCAAAGGTACAATTGCGGTGCGACGTTCTTGCCAGTCTGGCCGACCTGCAGCGAGTTGTCGGCGAAACCGCTGTCGACTGCTGCGCGCGAGGCACCGATGGCGGCGCCCAGGGCGTCGGCGAGAGGAGGGATCACGCGGTCGAACTCCTCCTTTGACTTCAGGCCGCGGCCGCCGGAGACGACTTTCTCGGCGGTGGCGAGCTCGGGGCGGTCGCTCTTGGCGAGGTCCTCGGAGACCCAAGTGGTGGTGCTCTCGGTCTTGGAGTCGATGCCCTCCTCGAGAGCCGCGGAGCCGCCCTCGTTGGTGGTGTTAGGGAAAGCTGTGCCGCGGACAGTGATGACCTTGGTGGAGTCCGAAGACTGGACGGTCAGGATGGCGTTGCCGGCATAGATAGGGCGGACGAAAGTATCCTCGCTCTCAATGGCCGTGATGTCTGAGATCTGCTGGACGTCGAGCAGGGCTGCGACGCGAGGGAGCAGGTTCTTGCCGAAAGCGCTGTGGCCAGCCAAGATGTGTGTGTAGCCGCCCTTCTTGACATTCTCGATCAGGAGAGGAGCGTAGTTCTCGGGCAGGCCCTTGTCGTAGGCGGCGCTGTCGACGTAGATGACTTTTTCGAGGCCGGGCACTTTGGCGGCTTCGGCGGCGGAGGCTTTGGCGTTTGCGCCGGCGAGGAAGCCGTGGATGCTGCCTCCGAGCTTCTGGGCGGCGGCGATGGCGGCGAGAGAGGATGGGTTCAGCTTGCCGTCACGCTGCTCGAGGACGGCGAGGGTGGAGGCGAGGCGGCGCAGGAAGGCATCTTGGGAGAGGCGCGAGATCGGAGCGGAGCGGTGTTGACGGAGGCACGATTGTGCGCCTCGTAGGAGGCTTGTTCGGAGAGCGGGAGCCATTGTGAGGGACTGATGTGTGGGTGACTTGGACAGAGGAGTCGGTCGTCGTCGCCAATGCCTTGCGGGAGTAACAATCGATAGACGACCACCGACTTGTGCCTGTGACAGCAGCTCGGCTTAAAGCGACCTCGGCTGCCAGTCGTCCGGAAGTTTAACATTCTTGACACGAAATACACTAACCCTTGTTACATCATCGTGCATGCATGTACATGTACTGTACATTACATGTATGAAAGAGACCAATTGATTGTCTGGAACACGGATTTGTGTGTACAGTTCGATACGAGATTGATGTACTTACGCTGACCGTCGCTTTCGAATTGTTACTACAAAGCCAATAGTATCTTGATAGCAAAATTCAGAGCGATAGAACGCTAAATCCTTAAGATCCGGACGAGTGGTAAGACATGGTTTGCAAAATCTTGAGGTGTAGGAAGATAGTCGCAGCACTGACGTATCACCACCACCGAGAAGCTGTGACGAACGAGCGAGAACGTCGATGAACCATGTTGATCTTTGGCGAACATATTGTTGATACAGAAGAAGAGCCTAGCTGCTCTCATGTCAAGACTACAGAAAGCACCCCCAGATCCGATTCGCAATTACACATACACACCACACCTGCTGCAAAGAAGAAACAAAAAGTTCCAACGCATCGAGGGTAAATCACGCGACGGTGTATTCGATACGCCCCACAAGTTCACAACTCCTCAAAACACCAATGTTCTATCCTCCTTGGTTCGACCCGACGTCCATTTTCAGATTTCGTGCCTCATGTATCCCTCGCTCTCCTCACCCAGGGGCTCGATCTCGCCCTCTCCTCGCTCGACGCCCATCTTCTCCGCAGCAGGCACCTCGATCTTCAGACCGGCCAACTTGGACTCGGCCTCGTGAACACGGCGTCTGAAAGCCAGGCGGTCGAGGAAGAGTCGTTGACGCATGCGCTCGACTTCGCGGCGCTCGGCCTGGAGCAGAGCCTCCATCTCGGAGAATTGCTGCATCTTCAGCTCAAGCTTTTGTAATTGCAGGTTGACAGCTGCCGAGACCTGGTTTGTGAGTTGGCGCTCGGTGTGGCTCGCTAGTGCTGCGGCGCGAGCAGCTGTGAGGGAAAGCGCGGTTGTGGGGAGATCGTGTGATGAGCCTGATGGAGGCTCACGGGTGGCGAGGGAAGTGGTGTCGTCGACGTCCATGCTCTCGGCGCGCTCGTCCTTAACGGCGTCTGCACTGGCAGTCTCCTTGTCCTTGGAGCCCTCCTTCTCAGCACCGGGAGTAGCTTCACGCTCAAGGCGAGACTTGAGTGTGCGGCGCATCTCCTCGACACTACGGCCAGCAGCCTTGGCGGTGGTGGCAGGGTCAGCCAGACCAGCAAGGAATCCCATGACGGACATCACGGGGTTATCAGACTGGCTGAAAGGAATGCGGCCACCGCTCAAGTAGCCAAGATCAGATGCACCGACGCCACCGCTAGTGCCGTTGGCTGCGGGTGCATCTTCGAGGTACTTGTCCTCGATCTCAAGCTGCAAGAACTTGAGCACACACTCTTCACGAGTGCGAGAGCCAACGTGCTCAGCTACTGACTCCCAATTGTCGTCGAACATCTCAAGGCCTTCCAGCAAGAGGAGAAGTTCGCCATCTGACCAGGGCTTCTCCTTGTCACCCAGACTACGGTAGCTCTCATTTTCGATCTTAACGTAATCAGCAGCAGTCGTTGAGCTGGGGAAACGGGCTTCCTGGTAGCAAAGGCTGCACAGGTCGTATCTCTGGTCCTTGTTTGGTTTGGGCGCTGTTGCGCTGGGAGCCGGGTTCTTCGAATTGTGGTAGCGCACACGGGTGCAATCCTTGCCGCATGAGTGGCAGAAGTACTGCTTACCGTCCTTCTTGAGACCCTCTTCGAGTTGAGCGCCTTCAGCAGTCTCGCCTTCGGCTTTCTTGGGAGTGACGTCCTTGCCTTTGTCGTCGTAGATGTTTCGTCGAACTTCGAGGTTGAGGTCTGCCTGGCCAGCTGTTGATGTGATGCGGTCAGTGCCGGGGTATGGCTTGCCGGGAGTGATGGTGCTGTTGGGTGCTGGTTGGTGAGGCTGCAGGCCACGGGGAGTGTCTGCTGTGATGCGGAAGTGGCCAGTAAAAGGCGGGCCGATATTTGACGGGCGGGTTTCCGGGTCGATCTGGAATTGTTAGAAGCTGTCACGCGTGTTTTACGGTCTCGAGTTGACGTACCTGGTAGTTCACAAGTCCCCACTGCTCCAAGAACTGGTGCACGCGCATGATAGCACAAACATCACCAGCCAGGTTCCTTCGGCATGCGGTCACTGTGAGGTATTCTGCAGGGTTCAGCCTGTAGGTGTTGACCATGAAATCACGGTAGTCTTTGTAGACTGCGGGTGTCTTGCTGCGGTTGCGGTTGTTGAAGAACTCGGGAAGTGCCTTCTTCTCAATGTTGTGAATGGCAGACATGTCGAACCACGCGCTGTAGGAAGGCAGGATGATCGCATGGTTTTGGTCGATCAGGTGCGCGCGTGCAGATTGCTCGACAATGGCCTTGTTGACGACAGCAGAAGCAGCACCGGCCGCGTCTTGCACAGCAGGCGTTCCATCCTTGGTGTCTGCCATTTCCTCGTCTTCTGGCTGTGTCTCCTCGGCAGTTTCTGGTTGAGGCGCATTGGGCGCGTCAAGTGGGTTGTCCGACACTGGTCCCGGCTGTGCGTCTGAAATTTCCTGTGGCTTGCTGTCGAGCTGTGTGGTGGTGTTGTCGGTATCCTCGGCCATGGTGGTATCACCCTCGTGCGCCTGCGCGTTCTGTGCCTCGACGCGCGCATTCTCTTGGGCAATCAGGTCGTCAGAGGCCTGGCCCGGTGCCTGGTGGTCCTCGTTGGCGAAGTTGCCCTCCATTGTAGATATTCAGGCCTAGCCTCAATGCTTTGGTCTTTCGCAGCACTCCTTGTCGCAAACCAGATAGGCGACGTTCGGCGCGTCGGTGGGATGGGTCGAATTACGTGAACGATCCTGCTGAGCCAGACGGAATGGTTGTATTGTCCGAAGTGAAGTTTCGTGGGTGTAATGAGTGGTGGTGCAAGTTGCGATGCGCGCGGTGTTGGTAACTACTTTGTTTCGACGTGTCTGGCCTCGCTCGACCAAGCGCGCGCTGCCCTCTGGCTGGAGAAAGCGGGAGTCGCGGTTTCTGCCTGAATGGATGCCTGACGAGAACTCCCGCGGCGGCCATCTTTCTGGGACTTTGGATGATCGGGAGAGACAAGAGACGACGAGCGCGAGGGCAGTCAAGCCATATATTAATACATCACCCCCGCGCAATGCCTCGCAAATACCACGCCCTGAAGGTGCCCGTACGTCAATTGCAGCGATTTACATAATGATATCAAAACACCATACTGACCGCATCCCGCGTAGAAAGCACGACAGGATTGGTCAAAGTACAACCTGTACAACCTCTCACGCCTCACAACCCCCAAAGCCGCGAACAAAACTTTCTTCCAGCAGAAATGGGCCGCCAAAGCCATCGCCCGTGCATATCACAACCCTTACGTCCGTGAGGGACAATGGACGCGCATGTTCGATCGCCGACTGCCCGCCGTACAAGAGATCGACTTTAGATATCTGGCTCGCAACGATGGCAGCGAGCAGGCGACTGGCCGTGGATCTGGACTGCAGAAAGCACAGGAGGATCGTGTGCAGACCAAGGGACCTATGCAAGGACAGGCGATGCGCGGCAGGACTAGGGCCAAGACGCCTTATATGCAAATGGCTTTTCACCCATTGGAGAGGAGACTCGACACAGCAATCTTCAGAGCGATGTTCGCCAGCTCGAGTAAGCAGGCGAGACAGTTTGTGGTGCACGGATCGGTCAAGGTCAACGGCAAGAAGGTAGGATGAGCTTTTGAGCATGTTGCTGAAGGGCACGGCTGACTCGCTGCAGATGATTTACCCTGGATACCTACTAAACCCTGGCGACATGTTCTCTGTGGATCCTGAACGAGTTCTTTTCGCCACTGGCTTGCGGAAGCGAGCAAAGTTGACTGGGAAAGCAAACAAGGCAGCCACAGAAGGAGAGGAGGAGACCGAGGCACAAGAGGAGGAGACAAGCGAAGACGCAGAGGCCAAGGCGACCGAGGCTGAAGTCGCCGCTGAAGTAGAATCAGCAAGCAAGGAGTTGGATGTTGCGGCAACACCTGAGGAGGCCAAGAAGGCTCTGCGATCATTGATGGACCGGGCAAAGCTCATAACAACCGCTGCAAAGGGCGATCTCTCTGGACGCCACCTGAAAGAGATGCGCAAGCTATCTCGGGACGTCCGCAAGGCCATGACCAAATTTGGTACTCGCAAGGGCAATGACATGCCCGTAGCAGAGACCGTCGAGGAGCTTACCAGCGTGCTCACGGAGATCGTCTCTAAGATCCCCGCCGAGAACCTGCCCGCCTCTGAGGCACCCAAGAAGCCCTCAGAAGGCGAGGGCTCCACCACATCCTCCAACCCACAAGCCCAGGACCCTGAAAAGGAGGACAAATTCCGCGTCGCCAAAGACGCCCAACTGTTGCAGCAAGCTCTGCAGCGCGCCCGCGAGAACCCCAAGGACGAATCAAAGCCATATGCCACACCCTGGAGGCCCAGAAACTACATGAGCGCTTTCGCCTTCATCCCGCGCTATCTCGAAGTCAACCACAACGTCTGCTCCGCCGTGTACCTGCGCCACCCAGTAGCACGTCCCGGCCTTGCTGAGGTTCCCTCGCCCATCCACCCCGAGACGGCGGGTCTCGCTTTCAACTGGTACCTGAGGAGAAGATAGACGGGATGATGTACGTGCTAGGTGTTTGGAGCATTTTCTAGGGACCCTGGGTTTTGCATGGCGAGCGTGGCTTCTTCTTCGTGTGTGCTAACAAAAGATGGAGGGGCTTTTCTTTTTGAGGGAAAGAAGACCCTGTGTATCTGTACAGTTGAGAGGAGTGATGTATGAATAGATTCTAAAAATATCGACTCGCTTTGAATACCAGGTATGGCTTGTACTATAACTCTGGACCGCAATCAATGTTGAGTGCCTTCGACAAAAGCAGTCCTCACTTCAAGCAAGATGTCGACGGCACACATGAGAGTTTTTGAGATAAGTATATTTCGCTATGACCGTTTCAATCAGAGCATGTCCCTCCTTGCGAGTACGCATCTATGTATAAATGCACTCAGATGACTTCGGTTGTGAGGATGCTCCGATATGCATATCATCAACTACATTTACGACACAGTCCTGTCGGACATGCTCTTCCACCACTTTCCTTATCTTGCATATTTGCAATCAGTATTTTAAGGACCGAAGGTCGGAATTCAACAATTCGTGCACTGCAGATCGTGCCATCAGGTCATGATCAACATGAGACATTCCATTTAAAGGAAGCGCACGTACAGACCGAGTCCGCGATGCTAATAGATTATAGGCTTACAGCTATACGTGTTTCTCTATACGCAGGGCTCTGCACGCGCGTCACAACCGAATAAGCTGATATAGCGATACTGGTAGTACGTGATCGGCGAAGCCGAAATATCAGGAGCTGTCAACAAGTAGTAGGGGTGTAGTGGTAGTATGGACATATACAAAAGTCGCTATTCAGATAGCATACTACCCAGGATTGAATTGATCCCAGAAATATATCTCAAGCAGTGTCAGAGGGTGGAAAGCACTGCATGGTATCTACAGCCTGCATGTGGCGATCAATGCCCTTACACGAGAACCAATCAAGATCGCTGTCAGTGACCAGTCCCATCACGAATTGACGGAACTATCACAAGTGATGCATGGGATCAATATCTAATCTCTTAAGATCAAGGTTGTCACTCCCCAACTTCGATAATGCTTCGAAATAGTCATAATACTGCAAAGCTCGTTTGGCTTATATACTGGCGATTCCTCCTGGCGGATACCCAGATTCATCTTCCAGTATCTTTTCCCCGATTGAAGGACCCACGAACCGACCATGCACATTACACTCAAATCCTTCTGCCTCGGCGCCGCCGTGGTAACACTCGCAAAAGCATTCGCGATTGAAAGCCAACCTTCGTCCATCGCACCCAGCTGCGGCGGCGACCAGGCTGTTTGCTGTACAGGAAGTTACAACCTCGAAGGGGAAAGTATATCGAATTGCATAACCTGTACGTGTTATCTGACGCTCATCCACGCGGTTAAATAGGTACAGCACTGATCGTTGTAGTTGCGCCGACGGCTGGTGTATGCCAAGTTCAGTCTAACGTGTACTGCTGTTATACTTGTGCTGAACCGGTAAGCAGAAAACCTTTCATTGAGGAATTGGTGATGTTGCTGATACGCGGTTCGATAGCTTGGTACCTGCTTGGGCTGCAGCCATTACTATTAGAACGTTCGATAGCATGAGCTAGCTTTTGTTCAACGCTTGAGTTCTGCCGAGATTACTTTGCCTCTTTGGCCCAGCAACGCCACACTGTTATGCATGTATAAGCAAATGATACTAGATGTTGATACCCCTGTGGTACTCCCCATTGAGAACAGCACCATCAAATCTGGTTTTGCACATTGTCTCGATTTTTGCCCGACGACTGACCGGACAATGAGCTCGACACCATTCGAACTGGACTAATGACTCATCGATCCAACATCTCGCAGTCCCCGAAGATCCACTGCGACACATTGAGGAAACCCCAGTCAAACCACTCCCACCTTCCTTCCAATCGACTCAAGTCTCCAACCGCTACACCCTACCATCATCTCCCACTACCAGAGACCACCACTCATCCAATCCCCTGCCATCAATCCCAATCAAACCCCACCAATCGTCTTCCCATCCCAGCTCTTCCGTCTAAACATCTTCGCCGGCGAGCCCGAGTTCGGGCACACATTAGCCGGGAAAACGCAGACTCCATGCCCACAGCACGTGTTGATCGCGCACACCTGCCCATCGGCACAAGCCGAATCTTGCGAGCAGCTGGGCTGGCTGCAGGACGTGGAGCCGTAGACGCAGACGCCCGTGTTGGCGGTCGTGGTGACGCAGACGCATTCTTCGTTGTTGCCGCAGGGGACGAAGTTTTCGCAGTTGGAGGCGGCGCAGCCGGGGGATATGGGGATGGCTGTTATGATAAGGGCGTTAGGAGGAGGGTTCGCGTGGTTTGAGGAACAAGGGTTTGGGGTTTTTTCTTTACTTACCTGGGGCTGTGACTGTTTCTGTTACTGTGCTTGTTGTTGTGGTTGTGCTGCGTTTTTTGTTAGCGGTGGTGTAAGGTTGAGGGTTTGATCTGAGGAAAGGGCAGAGATGGGGAGAGCACGTGAGAGGGAACGGGCATACTTACGTCGTGGTGGTGGTGGTAGATGTTACAAAGCTCGTAACAGCGAGAGCCGTGATTGTATTGGTGATTGTTGTGCTTGGGGTCACGGTTCTGAATCCAAGGCATGTCAGCACAGTTTATG
>Ga0265797_10003780_pt1 | contig 23886 bp, 21 predicted proteins | sample P2T30metagenome_FD_192433 | JGI IMG/M metagenome (GOLD analysis project Ga0265797, IMG submission 192433) | Plant litter microbial communities from East Loma Ridge, Irvine, California - P2 T30 | ecosystem: Environmental > Terrestrial > Plant litter > Unclassified | place: USA: California... | reverse complement strand
GCGTGGCCAACGTTGAGGTCTTCGTGGTTATTAATGCCCTGCTAGTGTATACGTGCTCATATCGATCATCTCTTCGAAATGCAATACTACAGCTTACTCGGGGATCGTCAACCTGCTGTGCATGCTGGTTTCGCAGGCGGCAGTCGTGTTGAATAAGTTGATTGTCTCTGGTCTTGGCCTCGATATGAGTCAATCCAATGCGAGAGATATGGATATCTCTCCTACTGTATAACGGATAACATGATCGTTTCCCAAGTACTTGACGAGCTCCCTGCACCTGCAGGGTGATTGGTTGCCAGTGATGTTGTCCTTCGGGAGCAGCCATGTGCCTCGCCCCTCGCTGTTGGAGGTGAGTAAATAATGCCGCTCGTGGGCTTCACCGCTTACCCTTGACAACAACCAACCACACACATTGTACGTATATTCACCCCTGGCCCACGCCACCATTCCAATGGCGACAGACTGCCGTTGCTGAGATTCTGAACCGCACCGAGCGTAACAACTCGTTAGCCTCATTGATCTCAGCACGCATCTGAGCGCGCAGAGAGGAACATTTGCTGACGATGATGCGACCTTAGGCAACACTACCACCACCACAACAACAACAACGTAAGTGATCCTCATTCGCTCTCACCGCACAAGGCGATAGCGCGTCTATTCGGGTCATCACCATGCCGCAAATCGTCGACGCCGCATTACCGAGACCCCGGTAGCGATTGAGCTTTGGCTGACCTGCATGTTGATTAGCACACCACCAACACCCACCACCATCACCGCCGCCACCTCGTAAGTACACCTCATCTTCTCTCAGGAGAGGCCACTGCCCCCAATGGCTTCAAAGAAGACCGCAGCAGCACTCTCAACGCTGCGATCACCAGTCTTCCGCGTCGCATACAATCCCAAAGAGCCTTAGCTGACCATGCACCTACAGTCGACCATGTGTAGACGGGTTTACACCGTCAAGTTGGTGTGGTGCGGGTGCACCGAGGTACGTTTCTCAGGTGCGACGAAGCAAGACTTGCGACTTGAATGCTGACTTGAGCAGAAACGGAAGGGGGTCTGCAGAGGACGGCCAGCTCCGTGCCCTGCCGCTAGGGCTGGACAAGCCTCTGGGAGCAGGAGGAGTACGGTCGGATTTGCTCTCGGTGCATGGCGCGCCACATCGCCTGGTGTCGGGAGAAGAGTTAGTACCCGACACTCCCTTCCTTCACGTCTTTCAACATCATCACAGAGAAAGTCGAGTCAGCAGTACAGCACAGCACAGCGAGGTAGAGTAGAGCAAGTACCATCGGATCTGGCCAATGGAAGACGCGCTATGGCGATGGGAAGAAGAAAGACAGAAAGAGATAAAGAAACGAACACCACTTCACTGAATCTGTTTGGTCCGCTCTCTCTGGTTCCTCCCGGTCGGAGAAGACATACTATGGTTTGAAGAAGCTCGTCTTGACGGAAAGAGACCGGAAACTGACAATTTTGCGGGGTTTGTCAAGCCGTTCTCTCCTGGCTCATCGTGGCCCGGCAAGAGACACCGTCAGGGAGCCGAGCGCTCTTTGCCAACGAGAGATGAAGATTCAAGTATTCCGGTGATACTGGACTACTTGGACGATTGTCGACGATGATGTCGGCGTTGTTGGCTTGAGCGGTCTCTCACTTACAACAGCTGACGTCCAGCCGGGCCAAGCCGCGAAAGTCGAAAGTCTCTCGGTCCCCGCTCGGTATGACGCAGGACTTCTCTGGCCCCTCTTGTCTGTGAAAGTTGTGCCTGATCCGCCGACTGCCAGCCCAAACGTGCTTGCTTGCTTGCTGCCTGTGCTGTGCTCTGCTGCTGCTGACTTGACTGCAACTTCCTCACCAACTTCCTTCCTCCACCACTCCAACTTTCACTCGCACACTTCACTTTCACTCCCCACACACGTCGACTTCCACCTACTAACTCTCAATCCTCCTCCAGAGCTGCCAATTTACACCCCCAAAGGTCCCAGGCGCCATGGTCCTAAGCCACCTCAGTAAAAAGTCCCATGGGGGATCGGCACGCAGCAGCATGGACGGCAACATCACCGACGAGGACGAGACCGTCGTGTCCTCCGAGCAGGGCAACGTCCTCACGCACATCATCAGCCAGCTGCGACCAGGCGCCGAGCTCTCGCGTGTCACCCTTCCGACTTTCATTTTGGAGCCCCGCAGCATGTTAGAGAGAATCACGAATTTCATGGCACACCCAGACACCCTCCTTCCCCTTCCAACCATCGACGACCCAGTCCAGCGTTTCGTCGCCGTCACCAAGTTCTACCTGTCCGGTTGGCACATCAAGCCCGCAGGCGTCAAAAAGCCCTTGAATCCCATCTTGGGGGAAACCTTTACCGGATTCTGGGACTACCCCGATGGTACACGCGGCTACTACATTTCCGAACAGACATCACACCACCCCCCAAAGTCCTCCTACTTTTTCCTTGCACCAGAACACCACATCCGGATAGACGGTACGTTGAAGCCTCGCAGCAAGTTCCTGGGGAACAGCGTTGGCAGCTTTATGGAAGGAATCGCTGTAATGCGTTTCCAGAACAGAAACGAGAGATAGTATGTGCCCCCCTCACTGGCCGATCGCAAACGCGTCCACTTGCTAACAGCCGATAGCTTCATCACCCAACCCAACATGTACGCGCGCGGCATTCTCTTCGGCAAGATGAAATACGAGCTGGGAGATCACGCAGTCGTTCGTTGCCCCGAAACAGGCCTCGAAGTAGACATCGAATTCAAGGTCAAGGGCTGGGTAGGCGGCACGTACAACGCAATTGGCGGCTACATCAGAGAGTCTCAGTCTGGCAAGAATCTCTACGAGCTTTCTGGCTTCTGGAACGGCGAAATGTTCATCAAGGACCTGGCGACTGGTAAGAAAGAGCTGTTGTTCGATGCGACCCACGCGAAACCCCACATCCCCAATGCACGACCTCTGGAAGAGCAGGCTCCACGGGAAAGCCAGAAGCTCTGGGACGCAACAAACAGAGCGATCAAGAAGGGCGACCACAGAGGCGCAACAGACGCAAAGACAGCAATCGAAGAGGAGCAGCGAAGAGAAGCCGCGGAGCGTGGAGAAGGACATGTCTGGCAGCCAAAGCTATTCAAGGCGGCACCGCCAGGCGACGAGGAGCAACTGGACTGGATCATCGCAGCACACGTGGATTCCAAGGCATCGCCTGAGAAGCAGATCGAACAAGTCCTCGCCATTGCACCCATTCTACCCGGCCAACACCACGAAACCTTTCAAGCCGACAAAGCACTCCCCTCACAGCAAGGCAAAGAACTTCCCCCTCAGAACGACCTGATCGACTTTGGACAAAACGATGGCGCGTCAGCGGTCCCAGCACAACCTACCAACTCTGCACAGCACTCTAGCGGCGCCCCTGCCTTGCAAGCACCTCTCATGCCTACCACGAGCGGCAAGCTGGTTCGATCGGACTCTCAGGGAAACGAGGAAGCGTTTGTGGACGCAGAGTCATGATCTTTCCCTTTCACACTTCCCCTTTCCTGTCTTTTCTTTTCTTTTCTTTTCCTCTTTTCTTTTCCCTTGCCCCTATACACATCAGCTGAGCATACGATGAATGAGAGCGGCCGCCTCTGCAGTGAGCCTTGAAATCCAATTACTCCCATTTCCATTCTTGTGACGTGTATTTGTTTTGCCTCCGTGAAGTCATCGATGAGTGTCTCCTCAATGCTAGCACTTTTGCAACATGCTCAAGCTGATGGTACTACCGCCTACGAATCTTCGACCCAGTGAAATACTCGCAATCCTTCCATGGCATTACGATCAAGAAAAGAAGTACATCCCTCTCAATGGCCGTGTGCAATTCAAACGAGTCGAAGCCTTCAGGTAGTTTTACCAAGTTGAACGAGATACTCCTTAAAAACCACAGATGTTGACACGTTTTTGACTCTTTCGAGCAAATGCTGCCTGATGTTTCCTCAACTTGGTGCACAGGAAAATAGTGTGCGACCCCTTTGACCACTGTAATCAATGTATAGAACGTGGTTATATCGACGACCCACGCATCTAGTGTAGCTCTATTTGGGTAGCGCAGGAGATCTCAAGAGGATCAAAGCCGCCTCCAAAAGAGCGACAAGCCCCAGATCCTAGCGTGGCTTTATCTCACCACCCTGGGCTTACACGCACCTAGATGACTTAACCACTTACGCCTCCATCGACACCGACCCTCTAGCATCTTCCAGCCCAAAGCGATACCCTTCCAATACGCCAAACACTCCTTCATCGTATCGCCCAATCATCAACACTTCCCGCACCCAGTCCACCCGGATCCAGAGCATCGGATCGGCTGCGGGGGAGGGGACATAGCGAATGTGGTGGGGTCGTGCTCCTACACCGACGCTCTAGCCAGAGACTATAAGCACAAGCACGCAACCCAACTTCTCTCCATGGCCGAATCACGCAGATCCTCCTCCTCCGACAACAGCCCGGATGCTCCAAGCAACAACAATGGCGATGTGCCATTGACCGATGGCCGCTTCCACGCTCCTGGAACTCTGCTGCCCCCAACCTCCGACTCTCCGCCGGCAAACGCCGCTACCAGCGATGGACTGCCAGCCGCCCTGAACAAGCCAACGGTCGATGCGCAAGGGCGCGCTCTCAACCCGAGATCATGTGTTACTTGCCGGAAGCGAAAGGTCAAGTGCGACAAGATACACCCTTGTACCAATTGCAATCGAGCGCGGATTGAGTGTATTTACCCGGCGCCGGGGAGGGCTCCTAGGAAGGTGCGCAAGATTGGAGATGGGAGGGATAAAGAGCTGTTGGAGCGATTGAGAAGGCTGGAGGGTGTTGTCAAAAATTTGGGAGTTGAGGTGCCGGATGGAGATGAGGATAAAGAGGTGCCGAAAGAGGCTGAAGAGACGGTGAAGGTCGCGCAGGATACTGGAAGACGGACGGTCAGTGGTGATGCTGCTCTCTGTAAGAATACTGCTGTCGTCCCTCAGGGAGATCTGAAGCGTCGGTGGACAGCGAGCCATACCGATGGTCCTGGTCCTGAACCCAAGTCGAGGTGGATTGATGAATCATCCAAGGGCCGCCTGGAGCAGAGATTCGGCCGGCTCGTGGTGAACGAAGGCAGATCGCGCTACATCAACAACTCGTTTTGGGCCAATCTCAGCAACGAAGTCGAGGATCTCAAAGGCATCTTGAATCAATCTAGCGACGACGAAGACCCGGACTCGCCAAACGAGAACGGGCAGGCGGTAGGTAACCACCACGGATTCATCTTTGGTCTCAGCTCGCAGAACGTCGACATGCTCTCGTTACATCCCGTGCCTCAGCAGATAGGCATGTATTGGCAGGCTTTCAAAGAAAACGTCGATCCTCTGGTAAAGGTCTTGCACATTCCTACATTTGACCGGACGATCATGGAGGCAGCTTCGAATCTCTCCAACCTTCCGCGAGCCCTGGAAGCGTTGCTTTTCACTATCTACTATGGCGCAGTCACAAGCTTGTCGGGAGAGGATTGTCTTGCAAGGTTTGGAGAGGGCAAACCGGTCTTGCTAGCCAGGTACCGGTTTGCTATCGAACAAGCACTCGCTCGCGCCAACTTCTTGATCACAGAAGAAATCGTTGTGCTGCAAGCCTTGGTCCTCTTCCTAATGTGTCTGCGACGAAACAGCTATGCGCGGGTGATCTGGACGCTGACAGGTCTCGTCGTTCGCATTGCGCAGACTATTGGCGTGCACAGGGACGGTGTGCATTTTGGACTCAAGCCTTTCGACGTGGAAATGCGACGAAGACTCTGGTGGCAAGTCTGCATATTGGACACGCGAGCAAGCGAAGACCACGGCTGTGACCCTACAATCACTGAGCAGTCATTCGACACGAAAATGCCACTCAATGTCAACGATGTCGATATTACGCCTGAAATGAAAGACCTCCCTGAAGTGAAGCACGGCTGCACTGATATGTCGTTCTGTCTCATACGCTTCGAAGTGTCGGGCACATTCCGGCGCATCAACTACATTCCACCTGGGCCGCCCAAGCAGTGCACTGAGCATCTAGCTGGAATCACTTTGCAGGAGAAAGAGAAGTGGATAACCGAATGCCACGAGCGGCTTGAAGAAAGATATCTCAAGGATTGTGACATGAGCGTACCTCTCTTCTGGGTTACCGCCACTGTCGCACGCCTGATGATGAGCAAGATGTGGCTCATGGTATACCACCCGTTCCAGAGACAAGATGGCGGCGCCACCCTTCCGCCAGAAACGAAAGAGAAGCTTTTTATCACGAGTTTGGAGAACATCGAATACAGCATCTTGCTCGAGACTGAAGCTCGCACTATGAAGTGGGGATGGCTGTTCAAGACATACATGCAATGGCACGCCCTTGCCTTCATACTGAGCGAACTCTGCCATCGCACCAGCGGTGATATGGTTGAGCGTGCTTGGGTGGCGGTAGAATCTACCCGCGGAGGCCGCTGGGGCGATCGCATGTCCGAAGACAACTCCCGCGGACATCTCTGGCGCCCCCTACAGAAGCTATACCGCAAAGCGAAAGACGCCAGAAAGCGTGGCCTGCAGGAGGAACAGCTAGTTAAGCAACGTGTTGCCGGTGCCGCGCCGACAAGGACCTACTCCCCCAATGCCAACCCAATGTTCGGGCACCCGAAAATTCCCACAGTGGTGCGAGCACCTTTGAGCCAGGCACAGCTGCATCGCTTTACTCAAGGACCCGTCTATGGACAACGGCCACTGGATTCCCACGAGCTACTCAAGTCACCGCGCCTTACCATTGCAGCAAACCTCGACATCGATCCAATGGACATGGCTCCTATCCCAGAAGAAACCCGCAGCATCTACGGCCACACTGCCAGAGGCAGTGTCTCGTCTGCTTCAGCTTTTTCACAGCGTAACGCCCAAATAGCAAGACCTCAAGCCCAGCACCCGAGCACACGTCCAAACGGCCACACAAATAGTCTCGGCAATGCGCGCGGCGCAGACTTCGCAGAGCCTTTCGCACGCTCTGGCCGCTCGGTCGACTACGGCAGCCACATGGACCTGCCACCCGGCACCACCACAAGCAACACTCCCGCGCATAACAACGCCGTCGTCTTCTCCGCAAATCCCGCCAACGGCTTACCATTTCCGGGAACAGCAGGCGCCGCGACACAGCCCGATTCCATCTCGCAACCACGCATCCCGTCGATCGACTCGAATTTCGACCCTGCGATGGACACTTCTGGAGACCTGGATTGGGAGAACTGGGATCAGTTGGTCAGGCAGTTTGGGATGGATGTGGATTCCGGCGAGGGGGTGGAGAGTTCGAATTGGGAGTTTATGGGTGGCGGGCAGGGTTTGGGAGGTGATGTTGCTCCTGATGGTGGAGGCATTGCGGGCGGTAACGCTCCCGCTGGACAGCACAGCTATCGTATGGGGCCTGGGATGGGTGGCGGGGATTGGTTCTGAGGGATATGGAGGTCGAGAGGGCCATGAGAGGTTGGGAGGGATGGAGTTGGTCTGGTGGGTGGCTTCTGGTATGGTTACATGCATGAATACGATACAACGAATTCTAGCTCGAAAATTGCAGATCATTCGGATTACAGTGAAAAGCTTCTACTCCCAGACAACGGATCACGTACTCTAGTTTTGGTCGTCAAATAAAGGATCTTCAATGTTCTCTCACATCTTTCTACATCAGCTGCCTAGTCAACGGCTCGCCTAAACCATCATACTCTCGGGCGGGCCCAGATAACTCGGCTTAATCCCGCCCAAGTCCACCCAAACAGTGTTGAAGACAAGACCAGGCTCCAGCGCCCACAGTTTGATCGTATGCTGTCCAGCGCCCGAGTACTTGAAGCTCGTCTTGCCCAGCCAAGCATTATTCGCAACTGCAGTGCCCCACCCAACCGGGTTCGCGCCGTTCGGAGCGTCGATGACAGGCTGCACGATCTGCACTTCCTGGTCGTCGAGCTGAATGGCGTAGCGCAGAGGACGGTCGGGGATGGTGTTTAGGTTGGGAGTCATCACTACAGTCAAGCTGGTGGAGTTGAGGGTGCTGGAGGAGGGGGTGAAAGTGTAGAAGTCGTAGGTCAGGCCGGGGGCGTTGGAGGTTGTGAAGGAGGGCGCGGTGATGGGGAAGAGGGTCACGCCGGAGAGCGTGCGAGAAAGCCCGGTCAGGACTTCGTAGTGAGCGGAGGAGGAGTTGGTGGTACTGGTCCAGTGTTCGGCTTCGATGGAGACGTGGCGGTCGGATTCGACGTGGCCGGTGGTGAAGGTTGAGGGGAGGAGGTGGTGGGTGTAAGGGAGCATCAGCGTAGGGGCGTTGAATTGCGCACCGTAGTCGGTGCTGGAGCTGACGTTTAGTTGGACCGTGCCGCTGCCTTCTTCGACTTGGGACCAGTCGAAGGTGATGTAGACGCGAGTGTCGGTCTTGCCGCTTGGGGAGAGCGAGCCGGCTGATTGGGAGAAGGAAACAAAGGATGCGTTGGCGGTGATGTTCCAGTCGAAGTCTTGTGTTCCTACGCAGTAGATTTCAATCCAGCGGGTGGAGGCGCCGTACGTGTCGAATGCAGGTAGGGTCAGGGAGTTGCTGCCGTTGTCGTGGTATGGGTCATCACCTGGGACGGTGGCGTTGGAAGACTCTGAGGTGACGCCCATGTCGCCGGTCAGAGCACGCTCTTTGGTCTGAACGTACTGTAGACCAGGCAGGCGTTGGCGCATAGGCTGCTGCCAGTAGTTGTATCCGATGTGGGTCTGGTCCATGATGTGCTCCCACTTACCACTGAGCATGCTGTTGTACTCTGCTGTCAACTCATGGTCTCGGTCGAACTGCTCACGGACGTGATCGGCAAGTGCATTGGCGCTGTTGCGACCTTGCAAAGCGTAGAGGTTATTCTTGGCAGTAGAGATCATAATGTCGTGGAAGACGTAGCCTGAGGTCACAGGGTGGTAGACCATCTCGAAGAAAGCGGCGCGTGTCTCTTCTGGCAAGCTCTCGTAGATGCTCGCGGCGGCGTCGGCCATGCCCTTCCAGGTCGCCATGACTCTGTCTGCCTCCTCGTAGTTGATGATGTTGTAAGTGTCTTTGTCAGTGAGCTCGTACTTTCTCCTGCCCACGGTCCTGGTGTAGTTGTTCATGAGTGCAGCGGTCTCCGCGGCAACACTTGCACCAAACTCACGAGACGCCCAGTGCCTGAGCCAAGTGGGAACGCTGTCTTTGTCCCAGAGGGTAATGTCGTACGCCAGATCCATCATGTGACTGATAGGCAGCTCGAGCGGCTTGAGGTCACCAACGTTGACGACCCAGATTTCGCGAGCCTGGCGCTCATACGCCATGTGCATCTGCTCCCAGGTCTTCTGCAACTTGGCGCTGTTGATCCATTTGTAGCTCCTTGGGTCTCCAACATAGTCAAAGTGGTAGTACAGGCCGGCTCCTCCACTACGTTCAGTCTCGTTGCCGCGTGGGAGGCGGCGAATGTTGCCAAAGTTGTCGTCCGCCCACATCAGGGTGATGTGTTCAGGAATCTCCATGCCAGCATCGATGTAACCTTGAACCTCCTTGTACAAGCACCACATCTGTGGAACTACATCAGGGTCTGAAGCGGCCTCAGCGCCCCAGATGTTGGCAAGGATCTCTCCCTGGGCTTCGACGATGGCTTCGAGGAGGGCGATGTCGTTGGTGGGTCCGATGGGGGTGTCATGGTAGCCGCGCATTCCCATGGTTATAACGCTCTCATATGGTGCGGAGCGCTCAGCACCTTCGACGAAGAAGGGGTAGATTGTCTCGTTGTTTGTCTCCCACGACCAAGTGCCATTTCCAAATTCGCTCCACTCTTTAGTTGCACGCATCATGGGCTCAGTGTGAGAAGTGCCCATGACAATGCCATACTCGTCGGCAAGCGGCTGGTTGCGCGGGTCGTCGACGTTGAACATCGAGTTCCACATGGCAGGCCAAAGGTAATTGGCTCGCAGTCTGAGGAGGAGCTCGAACACAGTCGCATAAAACTCGGCATTGTAACCAGGTCCGTATGGCGAGTCGGGGAACTTGGCGAGGATGTAGCCAGTGAGTCCCGGTGCTTCGTCGTTCAAGAAGATACCGCGGTATTTGACGGAGGGCGACTTCTGGACGACGGTGTGTGCCTGGGCGTAGATCGAGCTGTGCTTCTGTGGTGCCGAGTCGGCCCAGAAATACCATGGCGAGACTCCAATCTGCTCGGAGACGGAGTAGAGGCCGTAGATGGTACCTCGCTTGTCGGCGCCTGAGCGGTTGTTAGTGGTGACAAACATGAAGGTATTCACGCAGCATCATTTTGACCGACTCACCTGCAATGACAACGGCCCGCGAGACGCCTGGCATAGGGTTCTCCACAACAGTCGAGGTGTATGCCTCCCAGTTGCCTTCGACCTCAGCGACGTCCAGTTTTCCTTCCTTGACCAGACGATCAACAATCGAAGAGTTGCCGATAGTTCCAGCAATGATAACACCGCCCTTCTTGTCGTAATTGCCAGGGCCAGAGTGTCCAAAGCCAGTTTTCCCAGTCACATTGAAAGTCGTACTCGCGTTGAGGCTGGGTGATGTGCCATTGCCTAGTAGAGAAACAGTACCACGCGTACCAGTCACCCGCTTGAAGTCCTCTGCCAGATCATCGACGACTCGCAAAACACCAGGCCAGTCATGGCCGTCGGCGTAAAGCTGGACGCTAGAGCCTCCCTCGGCGAGTCGAAGGCCGGTGCCATTGAAGTTGATGGTCGACTCCTGTCCAATGGCTAAGACGGTGGTACATAGCACCGCGGACGAGAATAGGCCGGTGAGCCTCATCGTGCCTGTGAGGGGAGTGGTGAAACAGTGAACGAGAGGAAGACCTACTGCGGTCTTGCAGGACCTAGCTGGTCGGGCTATGCAAGCAATATGAACAGCAACCTGGCCCAGGCGCACAGACCTGCGCAAGCGACCAAGTCATCTTTGCGGCTAAAATCAAAATGTAAAAGGATGATTACTATGGATGTGGTATAGCGAGATCTCTGGGCGTAGACGATTGACTGAATGGCATGCGTGCATGCATGCATCAAATACGGGTGTAGATTGGCAACACTATATCACAAGGTATTAGCGAAAGCATAGTCTGCCCTGTTCGGGTAAATGCAAATCGAACATGTCGATATCTTCCATTGCAGGAGGTTGGTGAAGGTGTCGCGGGCGAAGATCAGGAAGGAACCTTGGAAAGGAGGATCACAAGCAAATCGTGGGGTGAAGCTCCTCCCTGTGGAGAAGAAAGTGGCGGCGGCTTGTTTAAATTTCTGGCCCCGGCGCCATCTCTCTTGGCCCGCTCATTTAGCCTACAGGACTGTCAACACTGTCGCCCATCCACTCTCGCCAACTACAATCAAACACCCACACGCATACCTTACCCCCCATCCAAACCACTCCGATCAAGAAAGCGGGGAGATATCAGCCGAAAATGCCTCAAGCACAGCTCAAGAAGGCCAAGACCGAGAAGAAGATCCCGGCCAAACCGTACGACACAATTCTTCCACCACTGATAGCAAATCGTAGCAGAGTACTGACAATCCTTCGTGTAGGTCGCAGCGCATCCAGACCGGCAACAAAGTCATCAAGCCCAAGAAGGCCGTCCTCGTCCGCGCCAACACCATCCACAAGAAACACACCGCTGGTCTCCAGGCCGTGACCGAGAAGACTCTGGCTGGCCGCGCTGGTCACTTGGAATTGCTGCGCGGCGGCAAGAAGGACAGAAAGCAGTCGATTGCTGGCAAGCCTACAGGCGGCAAGGCGCCCGTTGAGCAGAAGAAGGGATGAACATGAGGCGAAGATGATGCGGATGTAATGAGAGAGACACCACGGCCCTCGGGAACAAATCAACGTCGTGCGATTCTGTTCACGATTGGCCATGAGCGACAGACGGACATGAGTCAGCGCTCTGGCAATTATTGGGGACATGAAAGCGACACTGGGATTTTCAAACGACTACGTTACGCGATTCCATAGGCACAATTCGGGCATGTCTGGCTGGCGGAGTTACTGGGAGGAGATCACCACCAGACAGACCAACACATGAGCTGCATTTGGAACAGGCCCTCAACCTCTTTCGAATGGCGAAGTCCAGATACGCCAGAGGCACATCGCTTCCCGTGTGCAAATTTTTGGTCGGGGCTGTGAAGTCTCTGACCCTCAGCCGCCAGCTTGAGTATGCACCAGCGAGAGGGAAAGGAGTAGCTTAATGTTCCACAGAGTTCGTCAAAACAAGTCAACGACCTTCTGTGAGACGAATTCTGTCAAGTCACAAGCCAATTCTCACGGACGTTTATCACCTTCCGAATCGCTTTGCTCTGGGCTTGTGTAAAGCAGGAACAAGCACATGTACTTCAATCGGCGAAGTGGCACTTGCAATGGTGAGTTTGAAAAGCCAGGGAACTTTTGATTAATGTGTAACTGTTCCGAACGTCGAGTTTGACCAGCGCATAAGCGACATGGACCAAAAAGAAGTATCTGCAAGTCCCGACGAGCGCATGGCGGAATCTTGGATGATGAGGACCAAAGTAGCCTTGAAGTTGTGAGGTCTCAACAGATCACCGGAGCTCACGACACACGATCATGTCACATTAATCTTCCATGGCAGCTTTCATCTGGAACGCACTCCCAAAGCAAGAGTAATCAAATCAACCTCTCCCAATCCCAACATTTCTTTTCAATACCAATCCCACGCCGGGATGTGCGCTCAAACATAAGTATAGCAGAACTGATCGCTAAGCGTGCTCATCGCATCCGCAATCTTCAACTTGGGCGCAAGCACGCCCAGATCGAGCAAGTCGTCGAGCGTAGTGTTGGCCGACGGCGGGAAGTTGAAAAGAGTGTTTGTGCCGGCGATGGCGTTCTGGCGGGTCGCCAGGTCCTGGTTTTGCCAGATCCACCATGTGCGGTCGATTTGGGCGTGGTGCAGGAAGAAGTAGGGGTCGCCGGGGGAGGCGAAGAGGTCGCCGCCTGGGTAGGGTTTGTTAGTTGGGACGCTTTTATGGATTGAGGGCGTGGAAGAGGGCTTACCAGGGTCGCCGCCAACCCAGAAGTGGCCGCCGGCGTGCACGCCGAGGTAGTTGTTGGGGAAGTCGCCTTGCATTCTCATCTGGAAGCTGTAGATGTCGGTGTAGTTGGTAATGAGCTCGTCTGTGTTTTCCTTTCGTCAGCACATGTCTTTTGATGGTCGACTCCTGGCACACTCACAGCTGATTGCCTCCGTTGAACCCTTGGCAGCGCCGGCATTGGACAAGTCACGGCGCAAGCAACGCTCGTTGAGACCCAGACCATCGGCCTGAGGGTTCGCAGGAAGACCGTACAGCGAAGGGGTGATTGGGCCCAGGCGGACGGTCATGTTCTTGAAGGGACCGCTGGTGACACAGCCGGATCCATTGCCGGGTGGAATGACGAAGTTGGGCATGTCGTTTGAGGGGATCCCGGTGCCGTTGTGAGGGATGTACTCTCCGTCTCCGCTCATCGAAGTTGCGCTGCCGTCGAAGAGTGGCGAGCCGACGATGTCGTGGGCGTACTTGCCCCAGTTGATGTAGGGTTGGTAGCCTTCGTAGCCGCATTCTGCGCGGAGGGCGTGCTCGTAAGTCCAGGTGAAGTAGCGGTGCCATGAGAGGAAGTTGCCCTGTCGCGTGTAAGTAGTTTGCTGTGGTTGGATATGGAAAAAGTGCTTACAGTCACGTGGATGAACGGAGTCTGGTTGATGTGGACGCCAATGAAGTCGTCGAATCTGGACTTTGCGCCAGGGATTGCCTCACCCGAAATGGAGGGCAACTCCATTAGGCACTTCACCGCATCGGTGTACGCGATCTTCTCTTCATCGCTCAGAGACAGCCATTCCTTTCGCACAGCTGTGTTGGCGCTGGTGCAGCTCGAGTTTGAGTAGGAGGCAGCGTGGTGTTGTTCCAACTTGACCTTGCCCACAGCGGCAAGTCTGTCTGTGCCGTTGGTCGAGGAGGGCTTCCAGGCCTGAGCCGAGACGGCAAGCAGTGATACTGCTGCCGCAGTGTTTGTGAAATGCATGACAATCTTACTGGCGTTGGCGTGGCGTTTAGGGAGGCGAAAGTGTTTCACGAGTGGAAGGTGTGATTGATGGGAGCAGTTAGTCGAAAGAAAATGGTCCGACTATATAAGACAAGCGAGTGAAGACGCCGTACTCCCGCATGCATGCAGCATTAGTGCGGTGGTCGACTGCCAGGTTGGCCTTGAGCATGGTATTGAGGGTGTATACTACCGTTGGGACGGTCTGCTAGAAGCGAGCGAGGCCACAAGTCCCCAGAGGCATGGATTATGGCATCGGCTTCAATGGCCGAATGGTGATGTGGGCCTCCATACCCGCACATGGCAGCGATCCCGTCGGACTATACAATAGCGGACTGGCTAGGAGTAGCGAGGTCGACGGCTGCAGGGACTTGATGCATTGCATGTTTTTTTTTTGCACGCGAGGAACTCGGTTGTGTACAGGCTGATTTGTCTCGCCTGCAGGAACGAAGAGAGGGCCGCCGAGTTTGATCCAGGAGGTACAATAGGGCATCTCGATAGACCCTGTTGATCAATATGGACGACAATATCGATGTCGATAGTACCTGGTCGGGCTGAAGAAGATGGTCAGGTTGTAGAGTACTGTACCCTTGCTCCCTTAGTATAGTGGAGGAAGGAGGGAGGAGGATCTCGTAGGTTACGGCATGCCGCCACCGACGCCCACGCGGCACCATGTGCCAGTGCATTGCCGAGTCGCTTGAGTTTGAGCCGCCTTCCTTCCTTCCTTCTTCACACAACTCGCCGAAGACTCCGGGCCTTACCTCAAGCAGACCCTCTCCCGTCGACAACTGTTAATCAATCTTCCCGTCTACTCCTGCAGGCCTGTTCATCACGCGTGGAAGTGGAAGTGAACGCCGGTCGCCGTCTGCCTCTTGTCCGTAGCCGACCTCAATTATGGCTACTCGTCCACAGGTAGACTGGATATGATCATATCATTCCGATGGTTGCCGCCCTTTCAATCCCAATACTGACTCTGACACGGATCGAATCCTGCAGCGGAATGTATCACGCAAACAGAAAACTCCCCTAGGTCTCGGCGGAGGAAGCAGGCGATCTCTTACACTTTCTGCACCCCCGGCAAGGATCCAGATCAACCAACGCGCATGCAGTCTCAAAAGGTGCCACTACAGCCGGTCCCTGTTCACGCATAACCTGCTTCGCAGACCATTGGCTTACTGCAAGGTATATATTACCCGGGCCGCTTGCTTGGTGCTTTTTCCCGTACTTTCGCCCCGCTTGTACAAGGGTATAACGAACATGTTTAACGACTGGCCAGATCCACCCAGGACGGGACAAACTGCTGTCATAAAATCGGAAGCTCGGACATGTAGCATGCCCATGTCGAAGCCTTCGGCCTAAACGGCTTCAATGTTGCAATGTTCGAGAGCCGACTTTGCCAAGGCATCATGTCTCAACATCGTTCCCGCTTCGACATGCACCGTGGAACACAGTCCAGCGCGACACGGCAATTCTAGCGCTCGAGCAATCTGAAGTTCTGGAGTCTTGGAGTCCTGGACAAGCTGCTCAGTATTTGTGTGCTCCGACAAGTCGACAGACTATCCCCATTCATCCATCGCGCGATCGTGTTTCAGGAATGTCCAACAATCAGTCGACCCTTGCAACACTTGCATAACCTGCAACGTCAGCTTTGTCCAGTTGCATCTCACAGCGTAATGGTATAGTTGAGGGCCACTATTGGCATTGGTCTACCTTCCTATTAGGCCCTCGCTACGTCTTGAACGCCACATTCTCGCAAGCTGCTATTGTTTGACATGGGGATTCCGCCCTACCTATAAGGTAAACAGGGCCAAATGTACAGCAGCAGCCGAGCAAAGCGTCGGTAAGCCCATCCATGGCGCAACCGGGCATCATGCCCGTGTATGCTCGGTCCGCGCGCCCGGGACCTTGGTCCCTTCGCTTGCGCTGTTCTGCAACAATGTATCACCATCGCCGGCCAACATGCAATGCAGTATGATGGCAAATCCGAACCCGAGGAAGCTTCTACGTTTGGGAAGCATGGTAGCTACAGTAGTCTATCGCCGCCCCGGCGCTTTGCTCAGCTTCCCATAGAGTTGGCATTTCTAGTACACTGACACTACATGCACAATCCCAACGTCCCGAACTCTATCTGGGCGAGCTGATGGCTACAACAATGCCTGCAATCTTTCCGCGGCAAGCTGGATTTGACGGACCGCCGCCACCACCGCCTTCACAAGAGTACTTGGACGAAAGCAATCTCGTCTCTATCCTGAGCATCACAGGAACCTTCGCTGTCGCCGCGCTTCTCGTTGTGATCCTTCGCCTCTATGTGCGAACATACATGCTACGCTTTGTCGGGCTAGACGACTGGACGATGGTTCTTGCGGCACTGATGGCATTGGGAACCTTCATCTGCCTGTGTGGAGAGTCTGCCTACGGCATGGGACGTCACGTTGAGTGGCAGAAGCCCTGGATGTTTGAGCCTATGTTCCGATGGCTATTCGCGCACGGCATCATCGTCATGTTGGGCGTTGTCCTTGTCAAGATATCAGTCGCATTCTTTCTCATGCGCATCATGTTGAAGAAAGGCTGGCAGATTTTCCTCTGGAGTTCAGTTGGTAAGGGCCTCCTTTCCATTCCTTTTCACACACAAACAAAAGGCTGACATATGTAGTCTTCTTAACATGCTTCGCCCTGGCATGTACCGGCACCCTGTTGTTCCAATGCACACCCGTCGCCGCGAGTTGGAGCGTCTCCGAGCGAATGAAGCCTGGCGCACGCTGTTTCCCACCCCGAACCTACAGCTTCATCGGCCTCTTCAACTCAGTTATCAACATCTCAACTGACGTCCTCTTCGCGGTCCTTCCAATCCCCGTCATTCTCAAACTGCAAGTCAACAAACGCACCAAAGTCTCGCTGATCATCGTCCTATCACTCGGCTTCTTTGCCTGCGTTGCCGGAATTTTCAAAGCCCGCCTACAAATCAAGCTTTTCGAGATGCCCGATTCGGGCTTCGAGAACTGGTTCAATATCTGGTACATGCTGGAGCTCTGTTTCGGGATCCTAGCCGCCAGCCTACCGACTCTCAAGCCTCTATTCTCGGCCGTCTTAGACGGCACACGCAGTCGCTTGGGTTCTCGCAGCCGTTCTCGCAACACGAGTGGTAGGGCACATGCGGGTTTCAGCCGCGTGCAGCCCTGCGGCCCTACACCTTTCCCGGATCCAGCCAACGACGTCGACTTGCGACACTTCAAGACTGGCAGCGGCGGCAGCGGCTACGGGAGCAACGGTACTGGCATGAGAAGCGGCAACCATCTAGAGTCGCGAGAACCAGGAGTGATAACCCTGGCAGAGATTGAGCCGGTCCCGTCGGACGCGGACAAGAACAAGACGACGTACGACGTGCGAGTCGTCGGCGGGCCTGACGCTGACGAAGATCGCGATCGGTGGGATTCGCTGGGCGTGGCGCAGAGCGGCAGTGAGGAGAGACTCCACCATCCGGCTTCGGGCATTTTCAAGCGGGTAGACATGACGCATAAGAGCGAGGTTGCGAAGCGGTGATGCTTCCTGGGACATGCATTGAATAGGCAGGTTGGGAGGGCAAAGAGAAAGGGGACCCACATCACGCGGAAATGAAAAAAAGAAACAGAGCTTTACTCCCTAACTAGGTGGGGTTGGATGGAAAGATACCAGGATGATTCTCTTTTGGTGGAAAAGGAAGGGTGGGAAAGGTAGGACCAGCATCTCGTCGCCCAGTGTTACGAGGTCTGCTTGGGGCTGGGATTGGACTATGAGGGGTTTCTACATGCTGGTCGTTTGTACGCGAATACTCTAGCTTCGTTACTTTCCCTTCTCAGATAACCAGTGGGCTTGAACAAAGGAGCGTATACTTGCGCGGTAGCAACAGCACGACGCAGGCACAGCCAATTGTGGACACTTTCTCACACAGGTATTACAGATCTAACAGCTCCATTCCGGACAAATCCAAGTTTACAAGAACAGTCCCTTAGTCCGCTTTAACAGTAGATGCCCCAATATTATAGTACAATCGATGATCTGCAATGGAACATGGAAGCACATTGATGATTGAGCGTATACACATTTCTAGAAGAAGACCCTTCTATCCTAATCCCGATTGAAAGACGCCTCAAAGTGTCTACAGGCCGTTTCACACCAATCCAAAAAAAAAGAGCAGAACGACAAGAAACGGATAACAAGAACCCCCAAGAGACTCCTCCGATCTAATCAAAGGAGATCCTGATCTTTCCAAAAACGCCCAGGTGTGCAAACTTTCGTCTCTCGCGGGCAAAGCTGCTCTCACAAAAACAATCCAAACCAAAAAAAAAAAGGAGACAATCCAAAGTAAGCCGTCATTTCAGGAGAAGCAACATCCCGAGGATTTCGAAGGGACGACTGACGGCATCCAGACGGCGCCTTGCACGCTAAAAACCCAGACCAAAGAGTACAAACCTCAATCACCATCCTCTCGATCCATCCTCGTTTCACTCCTCAACTCTCATCATCTCCCAGTGCGCCAACTCCCATCAGCAACAGTGTCGAACAGAATCCTACGCCCCAGCCCGTTGGGCTTCGGCGCGTTGATCCGCCCCACACTACCCCTCTCGAGCCAAGGCCGCAGGTTCTTGCACTGCGACACGTCGATCTCCTGCATTTGCCTGCAGCCCTCGACCAGGCTCTCGACGCCGTGGCCCGTGACTCTCACGCATCCTCTGACGCTGATGTACCTCAGCTCCAGCAGGTGCAGTCCGATACAACGCAGGCTGTTGTCCGAGACTGCGGATCCGCAGAAAGCCATGTTCAGGCGTCGGAGGTGCGGGAGGCCTAGGGCGAGGACTTCGGTCGCCGTGTCGCTCAGCGCGCAGCAGAAGGACAGGTCCAAGTCTTGCAGGGTGCGGCAGCCGCCCACGATGCCCACGATCGCTTGGTCGGAGAGGTAAGTGCAGTCGGCGAGGATCAGGCGGCGCAGGTTTTTGAACTCGTAGACGCCCCAGGAGTGGAAGCCGTTGTCGGAGATCGAAGTGCAGCGCGTGAGGTCTAGGGATTCGATGCGGTCGGCGGCGTGGTGGGCGATGTGCGCCATGCTGCGGTCCTGGACGTGTTTGCAGTAGGAGAGGGTCAGGCGTTTGAGTTTGGGGGCGCCGATGATGCTGCCCGGGGCGGGTGGCGGGGAGGCTTCGAGAAGGGATTTGAGGGAGGAGGCACTGTTGCCGCGTTTGCTGCCGCTGCGTTTGCCGTTGGTTGGTAATGGGGGTGGGAGGGGTTTTTGCTGGGGCGAGTCTTTGGGCACTACCCAGCCTACGACGCGCGCGAGCAGGTTGTCGCCTACTTTGCGGCAGTTGCTCAGGTCGATTTCTTCGAGGGATTTTGCCTTTTCGACGAAGGAGAGGACGGCGGGCGCGGAGACGTCCCAGACGGACTTCATCTTCCAGGTGCGGGCGCCGGCGCCGCAGGCTTCGACCAAGCTGGCGAAGCCTTCGTCTGTGACGTGGTAGCAGTTTGAAAGGTCTACGTCTTTGGGTCTAGAGCCGGCGAAGGGGACGATGATGTCTCGTAGGACGTCGTCGGTGACTCGGCGGTTGTATTTGCTTAGGTCGAGGTTGCGGAGGATATCTGGGGAGGTTGTGAGGATGTTGTGCCAGTTCATGCAAACGAGTCGCAGTTTCATCAGGTCGAGCAGATCCAGGTTTTGAAAGACCTGGGTGAGGATGGCATCTGGTAGACGACCCCTGCCGACGTTGGAAGGTATACGGACCATACTCGGTCGGCGGGTTGTGTTTGGCGACAGCTTGAGTGGGGAGGTCTGCGAATCTGTGGATCCGCCGCTTCTAGGTCGTAGTGGCGAGGATGCTGACAGCCATGTGGTGTTAGGTGGTGAGGGTGTGCGAATGGTCTCCAGGGATGAGTTTGGCGGGATTTCCATTTGAGGTTGAGGAGGTGCGAGTGAAGAGCGTCGAGATCTGGCTCGCATGTTATCTAAGTCGCGGTTGAAGAAGGGGTCCGGGTCCATTGGCTCCATTTGCGAGTTGGAGTTTTGTATGGGAGGCATTTCCATAGGTTCTTCGAAGCGAACGACCGGGAGGCTCTTACGCCAATCGTTTTTGTCGTCCTCTTTCGTGGGCTCTGTGCTTGCGCCGCCGCTTCCCACCGCTCCATCAACACCAATATCCGCCATGACTACGTCGTCCTCTTTCATCGCGGCGTCCAGACGTCTCTTGGCCTCGCTTTCAACCTGCCGGCGGAGATCTGGCGAACATTTCTTCCACAACTCATCCAGGACTTCGCCATTGATCAGGAGACACTCTACGGCGTCAACGGTCCTTACAGTCGCCGTTCTTCTGGGCGAGAGAGAAAGACTTGTGACTTCGCCAAAATATTGACCCGTTCGTAGACGCGCGCGCACACGCTGGTGTAGTTGTTCGCTCTGGACGGACGGCTTCAATTTTCCGGTCTTGGCCACATCCTGCTGCTCTGAGTTTCTTCTTGAGTCTGGCGTGTCGGTGAGAACCTCAACATCTCCCTTTACGATAAAATACACATCTCTGCCGGTGCTGCCTTGCTTGATGATGTCTGTGAATGGCGGGAAAGCCACTGGTTGTGCGTTCACGCCGAGGAAGTGCAAAATGTCGCCAGGCAGTCCCGAGAATAATGGCAGTTCTTTAAGCAGCTGGCGCACAGTGAGGGGCCCACTGCCAAACGCGCTCGAAGCAGCAACCTCTGCTATGCCAGGCGATGGCGACTTGCGTCGTTTGTGGCTCAGGATCTCTCCATTGACCAGAGACCCTATCTCTGCCATCTCAACATCTCCGGCCAGCCAGTCGCGTGACCTCTTCCGCGCCGCCGGTAATTGTACGCTGCCTTGATCTTGGGACCCTCCACGCTCTTTCTTCTTGCGCTCCAGAATGGCAAGACGCTCGGATGCCTCTTCTCGGATGGCTTTCTCGACATCGGGATACTTGGGCAGCTCTTTCTGCAAATCTTCCTTGTTCAGTCTGACCAGTAGGCTGCGCACAGTAGCCACGATGGAGGCTGTGCGCGGAATGTCCATCAATATGCCAATCTCGCCAAAGAATGATCCTGGCTTGAGCTCGGCGTATGTGCTCTCGCCGTCTATGCTGGTGACCTTGACGCTACCACGCACCAGCCAGTACATAGCCTTTGCATCGTCGCCTTCCTTGATGACTTCCTGGCTGGGCTGGAAGACGCTTGGGCGCAGACTCTTGCCAATGGACAGCAGGAACGAGTCCGGTGCGGATTGGAAGAGCGGAAAGGCTTTCAACCGGTCGAGAAGCTCTAGAGGTAGACCGGCGATTGTGGAACTTCCCAAGGGCGAGGATTTGACGGGCCTGCTCGGGTTTACACCACTATCGAAGCTCTGAAGAAGCGTGTAGGGATCTGTGGGTCTCTGAGTCGCAGTCTGCGAGGAGCGGAGCGGTTGTCGGCGCATGATGGGCGGTGTACCCGGAGTGGTAGCAAGACCTCAAGACGACGCGGTGAATCGAGTTGGACGCGAAGTGGAGGAGTTCACACGGTCGGTTGGTATTGTGTTTGCGGCGGGCAACACGTTCAAAGGTGTAAGCTGCAGGTAGCCGGGTGAGCTAGAAGTGGTGTGACACGGTTGCCATTGAGCGGCTCCAGGAGGTTGGCGAGTTGTTACGGGGTCTGTGAGACCCGTCGCGATGTGTTGCGCGAGTTTGGACAGACGAGCTATGGCGCGAATATGGACGCTAACGAGAGGCGGATGTCAGAGTGCCCAGGGTCCCGTAGTGGGTAGGTCGCAAAGTGGCGCAAGTCCTGAAGGGAACAGAAGAGAAGAGAAGTGGTATACTGGATTAGGATGGTTGATAAAAAATACTGATGGTCGAGGTGATGTATACAGGGGTGGCCAAAGGACATGGAGTAATAATGAGGAATCTCTGCACGAGCACGCGACGACGGAGAAACGGTTGCAAGCAAGGAGAGAGAAGAAAGCTCTCTCTTCTCGAACACAAGCGCCTCCTCCCTCCCACCACCAGCATCATCGGTGCGCGGATCAATGCCCCACTGCTGCTGCCCGCAAGCCTCCAAGCTTCGAAACCGAGCCCTTCTCGAACACCCGTAGAAGCTGCTTTTCCATGGTAAGAGAGTGCCGCCTGCCGTGTATTGTCGTGCGAGCCCCCAGCAAGGATCATCTCGTATCTCATCATTGCAGACATTCACCAGTAATTATGTGTAGGATATTGTAGGGCAATGACCACAGTGGCTGAAGCGGTATGTATAACGCTCCGGCATATCCATCGTTAGCTGAAGATCGGTGTGCAGTTCCGAGTTCGGTCCCCACGGCGGAATGCACCACACAGGCCCCTGTGCATAGGTACTGCTTGGGCCGTGCATCATTTGTCTCTGCTTCTCACGATAGACTTCGCCGTTTGGCCATGAAATGATGGTAACAATGATGAGTGGTCTGACAAAAGACCAAGACTCTCTTACCTCTCCTGTTCTTCCGCTCTTCCCCACGGGCATGTCATCTTCTCAGATCTCGATCATCCAGATGGTGAACTCCGTCAGGGCCATGAGTGTCCATGGTCAAGTCAGATCTCGATTATTCATGCTGAAGTCTGCACGTAGTCTCTGTGTGGTGATATCAGCGACTTGCGTCTATCATACAGCTTGCCATGTCAGCGAGAGAGCATTCTGTGAATATCGGCATCTCAAAGGATCTGTAAGTGGTGTTATCAGCAACTTTGGTATGTCATCAACAGGCCGATGCCAGGAAGGTACTCATTAATGGCGTTACATGTCCATTCAACAGAACACACGGAAAGTCCACTGCACTGATGACTTGCATTTTCAAACTGGCATTGCTGCCTCAGGCATCAAATTCTCCCACACATCGGACTTGCTCTCAAAGTGAGGCAGAATGAGTAATCTGCTCAACTTGTATATTTCCGAGCAACATCTCGCAAAACGCATGGCAAGATGGCCACACACACATTGTTCCAGTATACTTCTCGTTATCGCCAGCCATGGCGGAAAATACCACAATCGTCGAGCGCCTGGTCCCCAGCTTGACCGATCAATTCGAATGCGAGTTACTAACTTATAATCCGGCCAACCCATCATCGGCCAGACCTGGTCCTCAAAGATATCTGTTTCCTGCAGGACCATACGCTCTCGGACTGTGCCATCCAGGTGACGAAATCCATCTCGTCTGCCTCACCGACAACAGCTCAAACACATTCTGGGAATACATCGCCGAGAAATTTGACCGAGAAGACTTACGCAAACATGATTGTATCATCTCCCGGCCTGGAGACGAAGCAACTGTCTGGCTCCACTACTGCAGTATTCCACCTTACTTCGACCTCTCCACCGTAGGGGCATACGGATTTCCAAAACATCCAGAGTCGACTTATGTACCCCAAGCCGTGCGAAACAACCTGGCACTCTTGCAAGATACATGGCATCTGCTTGATCGTCTCGGAAAAGATATCGACACCTTTCGACATGACTATACCATCTTGAGAAGATGGGCTGAGGCTGCAGGTATCTTCGCCAGGGCTTTCGGCACCCTGGACGCGGAAAGCTTGGTTTGGATGCTTTTCAACACGAAGTCAGGAACTACTGACAGTAGTATTGAAAGACAATCGACACTCCCCCCCAGCATACAGGCTTTCATAGCGCATCGCAGCGTTCACAACTCGCTAACACCAAGCGGTCGCCTTGTCCACATCCCTCCTCCGCACATTGCCGCCAACAGCCATGCCACTATAGAATCCGAGCTCGGTCAGCTATCGCAAGATCCCGACATGATTCTACTCTCGTCAGAACAGCACTACCAGCGATTT